>Ga0208406_1000003_pt1:27500-118248 | contig 118248 bp, 128 predicted proteins | sample ETNtaG_15_FD_185769 | JGI IMG/M metagenome (GOLD analysis project Ga0208406, IMG submission 185769) | Marine microbial and viral communities from oxygen minimum zone, Eastern Pacific Ocean - ETNP201302PF89A (SPAdes) (version 2) | ecosystem: Environmental > Aquatic > Marine >...
GGCTGCGGCGATTATTGCCCTGGCTCTGGTAATAGGCATCAACTGGGATGGTCTTCCACAGGACTCATTAGCCTCCCTAAGGGGGAATATTACCCCAACCACTGCCGATTCCACAGAGGTGACAACAGAAAAAGATCTGAGCACCCGGGTTCAACAACTTGAAAAGCAGCTCAATCAGCTTACTACAGAGCAGGAGGAGTTGAAAAACCAGAATAATACCCTGACCGACAAAGTTGAAGCGCTTCGTTATCAACGGAACCAACTCTTCGAGGAGAATAAGCAGCTGGGAGGCAGGCGTTCTCTGCCTGAAGTTGTTCTTTCACCCGTGATTGATGGTGAAGATCACTGGGTTGACATTCGTATCAAGCGGGGTGACACCCTGACCACTATATTCAAGCGCTATGGCTTCACGACTGCAGTGGCACTCGAGGTTGCCCGATTACCCGTCGCCCGCCCACTCAACCGTCTGAAGATTGGAAGACGACTTCAGATCAAAGCCACTGAAGACGGAAAGTTCGACTCCCTTCGGTATGAGTACGAAAAAAATATATTTCTGGTCGTAACCAATGGCCCAGAGGGGGTTCAAGCCTCTAGAGGCCAGCCCGACCTCCGTTCTGAGCAGCGCCAAACCTCCAGCTACATCGACTCATCACTCCATGCTGCCGCAAAATCTGCCGGCCTGACAGAGAGGATGATTGTTGAGCTTCAATCAATCTTTGGCTGGGATATTGATTTTGCCCGCCAGCTGAAAGATGGGGACCAGTTTGCAGTTGTCTATGATGAACGTTTTTGGGGTAACGAGAAGGTGGAGAATGGGCCTATCCTGGCAGCTGAATTCACCAACAACGGCAACCGGCTACGGGCCATTCGCCACCTAGATGAAGAGGGGGGTGAACACTATTTCACTCCCCAGGGGGAGAACCTGAGAGGCACTTTTTTAAGGGCGCCTGTTAAAGTGGTTCGTATTACTTCCCGCTTTACTCAACGACGATTTCATCCACTGCTTAAAACCTGGCGCGCACATCGGGGTGTAGACTATGGTGCCCCGCGTGGGACACCTGTGTTTGCAACTGCAGAAGGGCAGGTAGAGTATATTGGGCGAAAAGGCAACTATGGCAAAACCATTATCATCAAGCACGGTGGGATCTACTCAACCCTCTACGCACACCTCTCTGGCTACGCTAAAAAGAGTCGCCGGGGGGCGAGAATCAAACAGGGAGAGCTTATTGGCTATGTAGGGAGCACCGGAGCGGCAACCGGCGCCCATCTCCACTACGAGTTCAGGGTTCACAATAAGCATCAGGATCCACTCAACTACGAAACCCCGCGCGCACCAGGGATCAGTGATTCGGAAAAGGTGGTCTTCGACCAGGTGGCCAACAGGATGACCCTGCTTCTTGATCAGGCAAGCGGACTAAAACTCACCTCGACATCTGAAGTCAAGGCCCTAGAGGACCAAGATGGGGTGTTGAGTCAGTAGAAAAGCCGCAACAGACCTCTCCGGGCCCCCTTCTAAAGTGAAAATGAAGAGCCACAACCACAGGTCGTGGAGGCGTTAGGGTTGCTCACTACAAATCGGGTCCCCTGGAGGTCGTCGAGGTAATCAATCTGGGCGCCGGCAAGATACTGAAGGCTGAGCGGGTCAACAAGAAGATTTATCGCGCCCTTCTCGATGACCAAATCATCAGGATCTCTATTGGATTCAAACTCAAATCCATATTGGAACCCAGAACACCCCCCGCCTTTAACAAAAACACGAAGATAGAGATCGGGTGACCCCTTTTGGGCCACCAAATCACTTACTCGAGCGATGGCTTGTTCAGTAATCCCAACAGTTGGCTGACTATTCATAGTGTTAAATCCTGGTTAAAAACTCTACCTCGCCACCCAATTGAACCTGCAACTCAATAAAAACCTCTAATCTGCACCCACCCTGGTTGCCATTAGGGAAAAGGGTGTCCACCGGATCAATCGAAATCCTACGGCGGTGTGACGAAAATAAAGAGAAGCCGCCCAACAAAGGGTCTGAAACGATGACTATGGGGTGCGATTGCTGCCAAAACAAGCTCTTAGAAAACAGGGTAATTAATCTCGAGTTCGCTGGAGAACATCGGGGATGGCGCCATCTTCTGCCTGAACACCCTTAGAATCACCCTCCTCGACCAACTTGAGCAGCGACATCTCCCACCGGTCAGCACTGTAGATCAGATTGCCGTTGAGAAGAGCGCCTGATGCCATCTCAATCTCGAGATATTGGATATCACCCCCAATCACGGCATCGGACAGAATCTCCAGACGTTTTGCCGTAATGGTGCCTGTTACTTCTCCCTCAACCACCAGTTCAGGAACATCGATATTTCCTTCGACAACACCACCACTGCCAATAACCAGGTGTGCATACTCCATGGAATCAGAGGCAATATTCCCTATCACCCTACCGGCCACAAAGAGGGTGCCACTAAACTGAAGATCTCCCTCAAAGGTCACGGTTTTTCCAATTACACTGCCTGTCGCGCTCTCAGCTCTCGATTTTTCTACCATCTCTTCCTCCTTGTCTCTCCCCGATAGCGTCTCAGGGGAGAAGTGCCGGCTGCAACAGACCAGCCCTCTCATCCAGTCCAAACATAATATTCATATTTTGAACCGCTTGTCCGGCAGCGCCTTTGACCAAATTATCCTGGACCACCAGGATAACAGCCACATCGCCACTCTGTGGACGATGGCAGGCCAGCCTGCATATATTACTCCCCCTGACACTGCCTGTATCAGGATGGCTCCCTGCCGGCATCACATCGACAAAAGGTGAATCCTGGTAGAACTCGTCGTAGAGTGTCTGCAGATCCACACTCCTGCTCTTCAGCCGGGCATAGAGAGTCGCATGGATACCCCGAATCATGGGGGTTAAGTGAGGCACAAAAGTGAGGCCAACAGGTCCTCCTGCCACTCTCTCGAGCCCCTGTTTGATCTCAGGCAGATGGCGATGGCCATCAACAGCATAGGCTTTTATCGAGTCTGCGACCTCACAATACAAAGAGGAGGGAGTGAGCGTTCGACCCGCACCACTGACGCCTGATTTTGCATCGGCGATCAGACCTTTGCTCTCAACCAGCTCCGCTTTTAGGAGCGGGAAAAAACCGAGTTGTACCGCCGTTGGGTAACAGCCAGGGTTGGCCACCACCCTGGCAGTACGAATAGCATCACGATTGATCTCAGGAAGTCCGTAGACCGCTTCGGCCAAAAGTTCAGGAGAGGTATGTACCTGGCCGTACCAGGTCTCCCAGGCGAGTGGATCCTGAAGACGAAAATCGGCAGCGAGATCGATGATCCTGACCCCATTGTCGACCAGATCAGGCGCCTGCTTCATTGCCACTCCGTTTGGAGTAGCTGAAAAAACGACATCACATTGACTCAATCCACTCTCATCGGGATCAGAGAATTCAAGATCGACCCAGCCTCGCAAGCTTGGAAAGAGATCAGCAACTGATCTGCCTGCTGCTGTGCGTGAAGTGATGACCGTTAGTTCCACTCCATCATGGCCGGCAAGGAGTCTCATCAACTCTGCACCGGTATAGCCTGTACCTCCGATAATGCCTGCTGAAATCATCTTTTTTATCCGTCAACTCGTGTTCAGTCATTGAAAAAGTTAGTCTGCCGACTACTTTCTAACCTGTGAGATGACTGACGTCCAGTCCACATTATGGAATTGCCTGAAAAGAGGCAGAAATAGAGGGCTGAGATGGCTGGGGGACAAGGATTCGAACCTTGACTGGCGGAGTCAGAGTCCGCTGTCCTACCGTTAGACGATCCCCCATCCGATGCTGGCAGCAGGAGAGGCTTTCCGTCAGCCTCTAGATGAGTATTAACGTTTAGAGTACTGAGGTCTCTTACGAGCCTTGTGCAGACCCACCTTTTTTCGCTCAACCTCACGTGCATCCCGGGTTACAAAACCTGCTTTGCGCAGCGGGCCACGCAGGGCCTCATCATACTCCATGAGGGCACGAGTAATACCATGGCGAATAGCACCGGCCTGACCACTACCACCACCACCATCAACGGTCACCATGATGTCAAAACGGCTCGAAAGCCCGGTCTCTTCCAGCGGTTGACGGACAATCATTCTCGCAGTTTCTCGGCCGAAGTACTCATCAAGTGGCCGTTTGTTTACGGTTATTGATCCACTTCCACTACGAAGAAATACTCTCGCTGTTGATGATTTTCGTCTTCCTGTTCCGTAGAAGTTTTCACTGACTGTTGTCATGTTCAATCCTTACAATTCGAGAATTTTAGGCTGTTGGGCCTGGTGGTCATGCTCACTGCCGGCAAAAACACGCAGTTTTGAGAACATTGCACGACCGAGCGGGTTCTTTGGCATCATCCCTTTGACTGCTTTTTCAACTACCCGTGTTGGATGCTCATCCAATAGTCTACGAACAGAGGTCTCTTTAATGCCACCGGGATGACCCGTATGGTGATAGTAGATCTTGTCCTCATGCTTGCGGCCGGTGAGTTTTACTTTGCCCGCATTGATCACCACGATGTAGTCACCTGTATCAACGTGAGGGGTATATTCAGGTTTATGTTTGCCCCGCAGACGACGGGCAATTTCAGTCGCCAGTCGCCCCAGCACCTTGTCTTCTGCGTCGACGACATACCAATCGCGGCGCACTGTTTCATTTTTTGCAGAGTAGGTCTTCATTCATTCCCACGTTTTGTGTTTGGCCCAGAAGAAAAATAAGAGGGCGAATCCTACCGGAGAGAAACCTCACTATCAAGTTGTTTTCAAGCAAAAAAAAGGCGCGGCTTGTTGCCGCGCCAAACCACCAAAGGAGGATGGAGGAGTCTTTCAAATTTGTTCCCGATTACCGTTGCTCTCCTGTGCCGTGCGCCACAAATCAGTAATTCGCTATATATGAATTATCTAATATTATTATTCCTTGTGTCAACCCTTTTTTTAACCGACCCATAAAGAAATTTTTTATTCTATATTATTCAATACGTTAAAAACTGACTGACGGTATTTTTTTCGCCCTAAGGGTAGGCGGGAAGCGATGCAGTACTCTATTTTCCTGTCTTTTCAGGTGATTACGTTGCCGTTTGTCCTGGAATGAAACTCCGATCCCCTTTAGGCGGCCCCTCTCCTCACCCACTGAGAAACGAAAATCAGCCCTCCGGATCGATCCTCAGCCGCTCTACTATTTTGCCCTCTCTGAGGTGTGAATTGATGATTTCATCGATATCTTCCCGATCGATATAGCTGTACCAGACACCCTCAGGATAGACCACTGCGACCGGCCCCCGTTCACATCGCCCAAGACAACCCGCCTTATTGATACGAATTTCCCCAGGCCCATGCAGCCCCAACTCTTTGCAGCGCTCCTTGGCATAGGCACACATGGATGCCGCGTCATGGCTTGCACAACAGGGCAGATCCCCTTGATGCTGGTTTTGACAGAAAAAGAGATGATGTCGAAAAAATGATTTTGTCATCGGGTTGCTCTCCATAGATAGGGTGGGATTGATCTCTGGTTACTGGCTATTTTAGCCCCACCGTAGAGACGGCGGGAGGGATTCGGTTATTTAAACGGTCCCTTCATCTACAAGATCAGCCCAGTGGCGAACCGGCAGGTCCGAGTATTTCTTTAGTTGTAACAAGCACCCGATATTTGCCGTCACAATAAGATCTGGTGAATCAGCCTTGAGCGCAGCGCCACGATCTTCTCCCAGTTTCTTTGAGAGCTGTGGTTGTAAAATGGAGTAGGTTCCAGCAGAACCACAACACAGATGCGGATCATCCACCCTCACAACGGTATGGCTCTATATACCTCTGTCGATCATCTGCTGGTCTCTCTGGACCGAACCCTAAACACTCTACGCGGCAAACCGCCAACTACCGTAGGGAAATACCCCGCTTCAGAAGTTGACTCACAAGAACCTGATGAGGGCGAACGTCGTCTCTCCGGACAGTTGATGAGGGTTAACCATACGGGTCAACTATGTGCCCAGGTCCTCTGCCAGGGACACCTTGAGCGACTGCCAAAGCAAGATCTGCGCAGTCGGGTGGTCATCCAGCAGATGGCCGAGGATGAAGCCCGTCATACCACAACAGCCCTTCGAGCGGGTGGGAGCAGACTTCCCGGCACGATCATCCGGTTGATGTCTCTCTCATCTCAGATCATGACCAGGACGGCGTTCTGGATATGAGCATCCAGAAAAGCAGATAGGAGAGATTGAGGATAAGAGCTCTGGGACGTCACTCTTCGAAACGGCTAAAGACCAGGGTAGCGTTAGTCCCGCCAAACCCAAAGCTATTAGACATCACGGTCTTTAAGCCAACACCATCCTGTCGTTCACGTACAATCGGAAAAGCCTCTGCATCAGGATCCAGATTCTCGATATTGGCTGAAGCAGCAATAAAATCCCCCCCCAGCATCAACAGGGAGTAGATGGCCTCCTGTACTCCTGCCGCTCCGAGTGAGTGGCCGGTAAGAGACTTGGTTGAACTGATCGGTGGCGCTTGATCGCCAAAGGTATCTCTTATTGCACTTAGTTCACGAACATCCCCTATGGGTGTACTGGTGCCGTGAACATTCAGATAGTCAATCGGCGCTTCCACTGTCTCCATCGCCTGCTGCATACAGCGAACAGCCCCTTCACCCGATGGCTGGACCATGTCAAAGCCATCTGATGTTGCTCCATAGCCGACAAGCTCAGCGTAGATAGTTGCCCCCCGAGCCCTGGCATGCTCCAGAGACTCCAATACGAGGGTTCCACCACCCCCTGCGATCACAAAACCATCCCGGTCGACATCGTAAGCTCTTGAAGCCGTCTCAGGGGAGTCATTATATTTTGACGAGAGCGCCCCCATGGCATCGAACAATACACTCAGGCTCCAGTGAAGCTCCTCACCCCCCCCGGCAAGAATCACGTCTTGTTTTCCAAGCTGGATAAGCTCAGCACCATTGCCAATGCAATGTGCACTGGTTGCACAGGCCGAGCTGATCGAGTAGCTCGTTCCTTTTATTTTAAAAGCTGTAGCGAGACATGCCGCATTGGTGCTCGACATCGTCCTGGTGACCCTGTAGGGCCCAACCCTTCTAATGCCTTTGTCCCGGAGAAGATCTGCTGCTGCGACGATGTTCTCTGGAGAACCTCCCCCTGAACCCATTATCAGACCGGTACGGAGATGGGAGACCTGCTCCTCAGCGAGGCCGGCATGCTGGATTGCCTCTTCAGTAGCGATATAGTTATAAGCGGCACTGTCACCCATAAACCGCTTTAGTTTTCGATCAATATTGGCATCCAGATCGATATCCACATCGCCATGAACATGGCTACGAAAGCCAAGATCAGCATACTCCTGTGAAAAAGTAATGCCAGAGCGACCATGGTGCAAAGATTCCACAACCTCACTCTTATTGTTGCCGATACTGGATACGATGCCAAAACCAGTAACCACCACACGATGCATTATTCTCTCTCCTTCAGAATTGATCTGTCTGCTTGAATAACCCAACCCTCAGGTCATTCCCGGTATAGATCAGTCTGCCATCAACCTCAACCCGGCCATCAGCAATTCCCATGATCAGTCGACGCATGATCACGCGTTTTAACTGAATTCGGTAGGTGATCCGACCTGCGTCCGGTATGACTTGCCCGGCAAACTTGATCTCTCCTGAGCCCAAAGCGCGCCCACGGCCTTCACCCCCGCGCCAACCCAGATAGAAGCCAACGAGTTGCCACAAGGCATCCACTCCAAGACAGCCAGGCATTACCGGATCACTCTCAAAGTGACAGTCAAAAAACCAGATGTCAGGATTGATATCGAGTTCGGCAACGATCTCGCCCTTCCCAAACTCACCACCATCTTTGCTGATATGGGTAATCCGATCGAACATCAACATCGGCGGCAATGGCAGCCGGGCATTACCCGGACCAAAAAGCTCACCATGACCACAGGCAATCAACTCATCGTAACTGAAACTGCTTTGATCTTTTATCATGGACAGCAACTTACCCTTGTTTGGTGATTTCAAAACGACATGGGTGAAGTTTACCGAGTTTACCGGGAATCAATAGTAGGCGGATACCCCTCCACCCAAACAACTTACACAACTCAAACAAGCTGTGCTGTCAGGGCAGTATAAAGGGTAGCACTGCAGGGATGGTGATCAAGGCCCCAATATTGCCGAAACCGACAATCGCTGACACTTTTTGAGGTTCCTGGTCAAATCGCTCGGCCAGCAAATAAACCAGAACAGCAGGGGGTAATACACTGAAAAGCAACAAAACCCTGAACTGTTCAACCGGCAGATGGAGCAGTGGCTGAACCGCCAGGGCGATCAACAGCCCCGTCAGAGGGCAGACCACACCCCCGATGACACCCATCTTCCAGTCAGGCCGCTCAAGATAAGCAAGACGGGCACCAAGAGAAAACAGCATCAGTGGAATTGACACCTCACCCAGCATCTGGATTGGAATTACGACAAGAGGGGGTGGCTTGATCTCCAGCAGAAGCAATCCAAGCGCGATAATCGGTACAACAACAAGAGGTGATTTCAGAAGTTCAAGAAGATGGATGCGGTGATCCATCATATAGACTCCGAAAGAGAAATGGAGTGAATTAGTCACAATAAAAAGAACGATTGCTGCAGGAAGAGCCTCTGGACCAAAGGCAAAAATAGCCAGAGGGAGACCCAGATTGCCGCAATTTTTCATCATCATTGGAGGAATAAAGGTCCGATTGTTGTAGCCCAGTATCCGGGCTACAGGCCATGCAAGGACACCGGATCCAAAATAGATCGCCACTGCAGCAAGTGCCAGCCATGGAAAATGGATGATCTGGAACTCCTTGCCTGTCATAACCGAGAAGATGAGTGCGGGAAGAAAAACCTGAAGGTTAATTCGATTGGCAGTACCCATGTCGGGGTCATACCTTCGGGCATAGACCAGACCAACCATGGCTATAGCCACAACCGGCAACATGATGGAAAAAATCTGATAGATCAAAGATTCAGTCTCTGATAAGAATGATATGAAGATGCCGAGGACCGTGGGCTCCAAGCAGAATGGTCTGTTCGACATCGCCTGTCCTCGAAGCCCCTGTAATCAGGCTGATTGCCCTGAGGTGCAAACCTTTCAGGGAAGGGTGTCTCAAGCCCTCCTCAAGGTGGGCAACAATACTCTTTTCCGGCACCACCACTACATGGAATTCAGGAAGGTAGTTGAGCGTCACAGGTGTACTTTTAGAAGAAGCCATCACCAATGTCCCTGTCTCTGCAATTGCAGCCAGAGAGCCAGTGACTGAAGTCGAATCATCCCCTCTTGCCTCACGCTGCTCCACTTCAATCGCCGGGGGCCAATCCACTTCTCTTGGAAACCCACCACTGATGACAACCCTTGGAGGGAGGTGGTGGGTTGCTATAAACCGCATTACAGCGCCTGGGATCTCACTCCATGACTCAACCTGCTCTACGGTGCCTGAAAGAGCCTCGTGTTTTTCAATGAATCGGTCAACCAACGACCCTTCAATTAAGGGTTGAGCATGGGGGGCCCGGCTTTGACTGCGGGCTTCAAGCCCATTGGCTGTTGCCGTATCGACAGCACCATCCCGTCGCAGTGAGGTGCGGATGTTTTCAAGAATCTGGGTTCTGGCAAGCTTGCTCACTGAGTTCTTCCTCTCTCGCGTTTCCATCTCTGGATAAAGGTCTTCCCTTCCGGGACAGGCAGATCACGATGTGCCGTCCAGCCGCCGGCAAAAGGGGCAAAGGTCGAGACTCCTCGCTTTCCTGCGACCCGTCTCCATACTTTTACCATCAATGAAGTTGACGCATGATAGAGGTTGGGACGAGAAGCAAAAAAGACCCAAACCTGAAGTGCGAATTTACCCCGAACACCTCTGCCCCCCTTGTGAAACTGAACAGCCCGAAGATCACGCAGCATCCTTGGCAACGGAATGCGTAAGGGGCAAACCTCATTGCAACGGCCATTGAGTGAGCATGCATTTGCCAGATCAGGAGCCTCATCAGTCCCCAGCATGAGTGAAGTAAGCACTGCTCCCATCGGCCCTGGATAGACCCAGCCGTAGGCATGCCCCCCAATTGCCCCATAGACAGGGCAGTGATTGAGACAGGCACCGCATCGAATACAACGCAACATTTCGTGGAACTCGCTGCCCAGAAGAGCAGAGCGGCCATTGTCCAGTAAGACCACGTGGTACTCCTCCGGGCCATCAAGATCACCCGGCCGTCGAGGTCCATTATAGAGAGTGGTGTAACTGGACATCTCCTGACCAGTGGCACTTCTGGCAAGCACCCTTAAAAGGGTGGAGAGATCCTCCAAATCAGGGATAACCTTGTCAATCGCAGCCGTAACAATATGGACCCTCGGCAATGTACTGGTCAGGTCTCCATTGCCCTCGTTGGTAACCAGAACATTAGCCCCACTTTCAGCAACAAGAAAATTTGCCCCGGTAATGCCGACATCGGCATTGAGAAACTTGTCCCTCAATACAGACCGCGCCTCATCGACAAGCGCCTTGGGCTCAGTCTGCCGCTCGGTTTTTCCATACTGCCGGTGATGCTTGTAGAACAGTTCGGTGATTTGCTCGCGGGTTTTGTGCGCCGCCGGAGCAATAATGTGACTGGGGTGTTCTTCGGCCAGTTGGATAATGTACTCACCCAAGTCTGTCTCAACCACCTCCAACCCTGCGCCCTCAAGTGATTCATTGAGCGCCATCTCCTCGGCAATCATAGACTTGCCCTTGATCACCGAATGAGCACCAGCGGCTTCACAGATTCCGAGGATAATCTGGTTCGCTTCGTCTGCCGTCCTCGCCCAGTGAACCACACCGCCGTTGGCTACCACATTCGCCTCAAAACGCTCGAGGTAATAGTCAAGGTGAGCAAGCGTATGTTCAGTAATTGCCCTGGCATCGGCACGCAAAGCATCAAACTCGGGTAGAGCATCTACTGCTTTTTTACGTTTATTGATAAAGCCGGGCTTGGCCTTAGCCAAAGCTCGCTGAAGGATTTCATCACCAAGGGCCTTTCGAGCCTCTTCCCTGAACTGCTGGGTGGTCACCTTCACGAGGTATCATCCTCACCGACACCTGGGAGGTCAGCCATATCTGCCAGCACTTCGGCAATATGAAAGACCCGTGTATGTTTGCCCTCACGCCGAAGACGGCCGGCAATATTGAGCAGACAGCCAAGATCCCCTCCGAGCACTGTATCGGCCTGGGTAGAGGCGATATCCGCACACTTGTCAGATACCAGGCGTCCCGAAATATCGGGGTATTTAACACTGAAAGCCCCCCCAAAACCGCAGCATGCATCACGCTCATCAAGTTCTCTCAGCTCCAGACCGTCTACACTCTTGAGAAGGCGCCGCGGTTGCTCTCTGACACCCATCTCTCTAAGACCTGAGCAGGAGTCATGGTAGGTTACACTGCCCTCATAACGGGCCGAAACGGCATCTACCCCCAACACATCGGTCAGAAAGCTGGTTAACTCATAACACCGGCCGGCAACCGCTTCTGCACGTGCACGCCACTTTGAATCGGTTGCAAACAACTTGGGATAGTGGATCCGAATCATCCCCGAGCAGGATCCTGAAGGGGCGACAATATAGGGGTAGGGCTCAAATGATTTGATCACTGTTTTAGCAACAATACACGCTGAATCTTGATCACCACTGTTCCAGGCAGGCTGTCCGCAGCACGTCTGACCAAGAGGCACATCTACCCGGCAACCCGCCTCCTCGAGGAGATACAGCGCTGCAAATCCCACATTTGGCCGATAGAGATCGGCAATACAGGTGACAAACAGCCCCACCCTCGGGGCATTGGGATCAATTGTCTCGTCTACTTCAGTCATCTCTGAAATGGGTTGCCATTTATTTCCCTCGATTATTGGATGTTGGTCCGGATAAGTCCACAACACTGAGAAGATCTGACTCAAACAGAGATCTTCCAGGCATGATGTGAATTAGAACAGAGTCACGATCAAGAACACCAAACTAGTCGATGATTGGTCAATTATTGATCCCACCTGGCCAGCTCTACTGGCCGGAAACAATCCAATGACCTCTTGATTTCATTGAAAATGAGCCGATAGAGTGGATATAATTGATAAACTCTAAACTGGTCTTACCACTAACCCAGCCTACTTCATGCCCAACCACAGAATCTCCGATACTATTGTTAAGCGAATGGAGGCGCTTATTCTTGAGGGCTCCCTAAAGCCAGGGGAAAAATTGCCGGCAGAACGTCAACTCTCGGTACAGCTGGGGGTCTCTCGACCTTCACTACGCGAAGCCCTGCACAAGCTCGCGGCGCGAAATCTTGTCGATATCCACCGCGGTGGAGGGACCTATATTACACGCCATCTAAACCGAACCATGGAAGATCCGTTGATGGCGCTCATCGCCAAATCACCGGAGAGCCATAAAGATGTCCTTGAACTACGCCACGCTCTGGAGTCGGTTGCTGCCTTTTTTGCTGCTCGTCGCCGAACTGAATCAGACAAAAGCACCCTCAGGGAGACCTACAAGCAGCTTATCCTCTCTCATGGAAAAGGGGATACTGCGGCTGAAGCCAAAGCAGATGCGGATTTTCATCTTGCCATTGCTGCCGCTTCACATAACCAGGTATTGATCCATGTTACCCGCTGCATGTTCTCAATCATGGAGAAAAATATCGGCTTCAACCTCGATGTCCTCTACAACCAGCCCTCTGTTTTTGAACAACTCCGTGAACAGCACCACAGCCTGCTTTCTGCCATCTTAAGGGGAGACCAGGAAAAAGCGCGTGAAACTGCAGACCGTCATATCGCCTATATTGAGGCTTGTTTTTTAGATCTTGGTGAAAAACAGAAACGCCAAGCACGTGCACTGCGCCGCCAGGGAAATCTGGCTGATCTCTCTCATCAGGAGGATAATCCATCGCTTAATCTTTGAGATAAAGATCAAAACAGCTTCCCGCCCATCTGCTTAACCGGAACCGAACAACCGCCCAGGAACAAGAACAAAACCAAAAAAAAGGCAGCCATCCGCTGCCCTTTTTTTAACGTGACCGTCTCCAGAAAGAAGAGACGACCCGTTCTGGATAAACTCAGTTCACCTTCGGATCGAGTTCTCCACTGACATACCTAGCGAACATCACTTCAAGGGAGACCGGCGTAATTTTTGAGGCCATGCCTGTACAGCCAAATGACTCATAACGAGCCTTGCAGATCTCTTTCATCCCTTTGGTTGCCTCTTTGAGGAACTTTCGAGGATCAAAGTTTGAGGCATTCTCACTCATATGGCGACGTATAGAGCCGGTTGATGCCATTCTCAGGTCAGTATCAATGTTGACTTTACGAACCCCGTGCTTGATCCCTTCCTGGATCTCTTCAACCGGGACACCGTAAGTCTGACCCATATCACCACCATAATTATTGATAACCTTCAGCCACTCCTGAGGAACCGATGAAGAGCCGTGCATGACAAGATGGGTATCGGGAATTCGGGCATGAATCTCTTTTATCCGATCAATCCTCAATACTTCGCCAGTAGGCTCTTTGGTAAATTTATACGCCCCATGTGAGGTGCCAATGGCGATCGCAAGCGCATCTACTCCCGTCTGCTTTACAAATTCAGCGGCCTGCTCTGGATCGGTCAACAACTGATCCATATCCAGTGTTCCTTCAGCGCCATGTCCATCCTCTTCACCCATCTCACCGGTCTCCAGGGATCCGAGGCAACCCAGTTCACCCTCAACCGAAACCCCTCCCGAATGGGCCATTTCGACAACCGTACGGGTGGTTTCAACATTGTATTCGAAAGAGGAAGGGGTTTTCATATCCGCCATCAGTGAACCATCCATCATCACCGAACTGAAACCGGACTGGATTGAACGCAGACAGACAGCTGGTTCTGATCCGTGATCCTGGTGCATGACAATAGGAATATGAGGATACTGCTCAATAGCCGCAATAATCAGGTGACGAAGAAAGGGTTCACCCGCGTAAGCACGTGCTCCTGCTGAGCCTTGCATGATAACCGGACTGTTGGTCTCTTCTGCTGCCAGCATAATGGCATGAACCTGCTCCATATTATTTACATTAAATGCAGGCATGCCGTAATCATTCTCAGCAGCGTGGTCCAGCAACTGACGCATTGATATTAAAGCCATCTCTGTTTCTCCAATTTAGTTCTCACGGGACTGTCCGCTTCACCTTTATCAGTGGGTGACAACCTGTCCACCCTGGTTTAAATACAAAAAGACAAAATCCAACTCAGCTCTTCAGGCCACCTTGCCAACCGTTACGATTTTCATCGCATTGGTTCCACCGGCAACCCCAGTAAAATCTCCTTTGGTCAAAATGAGCAAATCGCCCTCTTTTACCGCACCTCGCTGCACCAACTCCTCCACTGCGCCACGATTGATTGTCCCCTCTGAAATCTGGGTTGGGTCAAAAAAGACCGGATAGACGCCTCGATAGAGACATGCTCTTCTCTCAGTAGCTATGCTCCGAGTCAAGGCATAGATTGGAATTCCAGAGCTGATTCGTGACATGTACTTGGCTGTTTTTCCAGACTCCGTTAATGCCACAATCGCTTTTGCCCCCATGTGGTTTGCGGTGTACATGGTCGCCATTGCAATGGCTTCATCCGTATTATCGAAACTTGAGTCCATCCGATGGCCGGAAACGACAGCAATTCGCTCACGTTCCGCACCGCGACAGATACGGTCCATCGCCTCAATCACCTTCTCAGGGTGTCTGCCGATTGCTGTTTCTGCTGAGAGCATGACCGCATCGGTTCCATCAAGGACGGCATTGGCAACATCCATCACCTCCGCCCGAGTGGGTTGGGGGCTGTCTACCATCGATTGCATCATCTGGGTTGCAGTAATCACAATTCGGTTACGGCTTCGAGTGTGATTGATGATTTTTTTCTGTAAACCAACAAGCTGTGCGTCCCCCACCTCAACGCCAAGATCACCTCTGGCAATCATTACCACATCTGCAGCCTCAATGATCTCATCGATGTTGGAGAGTGCTTCAGATGTTTCTATCTTGGCGACAATTCCACCGGAACCCCCGGCCTCTCTGAAGAGCCTTCTGGCTTGGTGAATATCTTCAGCCGCATGCACAAATGAGACAGCAAGGTAATCAGCCTCTATCTTGGCTGCTGTACGAATATCGAGATAGTCCTTGTCGGTCAGAGATGAAGCTGAGAGCCCCCCACCTTGTCGGTTGACCCCCTTTGAGTCTGATAGCTTCCCTCCGACTATTACCCGGGTGATGACCTGATGTTCATCAATCTCCTCGATCAAAAGATTAATATTGCCATCATCAAGCAGGAGGCTGTCGCCGACTTCTACATCCTTTGGGAGGTCTTTATAGGTGATGCCCACTCGTTCAAGATCACCATCCTTGACTCCATGACGGGTATCAATAATAAATCGAGCACCCTCTTCGAGTATGATCTTGCCCTCTTTAAAGCCGGTGATTCTGAGTTTTGGGCCTTGCAGATCAGCCAGAATCGCAATTTGACGATCAAACTGTTCTGCTGCTTCCCTGATCGCTTTTGTGCGTTTAATGACCTCTCCCGCGCCGCCATGAGAGAAGTTAACCCGTGCCACATCAAGACCGGCTTTGATGAGCGCGAGAGCCCGCTCAGGTGAGTCTGTTCCCGGGCCCAGGGTCCCTACTATCTTGGTTCTTCGTGGAGAAGCCAGATCGGTACTGTGGAGGAGTGTGTTCATTTTCAATTCACCTATAACCTTATTCTGATCCACGCAACTCAAGAATCTCTACTGCAGGAAGCACCTTGCCCTCTAAAAATTCCAGAAAGGCCCCGCCACCTGTGGAGATATAGGAGAGTCGGTCCGAGATTCTGTATTTATCAACAGCAGCAAGGGTGTCACCTCCGCCTGCAATTGAGAAGGCCTCAGAATCAGCAATGGCCTCTCCCAGAATACGGGTTCCTTCACCAAACTGATCAAATTCAAAGACACCTACCGGGCCATTCCAGACCACTGTACCCGCTGCTTTCATCATCTCGGCAAAACGACGAGCTGTCTCAGGGCCGATATCAAAAATCATCTCATCATCGGCAACATCTTTAACATCCTTAATGGTCGCCTCCGCTGATTCGGAAAACTCCTTCCCAACCACCACATCTGTAGGCACCGGGATCTCCCCCCCTTTTGCCTTTGACGCTTCCATTAACCTCTTTGCTTCTGGAATCAGGTCTTTCTCAACAAGTGAGAGACCCACATTATGGCCTGCTGCAGCAATAAAGGTATTGGCAATGCCACCGCCTGGAATCAACTGATCAACAATTGCTGAGAGGGCCTCCAGAACAGTCAGCTTGGTGGAAACTTTTGATCCTCCAACAATAGCGGCCATTGGCCTTGCCGGATTATCGAGGGCCTTTCCAAGAGCATCCAGTTCACCTGCCAGAAGAGGTCCGGCTGATGCGCTTTGTGCCTGTTTTGCCACTCCATGGGTGGAAGCCTGCGCACGATGGGCTGTACCGAAGGCATCCATCACATAGATATCACACAGTGAGGCATATTGGGCAGAGAGTGCCTCATCATTTTTCTTCTCTCCAACATTGAAGCGGACATTCTCAAGCAAAACCACTTCCCCATTCTCGAGAGTGGGCGTCTTCTGCAGATAGTCGGTTACCAGGGCAACCTCGCTGCCCAGCACCTCACCCAGATAGTCCGCTACGGGCTTGAGTGAAAACTCGCTTTCAGGCTGACCTTCAGTGGGACGACCCAGATGGGACATCAGCATGATCCGTGCCCCCGCTTGAATACAGTGCTCAATAGTGGGCAGAGAAGCACGAATACGCTTATCGCTACTTACCTTCCCATCCTTGACAGGAACATTGAGATCCTGACGAATCAGTACTCTTTTCCCAGTGAGATCGAGATCAGTCATCTTGATAACAGACATTCTTCAAAAACTCCTTAGGAAGTTTGGTTGTCAAAAAGCAGCTTGGTCCGGATTCGGGTTCTGAACCAAACTGCAGTAACCACTTATCGTCTTTTGCCTTTCATCTTTCTCCTTATCCAGTTGGATTAAAATATCTCGTAGATAAGGATCTTCAAATCCTTCCATCTCTTCCTTCAGTGCCTCATCAGAGATACGAAAATAACATTTGATTGCTTTAATCAACGCATTAACCTCTTAATTATTGGCAACGTGATTGACAAAGCGAAGCATATTGCATGTATATCCATACTCATTGTCATACCAGGAGATGAGTTTGACAAAAGTACCATCGAGAGCGATGCCCGCCTTGGCGTCAAAGATGGAGGAGGCGCTGACATCACGGAAGTCGGTTGAAACCACCATCTCTTCGGTATAAGCCAGGGTTCCTTTCATCTCACCCTCTGATGCTTCCCGCATCGCGGCACAGATATCATCATAGGAGGCCTCTCTCTCAAGTTCCACGGTGAGGTCAACTACAGAGACATCGGAAGTCGGTACTCGGAAAGCCATTCCTGTTAACTTGCCATTGAGTTCGGGGAGCACTACCCCAACAGCCTTGGCTGCACCGGTGGAAGAGGGGATGATGTTTTCCAGAATTCCCCGGCCACCTCGCCAATCTTTTGCTGATGGGCCATCAACTGTCTTCTGGGTTGCTGTCGCCGCATGAACTGTAGTCATTAAGCCTCGCTTCAGACCCCATTTATCATTGAGCACCTTTGCTATCGGGGCAAGACAGTTTGTAGTACAAGAGGCCGCAGAGACAATCTTCTCGCCGGCATAACTTGTGTGGTTTACACCATAGACGAACATCGGAGTGCCGTCCTTAGATGGGGCAGACTGAACCACCTTTCCGGCACCAGCATCAATATGTTTCTGGCAGCTCTCTTCGGTCAGGAAGAAGCCGGTTGAATCAATCACGATATCAGCGCCCACTTCACTCCATTTAAGATCAGCAGGATCACGTTCTGCTGTCAGCCGAATTTTTCTGCCCTCAACAACAATAGCCCCTTCCTCTGAAGAGACCTCTCCACTAAAACGACCATGGACTGAATCGTATTTGAGCATGTACGCGAGGTAATCGGCATCGAGAAGATCATTGATACCGACAATCTCAAGATCGGAAAACTCCTGTTCATCGTACACCGCACGAAAAATCATACGACCGATTCGGCCAAAGCCATTAATCCCAACTTTGATAGTCATTCCTTTTTCTCCAACATTTCTTGATCAATAAAAACTGATAAATCCTCCCCCCAAATCGAGGAGAGGGCGAGGGAACTTCTGATAACTTCAAGAGTTCCTGGACACTTTTGAAGTGCCTCTCAAATCAACGGTGGTAGTCATTGATTATAGCAACGAAATAGAGACATCCCGTCGTTATCTGGTGTCTTACTGTAAACATTTGTGTCAAATTGTAACGATGGGCCCGGATCGACCAAGCCCTTTTAAAAGTCTAGATAACCCCTCTCACTGCCGATACAACATTATCAACAGTGAATCCAAACGCTTCAAAGAGCTGGCCCGCAGGTGCCGATTCACCAAAGTGATCAATACCCACAACCACTGGAGCATATTTGTACCAGCCTCCTGTCACTGCAGCTTCGACAGCCACCCTTGAAGTGACTGCCTGCGGCAGTACCGATTCCCGATAGGCCTCATCCTGTGCTTCAAATGCATCAACAGAGGGCATTGATACCACTCGAACCTGCTTGTCTTCTCCGGCCAGTGCTTCCGCTGCACCCATTGCCAGAGCCACCTCTGAACCGGTGGCAATAATGATTGCATCGGGAGTGCCTGCAGTATCACGAAGCACATACCCGCCTCTGGCAATATCGGCAATCTGGGCATCAGAACGACTCTGGTAAGGCAGGTTCTGCCGGGAGAGGATCAGCGAAGTCGGGCCCTCCCTCTTCTCAATCGCCGCCCTCCAGGCCACTGCTGTTTCAACCCCATCACAGGGACGCCAGACCCCCATATTGGGGATCATTCGCAGAGTAGGAATCTGTTCAATCGGTTGATGAGTAGGCCCGTCCTCACCCAGACCTACTGAGTCATGGGTATAGACAAAGATGCTCTGAATTCTCATCAATGCTGCCATTCGCAGGGCATTTCTGGCGTATTCAGAAAACATCAGGAAGGTTGCACCATAGGGAACAAACCCCCCATGAAGCGCCATCCCATTCATCATCGCCGACATGCCGAATTCACGCACCCCGTATGAGAAATAATTACCACTCATATCTGGGGCTTTTCCATGTTCAGGGTTTATTGACTTTGAACCACTCCAGAAGGTGTTGTTTGAGGGTGTCAGATCAGCAGAGCCCCCAAAGAACTCTGGCAGTAGCGGACCAAACGCATTGAGTGCGTTTTTTGAGGCGACACGTGTTGCAGGAGATTCCGCTTTCTCATCTATCCCACTGATTACAGCCTGAGCATCAACCTCCCAGGTTGCGGGAAGCTCACCGGCCATCCGACGCTTGAATTCAGCTGCCAACTCAGGATGCTCTGCAGCGTAGGCTGAAAACTGTTCATTCCAGCCTGCTTCGGCAGCGGCTCCTCTCCCTTTGCCATCCCAGCCAGCATAGATCTCTTCTGGTATTTCAAATGGGCCGTGCTGCCACCCCAATGCTTCGCGGGTCAGTTTGATTTCATCATCACCCAGCGGGGCGCCGTGACAATCATGACTTCCTGCAAGGTTGGGAGATCCAAAACCGATGGTTGTCTGACAGCAGATCAGTGATGGCTTATCCGTAACCGACTTGGCCTCTGCTATGGCGGCATTCAATGCCTCAGGATCATGACCATCCACTCCTGTAACCACATGCCAGTCGTAAGCTTTAAAGCGTTTCGGAGTGTCATCGGTGAACCACCCTTCAACATCGCCATCAATGGAGATCCCGTTGTCATCCCAGAAGGCAACCAGCTTGCCCAGCCCGAGGGTGCCTGCCAGCGAGCACGCCTCATGGGAGATCCCTTCCATCATGCAACCATCGCCAAGGAAGACGTAGGTGTGATGGTCAACGATTTCATGTCCCGGACGATTGAATTGAGCCCCCAGAACCTTTTCAGCCAGAGCCATCCCCACACCATTGGTGACGCCCTGCCCTAATGGCCCGGTTGTGGTCTCAACCCCAGGAGCATAACCATACTCAGGGTGGCCGGGTGTTTTTGAATGCAGCTGACGAAAATCCTTGAGATCATCCATGGTCAGTGCGTAACCGGTCAGGTGGAGCAGTGAATAGATCAGCATCGAACCATGCCCGTTTGAGAGGACAAATCGATCACGGTCTGCCCAGTCAGGGTTGGCTGGATTATGTTTCATGTGGTCATTCCACAGTACCTCAGCAATATCTGCCATCCCCATGGGTGCACCAGGGTGACCTGATTTGGCCTGCTGAACGGCATCCATGCTGAGCGCGCGAATAGCATTGGCAAGATCTTTGCGGCCTGGAACCGCAGCTGAAGAACTAGATGACATCTGTTACCTCTCCACTTGAGTTTAGGAAAACCGTAATAAAACGTTTTCCCCTGTAAATTCGCTTATTTTCAGCCACCCCTCGGTGACCGAACCGCGTACTATGCCAGCGATGCAATCGATCACGCCAGTTAATTATTTGATGGCGTGGATAAAAGAATACTTATAGCCACCCGCCAGATTCAAAACCATGGTCCCTGTAGATTCTTGCTTAATAGAGGGAGGGGTCTCATGTTGTTCGAAATTCGATAAAGCCCCATTGAGAAAAGCCCCGGCACCCTCTCCTGCTGAAAAAACCTCATCTCTGACCGGATCGTAGACCACCCCGAGGATGACCTGTTGACCAACAATCAGCGCCAGCGAGACCCCAAACAAAGGAAAACCGCTTGAGTAGTTGGTTGTTCCATCAAGGGGGTCAAGACACCAGACCCCCGAGTGGCTGGCTTCCAGAATCGCCTTCTGCTCTGAATGGAGCATCTCCTCACCCAGCAGGGGAATCTGTGGAAACCGTGCTCCCAGCGCTTCAGCGATCGCTCCTTGCAATCTGTAGTCGAGTTCGGTCACCACACTCCCATCTTCCTTGATCCTGGCCTCTCCCGATCCACTGCAGACGACCCCCACCTCATTGATCACCTGAGGAAGCAGAGTGGCAATCTCATCTCTCTTTGGAACAGCAGACATCAATTATCGATCCGAACTTGTTTTTAGAAATGTGTTTTTGCAGTCTTTCGGCGAGAAGCGGATGATACCCCACTCAGTTTGACAATTTACACCAATATCATTCGATCAATCGCTGTCATCTCCCCCCTGCAAGAGCGAAGTCGCTAAACCCTCCAAACCCTCCGGCTGAAAATACTGGCTTCCTCCCGGACTATTGACAAGGAAAGGCCTGAATTCACACCCCCCTAAGGGGACCGAGAATTCAGCCCAACAAAATAAGATCAAACCCACTCTTGCCAAAACCGGTCCTCTCTTACCATACTAAGGGTTATGGCGACCTTCTGTTTCAACAACCACTTCCTCATCGCAATGCCGACACTGGAAGACCCCACCTTTGAGCGTTCTGTGACGCTCATCTGTCAGCATGATGATAAAGGTGCGATGGGCATTGTCATCAACCGTTCTATCCCTCTCACCCTGGGCGAGGTGCTTGAGCAGCTGGATCTCAGCGCATCAACAATAAACAATCCTCAGAGACCTATCTTCTCAGGGGGGCCTGTACAGCCAGAACGGGGCCTGGTGCTCCATTCAAGAGAGAGTGAATGGGATTCAACCATACCGATCGGGGATACCCTCGCACTGACCACCTCCAAAGATATTCTCGAGGCGATGTCAGAGAATCGTGGCCCCAGTAAAGCCCTTTTCGCTCTTGGGTATGCCGGCTGGACAGAAGGGCAGCTGGAGAGAGAGGTGGGGGAGAACTCCTGGTTAAGCGCCCCTGCTGATAATGATATTATCTTCAACACTCCTGTTGAGCATCGCTGGTTTGAGGCTGCTGAATCTGTAGGCATCAATCTGGCAACCGTCTCCAGAGAGACCGGTCACGCTTGAAACCGGAAACCCTGTTTGGCTTTGATTATGGGGTACGGCGCATAGGTCTGGCCGTTTGCCAGTCATCGTTTACGTCGGCAGAGTGTCTGGCAACCGTTCCCGTTCGCGGCAACGGGCCTGACTGGGATCAGCTTGATCAGCTGGTCAATGAGTGGAGGCCCGGCCGACTTATCGTCGGCCTACCTCTCCATCTTGATGATCGGGAGAGTGAGATGAGCCGGCTGGCTCGCCGCTTTGGAGTTCAGCTTGGTCACCGCTACACTCTCCCGGTAGATTTTGTAGATGAACGGTTGAGCTCCGATGATGCAGCAGTCAAACTACGCCAGACTACTGCACCGGGGAAATCGGTCTCCAACCGTAGGGATAAGTTCAGGGACCAGCTGTCAGCTGTGATCATCCTTGAAACCTATCTCAATGAGCTGAAGTGAGAAGAAGTCTGAAAATGAGCACGCAAAACAATATCCTAGAGGCACTTGAGAAGCTTAAAGAACATCTCATGCCCTTCACCGAGCACCGGCCCATTATGATCGGCATCCATAGTGGTGGCGTCTGGGTGGCCGAAAAACTCCATAGCCAACTCAACCTGAAGGACCCCCTGGGCACCATCGACATCTCCTTCTACCGAGATGATTTCAGTCGAGTGGGGCTTAACCCCACGGTAAGAGGGACTCACCTACCGACCTCAATCGAGGATCGTCACATCATCCTAGTCGATGATGTCCTCCATACAGGGAGAACGGTTCGGGCCGCCCTCAACGAACTCTTCGCCTATGGCCGGCCTCTGAGCGTCACTCTTGCTGTACTCCTTGAACGAGATGGCCGCGAACTTCCAATTCAGGCTGATATCGCCGGGATCCATATGAACCTCGGCAATGAGCACTATATCAAGCTAACCGGCCCTGAACCCCTTGCACTAACACTGCTGGAGCCCTAAACTCGCGCCCTATGGATCTACTGTATCCTTCCCTATGACGGACACCGATATCCAGTTTGACAAAAGTGGTGCACTCCGTCACTTCCTCACTGTCGAGGGCCTGCCCCGAGACATCCTCACTTCAATTCTGGACAGCGCCGAGACATTTCTTGGTCTTGGTCAACGCGAGATAAAAAAAGTTCCCCTCCTTCAGGGCAAAACCGTAGTCAACCTTTTTTTTGAGCCCAGCACCCGCACTCGCACCACTTTTGAGATTGCTGCAAAACGCCTCTCTGCAGACGTCATAACACTGGAGACCTCGAGAATGTCGACCACCAAAGGGGAGACTATTCTCGATACGCTGAATACTCTTGAGGCGATGCATACCGACATGTTTGTCATCAGAGACAGCTTCAGTGGGGCGGCTCACCTCATCAGCACCCATGTTCCCGCCCATGTCAGCATTATCAATGCGGGTGATGGCCGCCATGCCCACCCTACCCAGGCGATGCTGGACGCCTTTACCATTCGTCGCCACAAGGGAGATTTCTCCAACCTGCGGGTGGCAATTATTGGGGATATCCTGCACTCCCGTGTTGCCCGTTCACAGATTCACGCACTCAACATTCTAGGTGTGCCCGAAATTCGGGTCATCGCCCCCCAGACCCTGCTGCCAAATCAAATCAAGCGGCTGGGGGTACACCCCTACTATGACATTGAGAAAGGGCTTGATGGTGTGGATGTGATTATCGTGCTCCGCCTCCAGCTGGAACGGATGGAGGGCCAGCTCATCCCCTCTGATCGTGAGTACTTCCGCTTCTACGGACTTACCCCTGAACGACTTTCAGGGGCCCGGCCCGATGCCCTGATCATGCACCCCGGGCCCATCAACCGGGGGCTTGAGATCGCCTCCTCGGTAGCCGATGGGGAACAGTCAGTCATCCTTGAGCAGGTTACCAACGGGATTGCGGTACGGATGGCGATTATGGCCACTTTGATGGGCCGCCAGAGCCCATCTCCAAGAGAGGCCGACTGATGGGGCTGGTCATCAACAACGGCAGAGTTATTGACCCCTCATCTGAGCTCGATAAGCGCTGTAATCTCTATATCGATGAGCTCAGCGGCAGATTTGTTGGGGTTGGCAGGAAACCAACAGGGTTTAAAGCTTCACAGACCATTGATGCGGATGGCCTGGTGGTCTGCCCCGGACTGGTTGACCTGCGGGCCCACCTTGGTCTCCCTCATACCACCAACAAGGCCGGTTTTGAGAATGAAACCCTGGCCGCTGTTGCCGGAGGGGTCACCACCCTTTGCCTCCCTCCCGACACCCACCCCGTGATTGATAATGCTGCCATGGCCCTGATGGTTCAGGAGCATGCCCAGGCCCTGGGTCGCTGCCGCATCCACCCTCTTGGGGCACTGACAGTAAACCTGGATGGAGAGCAGATCACCGAATTTGCCACCCTGGCCCAAGCAGGATGTGTTGGACTGAGCAATGCGCACCGCACGATTAAAAACACACTTGTCCTAAGACGTGCTTTCCAATACGCCCACACCTTTGGTCTCACTGTCTTCATTAACCCACAAGATCCCTGGCTGCGAGGCAATGGGGTAATGCACGAGGGAGAGACCAGCACCCGCCTGGGATTGCCGGCTATTCCCGATGCAGCGGAGACCGTTGATGTTGCCAGAATCCTCTCCCTGATCGAGACCACGGGTGCCCGGGTTCATTTCAGCCAGCTCTCATCAGCCCGAAGCGTTGACATGATTAGTGATGCTCGTCTTGATGGGCTTCCGGTAACTGCTGATGTCGCCATCCACCACCTGCATCTTATTGACCAGGATATCAACCTGCTTAACACCCACTGTCATGTCCTCCCCCCCCTTCGTGACCAGCGGGATCGTGAAGGACTACGCAAAGGGCTATCCCAGGGCACCCTGGGAGCGATCTGCTCTGACCATCAACCTGTTGGCAGTGATGCCAAACTGACCCCCTTTGCCTCTTCAGCGCCTGGAATATCTTCTCTGGAACACCTCCTTCCCCTGGTTCTCAAGCTGGTTGAAGAGGGGGTGATTGATCTGCACACCGCGCTCTCACGCCTCACCATTGAACCCGCCCAAATGCTGGGAATTGAAGATGGACGCATCTCCACCGGTACACTTGCCGATCTCTGCCTTTTCGATATGGATGCAGAGTGGACCCTCGACCCCTCCGGGATGGTCAGCGGCGGACAGAATACCCCGTTCTCCGGGTGGCCATTACGGGGCAGGGTTACCCGAACCGTGATCTCGGGTGAATCCGTCTTTCAACTCTAGTCCGGGGTCTGACAAACTGGCAAGAACCACACTTTTTCACTATTCTCAACAGTGTGATGAATAGCCCGCCCTCTCCAATCACCCTCTCTGAACGACTCAATCAGGTTCGAGAGCAGATTCAACAGGCAGAGATTAAATATGGCCGCACACCGGGTTCAGTCAATCTGGTGGCAGTGAGCAAACGCCATCCACTCTCGGCCATCTCTGAAGCTGTTGAAGCCGGACTGCTGGACTTTGGTGAAAACTTTGTCCAGGAGAGTCTTGAAAAAATTACCTCACTGGGCAACAGATCACTGAAGTGGCACTTCATTGGCCATCTTCAAAGCAATAAAAGCAATGAGGTAGCCCACCATTTTGACTGGGTTCATACCATTGATCGGGAGAAAATAGCCCGGCGCCTCTCTGGACAACGGCCCGAAGCGATGAAGCCGATGAATATCTGCATACAGGTCAACCTCGATCAGGAACCGAATAAATCAGGGGTGACTCCTGAAGAGGTTCCCGACCTTGCTGAGCGTATTGCCGGCCTCCCTCATCTCCGTCTTCGCGGGCTGATGGCCCTTCCTGCCGCCAATACCCTTTTCCAGCAGCAACGCCTCACCTTTGCCCGATTGCGAGAACTCAATCAGAATCTTGCCAATCGCGGTATAATTACCGATACGCTCTCCATGGGAATGACCTCCGATCTGGAAGCATCAGAATCTTGCCGATCGCGGTATAATTACCGATACGCTCTCCATGGGAATGACCTCCGATCTGGAAGCTGCAATTGCAGAAGGAGCCACCCACGTTCGAGTTGGCACGGCCATTTTTGGCCCCCGACCACCCAAAACTGATTAGTCAGGAACTGGATAAATGACCCCCAGACAACGGATTGGCTTTATTGGCGGCGGCAACATGACGCGCTCGATCATCGGAGGACTGATCACGAATGAGATCAGCCCAAACCTGATCAAGATATCTGATCCAGACCCTGGACAGAGAGATCGGCTCGTTGCCCAATTTGGAATTACCGCTACCCAAGAGAACCGCGAGGTTGCTGAAGATGCGGATGTTGTTGTTCTGGCCGTCAAACCACAAGTACTCCGTAAAGCCACTGGCCCTATCGGCGACCTGGTAAGAGATCGAAATCTGCTGGTCATCTCCATCGCTGCCGGTGTACGGATAGAGGATATCTCTTCCTGGCTCGGCGGCCACACCGCGATTGTCAGGGTAATGCCCAACACCCCGGCACTGGTGGGATCAGGAGCTTCAGCTCTCTTTGCCCCACCCTCTATTACTGAAGCTCAATGTGATATCTCTTCCTGGCTTGGCGGCCACACCGCGATTGTCCGGGTAATGCCCAACACCCCGGCACTGGTGGGATCAGGGGCTTCAGCTCTCTTTGCCCCACCCTCTATTACTGAAGCTCAACGTGATACTGCTGAATCCATTCTTCGGGCAGTTGGAATAACCGTCTGGCTGACTAATGAGGACCAGATTGATACAGTAACAGCACTTTCCGGGAGTGGTCCCGCCTACTTCTTCTATTTGATGGAGGCGATGGAAGCGACGGCATGCAAGCTGGGATTAACCCCGAAAATGGCGAGGCTGTTAACCCTGGAAACTGCAATTGGAGCAGCACGACTGGCCCTGGAGAGCAGTGAAGACCTGAGTTCGCTGCGTAAGCGAGTCACCTCTCCAGGAGGAACAACAGAACGTGCTATTGAGATTTTCGATCAGGCCGAAACAGACAAAACCATTGAACGTGCGATTAGTAGTGCTGCGGTCCGTTCAAGAGAACTTGCCGATCTTCTTGGGGGAGAGGTGTGAAAATGGAACACTATTATGGGTAGCGCCGGCAACTTTCTGATCAACGCCCTGCTCAGTCTCTATCTTGTCTTTATCATCATGAGGATAATGCTGCAGTGGGTTCAGGCCGATTTCTATAATCCTTTCTCCCAGGTCATTGTCAAACTGACAGACCCTGTTCTCTATCCACTCAGACGACTGATCCCGGCAGGCCATCGCCTCGACACCGCAGCACTCGTACTTCTGATTGCACTTACCCTGCTTAAATTCTATCTATTGGTAACAACCAGTGGGCGTTTTCCAAATCTGGCGGGTGCGCTGGTTATCGCCGGTGCAGAAATTCTGGAAATGGCCACTGATGTCTTATTTTTCAGCCTCCTCGCCAGAATTATCATGAGTTGGATTCAACCCCAATCACGCCACCCCGTTATCTCTATAATTATTGCCATTACTGAACCCCTGATGGCACCATTACGCCGGGTCATTCCTCCCATGGGAGGTCTGGATTTCTCCCCCATTGCCCTGTTTATTGTTCTTGGACTTTTTGACCGTATTATCATCACCCCCCTGTTCGATTTTGGTTACCAACTCGCCTTCTGAACCACAAAGCCACCCCTGGTACCGGTGGAAGGGTGACTGCCTCTACCTGGCGCTCCGTGTCTCACCCCGGGCATCCCAGACGGCCTTCACCGAAGTCAGAGAGAATGTACTTGGCATTCGCATCAAGGCTTCGCCGGTGGACGGCAAGGCCAACAGGGCACTCACCCGCTTTCTGGCAGATTCCTTTGGCACCCCTAAACACCAGATCACTCTGATCCGGGGAGAGACCGGAAGAACCAAGCTGGTCTCAATCGATCAACCTACCACCCTGCCAGAGAGCCTTGGTATCCAGAAGTGAGTCATGCGATTGACCTCTTAATGAATAAAGAGAGTATTGGCACATCGGGCCATCGTTCTTTAGACTCTGGCCATGCCTGTAAAAATTGACAATAACTCAGTGGGTCTGGTCACCCCAGAAAAGTTTCACTGCAGTGAACCCATCTCACTTTCATGCGGTGAGGTACTCCCTGAGTTCGACATTGTCTATGAGTGTTATGGCACCCTGAACTCAAGCAAGAGCAATGCGCTGCTGATCTGCCACGCCCTGTCAGGAGATCATCATGTTGCGGGTTATCACACCTGGGAGGATGAAAAACCGGGATGGTGGGACCGGTTTATCGGTCCAGGAAAAGTATTCGATACCGACCGCTTTTTTATTGTCTGTTGTAACAACCTGGGTGGGTGTTCAGGGTCGACCGGCCCTACCACCACCAACCCTATCAATGGGAACCGGTATGGTCCGGATTTTCCCCTGGTCACAGTAAGCGACTGGGTTGAGAGTCAGGCCCGCCTGGCCGATCACCTTGGAATTGAGGCCTGGCTTGCTGTCATTGGTGGGAGCCTGGGAGGCATGCAGGCTATGCAGTGGAGTGTTGACCAGCCTGATCGAATCAAAAATGCCATCGTGATTGCGGCAGCCCCCAAGTTGACGGCGCAAAACATCGCCTTTAATGAGGTGGCGCGTCAGGCGATTCTTACTGATCCCAACTTTTTTGAGGGGCGTTATTATGAACACAGCGTCCAACCCGACAGAGGGCTACGCCTGGCTCGGATGCTTGGTCACATTACCTACCTCTCTGATGACAGCATGGCGAAAAAATTTGGTCGGGATTTGCGCCAGGGGAAAATCAATTTCGACTATAGCGAGGAATTTGAGATCGAGAGGTACCTCCGTTACCAGGGTGATCAGTTTGTTGGCCGCTTCGACGCCAACTCCTATCTGCTGATCACTAAGGTCCTCGACTACTACGATCCTGAGGAGACTGAAAAGCGCTCTCTGGCTGAGGTCTTTAGCCGTGCAAAATGTGATTTTTTGGTGGTCTCTTTCTCTACCGACTGGCGTTTCTCTCCGTCACGCTCCAAAAAAATCATTAAGGCACTCCACGACAACGGCCTCAATGTCTCTTACGGTGAAGTCAAGTCAAGTCAGGGGCATGACTCATTCCTGATGACCATACCCCAGTATATCGAAATCATCAGGAGCTACATGGATAAGCTGGCGGCGTCACTATGAATACTCCCACTGACACAACCGCCACTCTTGCCCTGCGCTCTGATCTGCAGATCATTGCAGAGTGGATCCAGCCCGGCAATCATATCCTTGATCTTGGTTGTGGTGATGGCTCACTGATGGGCTATCTCGACAGGACAAAATCAGTCACCGGTTATGGCATCGAGATTGAAGACCACTACATACCCCAGTGCATCCAAAATGGTGTCAATGTACTCCAGATGGATCTGGATCGTGGACTGACTGAATTCAATGACAACTCATTTGATCAGGTTATTCTCTCCATGGCGCTCCAGACCATGCGCTACCCCCACCTCCTCATGGAAGAGATGCTCCGGGTGGGAAGAGAAGGCATTATCACCTTTCCTAATTTTGGCCACTGGAAAGTTCGCTGGTACCTGGCAGGACGCGGTCGGATGCCGGTTAGCGAAGCCCTGCCCAACTACTGGTACAACACCCCCAATATTCACCTCTGTACCTTGCAGGACTTTGAAGAGCTCTGTCGCCAGCACAACTTTCAGATTCAGGAGCGACGCACGTTAAACCACCATCACGAAACCGGGCTGGGGTTACAACTCTTGCCCAATCTGCTGGGGGAGATCGTCCTCTATCGATTTACCCGACTCCCTGACAACATCCCCAGATAGATCAGAAGTTGATCAAAGACTCCTCTGGCATCATTGGACTCACATCCGAAAAATGAGACCTGATTGAAGTCACTTTTGGATTAATCAACAGGATCAAACAGAGGTATCATTGCCCACCACGGCGTATTATCAACCCTAACCCAAACTGTCAGGTTCAACTTGCCCCCAATGAAGGACTATCAGCGAGAATTTCTTAAATTTGTGATCAGCAGTGACGCTCTGCGTTTCGGTGAGTTCTCATTGAAATCAGGGCGAATCAGCCCCTATTTCTTCAATGCGGGACAGTTCAAGAGCGGAGAGAGCATAAGCCGCCTGGCCTCCTTCTATGCTCGTACTCTGGCTGACTCCATTGCCGAAGATTTTATGCTCTTCGGTCCCGCCTACAAAGGAATTCCCCTTGCTACAGCGACCGCAATGACAATGGCTCGAGATTTTAACCGTGACATCCCCTTTGCCTACGATCGCAAAGAGCCCAAAGACCACGGAGAGGGAGGCGCCCTGGTTGGTTCACCCCTGGAGGGGCCGGTGATTATCATTGATGATGTCATCACTGCCGGCCTTTCGGTTGACCACTCCGTTCGGCTGATTAGAGAGTCCGGGGCCAGACCAGCAGGTGTCGTGATCGCCCTTGACCGCCAGGAGCGAGCCCGTGACAGCTCAACCTCAGCAGTCCAGGATGTTGAGAACAGGCATGGTATTCCGGTCTATCCGATAGTAACGATGGAGACAATGATAGAGTACCTCAAACAAACAACGGAAAAACACCAGGTCGATCTTGATCCCCTTGTGCGTTACCGGGAGCAGTATGGTGCCCAAACCAAACCAAAGCAGGTCTGAATAAACCGATCGAGGACTTTTCGTCCCACTCAGGGCGGGCAGAGAGTCTCCTCGTTGTCGACAGGAGAAACGATTATGAGTGCAATGAATATATCTCTTATTGGTGGCAGCGGATTTGTTGGCCGCCATCTCATCCGGCGACTGGTCGATCAGGGCCACCAGCTTAAAATACTCAGCCGTCATCCTCAGCGTCACCGTGAGATCCTGCTCTCACCCAATGTAAAAATGGTGAAGGCAGATCCTTTGGATCTGAGCACCCTCTCTCGCGAGTTCCAGGGAATGGATGCGGTCATCAACCTGGCGGGGATTCTCAATGAACCGAAACACAATGGCGCCGGATTTCACAAGGTGCACGTTGAGCTCCCTGCGCGGATCACCCAAGCGGCAAAGAGTGCACAAGTACTCCGTCTTCTTCATGTCAGTGCCCTCAATGCAAGTTCTGATGCTCCCAGTTTCTACCTGCGCTCAAAGGCTGATGGGGAAACCCGCATTAAGGCCGCTGCAGAATATGGTGCAGAGGTGACCCTGTTCAGACCCTCTGTCCTCTTTGGTTTTGATGATCAATTCACCAACCGGTTTAAAAAACTGATGGAGATGATCCCGATGGTCTTTCCTCTACCCGGCGCCCGTGCCCGGTTACAGCCCCTCTATGTTGAGGATCTGGTCACGGCTATTGCCAGTTCGCTCAGCAAGAATGAGACTTTTGGCCAGGACTACAACCTCTGTGGCCCCAATCGCTATTTTCTCCACGAGATTGTCAGTTACATCGCTGCTCAGTCAGGTCTTGAACGCACAATCCTCCCCTTCAGTAGTCGCGCAGAACGTTTTCAGGCTCGAATGATGGAGTGGGTACCGGGCAAACCCTTCACCAGAGATAATCTGGCCTCGCTTGGGGTCAACAGCATCTGCAAAACCCCCTTTCCTGAAGAGTTTGGTATCTCACCTACCCCTTTGGAGCAGGTTGCTCCGGTCTGGCTGAGCCCGCACGCTGACCAATATGATGAATACAGAAGCCTCGCCAGACGCTAGCCCTGGAAATCGGTAATGACCCGGCCTGAGGAGTCACTCACCACCCATCTTGTGGGAGGGGCTGTGAGGGATCAACTCCTGGGACTCGATGTAAAAGACCGGGACTGGGTGGTGACCGGAACGACCCCCTCAGAAATGGTCGCCCTGGGTTTTGAACAGGTAGGACGGGATTTTCCCGTCTTCCTCCATCCATCAACAAAAGAGGAGTATGCTCTCGCCCGCCGTGAGCGAAAGAACCATCCAGGCTATCGGGGATTTACCACAGACCACTCTCCCAGTGTCACTCTTGAAGAGGATCTCTCTCGCCGGGACCTGACGATCAATGCAATGGCACGCAACCATCAGGGTCAACTGATTGACCCCTTTTCAGGCGAGCAGGATATTGAGGCGCGGTTGTTACGCCATGTCTCGCCCGCCTTTGTTGAGGATCCTGTCCGGATTCTTCGAGTGGCCCGATTTGCTGCCCGATTTGCCGACCTCGGTTTTACTGTAGCCCCAGAGACACTTCTGCTGATGAAATCCATGGTTCAACAGGGTGAAGTCGATGCGCTGGTCGCTGAAAGGGTATGGCAGGAGACCCACCAGGCCCTGAACGAAGATCAACCCGCACGTTTCATAGAGATACTTAGAGAGTGTGGTGCCCTAGCGCGCATCTATCCAGAGATTGATGCCCTCTTTGGGGTCCCCCAACCCGAGCGCTACCATCCCGAGGTCGACACCGGGCTCCATACCCTGATGGTGGTCGAGAAGGCGGCCCGGCTATCACCAGATCCCCTAGTACGCTTTGGTGCCCTGCTCCATGATCTTGGCAAGGCACTCACCCCAAAAGAGCGCCTCCCCAGCCATCATGGCCATGAAGAGGCTGGGGTGGTGCCGATCCGCACCCTGTGTGAACGGTTGCGAACACCTCGAGAGTATAAGGAGTTTGCTGTGCTGGTCAGCCGCTTCCACCTCCATCTCCACCGCTTTTCCAAGCTGAAGCCCAAAACGGTACTCAGGCTTCTGGTGGGGCTCAACGCCTTCAGGCAGCCCGAACGGCTCCAGCGTTTTATTACCGTCTGCTGGGCTGATACCCGAGGACGGGGTGGTACAGAGGAGCAGTCCTACCTCCCGGGTCGTCGACTGGAGGAGTGTTTCCAGGCGGCATCCGGGGTCAGTGTTGAAGATCTTGCTGCAGACGGGGTGGGCGGAGCCAAAATTGGAAAAGCACTCGAACGACGCCGGATAGAGGCGATCACGGAGGTGCTGAAGCAGAGCACGGAGTCAGGCTGAGCTTGTGGGCAATACCAGAAGCAGCAGCAGGCCAAGTGCCAGCCGATAGACCACAAAGGGGAGAAGGCCTACTCGCTCCACCAGCTTCAGAAACCAGTGGATGGTGAGGAAAGCACTGATGGCCGCAAGCAGTGCCCCGAGCCCCAGACTCTCCCACATCACCTCCTCCGAAAGGCCCGCGAGAGTGACGGCCTGCCAACCCCCGGCGAGGAGAATGACTGGAATGGAGAGAAGAAAGGAGTAGCGGGCCGCCGCCTGGCGAGTCAGTCCCATAGCAAGCCCTGCAGTAATTGTAATTCCTGAACGAGATGTCCCAGGAATCAAGGCTAGTGCCTGGGCCAGGCCGATAACCACAATCGCCTTCCACCCAATCATTTCCAACCCGAGTTGACCCCTTCCCCTGGCATCTGCCCACCACAGCAGCAGGCCAAAAAAGAGGGTGGACAAGGCAATGACCAACCCGCTCCTAAGAGTGCTTTCAATAAGGTCGTTAAACAACACTCCAGCCAGCCCCACTGGAATAGTGCCCACAACCAGCCCCCATGCCAGCCGCCCCTCGGCGCTGGACGTCCTCCTGTAAAGCGTCTTTAGCCAGGCGACGGCCAGAAGCTTCACCTCGTTTCGGAAATAACCCAGAACAGCCAGCAACGTGCCGAGGTGGACACCAATATCAAAAGCGAGCCCCTGATCCTGCCAGCCGAAGAGACGGGGAAAGAGAATCAGATGGGCTGAACTTGAGATCGGAAGAAATTCAGTCAGCCCCTGAACCAGAGCAAGGACCACTACCTGGAACCACTCCATCACAACCTCCGGGAATGGTCCTGCAGGGTAAAGCCACTGAGGAGTGATGTCAGCCCCTTACCAAGGGCGATCACCTTGAAGAGTTCACCCATATCCGAAGGGAGAGTAAGACGGCGTATCTCTGCAGTGGCCTGTAGAAAAGCCCGCTGTGTTTTGTCTGCAGCATGGTCCAGCAGACCCAGGGAGAGGAGAAAAGCTCCCTGCTGGGTATACCCCTCAACCTCCAGCCCGACACCTGCTCCTGCACGCGCAATAGCAGAAAAATCGACATGGGCAGTAATATCCTGTGTGCCGACACGCTTGAATACATTCTCATCAGCATGGTGGCGACTGTGGGTCCGGAGCGTACCCCTGTTGCGCTCGGGATGAAAAAACTCCCGCGAGGGAAAACCGTAATCGACCAAAAGAAGACAACCCGCTTCAAGACGTTCACCCATGCTGGCAATCCAGCCTTCTGCCCGAAGACCAATCTCAGACTCATACCCTTCTTCAAGCCGATCTTCACCGATTCGCTGATAACAGGCCGCGGCAAAATCATGGTCAGGCTTGTCCAGCTCCCAGTAAAAATCCTCGCCGTCAGAGGACACCAGCAGACGTCGGGGAAGATCATCGACGATACGAAATCGACTTACAGCCATGGCGTCAAGCACCTCATTCCCCAGCACGATCCCCCTGAATCCGGGTTCGGGAAGTGATTCTGTCCAGGCCACCCGTGAAGCAAGATCAGACCCGAGGGCCCCAAGCCGTCTCTTCTGTTGTTGGCGAAGTGCCGGGCTGACCTCAAGGAGCCAGTAGCGATCCGGGAGTGCATCTCGATCTGCCAGGGTATTGAGTACAGAGTGTGCCAGAGCACCACTCCCCCCACCGACCTCAAAGACCTCACCCCCACCAATCTGCTCAAGCACCTCTTCTACCTGGCGGGCGATACAACCGCCAAACCCGGAACCCAACTCAGGAGCGGTAATAAAGTCTCCCCCTGCTCCCAATTTGGGCTGATCGGTCATATAGTACCCCCAACCCGGTGAGTAGAGCGCCCGCTCCATAAACTCGGAAAAATCGATCGCCCCCCCTGCCTTTTCGATGGCTCGATGGATCATCTCCGCCACTTGGTCACTGTGGGCCTGAAAAGGGTCATCAATCCCCTCATCGGGGGGTTGGGAATATGGGGGCATGGATGGAATAGGGATCAAAAGCGAGTTAAGGTTACGAGAGACTATCAAAAGCCGACAATTATTGAATCCTGATGGTAGACAACAACCCGACTGAAGACCAGCCCACTGCCCTGGTGACCGGTGGTGCCCGGCGGATAGGTGCTGCCATCGTCCGTGGGCTGCATGCTGATGGAATGAACCTCATCATCCACTACCGAAATTCATCGAAGGAGGCAGAAGCCCTTGAGAGTGAACTCAACACCATCCGCCCCCGCTCAGCCCATGTGCTTCAGGGGGATCTGACCGCTCTGCCAACGATTGAGAGGATGGCCCAAGAGACGGTTGACCTCTTCGGTGGTCTTAATCTACTGGTTAACAACGCCTCCTCTTTCTTCCCAACCCCCATTCCCACCCATAAGCACAACAGCGACAAAGCGGTGACCGAACAACAGTGGGCAGAACTCATGGAGACCAACCTCAAGGCCCCCTTTTTTCTATCCCAGGCACTTGCCCCAACCCTGACAGAGCGTAAGGGGGTGATCATCAATCTCACTGACATCTATGTGCAGCGCCCCCTCGCCAACCATGCCCTCTATGCCATCTCGAAGGGAGGGCTCACCACCCTCACCCGGGCTCTGGCCCGAGATCTCGGTCCTGCAGTGCGGGTCAACGCCATTGCCCCGGGAGCCCTCCTCTGGCCAGAGGTCCGGAATCGGTCCCGGGAGGCCCGGATTGGCAAAAACACCCCTCTGGGCAGCAGGGGAGGCCCTGAAGACATTGTCGAGATGTCCTCTGGCCAGAGGTCCGGAATCGGTCCCGGGAGGCCCGGATTGGCAAAAACACCCCTCTGGGCAGCAGGGGAGGCCCTGAAGACATTGTCGAGATGGTTCGCTTTCTTGCTCACCGGGCGACCTATATTACCGGCCAGACCGTCCCTGTAGATGGTGGACGATCTATCGCCTCCTGACTCTTTTGACCCCGTCTTCCCCGCTCCAGTCAGAACTCGATCTCAATCTCTCGGTAATCAAGTGTGGAGGAGAGATATTCGATACCACACTCAGCAAGGGTTTTATTGAGCTCTGGATGAACCAGGTGAGGAACAAGATCAACCAGGGGTTTGAGCATAAAGTTATATTTGAGGAGTTCTGGGCGGGGCAGACGAACACTCTCATCATGACGGATCAGATCACCATAGAGGAGAATATCGAGATCGATGGAGCGGGAGCCGAACTTGGGAGCCGATCGATCACGGCCACACCCCGCCTCAATGTCCTGTAGCGTTTGAATAACACTCTCTACAGGGCGATCATCTTCGAAGCCAGCAACCAGATTATAGAAGGAATCACCATCAAAACCGACCGATGGGGTCTCATAGACCGGTGAAAGCTCAACGGACTCGTATCGCTCCCGAAGTGATGTAATCGTCAACTGAAGATTCACCTCCCGATTGATGTTGCTTCCGATACTGACATAGACCCTGGGCATTGATTAGTCTGCTCTGCTTCGTTCAATGATGACGCCCACATTACGTGCGCCCCGCACTGCACTCCCTTTATCGATCCTGACCCGACACCAGCCAAGATCAAATTCATCCAGCAGGAGCGTGGCAATCGCTTCCGCCAGGGTTTCAATAAGCCTGAACGAGGAACCCCGGACAAACCCGGTGACTCGCTTTGAGACCGCTTTATAGTTGAGGGTATCTGCCAGATCATCACTGGCTGCTGCCCGGCTGACCTCCCCCTTCATATCAAGATCGATGACCAGGCGCTGGGTAATCCTGCGCTCCCACTCCCAGATCCCTATGACACAGTCCACCTCAAGACCATGAAGATAGATAATATCCACCCTGATGACACTCCTTTTTAAATGGTTAACCTGATATGCAGTGGACTATAGCCTAAGCCGCTCCAAAAGTGTCTTGACGGGAGAGGTGGAAGTCATCAAAGTCAATTGATGGAGATGCTACTTGTTGCTGTTGGTGCCTATCTGCTCGGCTCGCTGTCGAGCGCCATCATGGTCTGCAAGCTTGCAGGGCTTCCCGACCCACGCAGAGCCGGTTCCAACAATCCCGGAGCAACGAACGTCCTCCGCCTTGGGGGTAAAGGAACTGCTGCAGCCACCCTGGCCGGTGATGTTATCAAGGGAGTCCTGCCCGTAGTACTGGCTAAGGCCCTTGGAGCCGACCTCCTGATGCAGATAACCGTACTCCTGCTTGCCTTTCTCGGCCATCTCTTCCCGCTCTTTTTCCGTTTTCAGGGAGGAAAGGGGGTCGCCACCACCTTTGGAGGGTTTATCGCATTCTCCCCTCTTCTTGCACTGTGGTTAATGATCACCTGGCTTCTGGTGGCCCTGGTAACTCGTTATTCTTCTCTTGCCGCCCTGGTCAGTGCAGCCCTCTCCCCACTCTATGGCTGGTTCCTGTTTGCCGATCCTTCGGTCTTTGGCGTTAACCTGCTTATCGTACTACTTTTGATCTGGCGTCATCGCACCAACATCAGCCGCCTGATTGATGGCAGTGAGGGTCGGATCGGCAAGAGCTAGCGCTGTCAGCCATTGATTGGAGTGAGGTCGGTGAGCGACCATCGGGGCAATACACCAAAACTGAGGGGCTCCTTCTCACCCACAGCCAGCCGACAAGCCCCTGCATAGGCGATCATCGCACCATTATCAGTACAAAACTCAAGTCGAGGGAAAAAGACCTTAAACCCTGTGGCGATCGACTCTTGTTGAAGGCGTTTCCTTAGTCGCTGGCTTGCTCCCACCCCGCCAGCCACCACCAGGTTGGAGTGCCCTGTCTCCCGCAGAGCACGTCTGCATTTAATCACCAGGGTATCAACAGCCGCCTCCTGAAAGCCACAGGCAAGATCAGCAATGGCCTGTTCATCCAGATCAACCTCCCTGGCTGCCACCAGCACCGCTGTCTTGAGGCCACTGAAACTGAACATCAACCCACTCCGGTCTGTCATCGGCCGGGGAAAGTTAAAGCGGCTGGGATCTCCCGTTTTGGCGACTCGCTCAATTTCAGGCCCTCCCGGATAGGGGAGGCCAAGCAGTTTCGCCGTCTTATCAAAAGCCTCCCCCACGGCATCATCAAGCGATTCCCCCAGCAGCCGGTAGCGGCCAACTCCTTTAACCTCTACCAGTAGGGTATGTCCCCCTGAGACCAAAAGAGCGACAAAAGGAAAACCAGGAGGCTCCTCTTCAAGCATAGGTGCCAGCAGGTGGCCCTCCATATGATGTACCCCTACCGCCGGTATCTCCCACGCCCATGCAAGGGATCGGCCAAATGCAGCTCCCACCAACAGCGCTCCCGCCAAACCGGGCCCTTTTGTAAAGGCGATGCCATCGACCTGTTTGCCCTCAATATCGGCCTCTGTCATCACCGCTTGAACAAGAGGAAGGAGTTTTCGAATGTGATCCCGTGCCGCCAGCTCAGGCACAACCCCTCCATAAGGACGATGAACCTCAACCTGAGAGGCCAGTCGATGGGCAAGCAACCCCTGTTCACTCTCATACAGAGCGACGCCGGTGTCATCACATGATGTTTCCAATCCCAATACAATCATTGATCCATTGTCTCCGGGGCTTGCTGTAACCACAAGGGATACCTATCATTTATCCTCCTATTAATGAAGAAACCACCATGACTCACCTCATCGATCTCCTCCCCAAAGCGGAACTCCATCTGCATATTGAAGGCTCTCTGGAGCCCGAACTGATGCTCTCACTGGCTGAACGCAATCAAATCAAGCTGCCCTGGGAGACCATTGAAGAGACCCGTGATGCCTACCAGTTTCATAACCTTCAGAGCTTTCTCGATATCTACTACACCGGTGCTTCTGTACTCTGCAAGGAGGAAGACTTTGCCGATCTGGCTTATGCCTACCTCAAAAAAGCAGACGCAGATCGGGTAATGCACGCCGAGATCTTTTTTGATCCCCAGACCCACACCGATCGAGGAATCCCCTATGAGGTGGTTCTCGATGGCCTTCAGGCCGGCTTCTTGCGGGGGGAGAAAGAGTTTGGCATCAGTGGAGGGTACATCCTCTGCTTCCTGCGTCATCTGAGTGCTGAAGATGCGATGACCACACTCAAACACGCACTGCCCCGAGCAAATGAACTTCTCGGTGTTGGCCTTGACTCCTCAGAAGTCGGCCATCCCCCGACCAAGTTCAGCGACGTTTTTGCCCAGGCTCACCAGGCCGGGCTCACCCCGGTCGCCCATGCGGGCGAAGAGGGGCCGCCCACCTATATTCATCAGGCGCTCGATCTTCTAAAGGCGGTTCGTATCGATCACGGGGTACGTTGCAGCGAAGAGGAGGAACTCGTAGAAGAATTACGTGACCGGCAGATTCCGCTGACAGTCTGTCCACTCTCAAACATCAAACTCGGGGTCTTCAAGAGCATGGAGGAGCACAACCTCAAAGCGCTCCTTGAGGCCGGACTCTGCATCACCCTCAACTCCGATGATCCGGCCTATTTTGGCGGTTACTTGAACAGTAACTTTCGTGCGGCCCACCAGGCTTTGGGACTGGATGACAGCCAGCTGGTACAACTGGCAAAAAACAGCATCAGGGCGAGTTTTGCCCCCCAGGCGCGCAAAGAGAGCCTGCTCAACCAAGTTGACGCGCTTTCTCTTTAAAAGAGAATATCCTCACTTATTTGGTTTTTTTTAAGAGTTGGCTTACAATTCGCCGTTTTCCGGCAATCCAGCCGGAGAGAACAGAATTCAGGAGATAATCCAACAGATGCCAAGTGTACGTGTAAGACCTGACGAACCCTTCGACGTGATTCTTCGTCGCTTCCGCCGCTCCTGTGAGAAGGCTGGCCTTTTTACCGAGATGCGACGTCGCGAATACTACGAAAAACCGACTACTGTGCGTAAGCGCAAATCGGCCGCTGCTGAAAAACGTGAGGCCCGTCGTCGCTCTCGTGACCGGGTACAGGCGACCCGCCTCTACTGATCCCGTTGAGCTGAACACCCCCCAACTGATGACATCAGTTGGGTCTAGCCACCTCGTTAACCTGCCCCTCTCGTATGACCCTTAAAGACCGCATTGCCGCCGACATGAAAGCCGCTATGCGTGCCAGGGAGAGTGAACGCCTCGAATTTATCCGCATGCTGCGTGCCGCAATCCAGCGACGAGAAGTAGATGATCGCAAGGAGCTTGAAGAAGAAGAGGTCCTTGCCGTCACTCAAAAACTGCTCAAACAGTCCCAGGATGCCGCTTCTCAATTTATTGATGGCGGGCGTGAAGATCTGGCAGCAAAAGAGGAGCGCAACATTGCCCTGCTTCAGGAGTACCTCCCGGAACCCCTCCTGGACGAAGAGATTGATGCTCTGATCAGTGAAGCCATTTCAGCAACCGGAGCCCTTTCACCCAAGGAGATGGGAAAAGTGATTGGCTGGCTGAAGCCGAAAGTCCAGGGCCGTGCTGATATGGGCAAGATAAGCGCCTCGGTTAAGAACCGTCTTCAGTAGACGAAACCGGGCAACCCTTAATCGATCATCTCCCCTCTGTCCGTACGGTGACGCAAAACCCAGACAACTGGGACGCTCCTCTCTTAATGGATGATTTGATCCACCACTCTACAACCACGGATCATCTGATCTGCCTTTTGACTGACAGTGGATTCCTTCCGGGCTAGAATCAGGCGATGGCCGGACGAATCCCGCAATCCTTTATAGATGACCTTCTTGGGAGGGTCGACATTGTCGAAATTATCGACTCTCGCGTCCCTCTTAAGCGGGCAGGTAAAGAGTACAAGGCGTGCTGCCCTTTTCATGAGGAGCGCACTCCCTCATTTACCGTCTCCTCTTCAAAACAGTTCTACCACTGTTTTGGCTGTGGAGTGCATGGCACTGCAATCACGTTTCTCATGGAGTACGCCCATCTTGACTTCCGTGAAGCCATCAACGAACTGGCGAGTGGTGCTGGAGTCGAAGTGCCAACAGAGGGTGATCAACCACGAAGAGCGCAGAACAGCACTGCCTCACTCAGGCAACTGATGGTTGAAGCCAACCAGTTCTTTGGACAACAGCTGCGAGAACACCCCAAGAGTGATCGGGTGATCAACTATCTGAAACAAAGAGGCCTTAGTGGGGAAGTGACTGCTGAATTTGAGCTTGGATTTGCCCCCCCGGGGTGGAGCAACCTGCTTGATCAGTTTGGTAAAGATAACGCCAGGCGCAAGCTCCTCTTTGAAGGGGGGCTGATTATCAAGAAAGAGTCGGGCGGCTTCTATGATCGATTCCGTGATCGGGTGATGTTCCCTATCCACGACCACCGCGGACGAGTAGTGGGCTTTGGTGGTCGTATCCTGGATCAGGGAGAACCCAAGTATCTGAACTCACCCGAAACCCCCCTTTTTCATAAGGGCTCTGAGCTCTATGGCCTCTTTCGTGCCAAAGAGTCGATCCATAAAGAGCAATGCTGTCTCATTGTGGAGGGCTATATGGATGTGGTTGCGCTGGCACAACATGGCATCAGGAATTCAGTAGCAACACTGGGGACCGCCACCACCCGACAGCACCTGGAACGACTCTTTCGACATGTCAATGAGTTGATCTTCTGTTTCGATGGGGATCGTGCCGGGAAGCAGGCTGCGTGGCGTGCATTGGAATCCGCGCTTCCCACTCTGCAGGATGGCCGCCAGGTTGGATTTCTCTTCCTCCCGGATGGTGAAGATCCGGATTCTCTGGTTCGTGGTGAAGGTGAGGCCGCCTTTCGCAAGCGGTTGAGTGCTTCAACCCCACTCCCCGACTATCTCTTTGATCAACTTCGTAAAGAGACGGATCTCAACCGACTTGATGGTCGCGCCCGACTTGTTGAGCTTGCCCGCCCACTGCTCTTGAGGCTTCCGGATGGTGTATTGCGCACCATGATGTTCGACAGACTGACCACCCTAAGCCAATCGAGGCCGGGCAGCCTGGAGGAGCACTTCACCTCTTCACCACCCTCAAAGACCAAAGCGCCTTTGCACTCTTATGGTGCGTTCGGCCAGTCGGAAGGTCGGCTCTCGCCGACGGCAAAGGCGATCGCCCTGCTTATTCAGCACCCAGGAATGGGAGGGCATCAGATCGATCTCTCGCCACTTTGCGATAGTGATGACCCTGGCCTCCCACTGCTCCACTCAATCCAGGAGATCCTGACCAACAATCCCAAAATCAATACCGCAGCGCTGCTTGAGCATTTTCGCGAGACCCCCCATTTCCGCCCTCTGGTTAAGCTGGTGGCGTGGGAACACCTGATCCACAAGGATAATGTTCTCGCTGAGTTTGAAGAGACCATTCAGACCCTTATCGGCCGTCAGAGAACGAGAAGAATTGAGGTTCTGCTGCAGAAATCAACCAACAGCAAGCTGAGCGCGCACGAGCAGGGGGAGCTAACCCAGCTATTGGAGACTAAAAACTACCCAAAAGGTAAGAAAAACAAGCTATAATAATTGGTTATTTAGCCATCAGGACTGCCAGGACTGAAAGATATATGGATTCCGATACCAAACGCCGAACTACGCAAATTGATTCTCAAGGGAAAGGAGCAGGGGTACCTCACCTACAGAGAGATCAACGACCACATTCCTGAAGATATGCATCATACCGACCAGATGGAGGTCGTGGTCAATATGATCAATGACATGGGAATTGAAGTTCACGACAAGGCGCCCGATGCAGACAGCCTGCTGCTCAAAACAGATTCAGATGATGAAGAGGCCCGTGAGGAGGCAGAAGCAGCGCTGACAACTGCAGTAGAGAATGATTTTGGGCGAACTACTGATCCCGTTCGAATGTATATGCGAGAGATGGGAACGGTTGACCTGCTCACCCGCAAAGATGAGATCGCCCTGGCAAAACGAATTGAGAATGGTATTCGTCAAAGTACTGAAGCACTCGCCAGCTGCCCTATGGCCATTGGTCAGATTGTTAAACTGGGCGAGAAAATTGAAGCAGGCACCATGAGACTCACCGACCTCGTTGTCAATTTCCATGATCCAAATGATGATGGCGCCGCTGCCGTGTTTACTGGACAGGTCACTAAAGTTGAAGAGAAAAAGAACAACGATGAAGACGATGAAGACGAAAATCAGAACTTTGGCCCTGATCCTGAAGAGGCCAAAATTCGTTTTGACCGGATACGAAAGAGCAACATCAAATTAATCAGAGCCCTAGAGAAACATGGCATGGATTCAGACCAGGTTAAAAAACTGAGAAAACAGATCTCTTCGGAATTTCTTGATATCAAGTTTGTCCCTCGCCAGATCGACATACTCAATGCGAACATGCGTCGGGTAGTTACAGAGTCGAGAGCCAAAGAGCGTGAGATGATGGAGTTCTGCATCAAGAAAGCCAAAATGCCGAGAAAGACCTTCGTCAGTGTCTTTGTTGGCAATGAAACCGACCCCAAGTGCATGGGCAAGCTTCTCAGGAAGAAAGACGGTGATAACGACATTCTCAAAGCCTGCTCGGAGGAGTTTAAGAGTTGCCAGATTAAATTGCGTGAGCTTGAGAAAAAAGTGGGCATGCGAATTGCCGACCTCAAAGAGGTCAACCGCCGGATGTCGATTGGAGAGGCAAAAGCACGCAGGGCGAAAAAAGAGATGGTCGAAGCCAACCTTCGCCTGGTGATCTCAATTGCCAAGAAATACACCAACCGGGGGCTTCAGTTTCTTGATCTCATCCAGGAAGGCAACATCGGCCTGATGAAAGCGGTGGACAAGTTTGAATATCGACGGGGCTACAAGTTCTCAACCTATGCCACCTGGTGGATCCGTCAGGCAATTACCCGTTCTATTGCAGACCAGGCGAGAACCATCCGTATACCGGTCCACATGATTGAGACGATCAATAAGCTCAACAGGGTCCAACGTCAGATTCTCCAGGAGATGGGGCGAGAAGCCCTTCCCGAGGAGTTGGCTGAGAGGATGGAGATGCCTGAAGATAAAATCCGAAAGGTGTTGAAAATTGCCAAAGAACCGATCTCAATGGAGACCCCCATCGGTGATGATGAGGATTCCAATCTCGGTGACTTCATTGAAGATAAAAACATGGAGTCACCGATCGCGAACGCCACTCGAGAACGCCACCTCCTCAGGACTTCAGGGCGCTACTCAGGATATCCTCGACTCCCTTACTCCAAGAGAAGCGAAAGTCCTGCAGATGCGATTTGGGATCGGGATGAACACTGATCACACCCTTGAAGAGGTTGGCAAGCAGTTTGATGTCACCCGTGAACGCATCCGCCAGATTGAAGCCAAGGCACTGCGCAAACTTAGACATCCCTCTCGTTCAGAACACTTGAGGGCGTTCCTCGAGAGCTGATTTACTGTTTCCCCCCACACCCTGTTGATCAGGATATCTCAAGGGCCTGTAGCTCAGTTGGTTAGAGCAGTGGACTCATAATCCATTGGTCGAAGGTTCGAGTCCTTCCGGGCCCACCATTTCTCTCAAGATAACGTCATCTCAGTGTTCTCCCTTCACGTTGTACGCTGAGATCCCGTTGTCTTGCGAAGGAGTGATGTTCAGTACTTCTCCATATGCAGCGTTCCTCTTTCTCTCCTCTTATCGGCCTTGAACCCTCGTCTCACCAGGCGCTCCTCAGCATCCTCAATCATCAGTGGGTTGCCGCAAAGAAAGATATGACAACTCAATGGATCGACCTGAAAACCACAATAGTGGTCTAGCTGCTTCTCGTCGAGAATCGGGGGCAGCCGACCCGTCTTACCGCGCCACGAAGAGTCATCGTGGGGGCGAGAGATGACAGGAAGATAGGTAAAGTTCTTCTGGGTTGCATTGAGGGACTCAAGCTCACGTCGATAGCCAAGATCCCAGGAGTAGCTGGCTCCATGGATGATGGCAATCAGTCGACCCTGGTTGGCCAGCACTTCACTTCTCAACATACTGATATAGGGAGCAAGGCCTGTCCCGGTCGCCACCATCAATACATTTTTCTCTTCAGGAACTTTGTCGACAGTAAATATTCCCTTGGCCCTGGGGGCGACAAAGAGTCGATCCCCCCTCTTAAGAGCAAAAAGACGAGGAGTGAGCGCTCCGGAGGAGACAAGAGAGATGAAGAACTCAAGGTTATGGGCATCACCGCTTCCCGATGAGATTGAGTAGGCACGGCGTATCATTGGGTCTGTGGTTGTCTCTCTGTACTCTACCTCTGCAGCCTCAGGGATACGGGGCGCCTCCTTGAGAAGCCCGAGAACAGCATACTGGCCAGCAATAAATCGGTACTCATCACTATCAAGCTCGATTCTGAATATCCTGATCTCTCCCGTCACCTCAACCAACTGCTTCACCGTGGCGTTATAGGTGAATTTGCTGACTAATTGCGGCTCATTCATCGATGAAGTCTGTCCATTGTCTGTCGGCTCTCACCGGGAGTTGGAGTCCCAGACAGAATAGGGTTCCAAAGAGAGATTGTCTATAAGCATAACGACACCAATAAAAACGAGGACAGACCACCGATCAGAGATTACAACCCTTCAGCCTCTGTGGTTGGCAATATGCCCCAACGGCCGACAACAACCTCATTGCCTGGTGAGGGCAGAGAAGGCACATTACATGAGAGCAACAGTGAGAGCACGGCAATGGCTGCACCCACCAAAAAGACTGCAGCGGGTGAGATCAGCCAGAGTATCCCAAGCAGAGCCGGCAGCACCACCGCAGCGATATGATTAATGGTAAATCCCACTCCTGCTGTGGCTGCAATATCAGCTGGATCGGCAATTTTTTGAAAATAGGTGCTGATGGCGATAGCGAGGGCGAAGAAGAAATGATCGATGACATAAAGTCCTGCAGCTATCGTAGGGTTGTTAACAAAGGCGTAGGCCGTAAAAACAATGATCAACCCCGTATACTCAAATATCAGCGCCCTCCTCTCCCCCACCACACCAATCAACTTTCCAATCCGTGCGGCAAAGAGCATGTTGAGGGTGGCATTAACCAGAAAAAGTGATGAGATGGCAGCCACACTAAATCCAAATTTCTCAACCATGAGAAAACCGGCAAAGACCACAAAGATCTGGCGACGCGCCCCTGAGAGAAAGGTAAGAAGATAGTAGAGCCAGTAACGCTTGCGTAGCACCATATGGCGGTGCTGTTTCACCTTTTGAGGAAAATAGGGAAAAGCCAGCCATGAGAGAAGAGCAATCAGACAGGTGGCGCCCCCACCCAAAATGTAGACCGGCACGAAGCCCAGGCCGAGCAGTTCAAAGGCAACCCAGATCACCCCAAAGGTGATGATGGAGGCAAACGCACCGACGGAGATAATTCTACCCAGAACCTCCGGGGCCCGCTCCTTGCCAAGCCACTGCAGAGAGAGTGAGATCTGTACTGTTTCATAGTAGTGAAAACCAATAGACATCAAGACGGTGGTGAGATAGAGGCCGATTACGCTCGGGAAAAGACCTGTAACCAGAGTTCCCACCCCAAGAAACAGAAGTGCCAGATAAGCGAGCACCTGTTCCCGAAAAAGCAGAAGAAGAAAAACCACTGCAAAGGCAAGAAAACCAGGTATTTCACGCAAGCTCTGAAGAATTCCAATCTCGATGCCGGAGAAGGCAGCCCTCTCAATGGCAAAGTTGTTAAGCAGTGCCTGCCAGGTGGCAAAGCTCAAGGGCACTGCGCTGGCCATAAGCAGGAGCAATAGTTCTGGACGGTTCTTTATTTTATTCTTGAGTGACAAAACTGCGATCTGAGCTTTATATTTCCATCAACAATGGCGTAGGTGATTACTGCCTCACCTAAAATTATTTTTTGAAGATCCATATTATCAGTAAAATTACTCTTGAACTCATCCGGTTTGAGTTATCATTGAATTCTCATATCTGTGCTATTTTGCGCCCGTAGCTCAGTTGGATAGAGTACCTGGCTTCGAACCAGGGTGTCGGGAGTTCGAGTCTCTCCGGGCGCGCCATTTCATTCAACACCTTAGATGTCATTGAACGTCGTTGTCACTCTTCGCAGACAGAACAACGACACTAACAGCAAACAAATCGCGTCCGTACCAAAACTCAACGATTAAACTCGTCTGATCTGATCCATCGTACAGCTGCGCATGTTATTGCGCAGCAACATCAAATTCAAGGACATCCCCTAAAGAACCAGTCAAGAATGACATCAAAATTGTATCCGTTGTTAAACCAGATGGGTTTTTGGAATTGATCGATAATTTTAAGCTTTGCCCTGATTTAATAAATGTTTGTATTGCAGTTTTGATTTTTGCTTTCTGTGATGCATCTAAGTTTTTATTGCTTTCAATCGAAACACCAACTATTTCCGAAATTTGTTGACGGTTTAATCCGTTCTCTTTTTCCGCTAATTTGAATGCAATCTCAGTCAAGCCCTCATTGGAAAAAGAAAAACCAATCGTTTTGAATGTAATGTCTTTGGTAATCTCGTTTAGGAGGCCGCTGTCAGGGCTCCCTCCCAGTTTTTTAATTAGATCCTCTGAAATACCACCCAGTGTTAGATTCAGGCCCACTTTTGCAAGCTGTTCTAGGTTAGCAGATATCTCGATACTCGATGTCGATGCGGAAAAATCGGATACGGAAGACATGCTTGCATTAAAAATTAGCTTATTTTGATTAACAGTATCTAAAATTTTCTCGGGGATAAATCCAGATTCCAACAACGCTGACTTTGGTATTTCGGCGCCAGATAATTTCAAATTGACATCGTTTATCAATTCGTTGTGTCGTCCAACATCTAATTGAAGAGATCCTAGCTGAACAACTCCTGATTCTTTTTCGCTGAACGTTATTTTTTCCACTTTGAGAGCACTTAGGCCGAATGCATCACTCACATTTCTCGTTATCTTTTCTTCATCCTCAAGGACGAGAGGTAGCACAAACTTATCAAGGCTGACGCTTTCTACACTAATTTTTGGCTTATTTTCACGCTCCTGAAAATTTAAATTCTTTAGAGTAACGTCAGTTAACGTATTATTGTCGAGTTTGCCGATTGAAAATGAAGCAATATATTGCTCTGGGCTCTTATTTTCCTCTTTTATTTTTAAATTCTCGATTCTAAAATCAGAGAAAGCTATAATCTTTAATGCTTCTACTATTTTGTCAGGGTTGGCCTCGACGGCCTCGTCAATTTTAATAATTGGAATGCCTTTAATCCGCAGGTGACCAAACCCAATGTATCCGCCACGACCCGTGTGGGCTTTAAAATTTTCAGCATTTTCTATGTTGAGAAGATCGCCGATGTTCGACAGCAATAGCTTAGAGATTGAGATTGACCGCCTCTCAGACTCGAGGTTAGGGGTGTTTTTTATAACTACATTCTCTAAATCCACTTTTCCAGAGAGGCCTGTGCCTGCGACTTTGTAGGACAGCGATGTTTCTCCCTCATCAAATTCAGGACCTAATCCTTTAAAGAGTGATTTAATTTTTTGCTCTGCTTTAGCAATTTCCTCTTTCACTTTTTCTTCAGCGTAGTTTGAATAAAAATACCCGCCACCTGCTACAACACAGATAGCGACAACTACTCCGCCAACGATGTACGACCGTTTCACTGATCCTGCCCCCATGCCTTAAATAAAATTACTCAGGGAGATAAACAGTAAGTGGATGGTGATCAAGAAGTCAACAACTTCGTTTGGTGCACGCCAGAGCGTCCTATGGCCGTTGGGTGGTATTGGTACTTGAAAACAGCCACGCCATGTCGAGCTAATCATTATGATAGACAAATGTCATGACAGAGGGCCTGATACCACCTGTCATTTGGCAGGGGGTGTAGCCCCCTTATCCCCGCAAGGGGATTTATCCAGTATGCGGATGTACCGAGACGTCGCAGCAAAATTATGATTTGTCCATTTGGTGGCTTCGAGATGTTATAGACTGAAAGCCAGTTCCAATCTCATCATAGATGATGAAAGTTGTTCGGATGATCTGCCCGATCACCGATGCCGTACTGTAAGGTGCTGTTAGAGCGAGCTAACCCAGTTCATTTGGGCAGTGCTTGGCATCGCTTAGCTGCATGATATTAGTCAAAGTGGTAGATGCTATGGCGCCTAACGCTTCTTCAGTTAGGAACGCCTGGTGTCCAGTAAAAATGACATTGTGGCAAGAAGATAAGCGCCTGAAGACATCATCTTGAATGATTTCATTTGACTTATCTTCAAAAAATAACTCCACTTCATTTTCATACACATCAAGGCCGAGTGACCCCAGTTGGCCCGTTTTCAGCGCTTCGATGGCATCTAGCGCATTCAACAATCCCCCACGACTGGTGTTAATCACCATTACGCCTGGCTTCATCCGGCTAAAGCTCTCCTTATTCAGCAGGTGATGGTTTTCACTCGTCAGTGGACAATGCAGTGAAATTATGTCGCACGCCGCAAAGATTTTTTCAAGAGGCACATATTCAACTCCCAAGTCGAGCACGGCCTGATTTGGGTAGGGGTCATGTGCAAATACATGACATCCGAATCCAAGCAAAACCTTGATTGTCGCCAGCCCAATTCTTCCTGTTCCGATGACCCCAACGTTGCGATTCTGCATATTGAATCCCACCAGCCCTGTTAACGAAAAGTTAGCATCTCGGGTACGTTGATAAGCTTTGTGTATTTTTCTGTTTAATGTCAGCATCAGGGCGACGGTGTGTTCCGCAACTGCCTCAGGTGAATAAGAAGGAACATTGACCACCTTCAGGTTCAACTTCTTTGCCGCCTCCAGATCGACGTTGTTATAACCGGCGCAACGCATGGCAATGACCCTGGTGCCATTTTCTGATAATTCAGTCAATATCTTTTCGCTAAGTGAATCGTTGACAAACGCACAGATAACCTCGAAACCATAGGCCAAACTAACGGTCTGCACGCATAAACGGTAATCAAAATACTCGATCTGCAGCCCAAAGGTTTGGTTAATGCGATCAAAATGGTCGATGTCGTACTGCTTAGCACTGAAAATTCCTACTTTCATTAAAGTTGCCTATGCGAAACTGATAGTGTCATTACTTAGCACCACAACCCCATGAGGCGTCTTTTGGACTACAAGAGGCTGATGTGAGGGATTGTACCATCAATGGACCCGAAACCCTGCCGTTGTCTGTTTTACATCACTCCTGCTATCCTTAACGACCATTTCATCCCTTCCTCTCTTCTGTTTTCAATCCACAACACATAATTTGTTCCCTTTAGCGACTATTTTAAAGCACCAATACCACCTGACAGCCACAGGGTTGTGAATCTGCTGATGGCCCAAAGCCCCGCATCTGCCAAAAGCAAATTCCTATCCTTAATACGATGTTGATTGCGGCGATTTTCATCCTGGTCTTGATGGTGTTTGTTGTCGGTTTGCTGTTTGCCTACGGCACCGATTTTCCCCAATCCGAGCAGCGCTTCCTGGCTATCTTCTTTCTGGTGATAAGCGCAATAGAAACCGTGTTCATAATCTGGGTGCTGATTTATGTATTAGTGAGTGACTGGTCTTTATGGGGACTCTCTTTCGATGAGTTCTGGCGATCCCAGCTTGCCATTATCTATCCGTTCAAGGAGTGGCTGTATACCTGGCTGTGGAATGACCTGTTGAACCTCCTTTTGGTGTTTCTTCCGGCTGTGGTCTTCCTGTCGATCAGGACAGTCTTGACGACAGTCATCGGCATTTGGTTTCTCAGGCTCTCCAAAGTAGAGGGCTAAATTCACAGGGGAGTGAAGCAGGCCTCGCTCGCAAAATGATTCTGCCGAAACCCGGTCAGTGTTTGACGGTGTCGCTTTTTTCGGGTTGTATGGCGTACTACGCGAATTTCCGGGATTTCGGCTGCTGTTAGAATTGGCTTGGAATAACAGTGCGGCTCCTTTTAATGGCAATTTTCAACTACCGATGCCATGCAGCCACCATAGGAGATCCTGCCTGAGATCAAACAACGGTTCAGGCGATATCAGGGACCCGGTGGTAGCTAAGCGGGATCTGGCTGCCCTTGGGCCACTCTTGCTAGTTTTGTTATTGTCTATGATGGGTTTTGTTCCCATAATTGGGCTGTTGATGATTATTTGGAGATCAGGTTATGTTGCCAAGCAAACCCCTGGACACACTGCCCACCCATAGTGTCACCAATATGCCCCCTTACATGGGTGACCAGGATTTATGGCGCAGTGACCCGGCACTGCAGGAAGCGGTCAACCGTGAAGGCGCTGCCTGGGCGCAGACGGACCTGGATGCATTGGGTCGCAGGGTCGGCACCAACGACATCTTTGAGCTGGCCGAACAAGCCAATCGATACAGTCCCGAAATCAAGGCTTATGACCGCTATGGGATGCGGGTTAACCAGGTCATCTACCACCCGGCCTACCACGACCTGATGCGCCTGGCGATTGAAAACCAGGTGCCCAGCTTTGCCTGGAATCATACCGGGCCCGGGGCCCAGGTAGGCCATATGGCCCTCAGTTATATGTTCAACCAGGTGGAGGGCGGGGTCATGTGTCCCATGGCCATGACCTATTCAGCCATCCCTCCCCTGCAAACCACTCCCGCCCTTGCCGATGAGTGGATTCCCCGCCTGCTGTCCAGTCAGTATGACGCACGGGATATTCCGGTGACTGAAAAAACCGGTGCGACCATGGGTATGTTCATGACCGAAAAACAGGGTGGCTCCGATGTCAGATCCAATTCAACTGCGGCCACCCCTGTGGGCAGTAAAACCGGCATTGGCACTGAGTACAGGCTTACGGGCCACAAGTACTTCTGCTCCGCCCCCATGTGTGATGCCTTTCTGACCCTGGCCTATACCGAGGCAGGGTTGTCCTGCTTTCTGGTCCCGCGCTGGACTCCGGACGGAGTCCGCAATGGCCTGTTTATCCAGCGTATCAAGGACAAAATGGGTAACCGTTCCAATGCCTCCACTGAAATGGAGTTGCAGGATACCTGGGGCATAATGGTGGGAGAAGAAGGTCGCGGGGTGCGCACCATTATTGATATGGTGCAAGGCAACCGCATCTACTGCTGTGTCAGTTCGGCCGCACTGATGCGTCAGGGCCTGGTTCAGGCCCTGCACCATACCAGCCATCGCAGCGCCTTTGGCAGCCTGCTGATCGATCAGCCCATGATGCGCAATGTGCTGGCCGACCTGGCGCTGGAGTCCGAAGCGGCGATGGTGCTGGCCATGCGTATAGCCCGCTCCATGGATGAAGCGGCAGACCATCCGGATGCGGCCGCACTGGCCCGCATAGGCACTGCCATTGGTAAATTCTGGAACTGCAAGCGGGCCCCGATGCAGCTGTTTGAAGCGATGGAATGTCATGGTGGACCGGGCTATGTGGAGGAATCTATTTTGCCACGCCTCTACCGCGAGGCCCCGGTCAACAGTATCTGGGAAGGCTCTGGTAATGTGATGTGCCTGGATGTACTGCGGGCCATGCAGCGGGAGCCGGCCGCTGTTCCGGCACTGATGGCGGAACTGGAGCGGGCCCGTGGTGGACACCCTAACCTCGATCGAACCATTGCTGATCTCAAGGCCGGGCTTGATGACCTTGCCGGCCTTGAACTCAGGGCCCGTCAACTGACAGAACAGATGGCCATGGCATGGCAGGGGGCATTACTGGTAGAGCACGCACCTGCCGCAGTGGCAGAAGCATTTTGTGTCTCGCGTCTTGGTGCTCACTATAGCGGGGTTTTTGGCACCTTGCCCAAGGACAGCGATCTGAACGCAATTATTGACCGTGCGGTGCGCGCTTGACCCTGATCACCCGTGAACAAGGAATCACAACTATAACCGCCACCGCATTATCTAAGAGAGGGATTGGGTGATGGCATTTGATACCTTTCCTGCTGTGGCTGTTTGTTTGGATGCCTCTGCACACTTCAATCACGACTGTTAACGAGCCCCCCTCAGTCAATCAATATATTCTTGAGTATAAATTTGGCGCGAGGGCCAGTGCATGCCGCTCAGCACCTGACCGCGAACGGTATCTATACAAACCGCGTGTGCGGATTCAGCACGGGTGATGACGCCTGTATCAAAAAAATGTGCCCGAGCATAGCGGTAACCGTTGTGACCAAAAATCTGGAAAAACCCTTGCAGTGGAACAGGATCTTCTCTGTTCCAGATAACACTCTGTTCAAGTGGGCTGCGTTCAAGATGGTCTGAAGAGGCAATGTCCTCAATGCTCCAGCGCCGGTGAATCGGAGCATGGGTCACAATCAGCCCCTCATCGCGCAGCAGCAGAGGCAGAGATTCCAGGTAATCCAGCAGGATTTCAGGCAGGGATCCGGAGCGTTCAAGGCCCAAAGAATACAGTGTCGCGTCTCCGCTGTTCAAAAACCAGAGATTGGGCTCGTAGATACCGCTGCCCTTAAAATAGTCCCGCATCATGTGTTCATGATTCCCCAGCAGCGCCTTGCCATTAAGCCGGAAAAACTCAAGCACCTCACGGGAACGCGGCCCTCTGTCAACCATATCACCCACAGAAACAGGCTCTTCATCCGGCATCTGTTTCAGCAGGCCCCTCAGAGTATGGTAATTACCCTGGATATCTCCGATCAGGTTCATTTCATTATTCTAAGGGATAAGGGAGGGATAGGAATTTGCTTTTGGCAGATGCGGCGCCCTGGCCCATCAGCGGGCCCGAAACCCGGCCGTTGTCTGTTTCACATCGCTCCTGTCATCCCTAATTGCGATTTCACCCCTGCTCTTTTCTCTTTTGAATCTACGATGCATTGCGTCGCTGTTGTGTGGATGGTTTTCAAGCTGACACCCATCTTCAATCCCATTTGAGCGGCCTCTTAAGGTAGAGAGGCGTGAGTTAAAAGCGTCCACTGTTAAAATCCAGGATCGCATTTTTGATCTCCTCCTTAGTGTTCATCACAAAAGGGCCATGTCGTTTGATCGGTTCATCAATCTTCTCTCCAGCAACCAGTAGAAAGCGTGCACCGCCCTCATCAGCACTACACTCAACGCTCTCACCAGAGCCAAGGAGTGCCAGTTGTCCCTGGCCTACTCCACTGATGCCGTCATTCGCACTAAAGATCAATCTTCCCTCAACCACCAGGACAAAGGCACTCATTGACGCCTTGAAAGGTTCATAAAAGGTTATCCCTCCCGGTAGTGAAACATCGAGATAGAGAGGGTTCGTCGCCACACCTTCAACAGGACTTTGCGTCCCAAGATGGGTCTTGCCGGCAATGACCCTGAGCAGTATCCCGCCTTCGCGCTGCTCTTTGGGAATCTCCTCTTTAGAAAACTCCCGGTAGCGAGGTGGGGACATCTTCAGTCTGCCGGGCAGGTTGACCCACAGCTGAAATCCAGCCAACAACCCCTCCTCCTGCTCCGGCATCTCTGAATGGATCACACCCCGCCCTGCCGTCATCCACTGCACACCACCGGACTCCAGCATCCCTGAGCGCCCGGTACTGTCCTCATGCCTCACTCTGCCTGCCAACAGATAGGTCACGGTCTCAAAACCACGATGGGGATGGGGTGGAAAACCGGCTATATAATCATCAGGATTGTCGGACTGAAAAAAATCGAGGAGCAGGAAGGGGTCAATATGGTCTAGGTCAGGAGAACCAATGTAGCGAATCAGACTGACACCGGCACCATCTTCTGTGGCCTGTCCATCACTGATCTTCACGACCTCTCTGCTTGCCATCTGATTCTCTCTTGTTGAGTCTATCTCTTCAGGGTTAACGATAGTTCTCCAGGCTAAGAAGCTGGGAGATCGTGCCCCGCCTTCCTCCAAACCCATGCTAACCGTAAATCAGTGTCCCGACCCCACTGTCGGTAAAGATCTCAAGCAGCACAGCATGCTCTATCCTGCCATCAATGATCTGTGCTGTATGGACACCGCCTGCAAGCGCTTCCAGTGCACACTCGACCTTCGGCAGCATTCCCCCTTTGATAACCCCTTTTGAGATCAAATCGTTAATTTCATCTGCACTGAGTCCTGTTACCAACTCCTCTTGCTGGTTGAGTACGCCTGGTGTGTTGGTCAGCAGGATCAATATGCTTAACTCGGCCAACATGACCAATATCGATAATCTCAGGCACCCTGGCTTCAGGGTCATCTTTCTTTATGGTCAGTTTCTCAGCCTGAATCATGCCGCCATCTTTGCCTGAGAGACCCACCGCCTTTCCTCCCTGGCTGTTGATCAGATTCACAATCTCCTTGTTAACCAGCCCCCCAAGCACCATCTCGACTATGTCCATAGTCTCTCTGTCAGTGACCCGCATACCATCAATGAACTCACTCTCTTTGCCGATCTGTTCCAATAATTTACTGATTTGAGGCCCACCGCCATGGACAATGACCGGATTGATTCCAACCAGCTTCATTAAAACAATATCCCTGGCAAAACTCTTTTTCAGCACCTCATCAACCATTGCATTGCCGCCATATTTGATGACAATGGTCTTGCCGTGAAAATGCCGGATATAGGGGAGTGCCTCGATAAGAATCGGAGCTATATTAGGGGTCAATTTGTTCGGCACCATTCTTCTGCTTCCTCTGGCTGTTGATCGATGATGCGCCATTGCATCCTCGCCCTCTAATTAACAAATCATTCGCTTAGGGTTAAGTCTACCCTATCCCTCGGTAGACCAAAAAAAAGGGCTGCTCTGGCAACCCTTTTTCAACTCATTTACGGCGGAGGGATCAGTTGATGGTCACCTCTATTTTGCGGGGCTTTGACTCTTCTGCCTTGGGAAGTTCAAGGTTGAGCACGCCATCCTCAAAATGGGCCAAGACGCTCTGGTCATCAATGTCGTCGCCCAGGCGCAATGAGCGGACAAATTTGCCAAATCGCCTCTCCTGGCGGATAACCCTCTGGCCCTCTTTTTCAACCTCTTCAAGTCGACGTTCGGCATTAATCGTTAGCAGCCCATCCTTTATCGTGATATCAAGATCGCCCTTCTTCACTCCGGGGAGTTCTGCCTTAAGTAGATAATGAGCCTCTTTTTCGATGATATCGATCGCCGGGATCAGACAGTTTCTGCCTTCTGTCTCACTCTCTGAAGCAGGATTGGCGTAATCACTGAAGAGACGATCGAATCCAGGGAAGGGTTCCCAGCCAAACTGTCGGATTTTTGTCAGGTTATTCAGGTTATTCATCTTATATCTCCTGTTCTAAACATAACTTTCGAATGTTGGGTTCCCGCTGGGGCAACCCCTGTTACAGTAGATATGGTGGTCATCTGTTCGGATTTCAAGTTGTACCCCTCAATCAACCCCGGATGGCCGAGGAGCCTTTTGCCCGGTAGAGAGCATTGAGGAGAGGAGAGGAGAGGTGATTTAACCCTCTCTCTTAGAGAATATAACGAGCCAGGTCCTCATCGGCAGCAAGATCAGAGAGATGGCTGTCCACATAGGCCAAGTCGACCACTACTTTTTCATCGGCCCTGTCTGCCGCTTCAAAAGAGATGCTCTCCAGGAGTCGCTCCATCACGGTGTGCAGGCGTCTTGCACCAATATTTTCAGTCTGTTCATTGACCTGCGAGGCCACTTCAGCCACTCTGCTCACACCTGACGGATCGAAGACCAGATCCAGCCCCTCGGTGAGCATCAATGCCTGATACTGTTCAGTTAATGAGGCATCCGGCTCTGTCAATATCCGTTCAAATTCCTCGGCTCCCAGGGCATCAAGCTCAACCCGAATAGGGAGCCTCCCCTGTAGCTCCGGAATCAGATCAGAGGGTTTGCTCAGTTGAAATGCCCCTGATGCAATAAAGAGAATATGGTCTGTTTTGATCATCCCATACTTGGTTGAAACAGTTGACCCTTCAACAAGAGGGAGCAGATCCCGTTGTACCCCTTCTCGTGAGACCTCCGCTCCCTGTCGCCCGTCTGTCCGGCTCACTATCTTGTCCAGTTCATCAATAAAGACAATCCCATCCTGCTCGACACGATCAACCGCCTTCAGTTTGATGTCGTCATCATCCACCAGCTTTGACGCCTCTTCCTCTGCAAGCAGCTTCTTTGCTTCGACAATACGAACTTTTCGACTCTTTGGCCTGCGCCCACCCAGATTCTGCATCATTCCCTGAAGTTGGCTAGTCATATCTTCCATCCCGGGTGGGCCAAAAATCTCCACTCCCATTGCTGGGGAGGCCACTTCAACTTCTATCTCTTTTTCATCCAATTCGCCCTCACGAAACATTTTTCTGAAGCGCTGCCGTGCTGCCCCTTCTTTCTCACCATCACCCTCTTCCGCTGCCGGCTCTCTGGCGGGTGGTAGCAAAATATCAAGGATCCTCTCTTCTGCAGCGTCCTCAGCACGAAACCGAACTTTCTCAAAGGCCTCCTCGCGGTGCATCTTAACAGCCATTTCAACCAGATCACGGATGATGGAATCGACCTCTCGACCGACATAGCCCACCTCCGTGAACTTGGTGGCCTCGACCTTGATAAATGGGGCTTTGGCCAATTTTGCCAGACGTCTTGCTATCTCGGTCTTACCTACACCGGTTGGGCCAATCATGAGGATGTTCTTTGGGGTAATCTCCTGCCGAAGATCACTATCTTCAACTTGTCGACGTCGCCAGCGATTCCGCAACGCTATGGCTACGGCACGTTTTGCTTCATTCTGCCCGATAATATGTTTATCAAGCTCTTGAACAATCTCTCTTGGCGTCATTTCCGACATCATAATTCCTTAAAAATCCAACGTCTCAATGGTGAGATTATGGTTGGTGTAGACACAGATATCGCCCGCAATACTCAGTGATTTTTCAACTATATCTCGCGCCTCCAGATCACTGTTTTCCATTAGTGCGCGTGCTGCCGCTTTTGCATACTGCCCGCCTGAACCAATTGCCATAAGTCCTGCTTCAGGTTCAATCACATCACCATTTCCTGAAATCACCAATGAAGAGGTGGCATCTGCAACAGCGAGAAGAGCCTCCAGGCGACGAAGCATCCGATCTGTTCGCCAATCTTTTGCCAGCTCCACTGCAGCCCGTACCAGATTCCCCTGATGCATCTCAAGTTTGCCCTCAAATCGTTCAAAGAGGGTGAATGCATCTGCTGTCCCACCGGCAAAGCCGGCGATCACCTGCTCCTTATACAACCGCCTGACTTTTCGAGCATTCCCTTTCATCACAGTATCACCCATGGAGACCTGCCCATCCCCTCCAATCACGACCTGATTGCCGGAACGTACCGAAAGAATTGTTGTGCCACGAAATGCGACCATCTATTGCCTCCTCTTTGGGGTTATCAGAACTATCCAGATGGGGTTCAGATTATCAATATCAAGGGGTGTTACTTCACCAGTTTCAGGTGTGATCCTCTCTTTGGTCCACTGCCATCGGTGTCGGGGCCTCCATCATCACCGGAATCACTCTCCGGGCTCTCTTCCCGGCTCTCTTCCCGGCTCTCTTCCTGACTCTTTTCACCCTCAGTTTCGACGTTCGGGTCCTCTGAGACAAATGAGAGCCCATCACCATTTTCACGTGTATAGATGGCCAGAACGGCATCAACAGGGACAGAGATTTGGACAGGAACCCCTCCAAAGCGTGCAGAAAAACTGATCAACTCATTACCCAATTCCAGGTGCTGAACAGCCTGGTTCTGAATATTGAGTACAATCTTGCCCTCGTTGACGTAACCCTCGGGAACATCCACTCCTGAGACTTGGGCATCTACGAGTATCTGCGGGGTAAAACCATTTTCCATCGCCCACTCATAGATGGCACGGATCAGATAGGGTTTGGTAGAAACCACCATTATGGTCGGTCGACGGGTTTTCTAACCGCGCATCTCGTTTTCTGCTTCGCTAAGACTTGCAATAAATGCAGGCCTTGCAAACAACCGCTCAGCATAGTTAAGTGCTGGTGCCGCCTGCTTCGGAAGTGTCACTTTCAATATTGGAAGACGCCACAACAGTGGCCCCATAAAACAGTCGACAATACTGAATTCATTCCCAAGCATATGGGTTTGTTCAGCAAAGACGGGCGAAATAGAGATCAAACCATCTCTGATGGACTGTTTTGCCGCACTGTCCAGCTTCTTGTTGTTCGCCAGATCGACACTGCCCACTGCTTCCAGCCAGTCACGCTGTATACGAAGAATCATCAGCCGGGCACGACCACGATTAACCGGGTCAACCGGCATCAGTGGCGGGTGGGGAAGTCGTTCATCCAGATATTCACAGATAATTTGGGTGCCATAAAGAACCAGACTACGATCAACCAGTGTTGGTGTCTCATTATAGGGGTTGAATTCTGCCATCTCATTGGGAGTGGCTGAGCTCTCGATTTGCTCATTATGGTATTCAACCTCTTTTTCAAATAGAACGACCCGACAGATATGGCTCTGCAGACAGTATCCTCCTGAAAACAGTGTCATTATCGGTTTTCGGCCGGTTGCAACCATCTCGTTTATCTCCAATTCACCCTTAGTTAAAAGCTATACGTTGTTGAACGGTCGAAAGAATCACTGATTGCAGTTAGACGTCCTGCCAAACCGTGGTACTGCCAGCCAAAATGTCAAAAATTTATCCATACTTTTTAGAAGCTGTGATTTTACTGCTTCTTTTCGCTTCAGGGTTAGAATTACCACGGTTGATGACAAAACTCAGTGGGCCTCTTTCCAATACTCTCTCTTAAGAAGGCATGAAATACCTCTAGAGGAGATAACCAGGAAGAGAAGTACCCCAACCCCTGTCGTCACCCCTTTAAGGAAAAGACGGCGCTTTAGATCCACGACAAATTCAGACATGGACTGCTCCCAAAAAAACCTTAAAGAAAGAAAGTTTACAACCATAAAAACCATAAAGCCGAAGTTAATCAACCCCAATATGTTGATCAACTCCTCCCTTTAACTGGTTATTATTCTGATTATCCGAATGGTCGCTGGATAAAGAGAACCATTTCGATACGGTATTGTACCAGAATCTGAGTTTGTTCCGTAGGGTATAAAGCGATAAAACCGTTTTAGGGCAGTGCCGGAGAAACCTTTGGCGACCCCTTGCCCTCCCTTTTAACCTGCCGCCGGTTCTAACCTATTGCGGTTTAACCTCATCGGCATCAAGATCCGTGATTGCAGCATCGAGTTACTAATCAAGTTCGTCCTCAAGCTCGTCATCCGTTTCATCAACGGTTGACGCTTTTGGCTCCATTCTTTTGCCAAAGAAAAGCCCGATCTCAAAGAGCAGCCAGACAGGAAGTGCCAGCATGGTCTGAGAGAAGATATCGGGGGGCGTCATCATCATCCCCACTACAAAGGCACCGACAATAATATAGGGTCGCTTCTTCTTGAGGCTTTGGGTTGTCGTCATTCCGGTTTTTACCAGAAGAACGGTCACAACAGGCACTTCAAAAGCAACCCCGAAGGCAAAAAAGAGCTTGAGCACAAAGCTAAGGTAGGAGTTGATGTCTGTCATCACTGCCACACCTTCCGGGGCAGTGTTGGTAAAAAATGTGAAAACTATTGGAAAAACAATGAAATAGGCGAAAAGTATCCCGGCATAAAAAAGGATGCTGCTGGAGATCATAAGTGGAATCGCCAGACGTCGTTCATTACTGTAGAGCCCCGGGGCGATGAAAGACCAGAGCTGATAGAGCAAAAAAGGCATTGCCACCGCAACAGAGAAGGCGAAGGCGAACTTAAACGGCACGAAGAAAGGACCATGAGGTTCAGTTGAGATCATGGTGTTGCCCTCGGGCAGGGCCATCATCAGGGGGGCAGCAAGGAACTCATAGAGGGTGTTGGCAAAGGGGGCTGCCATTAAAAAAATCAGCAGGACTGCCCCAAGAGCCCGCAAGAGACGGTCTCTTAGCTCAAGAAGATGAGAGACAAAAGTCTGGCTTTTGTTCTCTTCGTTTTCTTCAGTCATTAGATGGATCTCCAGAGTGCCTGCTCTGGGCGGAATCTGCTAAATTCCCATTCTGATCCTCTGTTGGCGGGGATGAAGGGGTTGTTTTGCCTGGCTCGGCATCCTCCAGGTGAGACAAAGGGTCCCCAAAAGAGTCATACTCTTCATCGACTATCCGATCAGTAAAGGTTTCAGTTTCCTTCTCGATATCCGAGCGGACTTCATTGAGCGCCTCTCCGGCCTCCTTCAACTCATCGATCTCACTATCGCGAATCTCCTTATCAATGTCCGCCTTGAGGTCAGAGACGAGTCGCCGGGCTCGACCCACCCAGAAACCGGCAGTACGTGCTGCCTTGGGAAGTCTTTCAGGGCCAATGATCAATAGGGCGATCACGCCAATAATGGCGAGTTCCCAGAAGCCAATATCAAACACGTCAGATTCTTTTGTGAATTACAGAGAAAGTCAAGATTTGTCTTGTTCTTCAGCTTCTTCTGAGCGCTCGGCTTTAGAAAAAGCCTCATCTTCTTCTTCGAGTTGCTCTGTATCGCTCTTGACGTCAGATTCACTCTGTTGACCGTCATCCTTGACTGCCTTCTTAAATCCCTTGATTGCCGATCCGAGATCTCCTCCCATTCCTTTGAGCTTCTTGGTGCCAAACAACAACAGAACGATCACCAGAACAATGATTAACTGCCAAATACTGATTCCACCTAATCCCATCTTATTTCTCCCGCCACTTCAATCCAGATAATCCTGGCCTGACTTATGAAAGTCTACAGACCGCTAATGTTCGATCTCTCCCGATCGTTGAGAGGCTATTCACGCATCGACTTCTCAGTCAGACCGGATATTCCCTCTCTTCGCTCCAGTTCGACCAGAACATCTTCCGGTCCAAGTCCCATATGAGCGAGCATAACCAGTGTATGAAACCACAGATCGGCGGTTTCATAAACCACTTGTTGACGTTTTTCCCCTTTTGCCGCAATCAGGACCTCTGCACACTCCTCTCCAATCTTCTTCAGAATAGCATCCAGACCGGCCGCCTCAAGCTGGGCAACATAGGAGTTTTTGGGGTCTCCTCTTTGACGTGCCATGATCGTTGTTGCCACCCGTTCCAGGGTATCTGACATAGTAATCTCCCTTAATTAAGCCTCTATTTGGTATAAATCTGCTCGGGATCCTTGAGCACGGGTTCTACTTTGGACCAGATGCCCTCTTCAAATCGTCTATAGAAACAGTGCTGCCGACCTGTGTGACACGCTATTCCGCCTTGCTGTTCAACCTGCATCAGAATCACATCTGCATCACAATCAATACGCAATTCCCTGACAACCTGTTGGAAGCCTGACTCTTCTCCCTTACGCCACAGTTTTTGTCGAGATCGTGACCAGTAGACGGCATGCCCCTCCTCCACGGTGAGCCTAAGAGACTCCCGGTTCATCCAGGCAACCATCAATACCTGACCACTCGCTGCATCCTGGGCAATAGCCGGAACCAGCCCCTTGTTGTCCCATTTAATATCATCCAGCCAACCATCACTCATAGTCTTACCTCTATCCCGGCGGCAGCCATCCTGCTCTTTGCTTCACCCACCGTATGTTCTCCAAAATGAAAAATACTTGCCGCCAATACCGCATCTGCACCGCCTTCAAGTACACCATCAACCAGATGATCCAGATTGCCCACCCCGCCAGATGCAATCACGGGGATTGGAACAGCCGCGGCAACACTTTGTGTCAGCGCAAGATCAAACCCGTCCCGGGTGCCATCTCTATCCATGCTGGTCAACAGAATCTCACCCGCTCCAGATTCTGCCATTCTCCTGCACCAATCGATTGCATCGAGGCCTGTCGGTTTCCGCCCGCCGTGAGTAAAGATCTCCCAGCGGGGCTCTGCTCCACCTTCAACCTGCTTGGCATCGACAGCAACCACAATACACTGTGATCCATAGTGGTTTGAGGCTTCTTCCACAAGTGCCGGCCGGTGGACCGCCGCAGTATTAATAGCCACCTTATCGGCTCCTGCACTAAGCAGACGCTGGACATCGTCTATGGCCCTAACACCGCCGCCAACTGTCAGCGGGATAAAGACCTCACCGGCCACCTTCTCTACCACGTGGACCATAGTCTCTCGTTGATCGGAACTTGCCGTAATATCGAGAAAGGTAATCTCATCCGCGCCCTCTAAATTATAGCGTCTGGCCACCTCAACAGGATCACCCGCATCCCTGATTTCAATAAACTGAACACCTTTCACCACTCTCCCTGCATCAACATCCAGGCAGGGTATTACCCGCTTTGCCAGCCCCACTGTCTAACCCCTACCGACTTGCGTCAACTGATCTGCAAGGCGCTGGCCTTCAGCAAAATCGAGGGTGCCTTCGTAGATGGCCCGGCCGGTGATTGCACCAGTGATCCCTTCGGAAGCCACTCTGCCCAGCTCACGAATATCATTGAGGTTATGAATTCCTCCCGATGCAATAACAGGAATTCGCAGTGCTGCTGCCAGTTTCCGGGTAGATTCAATATTCACACCTGACAACATGCCATCGCGAGAAATATCAGTGTAGATGATCGCCTCCACTCCATCCCGCTCAAAGTGTTGAGCAATATCGATTGCATCATGATGAGATAATTTAGACCAGCCATCGATGGCAATCTTGCCGTCTTTTACATCCAGCCCAACAATAACGTGGCCAGGAAACTCGGCACACAGGTCACTCACAAAATGAGGGGCATTGACCGCCTTGGTGCCGATAATGACGTAGCGAACACCTGCTTCAATATACACTTCTGCCGTATCCTCATCCCGAATCCCGCCTCCAACCTGAACAGGGAGATCAGGATGACGAGCTACAATCTCGTGGATGACATCCGCATTTACCGGCTCACCGGATAACGCGCCATCAAGATCAACCAGATGAAGACGTCGTGCACCTGCCTCAACCCATTGATCGGAAATCACCACCGGATCTTCGCCAAATACCGTCTCCTCATCCATTTTCCCCTGCCGCAGGCGAACGCATCGACCCCCCTTTATGTCAATTGCCGGTATTAACATCATGAGTAATACTCCATTTGCAGTGGGTTAAAGACCCTCACTCCCTTCATGGCGACCATGCCAGGAAGTTTCTCAGTAATTGTATCCCTGCGGAGGCACTCTTCTCCGGATGAAACTGAACTGCCGCAACACCTCCGCTTGCTGCTGCCGAGGTAAATGAGTGTCCATAGACGGTTCCACCAATCTCATCTTCCTGGTGAGTGGCAACAGCATAGTAGCTGTGTACAAAATAAAAACGCTCTCCATCACCGATCCCTTTCCATATCGGGTGTGGCTGACTCTGGTTTACATTATTCCAGCCCATGTGGGGGACTTTCAGGCCATTAGTCTGTGCTGGAGGAGAAAAACGCATCACTCTGCCTGGCAGGACTCCAAGTCCTGGGATCCCCTCATCCTCATCACTGAAATCAAAAAGCGCCTGAAGCCCTAGACAAATACCGAGAAGAGGCCTGGACTTAATCACCTCATCAATTGCATTACGCAGCTCGCCCGCTCCAAGCGCCTTGAACCAGGTGCCGACAGCACCCTGGCCCGGAAGGATCACCCTGTCTGCGCTGCGGATAACGGCTGGATCTGAAGATACCCTGACCGAAACACCTTCACCCGCATATTCGACTGCCTTTGCAACCGAATGCAGGTTACCGGTTCCAAGATCAACAACGGTGAGAGAGGACATGGCGGTACAACCGTTCAGGACATCTAGAGGGAGCCCTTGGTTGATGGAATTTCATCTCCAAGTCTTGAATCTATTTCGAGAGCACTACGCAGTGCACGGCCAAAAGCCTTGAACAAGGTCTCCGCAATATGGTGGGCATTGGTGCCCCTTAGTGTATCGATATGGAGCGCAACCTGAGCATGATTACAGAACCCCTGGAAAAATTCACGCAACAGGTCAACATCAAACTCACCTATCCGCTCACGCGGGTAGCCCACATGGTATTCAAGCAGCGGACGACCGGCAAAATCGATCACCACCCTGGAGAGCGCCTCATCCAGGGGAACATAGGCATGGCCATAGCGCCTGATGCCCTGTTTTTCACCCACCGCCTTTGCCATCGCCTGACCCAGTGTAATGCCGACATCTTCAACGGTGTGATGGCCATCTATATCCAGATCACCCCTGGCAGTGATCTCCAGATCAAACATTCCATGACGGGCTATCTGGTCAAGCATATGCTCAAAAAAAGGTATGTCCGTATCGAACTTACCCTTGCCACTGCCATCTATATTGATTCCCACGGAAATCTGGGTCTCTCGTGTATTGCGATTTACATTTGCTGTACGTTTGCTCATAACCATACCGATCTTCAGTTTAACGTTAGTCGACTTATCCAAGAAACAAGTGCGTGGGACAGAATCGATAATTCTTTTATCCGTTATGTGCCCAACGAGAAGAGTGTATCTTCTTGTCGTCGCCAGAAAAATGTCTGAATGATTTATTCTGACCCTTGATAAATAATGGTTCCCATCTGTTCAGAGAGGGAATAGTAGCAGAGCTCCGGTTCCAGTGGAAAAGATAACCCTGTTAAAACAAATCTAAATAGCTCGGACCAGAGCCGATCAGGCCCCTATATCTATCCCCGAGAAGAGACGAATTGCCAAAAACCCCTGATAACTAGTGGGGAGAGGGCACAAGCACTCCTAAGAGCGGTGGGGTTTAACTAACGGCTCAGTGAAAAGATGAATATTTGAAGAGCGGGCATCACTTTAATTTACTCAGCTCTTGAAAAATTCTCATCAATCTAATAGTTTTACCTCCCCTGTCTTGGCAAAAAACCTTTAATCTAACAGGGAATTTAATCAATTGAGAAAATAAAATTAAGGGAGAATTGTTGTATGGCTACTTATGAATGTTCAAATTGTGGGATGGCTGTTAATGCCACTTGTGCTAAATGTGATGCCCTGCTGGTCGATGATATGTTGAAACTGGATGATGGTAATGAGGTGCAAATTTCAAAATGCCCCAACGGGCATGGAAAGATCAAATCACCTCTGTGCTGTGGTCAAGATATGAGTTGTTCCGTGGACTAGCCTAGCCCCTTGCCGGGACTTCTTTTTCCTGTCTCGATTAGAGGATTGAAACTGGCACAAGGAGGTGCCTTTAGGGCAAGGCTGAACGATTCAGAGAGTGTGATTGGCTTAGACTCACTCCATCAACCGACAGAACTGGTGGAGAAATTGCTCGTTTTCCTCTTTTGCCCCAATAGTGACTCGAAGGCAATTTTCCAAAGGAGCCCCATGAGCATCCAGGTTCTTGATTAAGATTCCGGCCTCACACAACCGAGAATAGAGATCCGAAGCATTAGCCACTCTAAACAGAATAAAATTGGCATCACTGGAAAACACCTCGACCCCATCCATTGCTGCAAGCTGCTCCATCACTTCACCACGGGCTTCGATGATTTGGCCAGCCTGCTGATCAAACAGCTTTTTATGTGCCAACGCAAAAGAGGCACTTGCCTGGCTTAATGCATTTATATTGTAGGGCAGGCGAACCTTGTCAAGCTCATCAATCCATTTGGTGCTCGCCGCCAGCAGCCCCACCCGTAGACCGGCAAGACCCCACTTGGATAAGGTCCGCATTACCAATAGATTTTCTGTTTTAACGACATCTTTGATAAAGGAGGAGCGGGCAAAGGCATGATAGGCCTCATCGATCACTACCACCCCTGGCGCAGCCTTGATGACCGCCTCTACGTCACTCCGGCTGAAGAGGTTTCCAGTCGGGTTATTAGGGTAGGCGAGAAAGACGATCGCAGGTCGGTGTTGCGAAATAGATTCCAACATCTTGTCGAGATCAAGAGAAAAATCACCTTTCAAAGGAACCCCGATAAATTCAGTCCCGGTAAAAATGGCAGCCATCTCATACATTACAAAACTTGGAGTTGGTGCCAGAACGGATCGCCCCTCCCCACCTAAGGCAAGCATCAGAAGCTGAATCAGTTCATCAGAGCCATTGCCAAGAAGCAATGATGCCCCTTCAGGCACATCCATCACATCAACCATTTTCTTTCGAAGTGATACCGCTTGAGGATCAGGATAACGGTTGAGAGAAATCTCGCTGAGAACCCCAAGCCACTCACTTTGAAGTTCCTGAGGGAATGAGTAGGGGTTTTCCATCGCCTCAAGCTTGATCATCCCGCTGGCATCAGGCACATAATAGGCCTTGAGTTTTTGTATTGGCTCTCTCACCCATCTGCTGATAAGGCTTTCAACGCTCATCGGAATTATTCCGCTTAATCCGAAGCTCTGCTGAACGGGCATGGGCTGTCAGATGTTCTGCTCTTGCCACCTTCGAGGCCACTCTTCCCAGGTGGTCTGCCCCCTGTTCAGAACACATAATCAAACTTGACCGTGTCTGGAAGTCATAGACCCCCAGCGGTGAACTAAAACGTGCAGTCCCCGCAGTGGGTAACACATGATTGGGGCCGGCACAGTAATCACCCAATGATTCAGCGCTGAATTTACCCACAAACAGAGCACCGGCATTTCTGATCTCTCTTGCAAGCTGCAGTGGCTGATCAACCATCAACTCAAGGTGTTCGGGCGCAATACGATCACTGACCCTGACCGCCTCATCCATGGAAGAGACCTCAATGATCGCCCCCTGGTTGCTCAGGGCGGTGGCTATAATCTCTCGTCGTTCCATCTCTGGAAGCAGGTTGGCTATTGCTTTTCTGATCTCCCCCGCCAACTCTGGCACTGGTGTGATCACAATCGATTGCGCCCGTTCATCATGTTCGGCCTGGGCAAACAGATCCATTGCCACCCACTCTGGATCTGCCGTCTGGTCACAGATCACAACAATCTCTGAAGGGCCGGCAATCATATCAATGCCCACCTGGCCAAAGACCTGCCGCTTCGCAGTGGCTACGTAGATATTTCCAGGGCCCACAATCTTGTCTACCCTGGGAAGGGTCTTGGTTCCAAAGGCAAGTGCTGCTATCGCCTGAGCACCTCCTACAGTAAAGACCCGGTCGACCCCTGAGAGGGAGGCTGCTGCCAATACTGCCTGATTGAGCTCACCACCTGGGGTTGGGACCACCATCACCAGCTCGCTCACCCCTGCCACAACGGCAGGAATCGCTGTCATCAATACTGAAGAGGGGTAGGCTGCTTTTCCCCCGGGAACATAGAGTCCTACTCTCTCAATCGGTGTAACTTGCTGACCCAGAAGGGTGCCATCTTCCTCCTCGTAGTGCCAGCTCTCTTGTTTCTGATATTCATGGTAGGCCTTGATTCGAGCGGCTGACGCTTCAATCGCACTACGCAGCTCAGGCTCAAGCTGATCTAAAGCAGACCGGAGCCGCTGCGGTGGGAGTTCTAAAGCGGCGGCATCAGAGATATCAAGCTGATCGAACTGGCGGGTAAATTCAACCAGGGCCTCATCACCCCGCCTCCTGACTTCATCTATTATCCCGGAGACGGTAGCTTCAACCTCTAGATCGGCCTCTCCTCCACGAGCGAGCAGGGCATCGAGTTGATGGGTAAAATCAACATCTCCGCTATTGAGTGAGGTAATCAGCTCACTCACTCTGGATCTCCTTTTTGAGAGAGGTTTGAACGGAGCTTGCCGACCAGTCGCTTAATCACCTCTCCCTTGACCTTTAGCGACGCCTGGTTTGCAACCAGGCGGGCCGTTACCGTTGCGATCTGTTCAACCTCTACAAGCCTGTTTGCACGCAGTGTTGCCCCCGTATCGACCAGATCAACAATCCGATCTGCCAAGCCGGCAATAGGGGCCAACTCCATCGAACCGTATAGTTTGATAATCTCCGTCTGAATCCCTTTGGATGCAAAGTGTTCGCTGGTTATTTTTGGGTATTTGGTTGCAATTCTGAGACGACGCCAGCTCGATGGATCATCCCCTTTTGCAAGGGTTTCAGGTTCAGCGACCGCAATCCGACAACGGGAGATCCCCAAATCAAGAAGTTCGCATAGGGCATCACCGGTATACTCCATGAGCACATCTTTTCCCACAATGCCAATATCTGCTGCACCAAACTCCACATAGGTAGGGACATCTGCAGAACGGATAACAACCAGTCGGATTCCGGCAACTGATGTCTCAATCAATAATTTACGACTCTTTGAAGGGTCCTCGAGGGGGACCACTCCCACCTCTGCCATGAGCGGCAGGGCGGTGTTTAATATTCGCCCCTTCGCCAAAGCGAGCGTTAACGTCTGCTTCATCAGTTCTGCCCAACCTGCCCAAATGCTTCGCCTGATGCGGCTGATGACTGCTCTTGCTGATAGGCCTTACCAGAAACCCGGCGTATCGAAGCTCCCAACTGGGAGAGTTTCTCCTCAATACAGTCATAACCCCGATCTATGTGATAGATCCGGTCAATAACGGTCTCTCCTTCAGCGATCAGACCGGCAAGAATCAAACCTGCTGACGCTCTCAAGTCCGTCGCCATCACCGGAGCACCGTGAAGTTGGGTTACCCCACGAACCATGACCGTATTGCCGTTCAACTCTAGTTTTGCACCCATTCTCTGGAGTTCATTAACATGCATAAAGCGATTCTCAAACACGGTCTCTGTAATGGTCGCCACCCCCTCGGCAATCGCATTCAACACCACAAATTGTGCCTGCATATCGGTAGGAAATGCGGGATAGGGTGCAGTCCTGATATCAACAGAGTGAGGCCGCCGCCCCCCCATGTCCAGGGTAACTTCCCGCTCCCCCCTGGTAATGGTGGCACCGGCTTCACTCAACTTATCGAGCAGAAGGTCTATATGTATTGGATTAACATCCCTCAGGGTGACCCGACCCCCGGTAACTGCTGCGGCCACCAGATAGGTCCCCGCCTCGATTCGGTCCGGAATGACTGCGTGTTTTTTACCCTGTAAACCGTCAACCCCTTCAATAGTAATTATATCGCTCCCAGCTCCGCTGACCTTGGCACCCATGCGGTTTAAAAAGTTAGCCAGGTCAACCACTTCAGGCTCCCGAGCCGCATTCTCAATAATGGTTGTACCATTAGCCAGGCAAGCAGCCATCATCAGATTCTCAGTCCCGGTAACAGAGACCAGATCCATAAAGAGCCGAGCACCTTGCAGACGATCTGCCTTTGCCTTGATGTAGCCCCCTTCGATAGTGATTTTGGCACCCATGGCTTCAAGCCCGCGAATATGCAGATTTACCGGCCTGGCCCCAATTGCACAACCACCAGGCAAGGAGACCTCAGCTCTTCCAAAACGAGCCAGGAGCGGCCCAAGGACCAATATTGATGCCCTCATCGTACGTACCAGATCATAGGGAGCACTACAGTTATCGATTGAGGTTGGGTCTACCTCAATCTCCATATGCTCATCAATCTTCAAACCGGCGCCAAGCTGTCCAAGCAGCGTCAGCGTTGTTGTCACGTCCTGAAGGTGGGGCACATTGGTCACAGTGACCGGTGAGTCGGCAAGAATAGAGGCCATGATAATCGGCAGGGCAGCGTTCTTTGCCCCAGAGACCCGAATCACCCCATCAAGGGGTGTGCCTCCATTCAGTAATAGCTTATCCATTGGCCAGGCTGCTACTCAAGAGGGGGTGAGCTGATCCTTAAGATCTCCACTCTGATAGAGTTCCAGCATGATGTCACTGCCTCCAACAAACTCACCACGAATATAGAGTTGAGGGATAGTCGGCCAATTTGAATATACTTTAATTCCCTCTCGAATCTGATCATCAGCCAGAACATCAACAGTTTCGAAATCAGACCCGCATGCCTGGAGTATCTGTACTGCACGGCCGGAAAACCCACATTGAGGAAAATCGGCATTACCTTTCATGAAAAGCACAACACCACTACCTTCGACTATCTCTTTTATTCTCTCTTGAACATCCACTATTTCACCTCATTATTTCAAAATTAGGAGCCTACTCCGTCTTGACACGCTCTTCCAGAATCACTCTTCTGGAACTACCGTTTTCATGGACAGTGCGTGTATGTCTGCTTTCATCTTGTCGCCCAGAGCGGCATAGACCATCTGGTGCTGCACAATCATGCTCTTGCCGGCAAAATCAGGAGAGCTGATAGTGGCATAAAAATGCTGACCATCACCCTCTATTTCAACCACCGCAGCTACTAGCTTCTCTTCAATCCATGTTTTAATCTCTTCGGGTGTTACCATCACTAATAGCTCCAATCAAAGCGAGAAGCCGGACAGACCAATAAGCTCCTCTACAAACGGCGGCGCAGAATACCCTAAAAACCTTTAAATACCTACCCCGACATTGACAAAATAGTTGAAGTACTCCACCTCTGTCCAATCTGTTCAAAGAATCGAAAAACCCTCTTACTGCCCATAAAATCAACAATTCAACCAATCGATTCAGAGGCCAGCCGCTGTCAATCCTTAAGAGTGATCACCTTATCCAGGCCTGTTACTTCCAACAGATGGCGAAGGGACTGTGTTGCACCAGAGAAGGCAACCCTGCCTCCTCGCTGACAAGCCTGTCGTGTCCAATCCACAATCAAGGCCAGGCCTGCACTATCGATCTTCCCCACCTGAGAAAGATCAACAACCACTCTCCCCCCACCACTGACATCTGGAGGAGTACGGCGACTGAGTGAGTCAACCGTGTTGAAAGTCAGCTCTCCTGTCACCTGATAACTCCCTACAACCTCCCTTTTCAGCTCTGCCTTCACTGTGCCCCTACTCTGAGGTTGCGTTCAGCGAGCAGATCCGTCAGTGCATCAAGATTTGAGTCATGCTGGAGTAAGAATATATTGTATTCATTGCGATAATTGATCACCAGGCTGATACCTTCTATATTGACATCGTAGATCTTCCACTGTTCGGTCTGATCTTTTTTCAGGTAATACTTGATCGGCAGTTTATTGCCCTCTTTGAGCACTACCTTGCATAGAACCATTGTCCTTCCCTTCCCCATATCTCTAGGCGCTTCATAACTGATTCCACCGCCTCGATAGTGGAGAAGAGCTGTACCATAGGTGTGAACCAGCAACTTGCGGAATTCGATAATAAACCGTTCCTGTTGTTCCTGATTAGCCTTTTTCCAATGACGCCCAATGATCAGTTTTGATGTACGGTCAAAATTAAAATTGGGAATAATCAGCTGGTTGATAATTGGAAAAAGTGAAGTGGGATCTGCTTCTAAACTCTTCCTGTTGGTTTCCAGTGCCTCAACAACACCCTCTCCGGTCTTTTTTACAACAAGCAACGCATCTTCATCAGCCAGTGCTGAGGGTATGAACGCATACAAAACAAGGAAGAATGTGAAAGTCTGTAGTCGTTTCATTGGTTGCCATCACTTGCCTGGTTGAACAAATACTGACTGATCAACCTTTCCAGCACAATTGCAGAACCGGTCAACTCGATCTCATCACCCTCTTTTAAGACCTCATCTTCACCACCTGGTTCGAGGCCGATGTACATGGCTCCGAGCAAACCGGAGGTAAGTATTGATGCACTGGTATCAGAGGAGAGATTTGTATATTGATTACTGATTGTCATCTCAACTACTGCGCGAAAATCTTCCTGACTGACAGATATACCCGTTACACGACCAATACGTACCCCTGAGACGGTTACTGGTGCTTTAACGGTCAGGCCACCTATGTTGTCAAAACGAGCGATCAGATGGTACCCCTTATTCCCTGATTCCGACCCCAGGTTGCCTACATTCATGGCTAGAACACCTAATGCGATCATCCCGACAACGACAAATACGCCAACTCCGATCTCAATAGATCTGTTTTGTATCACTCTTAAATTCCTCCAAACATTAAGGCGGTGAGCAGGTAATCCAAAGCAAGCACCGAAATTGAAGCGATCACAACGGTTCGCTTTGTTGCCTGGGCCACCCCTTCAGAAGTGGGTGTAGCATCATAACCTTCAAAAACGGCAATCCATGCCACAACCACACCAAATACAACACTCTTGATGACACCATTCAATATATCATCGTAGAAGTCGATACCTTGCTGCATTGTCGACCAGTAAACACCACTGTCCACACCAAGCTGCAGGGTTCCAATCAAGTACCCACCTCCGATACCCACCGCTGAAAACATAGCAGCCAACAGCGGCAGGGCGATAATGCCGGCAAGAAACCGTGGCGCCACAACCCGGGATACGGGATCGACTGCCATCATCTCCATCCCTGCTATTTGATCTGTCGCCTTCATGAGCCCGATTTCCGCAGTGATTGCAGAGCCTGCCCGGCCCGCAAAGAGCAGTGCGGAAAGAACGGGGCCAAGTTCCCGGGTAAGACTAACCGCCACCAGAAGCCCAAGAGATGACTCTGCACCGAAATCAATCAATGTATGATAGCCCTGAAATCCGAGCACCATCCCTACAAATAGACCTGCCACCACAATAATCATCACGGTCAACACACCCACTGCGTGGATCTGTTCAACAATCAAACGCCCCCTGACGATGATTGGACCACAACCCAGCAGAGTCTGCCTGAGAAAAAGTGTGGCGCGCCCAATTCGATTGAGATGACCAATAGTTGAATGGCCCACAGCCTGAAAGAGATTCATCTCACCCCGCCGCCCAGAAAATCGTTGCGTATTCCAGAGGCAGGATAGTGAAATGGGACCGGACCATCGGGCAGGCCTTCCATAAACTGTCTCACCTCTTCAGATTTGGTCTGATAGAGTGCTTCAGGCATCCCCTGTTCGATAACCTTTCCCTCGCCAATAAGATAACCATAATCCGCAATACTACACCCCTGGGGGACATCATGAGTGACTACCACGGAGGTCGCTCCAAGGGTATCATTGAGGTCACGAATCAGTTTTGCCGTAACCCCCATCGAGATCGGATCTAAACCGGTAAAAGGCTCATCGTAGAGTATTAACTCAGGATCGAGAACAATGGTCCTTGCAAAGGCAACACGACGAGCCATTCCACCCGAAAGCTCTGATGGCATCAGATCTCTTGCTCCCCGAAGTCCGACCATTTCAAGCTTCATCAGAACAATATTTCTAATCAAGGGTTCTGAGAGATCAGTATGTTCACGAAGTGGAAAAGCGACATTCTCAAAGGCGCTGAGATCGGTCAAAAGTGCTCCCGACTGAAACATCATTCCCATACGACGCCGAAGGGCAAAGAGCTCCGAACGAGAGAGTTCTGGAACCGACTCCCCATCGACCAGGACCTGACCTCGATCCGGAAGGAGCCGCCCCCCAATCAGGTTGAGAAGGGTTGATTTGCCACACCCGCTCGGTCCCATAATTACAGTGACACTCCCCCGCTCTATCGTCAGGTTGATGCCACTTAAGACCTCTCTCTCTGGTTCAAAGGCGAGTTCAACACCTGCCAAGGTGACAATCGCATTGTCATTTTCACCACCAGAACTGGACAACATAGACCTCCAAAAAACGTTGGATACTGGTTAACCCGGTTATTTAACCATCGATTTTATCAGATACCTGGTGGTAAAACCCTGCGGATCTAATGCAGAATTGACGCCCTGAATTGGCAATATTCTAGCCCAGCAGTTCGGCCAGAATTCGCCCCTGGTCTGCCTGTTCAATGGCTGTGTGTGGATCAGTAAAAAAAAGACCTACACTATTCCCGCCTTTAGACCACCCAAGGAGAGTCTCCACAATGCTTCGCATCGCTTTGAGTTCAACCCCTTCACTCAAGGCAGCCAGAAAACCGCTCCCTGGCAGAGGTGATGACTCCCTGGAGGGCCTCCAGCAATGAGAAAATCCCCATTCTGTCAGTAATCCACCATCCAGAATCTGCTCAGGATCATCCATGCAAACCGGGACTTCAATTCTGGAGGTTTCAAGCTTAATTATCCTCTCTCCCGGGGCGATCTCCCGCATCGGCCCTGCTTCACCCGTATCTCATTCGCTTTTTACTGATCCCTTTGTCACTACCCACTTGTTATACTAGGGTTAACTTGAGAGCAGGAAGAAATTTTACCAACCTATAATCGATATGATAAATACCGACCTACCCACACCAGAGAGCTGTATTTCAGATGCCCAGGATGTGGTTGCGATTGAGTTATCGGCAGTCAAAACACTGCAACAGAGAATCGGTCGGCCATTCTCTTTAGCCTGTGAATTCATGCTTGGCTGCACGGGTCGGGTGATCGTAGTTGGAATGGGAAAATCAGGTCATATTGGCGGTAAAATTGCAGCCACCCTCGCCAGTACGGGTACCCCGGCCTTCTTTGTTCATCCGGGAGAGGCGAGTCATGGCGATCTTGGGATGATTACACCGGCTGATATTGTCCTGGCCATCTCATACTCCGGCGAGACCCACGAACTGCTGACCATTATTCCTATCGTCAAAAGAATGGGTGTTAAGCTGATCACAATGACAGGCAGAGCCTCCTCCACCATTGCTTCTGAATCAGATGTGGTTCTCGATATTAGTGTGGATCGAGAGGCCTGTCCGCTAAACCTTGCACCTACGGCGAGTACAACCATCACTCTGGTTTTGGGTGATGCCATTGCTGTTGCCCTGTTGCGTGCCCGAAAATTTGATGAACAGGATTTTGCCCTCTCCCATCCCGGTGGAACACTCGGGAGACGTTTGCTTCTGTTGGTTTCCGATATCATGCGCTCCGAATCCCAAATCCCACTTGTCAGCATTGATGCCACGCTTCCAGAGGCACTGCTTGAAATGACCAGTAAGACGCTGGGAATGACAGGCATCATCAATGACCAACAAATACTTGTCGGCATCTTCACCGATGGCGACTTAAGAAGGGCACTGGAGACCTCTATTGATATCTATGATGTAAAAATCAATCAGGTGATGACCCCATCACCGAGATCCGTCAGACCCGACACATTGGCTGTTGAAGTGGTGGAGATGATGCGAAATCAGGCAATAAATGGGATATTTGTAGTTGATGAAAACGACACCATTCTTGGCGCTCTGAACACCCATGACCTTTTCCGGGCAGGCATACTCTGAATCAGACCCTCTATTGACCATGAAAAGAGCCAGAAAAGTGATTTTTTCAGCCATCGGCTCCAATCACTGCACTCTCATCCAATGGCCCAAAGACGCGACTCGCCAGAGGAGTTCGCCGAGCACTTCAGATTAAATCACACCATGGCCCGTTGGCTCGAATACCTAACACTTATTGCCGTCATTGGTGTATTGGCTGGGCTTAGCTTCTGGCTCCAGTATGGCCTTCTCGATTCAGGCAACTTGACTCAGCTGTCAGAACCAGACGCCCATACTCCAGACTACACCGTGGAAAACTTTACTGCCAAAGGGACAACCGACGAGGGATTACCCGCGTGGGTTTTAAAAGGAGACCGCCTCGTCCACTACCCTGATGATGATAGTGCACTTATCGATAACCCCGATCTGATTGAATATGAACAGGGAGAGAAAATCCGCCATACAAAGGCTGATACGGGTGAACTTTCTGAAGATGGAGAGGTGATTGTGCTCACAGGTAATGTCATCATTACCACCCAATCGATAAAAGATGATAAGAGAGCAAGTACGATGAAGACAAATCGGCTGAAAATCAGACTGGAAAAAAGCGGAACACTGCCCCTAAAGGAGCTCTGACAAATGACGTCACCTACACCTCTTCATTACCTACTACCAAGCCTAGCTCTTATACTGATGTTCGTAGCCTCTCCGGCTGTTGCACTGGATAGTGATCGTGACCAGCCGGTTGAAATCAACTCAGAAGAGGCGGAGTTGGATTTCAAGACAGGAATCCGAATCCTAATTGGAAGCGTAACAATCAACCAGGGAACGATGAAAATAGAGGCTGACCGGATTGAGGCTCAGTTCGAAAATGATGAGCTGGTATCAGCAATTGCAACCGGAAACCCAGTTTATTTCCATCAGCAGCCGGAAGGCAAGAAGGAGTATGTAATTGGAAAAAGCCAGAGGGCACTCCTGGATCAACGCAAGAATACGATCACTCTTATTGAACGCGCGAGCCTTAAACAGGATAAGGATCTGGTGACTGGTGAAACCATCATCTACGATCGGGGCAGAGACAAACTGCAGATCAAAGGCGGGATGAAGGGCCAATTCTCCTCTTCAGCAGAGAACAAATCCACAAACAATGAGGCCAATAAGAGTAACCCCGCAACACAACAATCCAATAGCACCAAGCCGACCGCACCAAATAGCGAGTTAACCACCTATACCGTACGCCGGGGTGATACCGCCTGCCATATTGCCAACACGTTCAGTGTCGACTGTCGAACCTTAATAAAGCTAAATAAACTGGGGAAAAATGCAATCATAAAAATCGGGCAAAAGCTGGTGATACCGGGATCCGGCCGCCAGGAAGAACCGCCCATCTCCAATAATACAAACACAAGCTCATCAACTGCCGATGGTTCCCAGGATCCAACCCCACCCCCATCAAAGAGCAGTGAGGAGAGCGATTCAGGCCGCGCGCGCCTGGTTATTCAGCCGGGCTCGGCAGATTAGCGCTTGGATCAAGATATACCCATGAATCGTCTTGTCACCCACCAGTTAATAAAGCGGTATCGAAAGACGACTGTCGTCAATAGTGTCGACCTTCAGGTGGAGGCCGGAGAGGTCGTTGGCCTTCTCGGACCCAATGGGGCCGGGAAGACAACCTGCTTTTATATGATTGTGGGTCTGATCAAGGGTGATGGCGGTCAGATCCTCCTTGACGACAAAGATATCAGTGACATGGCCATGCACCATCGGGCCAGGCTCGGCATCGGCTACCTTCCCCAGGAGGCCTCAATATTCCGCAAATTGACTGTTGCAGAGAACATCATGGCGATCCTCGAGGCCCAACCGCATCAGAGCCCTGTAGAACGAAGCCAACGGCTTGAACAGCTTCTCGAAGAGTTTCATATATCGCATAAACGTGATGCGCTGGGGCTCAGCCTATCAGGTGGAGAGCGGCGAAGAGTCGAAATTGCCCGCGCACTTGCGGTTGATCCGCTGTTTATTCTGTTGGATGAACCCTTTGCCGGAATTGACCCCATTTCGGTCGTTGATCTCCAGAGAATAATTGCACACCTCAAGAACAGTGGAATTGGAGTCCTAATTACCGATCATAACGTCAGGGAAACATTGGGAATTTGTGATCGTGCCTATATTCTCAGTGATGGCGAGGTATTAACCCAGGGAACTGCTGAGGAAATCCTCCGCCATTCAGATGTGCGTGATATCTACCTTGGAGCTAACTTTAAGCTCTAATCCAACTCCCGATTTTCTCCAGATAGGCTAAAATTAGGGGTAGGAGAGTGTTCTACCCAAATCAGGGGGCAATGATCTGGATTGGGGCCCCTGCTCTTTTGATTCTGCTGTCCCACGCTTTGGGAACTCCAGACTGAAATTTTATTAGCAACTAATGAAACAATCACTTCAACTCAACATCGGACAGCGGCTGACCATCACACCGCAGCTTCAGCAAGCAATAAAACTGTTGCAGTTATCGTCGATGGATGTTCTCTCAGAGATCCAGGAAGCATTGGAAACCAACCCAATGCTGGAAGTTGTAGAACCCTCAGAATCCACTGCAGAGCAGACAGACGAGATCCTCTCAGAAATACAGGATATTGGTAACGGGGCTGATGCAGATGAAGTGGACGCTGGTAATGCTGAAGAAGATTGGGAGGCCTGGTCATATCGATATGATGGACCAACCCGAGAAAGCCATAATTACAATGACAATCCGGATGTTTTTGACATTGATCAAGGCAATGCGATGACAGAGGGGCTCCAGGAGCATCTTATTTGGCAGATGCGAATGACGCCTTTCTCAAACAAAGATCGTCGCATTGCAGAAGCCATTATTGAAGGCATTGATGAAGATGGTTATCTGTCTGCATCACTTGATGAGATTGCCTCAATCTCTATCGATATTGATGAAGTGGATATCGATGAGGTTGGAGCTGTTCTCCATCAACTTCAGAACTTTGATCCGCCGGGTGTTGCCGCACGCAGCTTGAAAGAGTCACTTTTGATTCAACTCCGCCATCTGGATGATGACCAAACCACCTCACTGGCACTCCAGATCATTGAGAATAATCTGGAACTGCTCGCCAAACGTGACTACAAGTCACTGGCTCAACAACTCCATGTTAATGAGACTGATCTTCACGATCCAGTCGCCTTGATTAAATCCCTTAACCCCAGGCCGGGAAACGCTGTTGCAACCACTGACTCTACCCACATTGTCCCTGATGTGATTGTTACCCGCCGGGGAGATGCCTGGCATATTGAACTGAACCCCTCTCTCTTCCCTGGCATCCAGATCAATCAACACTACCAGATGATGATCCGTCGGGGTGACAAAAGCAGTACTAATCGATACCTTCAGGAGAACCTACAACAAGCTCGTTGGTTTGTGCGTAGCCTGCAAACTCGTCATGACACCCTGCTTAGGGTGTCTCAGGCTATAATTGGCAGACAGAATGATTTCCTTCACCAGGGTGCCGAATCAATGCGACCTCTTCGTCTTTATGATATTGCCGATGAAGTGGGTCTGCATGAATCAACCATTTCTCGTACTGTAAACCACAAATACATACTGACCCCACAGGGACTTTTCGAGTTAAAGTACTTCTTCTCAGGCCAAATCGAGTCTGATGGAGAGGAAGCTGTTTCAGCGACAGCTATTCGTAGCAGAATTCGCAAGCTGATCGAACAGGAGAATCCATCTCGACCAGTGAGTGACAACACCATAGCTGGTGTGCTTAAGGAACAGGGTTATCACATCGCCCGGCGAACCATCGCCAAATACAGAGAACAGATGGGTATTCCCTCCTCAAGCCAGCGGCGTTCTTTTGCATAACCACCAGCCATGAGGGCTGTAAACGGAGAAAAAATAAAATGCAGATAGAGATTAGCGGACAACACATGGATGTTACCCCAGCACTTAGGAAATATGTTATCCATAAATTTGAACGTATCGAACGTCACTTTGACCATGTCTCAAAAACTCATGTCGTCATGCAAGTTGAAAAAATGCGTCACCTGATTGAAGGCACTATCCAAGCCGCAGGACACAGTCTCCATGCCAAAGCGGAAGCGGAAGACATGTATTCTGCAATTGACTCATTGATTGATAAACTGGACCGTCAGGTGGTCAAGATGAAAGAGAAAAGTACAAACTACCGTAATGGCAGCGGCATTAAATTACAAAGCACCCAATGATCGAAAACTCAGTAAACAACTTTGAATCCCGTCCTAAAGAGGGCGGGACTGATGCTGTTTCAATCGGCAACTATCTCGATGTTGAACGAATCGAAATTGGGATAACTGTCTCCAGTAAAAAACGACTGCTTGAAGAGATAACCGCTCTGCTGATCAAAGGCAGAGAAGATCTTGACCGAAAAACCATTATCCGCCTTCTCAATGAGCGAGAGCGCCTCGGGAGTACTGCAATCGGGGCAGGTATTGCTCTCCCTCATGGAAGGGTAAATGGCCTCAACTTCGTGATTGGCGGATTATTGATCCTCAACCATCCGCTCCAATTTGATGCCCCTGATGGAGTGCCTGTCGATCTGGTAGTGGGGCTTCTTGTCCCTGCCGAAGCAACCAGAGAGCATGTGGAAATTCTCGGACAACTCACCCGGGTACTAAACCGCCCCACTGTACGCGAACAACTTCTCCAGGCAGAAGATGGCAAAGAAGTTCTATCTATTCTTATTTCCTCTTCCTGATATTTTGGAGATCACCGCCTGACCACTCATCTACAACTTGAAATTGTCAGCGGTCTGTCCGGTTCTGGCAAGAGCATCGCACTTCAGGCACTGGAAGATCTGGATTACTACTGTATTGACAACCTTCCAGCAGGGCTGCTCCCCGGGTTTGTTCATGAACTTCTGGATCGTACTGAATCTTCAGTTCGAGCAGCGGTTGGAATTGACTCAAGAAACCGCCTCTTCCTTGAGGATGCGACTAAGAGCCTGGAAGCACTCAAACAGCTTGATATCGACTATAGAATCATCTTTCTGGAGGCTGATGAAGAGGTCCTCCTTAAACGCTACAGTGAAACACGTCGACGACACCCGCTAACCGACGGCAGCACTTCACTCATTGAGGGGGTCCGCCAGGAGTTGAATCTCCTCGCGCCTCTCTCAACTGCGGCAGACCATCATATTGACACCACTGCCCTCACTCCACATGAGTTAAGAGATATTATTCGGGATTATGCCGGCGCCGGTGAAGGCATTGGGCTCTCTCTTCTATTTGAATCTTTCGGTTATAAATACGGAACCCCGAAAAATGCAGATTTTGTTTTCGATGTTCGCTGTCTCCCAAACCCCTACTGGAAAGAAGAATTAAGGCCACTGACTGGTCTCGACAGGCCCACCCAGCTATTTCTTCAAAGCCACAATGATGTCGTCCGGATGGAAGACCAGATATATCATTTCATCAATTCCTGGCTTCCTGGCTTTGAGGGGGATAATCGCAGTTATATTACAGTTGCAATAGGATGTACCGGCGGGCACCATCGTTCAGTATTTCTGGTTGACCGTCTTGCCAGGAGGTTTAAGGCCTCAAGAGAGAGAGTGCTTACCCGGCACAGAGATATTCTGGAAACAGAGTGAGTAATAGCGGCGTTTCTATACCAACAACTATCAGCTAAAGGTTATTATTCTGTGATTACCAAAGAGACTACCATCGTTAATCGACTCGGGCTTCACACCCGCGCGGCTGCAAAACTGGCAAAAGAGGCAAGTCATTACAGCTCAAAGGTCTCAGTAAGCAAAGGGATCGATCAAGTTGATGGAAAAAGCATCATGGGGCTGATGATGATATCAGCAACTCAGGGGAGCACTATCGAACTCGTCGTTGAGGGTGAGGATGAGGTCGAGGCAATGGATGCCCTGATAAACCTTATTGCCAATCATTTTGAGGAAGAAGAGTAATGCTAACCCTTCATGGTGCGGGCGTCGGCAATGGAATTGCAATTGGTGTTGCTGTGGTGCTTTCTCGCGAACAACCGGATATTCCTGAATATTCAATCAAAAAAAACCAGGTTGATGATGAGTCGCTCAGATTCTCTGCAGCGATAACGGCTGCAAAACAGGGGCTTGTAAAAATCCATCAGGAGTTGCCCTCTGATGCACCGGCCGAGATTGCCAGTTTTATCGATGCTCACCTGATGATGCTTGAAGACCCTGTTCTGGCAGAAGAACCCATTCGAACCATAGAACAGCAACTCTGTAATGCTGAGTGGGCCCTGAAATGCAGTGCCGATAAACTCATTGCTGTCTTTAAATCAATGGAAGACTCTTATCTTCAGAGCAAGTCGATTGATATCGTTCAGGTTGTGGAGAGGGTTCAGGACAATCTTCTTGGCATTCAGGAATCAGGCAGCAGGGATTTCAATCAGGATCTTGAAGGACGAATTGTAGTCACCAATGATCTCTCCCCAGCAGATACGGTTCTCTTTCGTCATCGTCGAATGGCTGCATTTCTGACCAACCTTGGTGGCCCCATCTCACATACTGCAATCCTTGCCAGAAGTCTCCACATCCCCGCAATTGTTGGGCTTCATGGGGCCACCCGTTACCTTCGAACAAATGATGTTCTGATTGTTGATGGAAGAAGTGGAGTCATCATCGTTAACCCCGATCAGCGCGCCCTGGCTGAGTATCATCAACACCAGGAAGAGGAGATCCAACTAAAAAGAGAACTCGCCACATTAAAAGACAAGGCTTCAGTCACCAAAGACGGTGAGCCGGTCACCCTGCTGGCCAACATTGAACTCCCTGAGGAACTGCATGAGGTCAAAGATGTCGCCGCCCAGGGCGTTGGTCTCTATAGAACAGAATACCTCTTCATGAACCGCGAACCCCCTCCTGACGAAGAGGAGCAATATCAAGCCTACTCTCTGGTGATAAAAGATATTAAGGGCCCTGTTACCATCAGGACTCTTGACCTAGGTGCTGACAAGCAGGTTGATGGAGGCCGAACAGAGAGCGGTAAAAATATCACCAACCCTGCATTGGGACTACGGGCAGTTCGTCTCTGTCTGAATGAACCAGGCCTCTTTAAACCTCAACTACGTGCAATTTTGAGGGCCTCAAACCATGGTCCGGTAGAGATCATGATCCCGATGCTATCGAGTGTTAATGAACTTTTTCAGGTGCTCGAACTGATTGATCAAGTTAAACATGAACTCACAAAAGAGAATCAACGCTTTAATCCGGAGATCCCAATTGGTGGAATAATCGAAGTCCCTGCTGCTGCAGTAACTGCTGATCTGTTTGCCGAGCATCTTGATTTTCTTTCTATTGGTACCAATGACCTTATCCAGTACACCGATCTGTTTGCCGAGCATCTTGATTTTCTTTCTATTGGTACCAATGACCTTATCCAGTACACCCTTGCGATTGACCGTGTCGATGACGACGTAAACTACCTCTACGATCCACTTCACCCTGCAGTGCTCCGACTGATCCGATCTATTATTGAAGCAGGAGAGCAGGCTAATATCCCTGTCAGCATGTGTGGAGAGATGGCGGGTGACCCACTCTACACCCGACTCCTGCTCGGCCTTGGACTAAGGGTTTTCAGCATGGAGCCCTTCTCCCTGCCGGAGATCAAAAAAACAATCCGTGAGAGTGATATTGCTTCATTGAAAGCAGATACAGCAAAACTGCTTGGAATTAGTGACCCCCTCACACTCCGCCAGCAGGTGGAACAGATGAACAGGCAGGAGTAAAAATAATCTTACCAGCCTTCAGGCTGCCTGTTTGATTGCCCTGTTACAATATCGGGAGACCTTCCCATCCAAACCCCTCTCCCCTGCCTTTTTATGTTAGTGTCATAGTGATTTAACAGATCACTCCAATCCTATGTATCCATAAATACGATCTTCTGAAAGCACACCCGCCATGCCAACTTCTGAACCACTTGAAATTCGTGAAGAGAGACGTGAACAGGTCGTAAGAGCTGTAGAGAGTGGAGATACCTCACGAGTAAAGCAACTGATCAACACTCTCCATCCTGCGGATATTGCCGATCTGCTTGAAAGCATACCCCAGGATGAACGTGTACTGGTTTGGCAGTCCGCTAATGTCAATACCCTCGGTGAAGTCCTTATCGAGGTCTCTGATGGAGTCCGGGAGAGCCTGCTTGAAGAGATGAGTCATATCCGGCAGGTTGAAGCGATCAGCCATCTGGATATTGATGAGATAGCAGATCTATTTCCTGACCTTTCCGACCGCGTTGTTGCCGAAGTTCTCCTTAACCTTGATAAAGAGACTCGAAAGGGCCTTGATCAGGTTCTTGCCTACCCTGAAGACACCGCAGGCGGCTTAATGAATATCGATACCGTGATCATCCGTGAGGGGGTCACACTTCGTGTTGTGCGGCGTTATCTTCGGCTCAGGGGTGAACTTCCTGAATATACTGACAAGCTCTTTGTAGTTGATTCTGAATATCGACTCAAAGGAACCTTGCCACTCTCAAGTTTGGTTACCCATAAGGGGACCACCCTGGTCTCGGATCTGATGGCGACCGAAATAGTCGATTTTAATGCCCATCTTCCTGATGATGAGGTGGCCGCCGCCTTTGAGCGATACAACCTTATCTCTGCACCGGTGACCGATAATGAGAATCACCTGATTGGTCGAATCACCATTGACGATATTGTTGACGTCATCCGGGAGGAAGGAGAGCAGGTCATAATGGCTCAGGCCGGCATCAAGGAAGAGGAGGATCTCTTTGCCCCAATCCATCGCCGGGCTAAAAATCGAGCACTCTGGCTCGGGGTCAATATGGTCATGGCCATTATCGCTGCCTCTGTAATTACTCGCTTTGAAGCGACAATTGAACAGATTGTCGCTCTGGCTGTCCTCCTGCCTGTTATTGCCAATATGGGAGGAAACACGGGCATGCAGACGCTTGCCGTTATTATCCGTGGCTTGGGCAATGACACCATAAATCCAGACAACGCCTTTGCAGTGATGCGAAGAGAGTTTTTAGTCGGAAGCTTCAATGGCATTATTTTTGCTGTGACGACGGCACTGATAACCACCTTCTGGTACGGTGACATCGCCCTAGGCATGATCGTCGCGATGGCCATGCTGATCACACTGAGCTCAGCCGCCCTTTTCGGTGCCATCATCCCGGTTATTCTTGAACGAATGGAGATCGACCCTGCCGTTGCAAGTGGAATTGTAATGACAACGATTGTGGATATTATCGGCTTCTTCGCAATCCTGGGCCTTGCGTCTCTACTTTTAACCTGACATTGGCTATGCCGGAAGGGTCTTCTACCTGATCACTTCCGGCAAAATCACAATTTGCTCAGGCTCGTCCCAACCGACCCCTTAACCCTGGACCACTCCCTGCAAGCAGCAGAAGAGTCAAAATAATCAGTAGAGGCCAATTTCCCCACCGAACAAACGGGGTGATTCCCTTCATCGGCATCACCTCTGTGGAAACCCACCCCATTTGGGCGACAGGCCCTTTGGCAAGCACCGTACCTTGATGGTTGATGGCCGTTGAATGACCTGGATTTGCAGCCCTTAAGAGAGGACGTCCGGTCTCCAGTGCTCTCACCCTGGCCATCTGCAGACGCTGAAAGGGAGCCAGAGAGTCCCCAAACCACCCATCCTCACTAATGTTAATCAGTACAGAAGCCTGCGGGAGCAACCTTCTGACATCCTCTGAGAAGATCTCCTCAAAACAGATTGTAATTCCAAATGGAATACCTCCTGCACTAATCAGCTCTTGATCACTCCCTCCCGGAGAGAGGTCAGACATCGGCACCACCAGGGAGCTGTAAAACCACCCAAGAAGAGAGCGAAAGGGCATAAACTCACCAAAAGGAACGAGATGAATTTTTCGATAGATTCCTCTGCCTGGAACCCAGGCCGCATTAAACCCCTGTAGTCGACCATCGACCCGTTGGCGATCATGGATGCCAATAACAAATGTGGAGGGATGATCTTTGAGTATCCGGATATATTCGGCTGGTAGAGTATCAAGGTAGACAGGCAGGGCGGCTTCCGGCCAGATCACCAGGTCGTGGTCATCAAGCTGAAGACTCAAATTAAGGTACCGTCTGAAAACAGTATCAATTGCCCCTGGTTGCCACTTCTCCTTAATTGAGAAATTACCCTGGATGAGGCCCACTTTAAGAGGTTTGGCATCGGGGGCTTCCACCCAATCTGTATTTTGTCCTGCCCAACCCCCACCCCAGATCAAACAAACGCAGATAATCGCTGGAACCAGGGCCCTCGCAGGGCTTCCACCCAATCTGTATTTTGTCCTGCCCAACCCCCACCCCAGATCAAACAAACGCAGATAATCGCTGGAACCAGGGCCCTCGCAGGACGCCATAACCCGGCAATCACTGCGGCACTAAACCCGGTGGCCAAACTCATCCCATAAATACCAAAAAGGGGTGCCAGGCCTGCAAGGAGGGTATCGACCTGGCTATAGCCGAGTGTCAGCCATGGGAATCCAGTCAGAACCCAACCTCTAAGCCATTCAATAAGCACCCAGGTTGAGGGCGCTATCAACAAGACTCTTTTCCACCCTGGTGCAGCCAGCCTTGCCTGCAACCAGCCTGCGAGGGCGAAGAATAGTGCCAAAAATGAGGCCAACAAAACGACTGCAAAAAGAGCCAACACCACAGGCATTTGCCCATGATCATGGAGGCTGTTGTAGAGCCAATGAAGGCCCGCGACGAAAAACCCAACTCCAAAACACCACCCCTCCCAGGCGGATCGAACCGCCGTGCTCTCCCGCCAACGGCCAAAAAGGAGTGCTAAGGCGAGCAGTGAAAGAGGGAACGAACCCCAGGGAGTGAAGCCCAGCGACATCCCTGACCCTGCCAGAATGATCGCAACACTCCACCCAGCTGAAGCCCAGCTAACCACTAAAACACTTAGTGCTCAAGATTGGCATTGGAGTTGTGAGTGACCCGGAGGAGATGAACACGCCGACTATCTGCATTGAGCACCTCAAACAGATACTCACCGATTTGCACACTCTCCTCTCTTTTGGGAACATGTCCCAGTGCTGAGACGACGAGCCCCCCCACCGTATCAATCTTGTCGGTTTCAAAATGAGTATTAAAATGGGCATCAAAATCTTCCAGGGGATAGAGTGCTTTGATTACATATTCACCGCTTTCCCGATTCATGATCATTGCTGCTTCTTCATCAATATCATGCTCATCGGCAATATCCCCAACAATCTGTTCAAGAACATCTTCAATCGTCACCAGACCTGCAACGCCGCCATACTCATTGACTACAACTGCCATATGATTCCTGCTGTCTCGAAATTCCTTCAACAGGATATTCAGCCGTTTGCTCTCCGGAATAAAAATTGCCGGCCTTAAATGATCTCTGAGGCGAAAGTGGTTTTTATCTTTATCACTGAAAAAGCGCAACAGATCCTTAGCCAGAAGAATACCCACCACCTTGTCACGGTCACCATCAATGACTGGAAATCGTGAATGACCAGACTCAACCACTCTTGGCAACATCTTTTCCGGGGCCCACTCTCTCTCGATAACCACCATTTGCGAGCGTGTCAGCATTACATCACTGACGCGAAGTTCAGAAACCTGAAGAACACGCTCCATCGTCTCCATCGCTTCCTGATCAACAAGCCCTCGGTCACGAACATCGTGAAGTAACAATATAAGTTCATCACGGTTGATCGGGCCTCTCTCCAGCTGACGAACCAACTGACGCAACCATGCCTTGAACCCTCTTCTCACTGGTGTCTCTATTTCTATTTCTCCCTATCTAAAGACCAAATAAGAAACACATTACCCCTCATAGGGGTCATTGAATCCTAACTCCATCAATATTCTGGACTCAAGCTGCTCCATCTGTTTTGCCTCGGCATCGATATTATGGAGATAGCCGCACAGGTGAAGCACCCCATGAACTGTCATGTGGGCCCAACGCAGTTGGGGTGAGACCTGAAACTCTACCGCCTCTTGTTCAACAAGCTGTGCACAAATAACAATATCTCCAAGAATTTCTTCTTCGACTTCATGGGATGTTTCAAATGGAAAAGAGAGTACATTGGTTGGGCCCTCTTTGCCGCGGAACTGCTGGTTGAGCAGCCCCATCTCATTTTCATCAACAATCCGAACGGTGATCTCTCCTGCCTGTCCTGCTGCCTGTTGACTTGCTTCAACCCAGCTTAAAAATTCTGTTTTTTGGGGAATTTCTTTCTGCCGACACGCTATTTGAACCGTGCTCATGAAAGCTCATCCTCGCTACCTGATGCCGCCTCATAAGCCTCAACGACACGCTGCACCAGGGGATGGCGGACAACATCCTGTGGCTGAAACCGGGTGATGCTAATTCCATTAATATGGTTCAAGACCCCAAGCGCATGTTTCAAACCTGAGGTTACTCCTCTTGGCAGGTCGATCTGGGTAATATCACCCGTAACAACCGTCTTGGTACCAAACCCGACACGAGTAAGAAACATCTTCATCTGTTCAACAGTTGTATTCTGGGCTTCATCCAAAATAACAAATGATTCGTTGAGCGTGCGTCCGCGCATATAGGCCAGAGGGGCGAGTTCAATAATATTACGATCAAGCAGTTGGGCCACTTTTTCAAAACCCAGCATTTCATAGAGGGCATCATAGAGGGGTCGAAGATAAGGATCGACTTTCTGTCCAATATCTCCGGGAAGAAAACCGAGACGTTCTCCTGCTTCTACTGCCGGACGTACAAGAATGATCCGATTGACCTGATCCTGGAGGAGTGCCTGGGTTGCTGAAGCCACGGCAAGGAATGTCTTGCCTGTTCCAGCCGGACCAACTGCAAAATTAATATCATGGTCGATGATGCTCTGCAGATAACCCCTCTGATTCTTATTTTGCCCCTTAACCAAAATACGCTGCCCCTTGATTTGAACACCCATTGAAGACGCTGTCACCGCTCCCTGCTCTTCGACATGACAGAGTGCGAGATGTATCTGTTCAGGGCTCAGATCAATCTCTTGTGCTGCACTCTCATAAAGCCGGTGCAATACCTTTTTTGCCCTCGTCACGCCTTTACTCTTCCCGGTGATTTTGAAGTGATGCCCCCGATTGGAGATCCGAACATCCAGCGTCTGTTGAATTTTTTTTAGGTTGGCATTCAATTCACCGCAAAGACTGGCCAGTCGATGGTTATCAACAGGTTTGAGATCAAATGTGATTGCTTTGGGAGATGTGATCAATGTGAGGATTCAATAGAGCAGTAAGTGAAGTATAGTAGAAGTATGAGCAGTAGCAACACCCTTCCCCGCTCTGACCCATCAATGAATGACCCCTATTGAGCCCTAACCGCTGTAGAGAAGGTAACTGAGATGGAAAACAGCGCGCTGTTACACCTCAACAGGGCCCTCTTCTGAAGGGCCCTTCTCAAGGATATGCCCTTTGAGGGAGTTGGGGAGTGCCTGGGTAATTTCGACCCAAATAAAGCTTCCCTTTAGTGAACTATTGCCAGAAAAATTAACCACTCTGTTGTTTTCAGTCCTCCCTGAGAGTTGGTTCGGGTCTCTTCGTGATGCTCCTTCAACTAAAATCTGCTGATGACTTCCCACCATGCGGTTACTGATTTCCAGAGCCTTTTTGCTGATCTCCTCTTGAAGCACCATGAGTCGTTTGTGTTTGGTTTGTGGTGAGATATCGTCTTCAAATTCAGCAGCGGGAGTTCCCGGTCGAGCGCTATAGATAAAACTGAATGACTGGTCAAAGCCAACGGCCTTGATCAGGTTCATCGTAGACTCAAAATCAGCTTCAGATTCACCGGGGAATCCAACAATAAAATCAGATGAAATACTGATTTGTGGTCGTTGCTCCCTGATTCGCTCGATCAGCTGGAGGTAGGATTCTGCCGTATAGTTTCTTTTCATCAGCCCCAGGATCCTATTTGAACCACTCTGTACGGGCAGATGAAGATGGCTCACCAGCTTAGGCAACTCCCCATACGCTGCGATCAAATTATCATCAAAATCGAGAGGATGAGAGGTGGTGTAACGAATTCGCTCTACCCCCTCAATTGCTGAAATGTAGTGCAGAAGAGCAGCGAAAGGGGTCGTACCTCCATCATGGCGTCGACCCTGATAAGCATTAACATTCTGCCCCAGCAGGGTTATCTCACGAACCCCCTGCTCTGCAAGTTCGTAGGCCTCAGTGAGCACGTCATCGAGTGGGCGTGAGAACTCACCGCCCCGGGTGTAGGGAACGACGCAAAAAGTACAGTATTTGTTGCACCCCTCCATGATAGAGACAAATGCCTTTCTGCCCTCCCTTCGCGGTGGGGGCAGAAGATCAAACTTCTCTATCTCAGGAAATGAGATATCCACTGCAGCCGCCTGTGTCCGCCGAACTGAATCAATCATCGCTGGCAGCCGATGAAAGGTTTGGGGTCCAAAGACAAGATCGACGTAAGGAGCTCGCTTTAGAATCATCTCCCCCTCCTGGCTGGCAACACAACCGCCTACACCAATGATCAGGTTTTTGTTCTTTCCCTTCCAATCTTTCCAGCGCCCGAGGAGAGAAAATACTTTTTCCTGGGCCTTCTCACGCACAGAGCAGGTATTGAGCAATAATACATCCGCCTCTTCTGGATCAGGGGTTATCTCCAGGGAGAGAAAATACTTTTTCCTGGGCCTTCTCACGCACAGAGCAGGTATTGAGCAATAATACATCCGCCTCTTCTGGATCAGGGGTTATCTCCAGGCCATGAGACTCCAGGAGCAGATCGGCCATTCGGCCAGAGTCATAGTCATTCATCTGACAGCCAAAAGTTTTTATGAAAAGTTTACGCGCCATTCGAGGAGGGTTCCAAGAAGTTTAAAGGAGGGCACCCAGCCAATAGCCCATTGATAGAAGCAGGCCTACCGCCAGATGCACCCCAATAGTTGAAGCATTTACCGCTAAGAGTTCGTAAGGTAACCGCTGATGGTCTGCACCCTCCTGATCCCACCTCCGGAGCCACTCTTCACCCATATCAATGGCTTTTCGCGCAAGAAAAAAGGGCAGGAGTGCAATAAGAACCCAGGGCGTTGAAAAAGCCGTATTGAGGATACCGATTATCCCCAGCACTGCAATAGAGAGAAAAGCAGCATAGAGAGAGCGCTTATAGAC
>Ga0208406_1000005_pt1 | contig 96959 bp, 61 predicted proteins | sample ETNtaG_15_FD_185769 | JGI IMG/M metagenome (GOLD analysis project Ga0208406, IMG submission 185769) | Marine microbial and viral communities from oxygen minimum zone, Eastern Pacific Ocean - ETNP201302PF89A (SPAdes) (version 2) | ecosystem: Environmental > Aquatic > Marine > Oceanic ...
CCATGGGGAAACGGCATGCTCGACATGCGTATCGGCGGAACCTACGAAAAACCGTGCGCCATAGACGGCACCCGATTCCTGGTCTCGAAGGCCGGGGCGATTCAGGTTCGCGATTTCGACAGCAATGCCGCGACACTGCTCCAACCGCAGAAGGGCATGGGCTTTTACTGCGCGCAACCGATCCACCGCACGACCCGGCCTCCGGTGTTGGGAGGCGGACCGAGCGACAAACTGGCGGTGTTGCCCGAGGACGGCAGCGTCTCCGGCGCCTGGGCAACGGTCTTCGTCCAGGACGTCTACAACGGACTCGAACCGAGCGTGAAGCGGGGCGAAATCAAGCAGATCGCCGTCGTGCAGGAGTTGGAGAAAAACACCTACACCCCACAAAACAACCATCGGCCTGACGGCCCGGGCATGAGGAACATCGCCGTCTTCGGCTTCCAGTTCCCGCTGGTTTCCTGCGGCGCCACCTACGCTCCAAAGAAAGTCTGGGGATTCGCGGATGTCGCGGAAGACGGAAGCAGCGCTTTCAAAGTTCCCTCCGAAGTCCCCATTTACTTCATGGCCCTCGACGGTGAAGGTCGCGCCGTTCAGCGGATGAGAAGTTTCACCCACATGATGCCCGGGGAAGTGCAGGGGTGTGTCGGCTGCCATTCCGACCGCAATTCCGCCACACCACTCAGCACCGGGCACATGACAATGCGAGGCACCCCCCAGGAACTCAAGTCTCCTGACTGGGGAGTCAAGGGATTCAGCTACCCGGAAGTCGTGCAACCCGTGCTCAATCGCAACTGCGTCAAGTGCCACAACGAACGGGAACAGCCCGGTGATGTCGACCTTACCGGCGACAAGACAGACTTCTTCAACGTCTCCTACGACATACTCGCCCGCAAAGGCACCCAGGGTGAAATGAATTGGAGGAACCATGGCAGCCCTTCCGGACGCAAATACGACCATGTCCGCGGCATGAGCCCTTACACGGAGTGGATCTGGACCATCAATGGCGCCGGCCACAACATCCTCGACATCCAACCCCGGCGCTGGGGAAGTCCTGCCAGCCAGCTCGCCGAGATCATTCGCACCGGACACCCGGATAAGGATGGCAAGCCCAGGGTTGACGTACCTGACGCCGATCGACGCAGGGTTTTTCTCTGGATCGATTTGAACGTGCCTTACTACGGCACCTCCTCCTCCAGCTACAAAGAACACCTAGGCAGCCGAAGAATGTATCCGTACAAACTGGATGCGACCTTGAAGGAAGTGGCCTCGCGCCGCTGTGTCGAATGTCACAAGGATAGGATTCCACGAAAATTCTACACTCGCATGCTCAAGCCAGAGAATAACAGTTTCATGCTGGCGCCGCTGGCCAAATCCGCCGGTGGAACCGCGAAATGCGGTCTGGCAATCTTCCAGTCAAAAGACGATCCGGATTACCGCAGACTCATGGCGTTGTTCCAGCCACTGCAGAAAATACTCAACCAAACACCCCGCGCCGACATGGAACTCAGCACCACCCGCTGATCAGGCAGAAATAGAGCCGGTCGTCGGCCAGAAATGCGATCACGATGCCACCGAGCGGCTCATGGAAGAGACTCGGTAGAGAAGTTGCGGCTCTCGAAGGGTTCGGAAGCAGTCAAACGGGGATTCCTCCAGCAGAAGCAGATTGGCATGGTTGCCCTTGACGATATCCGCCGACGAACAACCCCAGAGTCGACGGGGAAGCGAAGTGGCCGAGGCGAGGACCTGTTCTACCGAAACACCGGCGTTTCGCAGGTGGAAAAGCTCATCGATCAAGCCGCGCCCATGGGCGACTCCGTAGCTGCCGGCGTCAGAACCCGCCAGGACCGGCACACCCAACTCGTAGGCCAGGGCCACATGTTCGTCGTGGTTCCTCAGGATTCCCCGCAGCCGATCACAGGTCTCTGAATTCCATCCAGCCAATCTCGGTTGACACAACTGAAAGGCCACCGGCGAATAGGTGGGCGTCCAGGCGATCCCCTTTTCCGCCATCACGTCCAGAATCCGACGGGTCATGAAAAAGCCGTGTTCGATGCAGTCGATTCCTGTTTCCACCGCGATCTTAAGCCCCTCCTCCCCACTGCAATGAGTGAAGGTAAGCAAACCCAACTCGCGCGCCGTTTCCACAATTCGCCCCGTCTCCTCCAGGGAAAACTGGGGGGGGCCTCTTACGATCCCCTTCTCGAAATCGATGATCCCCGTGAGCAACACTTTCAACTGACCCGCGTTCGGGGCAACTTCCCGGATGACCCGAACAATATCGTCGGAGTCGACCACCTCCCGAGCCATGAAACTGCCGTAACGCTTGGCTTTTCGAATGGCGATCCCCGCGCTGAGCATTTCCATTCGCGACCCGGAATCGTTGTCCAGTTCGCGCTTCATCTCCGTGTTGATGCCGTGAATGTCGCCAGCATCTCGAATCAGCGTGATTCCAGCATCAAGAGTCGCAGCCAGGTTGCTTCGCGCGACGCTCAACATCGCTTCGCGCGGTGCCTTGAGGTACTCGCTGCGCTTCGGGAAAGACAACGTCGCGCCGTCCAGAAACGTGTGGCAGTGCGACTCGACCAGGGCCGGCATCACAAAGGATGTCCGGATGGTCATAATTGGACGTCCAACTGAGGTTGCCAATCCGGCGCGATCCGTATCAGCGAGGTCGCCGCTCACCACCTCCTGGATCACCCCAGCCTTCGTCCCTGGAGACTCCGGAGGGCAGGCCTCATCCACCAGGATACTGTAGGGACCGTCCCCATGATGGTTCACCCCGTCGAAATAACCGTCGGTTACAATGACGTATTGGCTCACGTTCAATCCTCCCGGTAAAGTTGTTGCGTGCGAACGAGGATATCAAAGCCCGAACACTCCACTGCTTCCCTGAAACCGCGATAGACAAAGTTGTCCTCGTCCAATATCTGGTAATCGCGGCCGGGCGTTCCCAGGATCGTGTCCAGTCCCAGTGGCATCGCCATCGTCAGGAATGCTGACTCCAGCCGGACCTTGAGCGGGCTGCCATCCAGCGCGGTCTTGGGCAGCATGATGCTCAGGTTGGATAGTCCCACCATCATGTGAATCCCCTTGAGGTCCGGGTCTGACCCGATCAACCGGATCGATTCAATGGCCCGTCTCGTCAAGCCTTCGGTATCTGCCGCCAGCGGCCCTATCGACACATCGATCAAAATATCGTCGAGGCTCATGGAGTCTTCGCGCTGCAGAACCCTTTCGACCAATCTCTTTGCCGTCGCGTAAACCTCCGCCTCCGTGGTATTGGGGATCCTCTTCCCATTCTCGAGGCGTTCCGAAGCCATCAACACCACTCGGAAGGGCTGTTTTCCCACCAGGTCAAGCATCTCCAGCCGCAGTTCGGAAATCGAATTCACAATCGCTTTGCACCCGTTCGCCTTGGCCGGGTCATAGGTGTCCAGGCAGATTTGCTGGACCTCCTTGTTGGGATAATCGAAGGAGAGAGGAACATCCACTGTTCCTTGCACGGAGCGAATCACGTCAACGAGAAAATCTGGATCATCCGTCGCGGCAGTGCCCACGTTGATCGTCAGATAGTGTACTCCCTTCCGGACCTGGGCGACGGCGAGCTCGCGGATTCCCTTCAGATCTTTGCTCTCCAGGAGCAGTTTCGAGGTAGTGAAGCCTGGGTTGATGCGTTCCCCTATGAGGGTCAGTTTTTCGATAGACATTCAGATTCGTTCTTAATTCGCCGATCAGGCAGGTCCTCAATGACATCGAGCAGCACGCTGTGATCAGAACCGAACAACATCAAATGAACGCCAGCCACGCCGGGAAAATCCCGAACGTCCTGAAGGATTTCCCTGGCCAGCGTTACACCCTCATGCCGGAGATCTTCCGCTCCGGCCAACCGTCGCCAGACTTCGGGCGGTAGCTTCACTCCGGGAATGTGCGAAACCATCTCCAACGCCGACCGAGACACGATCACCGGTATCCCCGCGAGGATGAACAATTCCTTGTCGAGTCCTTCCGCGACCACCAACTCCATGAATCGCCTGAATCCGGCGGTGTCCAGAATGGCCTGGGTCTGGATGAAGTCCGCCCCCGCGGCGGCTTTCTGTTTAAGCCGGCGGATGGGCACGTTGGTCGGCGTGCTGTAGGGATTGATGGCCGCGCCCAGGAACATTTTTGAAGGCCGGTCCGCCTTCTCCTTCAGGAAATGAATCACCCCTGTCTCGCGGAAGCACCGCGCTTCATACAACATCAAGGTCGAATCCATGTCGAACACCTGCTTGATTTTTGGATTACCGGCATAAGAATCGCCAGTCAGGCAGAGCATGTTGTGCACACCGTTCATCTCGTTCTCCATGATCTCGGAAATGAACGAGGTCTTGGTGTGATCACGGCACGTCGCCTGGCTGATCGGTTCAATCCCCAACCGGACAAGCTCCGCCGCGGCAACGGGCGAGGGCAAGGAGGGTTTGCCGTTCAAATACGCAGTGGCGTTGACTGCGTCGAACTGACCCCGCACAATCACGGCTTGCTCCCGGAAGCGGGCGAAGTCCGGACCGCGCGGGGCGCGAATCTCGCAAGTCCTGACAAACCTGCCGCTCCTCAACTTGGCTTCCAGTTTCGATACGGTTTGTTGCGGCAACGAAACACGATTCTTCGGAAGATCCAGATAAGGCAGGGGCGTGCGGCTCGCCTTGTCCTTGCCCGTGATCAGATTCAGGTAGGAGGAAGTGAAGTGAAGGCTTGAATCCGGGGACGGGATCAGCTCCGGCAGAGAAAAAGCGCCCTTGCTGGTTCGCCTGTGAATTCGCATCCAGACACATTCCTTATCGGGATAGATTTCGCACCCACCTTCCAACGTCCCCCCACACGGCCCATTCCTCAATCCTTTCGGACAACTCATCGGACACACCAGGCCGGTCTCAGAGAGGACACACTGCCCGCACGCATGACAATCAAACATCATCCCCTTGAAGAAAGCTTCCGTCCTGGCAATCAGCTTCGCAATCATCACCACCATCTAAACCCGCGGATCAGTTTTTACCCGCCTGGATAATTAATCCAATTTGATCACCGAGATGGTGTAGGGTTTGTCGAACTTGGTGTTGATTCCCCCTGGAACGGGGAAGTCCATGTTGGTCACGATCAATTCGTTGCCGCGCATCACCACTTCACTGGGTTGATCAAGTCGTCCTCCCGATCCATCGTTCTCCTCATCCACAGCCAGTGTCCGCACCGAGCCATCCGGATACACCACCTGGACCGCGTTGGCCAAGGAGTCGGCCACGTAAATTCTGTCGGTCTTCAAATCACAGAAGATCCCGTCGCACGATTTCATGAAGGGCGCCTTGGCGAAGAGGGTTGTTTCGGTCGGGTTACCCTTGTCGTCAAAAGTGGTTCGGTGCAGCGTGCCATCGGCAAAGTTGCCGCAGTAAAGGTTTCCCTTGCTGTCAAAGGTGAGGCCGTCGGCGCCAAAACCGACGTCAGGGTTGAATGTCTCGATGGTGGCGACCAGGTGCGGATCCTTCAAAAGCGGTGTTTTCAGCTGCGTGCCTTCCTCTGTCAGTTTGACGCGGAAAATGCCGCTGATGAGCGGTTGCTTGGGGTCGGGTCGCGGGACCATGCTGGTATCGCTGACGTAAAGGTAACCGTCGCGGATAATCACCGCGTTGGCCACCACCATGCCCTCGATCACCACAACAGGATCACCGGCCGGATCGTAGTTCTTATCCAGGGGAACGCGCAGGACGCGGGAGTTGTTTCCCGGATTCTCCGGATCGGCGAACCATTGTAGATCGGTGACAAAGAGGTTTTTCGCTTCCGCGTCGACACAGATCCCGAACGGAAAAGCCTTGCCGGTGACGGGATGCTTGGGGGGATCGTAGTACTTCTTGACCTGGTTGTCCTTCGTGATCTTCAGCAGCACCGGCGGAGGATCCTGCTTTGACTTGTCCTCGGCCGTCGTGTAACTGTTGACGTTGGGCACGGCCACGATCACTTCACCGTTCGGCAACAGGCACATGCCGTCCGGAGTGTCGTGGCGGTCCGACAGTTCCACCAGCAGTTCGGCTTTCTTCAGTGGTTCCGAGCTGTTGCCCCCTTGAGCCTGCTCACCCGACCGCTCCTCCCCGGGCAAGGGATCGGCCCGGCGGGACTCCGAACATCCGGTGAACAACGCCACCGCGAGGACTGTAGTTGAAAGCGTAACAAGACGGATTGTATTTTTCATTGTCATCATGATTTGTTTTCTGGTTGGAAAGTTAACCGTTCGGAACCCAGTTGATCGGCGGCCATCATCGCATCCACCACGCCGTCTGATGTCACCTCGAAACAGTGGTTTGCGCAGAGTGAGCCCTCCCCGGCACAGATATCGCCCACCGTCCTGAGTTGTTCCCGGCCTACTTCCTTCATGTTCAATTGGGCGAACGTTACGGGCAGGCCGATCGCAATCAGGAAGTCAAAGATCTGGCACATGACGTCCACATCGGTGTCCTCGTCGAGGCAGAGCTGGGTGACGATGCCGAAGCTGACTTTCTCGCCGTGCATCATATCCTTGCACTCGGGAAAGTTGGAGAGAAGGTTGGCCACCATGTGGGCGGTGGCAAGGCCGCCGCTTTCAAAGCCCAGTCCTGAGAGGAGGACATTGGTTTCGATGATCTTCTCGACGGCGGGAGTGAGAAGTTGATGCTCCACCGCCCGCCTGGCTTCCACTCCGTATTCCATGAGGTTGTCGTAGGCGAGACGGGCGAGGGTCATGGCCGCGAGGGTTGAGACTCCGCCGCCCAGGTTGGTGGCCCGGGTCTTGTAGGCCGCCTCGGCTTCAACCCAGGTGGCCAGCGCGTCGCCCATCCCGCTGGCAAAGGTGCGGACCGGTGCGTGGGCAATGACCAGCGAATCGACCAGGACAATGTCCGGATTGAAGGGCCAGCATTCGAACCCTTCGAAGTTTCCCTTCTCATCGTACCACACGGTGGCGGCACTGGTGGGCGTGTCGTTGGAGGCGATGGTGGGGCAGGTCATCATCTTGAGACCGGCTTCCACGGCGGCGGCCTTGGCAGTGTCGAGCGCCTTTCCCCCGCCGGCACCAACCATGACGTCCGCGCCAACATCCGCCGCCGCCGCGGCAACACGCGTCGCTTCCGCCTTGGTCGATTCTCCCTGGAACTCGATATCGGACGGTTCCAGGCCCGCTTCCTTAAGGCTGGCCCGGACGGTGGAGCCGATGATCCTCTTGATGCCGGGGGACCAAAGGATGATCGGTTTTTGGCCAAGCAACTTGATGTAGCTGCCGATTTCGCCGAGCACACCCCGGCCCTGCACGTATTTGTTAGGGGCAATCAGTACGGTTTTCATGAACCCTCCGTTTTGTTGGTGGTCTGTTTAATGTCGCGATTGAGATCCTTCAGCGCCGGGTAAAGGCGCTCGAACACCTGGTAGCCGTCTCGATAACGTTCGTTCAGTTTCAGGTCCGGTTCGTAGACCTCGCCCGGCCTGGAGACCTGATCAAAAGCCTCCTGTTCATTTTTGTAGAGGCCCACCCCGATGCCGGCCAGGAGAGCTGCGCCGAGCGGTGTTGCCTCTTCCAACGGGAGAACCTCCAGCGGCAAACCGGCCATGTCGGCTTTGTTCTGCATGGCAAACCGGTTCCGCGTGCCTCCGCCCACCGAGACGATTTTGTCGGCCGGAAGGTCCAGGCCGGATTTGAGGTTCTCGAGGATTTGCACGAATTGGTAATTGAGACCTTCAATCAACGATCGGAGCATGTCGCCCCGGGTCACGGTGTTGCGAAGGCCGACGAAGGCACCCATGGAGTCAGGATCGACGATCGGAAACGTGCTGCCACAAAGGTGGGGCAGGAAGAGGACCCCATTGGCGCCCGGCGGCGATTCCTGTGCCGTCGCCATCAGGTTGTTCCAGTCAGATCCTCCTTCGGCTTCGGCCTTCCGTTTTTCCTCCGAACCATACTCCCGACGAAACCACTCGGTGGCTTCACCGGCAACCGCCGAGCCCATCACAGCCCAGGTGTCGCGCGCGACGTGGGAGTCGACCCAGGCGCCCATCTCACACGCTTCCGGCGTCAACATCGGTTTGGCCAGGGCGGACACGATGATGTCCCAGGTTCCGAGCACCGTGAGGACAACACCCGGTTTGAACGCCCCGGAGGGCAATGCTCCGCAAAGAAAATCGTGTCCTCCCAGGACGACCGGTGTCCCCTTGGCCAACCCGGTGGCCTTGGCCGCCTCGGCATGAACTTCGCCGATGATCGTGCCGCTGGGTTGGGGCTCGCACAGGAGCTCAGGATCAACGCCGGAAATCTTCAGGAGTTCCTCCGACCAGTGTCGCTTCTGCTGATCAAAGAGCAGCGTGTTGGAGGCCATGGAATAATCTGTGGCGTACTCCCCGCATAACATGAAGTTGACGAAATCCTCGATCAGCAGGTATTTGGCGGTCTTTTCAAGAACGGCCGGCTCGTGCTCGCGCATCCAAAGCAGCCGTAGGGCGGTGTTGCAATGCCAGACGGGGTTGCCGCTGATCGCGAATTGTTTCTGCGCGCCGACATTTTTCAGCCACCACTGTTGCTGCGGTCTTGTACGGGGGCAGGTCCAACTGATAAAGGGATAAAGCCAGTGTCCCTTCCTGTCCATCGGGACGGCGTCCATGCCCATCCCGGTAACAGCGACACCCTTGATACGCGCCGGGTTGTCGAGTTGGGTTGTCGCCTCCCGAAGCGATTCCCTCACCCCGTCCCAGATCTGTTCCGGTTTCCAGATCGTCCAGTCCGGATGTTCCGGGTCGGGATTGAAACGTTGAGTGGGCCGGCTGGCCTGTGCGCGGGCATTACCGTTCAGGTCGTAAACCATCGCCTTTAGGCTGGTAGAGCCCAGGTCGATGCCTGCTAGGTAGTCCATAACATTTTTCCGGATTCACATCACGCATCCGCCCCATGAACGATTTGCCGGTAACGCGCCACTTCGGCGGCGATGTCTTCCGCTTCAAAAATGTTTCGTCCAAACACCAGGCCACGCGCACCCGCTTTCATCGACTCCTCGGCCAGCTCATAGGCCATCTGCGGCGTTTCACACTTGGCGCCGCCCGCCAGGAGCAATGGCACCGGACAGGTTTCCGCAAGCTCCGACACCGCCTCAAGGCTGCCCGGGTACTGGCTCTTGACCAGATCCGCCCCAAGCTCCGCGGCGACCCGGCATGAAAGGGAGAGCACCTTGGGATCCTTACGATCCTCCGGATTGGTGTTCTCCCGCGCGCTCAGCGCCTCGATGACGTAGACCATCCCCAACCGCTCGCACTCGCGGGCGATGCGGGCATTGCGCTGGATTTCCAGCTTCTCTATCTCCGGATCTTTGTGCCCTATGTAGAGGTAGGACATGACCGCATCGGCGCCGGCAGCGAGGGCGTTTTCGACGCTGGCCAGTTCCACGGTCGCACCCACCGGATACGGCAGCACTTTGCGAACGTAACTCTGGTAATCGAAATGCACGAAGAGCGCGGGACGCCTCTTGCCAATGAACGCTTCCTCCAGCGAAGTAACCATTCCTGGCGCCACCATCAGGGCGTCAACGTCCGCCATGGCCAGAGTGACCTCTTTCATCTCCCCCAGGGAACGCATTCCCGACAACGGTCCCATGATGACTCCGTGGGAGTAGGCCACCACCAGGCTGTTGCCACTCTTTTCGTTAAAGATCCGGCCCAACCGGATTTTCTTGCCCGTTCTTGAATCCATATCGTTCTTTCTTTTTTTCCTTCACCAACCCTAAATCCAATGTTATTGGACCGGGTAATTTCCATAGGCTTCCACGGCATCGCGAATGGCCACGAGGTTGGCCGGGGGAGCATCGCTTTGGACATTGTGAGCCGGCGCCACGATGTAGCCACCTCCCGGTCCCAGCGCGCGGATATAGCGCCGCACCTCGGCCATCACTTCTTCCCGTGTCCCAAAAGGGAGGAGATGCTGAAGGTCGATCCCACCGTGAAAAACCAACTGCTCGCCAAAGTCGCGTTTCAGCCCCTCCGGTTCCATTCCCTGGGCCAGCGGCTGGATCGGATCGAGCACATCCAGCCCCATGTCAATCCAGCTGGGGATAAACGGGCGCACGTTGCCACAGGAATGCACCATCAGTTTGGCCTGGGGATTCTTCTCCTTGATCTTTCGCCGGGCTGCATTCCACAATCGTTCGAAACGGGGCCGGACCATTTCCTCAAACATCTTCGGAGAAATCATCGGCGCCAGCTGCGTTCCGAGATCCTCGCCGCTCAGGCGCACGATATCGATCAGGTCTCCCACTTCGTCCATGCCGATCTCCATGAGACGCACAGCAATATCGGTGATTTTGTCCATGATCGCGCAGACAATCCCGGGTTTCATCGCCATGTCCATCAGCCAGTTCTCCATCCCGTAAACCCACCACGACTGTTCCCAGATGGAATTGGCCGGCTTGAACATAATGGCCCGGTCAGTTTCCCTCCTGATCTGCAAGACCTGCTCCCGATAGCATGCGATGCGACCGTCATCCTCCGGATCTGGCCAGGGATAACGCTCGATATCCTTGAGCGTCGCGTTGGCCAGCGGAAACTTGACCATCTCATAGTAGTAACTGCCATCTTCCCGCACCACCTTCTCCCGTCCAACACCCCACTCGTCGTAGAGCAGCCCGTTGTCCGTCTTCGGTGGATGCCAGTTCGCCGGCTTCTGTAGACTGGTGTAGTGAACATCCAGTTGCATGGCATCAAGGAGGTCGCGGCTGGCAGAGACGTCCGTCCAGGTGCCCATCTTCTTTTCCGGTTCCGGCGGCAAACCCAGGTGTTCCCTCAGTCGATGGTATATATCGACCGTCAACGACATGTTCAAGGGAATACGATCAGGCTCCCTGTGTTCCAGCACAGCCAGCACGCGTTCCCGAGAAGTCATGGTCAACCCTTCCCCGATTTTTCCCGTTTCAGTCACTCTCCCACTTTCTATCCTAACCAAGCCTTGCCCTCCCCTGCGCGCGGATGGAAGCGACGAATATAGTCTCGGTAGGAAGCCTGTTCTTCCTCAACCCGTTCATCACTCCAAGCCAAGTACTTCCGTGCCACCCGCACTGCGTTTTCAACCCCGATCGGGTCGAAGGCAGACTCATAACCCACCATTGTCCGCCGGAGCAGCACGTCGACAAGGGTCTCCGCAAACTCGTGTCGGAACGCGAACAGAATCTCCGCGCCGATGGCACCGGTGTTCGGGTCGAGAGGTTGCTTGAGTTCGTCTCCTGTATCTTTGACTAGAGTCAATATTTCCGCACTTCGCGTCCCGTAAACGCGGAGGAGGCGTTCCCGGCTTTTTTCCGGAATTCCCGCTTCTTTTCCAAACTGCGCGCAAAAGCTGGGAAAATCCTCACTGCCACCGGGGAGGACCATCGCGTCCGTGCGACAACCCGAGCCTGGTCGGCGCGAAGCACTCGAAGAAAGTTTGCCGAGGACACAATCCACAGTTTCCCGGGCCAGGCTCCGGAAGGTGCTGAACTTCCCGCCCACGATGGAGATCAGCCCTTCCACACGTGGTCCGTGATCATAAACGATGTGCTTGCGCGTGATGCTCCCTTCGGCGCCCTGCGGCATGTAAGGCAGGGGCCGCACACCCGCATAGGTAAACCGTATTGAATCCCGCGTCAGCTTTGCCCGGGGGAATGCCCGGTTCGTCTCCTCCAGAAGATAATGGACCTCCCTCTGGCCCGCGGCCGCATCGTCGGGGTCATCGTCGTATCGAATATCCGTTGTCCCGAGCAAGTAACACCCGTTCCAGGGCAGCACCACAACCTGCCGCTGGTCTGCAACGGCTTCAAAGAAACAGGAGTCAATCGGTCCGTCAACAAACGAATCAACGACCAGGAAGCTTCCCTTGGTCCCGCCGATGAGCCGCTCTGTTTTCGGGCCGGTTTGCAGGACCCGATCGACCCAGGGACCGGCAACGTTAACGGTAACCGTCGCCCGCACCTTGTAGGTGCGTTGGCCAATGACATCCCGGAAATGGACTCCTTTCACCCGTCCCTGCTCGACCATCAAATCCTCCACTGCCGCGTAGGTGATGATCCCGGCACCCTCCCGAGAGGCAGACAGCGCATTTTCGATGCAAAGCCGTTCAGCGTAATCGGCGTAGGCATCGGTCATCACTCCCGCCCCGGTCAATCCGTCCGGGTTCAGGCCGGGCATACGCTCAAGTGCCGACTGACGCGAGAGAGTCTTGTGGACACCGAGGGACGAGCGGGAGCAGATCGCAAAAAGGTCCAGGACCGTCAGGCCTGCCTTAACCTGCCAGGGCTTGTGCTTGTTCGACTGATAGAAGGGGATGAACAGGGGCTGTGGCTTTACCAGGTGCGGAGCGATCCGGAGGAGGTTTGCTCGTTCCCGCAAGGACTCCCGAACCAGGCCGATATCACCATGCTCCAGGTAACGCAGGCCACCATGAATCATCCGGCCGGAATAACTTGAGGTTCCACTGCCGATATCCCCCTTGTCCAGCAGCAGAACCTTCAGACCCCGCATGGCCGCGTCCCGGGCAATGCCCGTGCCGTTGATGCCGGCCCCGATCACGATGACATCAAAACTCTCGCGGTCGATATCCGCCTGGACCGGTGTATGACGTTGTGTGTGCGAGAATCTCACTCCGGCCAATAACGCTGGGAAATCACCTTTGACTCAGTAAAGAACTGCACCACCGCCTTCTCCTGAGCCTTGACATCGGCGAAGATCGAAACCTTCATGCCGCCGAGCGGGAGAGACGCCATCGGCGCCGGAATACCGATATTCACACCGATCATGCCGATCCGGGTTCGGAGTTTTTGAACTTTCTCACGTGATGGCCGTTCTGGGTGTAGATGGAGGCGCCGTTGCCGTATTGGTGGTCGTTGATGATCTGGATCGATTCATCGAGCGTAGTCGCCTTCAGAATCACCATCACCGATCCGAAGATCTCGGTTTCATGAATCTTCATCTGCGGCTTTACGTCCGTAAACACATCAACGAAAAATTGAACGGCGCAATCAGGCCAGACACCCCCAAGGGCAAACGCAGCACCTCGCCATCAGTGCCCACAGCGTCATCGATCAACTTGTCGCCCTGCTGCAGGACCGGCATGCCGCAAGCCACTTCAGCATTCTCCAATGCCCGCTTCACCTCGGCCCTGGAATCAGGGAGTGATTTGCCATTCTCCTAGGAAATGTGTCAGGCCAGCTTTTCCGCATCGACGCAAATCCGCTCGACCAGTTTGAAGAGCAACTCTCAGCGCTGTGAAACCGGCGTGGCACTCCATCCGGAAAAAGCCGCCTTGGCCGCCGCGACAGTCTGGTCGATTTGCTCAGTAGATGAGAGAGCGGCACCCTGCAAATCGTCTGGCCCGTGGCGGAATTCTCCACGTCGAGATGGTCCTGCGTCCCGGGTTGAATCCAGTCTCCTCCCACGTAGTTCCTCAGGTTTGCGATGCTCATCGTTTCAAACCTACCACCCGACCAACGCCTCTTCGAACATGCTGGCCAACTCCTTCTCACCGGCGGGCCGGGGAGACAGTTTGGTCACTCGATGCTGCGGCAGGGTGCCTTCGACCAAGGCCGGGATATCTTCCCGCGTGTAACCAATCGCACTCAGCCCGTTGGGAACCCCCAGACGTTCCATGAAGGCCGTAATGCGGTCAGCCAGGAGTCGGCCGGCATCCACGGGCTTGGCCCGCGAGACATCGACACCCAGGAAACCGGCTGCCTCAAGATGGCGTTCGGGCGAGGCGCAGGCGGTGAAGTGAAACACGGCGGGGGCGTTAAGTATGACTGAGATACCGTGAGGCACCAGGGGCCAGTCAACCTGGTAGCCCGGTGGCCAGTAATCGCGCACCAGTCCGGAAACCGGATAAGACATGCCATGCGGCAGATGCACCCCGGCATTCCCGAAACCGACGCCGGCATAGGAGGCCGCCAATAGCATCCAGCTTCGCGCCTCTTCATCTTCGGGATCTTCAACCGCGCGAACGAGGAAACGGGAAACCAGCCGCAGCGCCTCGGCCGACCAGATATCGCTGATCGGATTGGAACCCTGGTAGGCGGGACGCAACAACGGCCGATCAGGTGCGGAACGCTGATCAAAGGGCAACGCGGTGTAGGACTCCACGGCATGGCTCAACACGTCAAGTCCCGTCGCCGCCACAGCCAGTCGGGGCAAGGTCCGGGTGTTGATCGGATCGATCAGGCCAAGAGTCGGCTTCAATCGCCGATGAGCTATCCCGGTCTTGGCGTGCATCTTGACCAGGTCAAAGATGGCCACACCGGTGGTTTCGCTCCCTGTGCCGGAGGTGGTCGGGACAGCCACCAGCGGCTTCAATTCCCCCGGCACAGGTTTGCCCTCGCCAATGGGAGGATTCACATACTTGAGAAGATCGGCGGGGTAACAGGAATAGAGATTGGCCGCCTTGGCCGTATCAATGGTGGATCCGCCGCCAACCGCCACGAAAGCATCGAACGGCTGCTCCCGCGCAAACGAGATCGCTTCCTGGAAGGATTCGTCCGTCGGCTCAACGCGAACACGGTCAAAGAGGGAGAATTCAACCTTCTGCCGTTCCAGTGATTCCAGCACCGTGGCCACCGGCGGCAGCTTGCTCAGATTGGGATCCGTCACCACCATGACCCGACGGGCACCCATATCGACCAAGTCCATGCCAATTTCCTCGGTCACCCCGTGCCCGAAGCGCACGCTCGATGTAGCCATCTCAAAAGCTGTGTCGCATCGCATGAACTCCTAATTCACTCACAAAACCGGATGAATAAATTTGACTTACGTCAATGTAAAAAAGGATCTCTGACCGAAACTCATACAAATGGAAGCCGACATGATGAATACTGGGCAGTCGATCAACAGACGCGCGATGATGAAGACCGTTGGAATAGGCATCGGTATGGCCGGCACCGCCAAAGCGCTTTCAGCCGAACGAACTCCAAGCCTTCATTTCCGAAACGAGGACTTTTACACCAACGGCAAGTTCGACTTGGAAGCAGCGAAGGACGCCTACATCGAGCTGTTCAAGTATCATCACTATCCCGTGTTCAAGGACGCGCGGGAAAAGCTCTGGATCAGCGACTACGGCCTCGGCGAATTCACCCGGGTCGGACTGGGGGCCAATGTCTTTCACAACCACAAAGGAGAACATGTTGGAGACCGCTACATGCTCCTCGATATCTACCTGCTCCCCAACCAAATGCTCCCGGAGCATTATCACCTGAAAACAGCCGTAGCGCGGCCAAAGATGGAGGGATGGGTCGTCCGCAACGGTCTTTCCTACATCGTGGGCGAAGGCGAGCCAACCCCCGGCCTCCGGGAGAAAGTCCCTGTGAGCCAAAGGTCGTCCTGCACCGTCTGGCATGCAACCGTCGCCCGCCCCGGAGAGGTGTCCCAATTGAACCGCCCCACAGAAAGGCATTGGCAACTGGCCGGCCCTGAAGGGGCCATCCTTTCCGAGGCAGCCAACTATCACGACGGCGACGGCGTCCGTCATAGCAACAAGAAACTGGTATTCCCGTAAAGAGAAAGGAGCGCGCCATGTCAGATGAACAATCCAAACAAACCGAAGCCGTATTCTCCCATCACGTCCAGGCCTTGGGAGAGGGCCTTGAGTCGGTCATGAGCGATTACGCGGAGAACTCCGTGCTCTATACTCCCGACGGCCCCAAGCGCGGCCGTGGAGAGATACGGGCCTTCTTTGAAACCTTCATGGCCGACACCCTGCCCAAGCTGCTCAAGTCATTCAAACTGCTCCGCACCGACATCGACGGCGAGATTCTCTACGTCACCTGGACGGCCGGGGAAGTGGCCCCGCTGGGTACCGACACCTTCATCATTCGAGAGGGCAAGATACAGGTGCAGACTTTCGCGGCTTACATGCCGGGTTAGTAGATACCCCACTTTTGTCCCTCGTCGTCGCCCTCGTAATTGGGATCGCCACAGCAGCCCCTCGTGAAGCAACCCGCCAGGCGGCTCGTCCGCTGCCACCCCTCGATCAAGCCCGCTGGATCTGATCGTCCGTGAGGTCATGCTTGCCCCCGTCGCTGAGGGCCTTGTTCCCGACATGTTCGGTTAACACCTCGGCTTGGGCCTGCAGATGGGCGATCATCGCGTGACAGATCGAGGCATCCTGTCGACCGCCCCGAATCGCTCCCGCAAAGTAGATCTTCATGTTATCTCTATTGGGAATGCAACTTGTTCCAAGCCCCGATGGATCGCTTCAGGTTGTCTCGGGAATCACCGCGGATGGCATAGCACTGGAACCCGACGTTGCCCTTGAAGCCAAGCTCGCGAAGCAACTTGAAGAGGGCGGCTTGGTCGTAGCTGCCGCGATCCAGCGTCTGGATGAGCTGACTCCAATCGCTTCCTCCCTGTTCGGCCCCACAGGTACTGACCTGCCAAAGGAGAGGTTTGGCGTCGGTCAGGACGGCCTTGAGATCGGTTTTGGGTTCGACCATAAGGTAATGACAAAGGTTGAACATCACGCCGACGTTATCCCTATCGCATTTGCGGGCTACCCGCACGGCGGTTCCCAAGGTGTCGACGTAGAACCCGGTGTGCGGATAGAGGACGATGCGCAGGCCCGACTCCTTGGCCTGGTCGGCAATTTCGCGGACAAAGGCCACGGCCTGCTTGTCGGTATTGGCCTTCTTGTTGCCTTGGACGTACAGTTCGAGGATGACGTCACGTCCCTTCAGATCCTTGATTGCCTGGCTGATTTCCTTGCTGTAGTTGTGCCCCTTGGGCTCCAGTCGCCCGCCAACGTAGAAACTGAACAGCTTGAGCCCCGCCTCATCGTAAAGCTTGAGACGCTGCGGCAGGGAAAGGGCATCATTCACCCGGGCGGCCCCGATGCCGTCGTAGCCCAGTTCCTTTAGCACCTTGACGCGCTCCTCGGCGCTTTTGAAATGAACCCCGTTTTGGAAGGCATAGACCGGCCATGTCTCCGACTCGGCAAAGAGGTTTGTGAACCCGGCAACTAAAAGGATGGCGGCGGCTATGGTCTTCATAACGTTTTATTCGAACAAGCAATGACTTCCTTAGGGCACTTCTGGAAAGGGGAGATTCGTGTGATTGAATTCTTCTAACAAGATTTTTTTGATATAGGTTTCGAAAGCACCAGTGGCTCGCTCAACCCGTTGTGATGGTGCGCTCAGCTCCTTCCCTATTGTTCGCAATCGATCCATTGCCGTTGGCTTCATCCTCCCAAATACCTGTTCCTCCCTTACCCGGGAAATATTTCGACAAGAAATAAAAATTTCCCTGCGCAAACGGCCAGATTGTCTTTTCAAATATATTTACGATATCACCATCTTGTTCATGAATTCATGGACAGGCATTTTTTCCAGAGAAGCCTGATTCTGGCACACGTCATATATCTGATTCGCCTGCTCTGGTTCGAAATGGGCTTTTAAATTCGTCATGAATTTCCTCTCAAGTATGGGGAATCCTTCGTCCCTCCGCCGTTTGTGCCCCAGAGGGTATTCACATGACTCACCGACGGGAGGACTTCCATCTTTAAAATAGACCTCAATGGCATTTGCAATGGAGCGTTTGTCCGGTTCATGATATTCACGAGAGTATCTTTCGTCTTCCTTAACAAACATCTTACTTCTCAATTCATCAATCACGGGATGACATTTGTGAAAAGAGTCTTCGTAATATTCAGCTTTCAGATCTCCAAAACCAAGCACGACGGCCGTCATGTATTGTAAGCAGTGATCCCTGTCGGCCGGATTGTTGAGCTCTCCTTCCTTGGAGATAATGCGAATGGCTGACTCATGAGTCGTTATCTCTATGCGTTCAATCGAATCCAGTTTATCTTTGATTTGAGGATGAAGTTTTTGAGCCGCTTCACATGCCGTCTGGGAATGGAATTCCGCTGGAAATGAAATCTTAAAAAGGATGTTCTCCATGACGTAGGCGGTGAAAGGCCGCTGAAACTTAAATGCCTTGCCTTTGAAAGAGACATCATAAAAGCCCCAGATCTTTGCACTGAGGGCGCCGGGTACCCCCATTTCGCCACGCAGGGAAATATCAGCCAATCGGACCCCTCTGGAAGTGGCGTCACCTGCTGCCCAAGATTTACGTGACCCGGTATTGGGCGCATGGCGATACGTTCTCAAGGAACTGCCGTCAACCCAGGCTTGTGAAACTGCCGCCAACGTCTGGTCGCGATCTCCACCCATCATTTGCGTAACAACGGCTGTCGTCGCTACTCTAACGAGCAGAACATGATCGAGTCCAACACGGTTGTAGCTGTTCTCCAGAGCGAGAACACCTTGGATCTCATGCGCCTTGATCATTGCCTCGAGAACGTCACGCATGACTAAAGGATCCCCGCCCTCTGCACTATATTTTTGTGACAGATAGTCGGCAACGGCAAGTATCCCTCCCAGATTGTCTGATGGGTGCCCCCACTCTGCTGCAAGCCAAGTATCATTGAAGTCAAGCCAGCGAATCATACAACCAATATCCCAGGCAGCCTTAATATGATCGAGAATATATGAAGTCCCCGGAACTCTAGCCCCATAGGGAACTTTTGTCCCCTCAACGAGTGGACCAAGGTGCTTGGTGCATTCAGGAAAGTTCAAGGCCAGAAACCCACAGCCCAAGGTGTCCATTAGGCAATGCCTGGCTGTATTTAAAGCATCTTCCGATTCAATTTTATAGTCGACAACGTAATCAACTATTTCTTGAATTACTTGATCGTAATCTGGTCTATCGGCAATGTCTACTTGTGAACTTATAATAGTTTCTCCTGAATAATTAATCGTTTGAATTACGATCTCTCCTGAATGGGCACAACCGTTCTTGCATCCGGTCCGGCATACTCTGCGCTAGGACGGATGATACGATTGTTACCGCGTTGTTCCTTAACGTGAGCAGCCCAACCGGTCAGTCTGGACATCACAAAAATAGGTGTAAACAATTTGGTTGGAATACCCATGAAATGATAAGTCGAGGCATGGAAGAAGTCGGCATTGCAAAAAAGTTTCTTTTCCCGCCACATGACCTCTTCGCAACGCTCCGAAATGGCGTACAACTTTTGATCCTCCACGAAATCAGATAACTGTTTCGACCATTTCTTGATGATCACGTTACGAGGATCGGATTCTCTGTAAACAGCATGACCGAACCCCATGATTTTTTCCTTGCGCCCCAGCATGCCCAAAACCTCTTCCTCCGCATGATCAGGGCCATTAAACTTTTCGATCAAGGCCATCGCTGCCTCGTTGGCGCCTCCATGCAAAGGCCCCCTCAACGTTCCAATCGCACCACTGATGCAGCTATGAATGTCTGAAAGTGTCGATGCACATACTCTGGCTGTAAAAGTTGAGGCATTGAATTCATGTTCAGCATAAAGCACAAGGGAAACATGCATCACTTTTTCAAACAATTCGGCCGGTTTTTCACCAGACAACATATGTAAAAAATGAGCACCGATTGAATCGTCATCGGTCTCGGTTTCGATTTTAACACTCTCATGTGAATATTTGTACCAATAGCATATCATTGAAGGAAGAACGGCTAAAAGTCTGTCGATGTGATGATCCTGCTCGAAAAAATCCTTTTCTGTTTCGAGGTTGCCCAAGAAAGAACATCCCGTCCGCATGACATCCATGGGGTGGGCATCTGCTGGAATATTTTCCAGAACCGTTTTCAGGGCATCGGGCAAGCCACGCAAAGTCTTGAGTTTACTCGAGTATTCATCCAGTTGACTTTGGTTGGGAAGTTCTCCTCCTTTGGTGATCAGGTAGGCCACTTCTTCAAAAACGGTATTTTCGGCCAAATCCGCGATATCATACCCGCAGTAAGTCAGTCCCGACCCCGTTTTACCAACCGTGCAAAGCGCTGTCTGACCGGCTATCTGGCCTCGCAAACCTGCGCCACCCAATTTTTTGTCCGTCATCCTGGTCTCCTTTTTCTATTTATTATCTTTTTGGCTGAAAAGTTCATCAAGTTTGTCTTCATATTGATGATAATTTAAATAATCGTAAAGTTCATTTCTTGTCTGCATTGTTTCAACAACAGCATTCTGATCGCCAGCGCTGCGTATTCTATGATATACATTTTCTGCAGCTTTGCTCATCGCTCGAAAAGCACTCAATGGATATAGCACCATATCCACACCCCAAGTCTGCAAAGTTTTTGTATTGTAAAGTTCAGTTACTCCAAATTCAGTCATATTGGCGAGGATGGGTGCATTCAGCGCTTTTCTGAAAGCCCGATAATGCTCCTCTGTTTGCACAGCCTCCACAAAAATCCCATCGGCGCCCGCTTCTATATACTTTTTAGCGCGTTCAACAGATGCCTCAAGGCCCTCACTCACAAACGAATCCGTTCTGGCCATGATAAAAAAACTTTCGTCATAACGCGCATCGACAGCTGCCTTGATACGATCAAGCATTTCTTCCGTTGTAACAATCTGTTTTCCCGGACGATGCCCGCAGCGCTTTGGAGCCACCTGGTCTTCCATATGCACGGCAGCAACACCGGCACGAATCATTTCTTTAATGGTTCGATGGATACTAAACGCCCCACCCCATCCCGTATCGATATCGACGAGCATCGGTACGGACGTGATTGCTGTAATTCGTCTGGCATCTTCAATAACATCATTAAGAGATGTCATGCCAATATCTGGTAAACCGTGAGATGCATTTGCGACCCCGGCGCCAGAAAGGTATATGCTACGAAAACCAGCCTTTTCTGCCATCATTGCACAATAGGCATTAACCGTCCCCGCTATTTGCAAGGGTTTCTCAATCTGAAGTGCATCTCTAAATGCCTGTCCTGCGAGTCTACTCATGATGTTGGTTCCAGTTTAAGTTGCTTTAAAGTCATATTAGCTTTAGGGGCAGCCCTATCTAAGACTAATACTTTTCCTTCAAGTACCACTGTTTAAGCTGTTTGTAAAGCGATAGATGGAAGCCTCCATTGAAGCGCCACTCACACTCCTTCAAGTACCCGTAAAAACCATCGGGTTTGATCCCATTGAAACGCCTCAAATGGCGCTTGGCTTAGTACTAAGAATTCTCGATTCCGTTGATTTGATTTCTTTCTTTTTCATATAGGGTGGAGTAATTCATGTTGATTCTAGGGTTTTAGCACCAAAACCTAACATAATCATTGGCTCAGTTTTCGGAGGTCGCATCAGTCCCTCTCTGGTGGCTGTCCCTGCCACATTTCCTAATCGATACCATACGGTCTCTCCTCTGCAGACAGATCGCGAGCCACTGCCCAAGCGCTAGCGCCACCGCAACCCAGTTTGCCGGTATCCGGCTCGCGTTAACGCGACCGAATCAATGAGCGGCTCGAACCGGGCTGGAAGTTTGAACAGGCTGATGCCAGAGGGACTCCCAATAGTCCTGCTCCACCTCATACGCGCTGGTTATATCTTCAGGTTTTGTACGACTGGAAAGTACGCCATAGCGTTTCATTTCTCGAACCCAATCAACACGCGGAATAAAATCTGACATATCAAACCGCTTGTTTTGATCAAGGTAGTCCCTGCCTGCTGTCACAAGCGCAAGCAGAGCCTTGTAGCCGGGATCAGCTTTAGTCAAAAAAACGGCAGACCGCTTGGTGCTGGCAGTTCGACACAGGCCCCAACCTCCGGATTCTTCTGCCAACGGTGCAAGAAGCACCAATGATTTTTCCGGACGAGAAAGGTTAAACACTATATGGCGACTGGTCAAAAGTCGTGGATCGTCAAGGCTTGGCTGCCAGAAGGAGACGCCGCGCTCGTCAGCAAGGCTATATGGCAGGAGTCGGCTCGGTTGCTTATGGCAGGCAGAGGTACAACGTTGCCTGACAACTTTGGCGGCCGCTTTGGTCTCCAGCCAATCATGGCCGGTGTTGGCCTGATTGTTTTCATTGTAATTGCCGATCATCCCGCAGCCAAGCGCCGCATAGGTGCCGGGGTAGGCTGCAGCAGTCTCGATCCATAGTCGGAGCAGTTTTTTCTGATGCCCGGTGGCCGTCACGCCATAATGAGAACCGTCCAGCATGGTGAGCAGCTTACTCGCAGAGCTGCCTAGAGCTCGTGGTGCATAATTGCTTTTAGGTTGGTTGCGACCGTCGGCAAAAAGCCCGGCGACCGTGAGCATGTAATAACTGTGACTGTAAATTGGCCCACGGTCGCCGGTGAGAAGGAGCCGTGCTGCGCGAGGTCCACCTCGTGCCGTCTCTTCGTAGCCGTGGCAGTCCACGCAAAGCGCGTCCAGGACAGGCTGCACATCGCGTGGAAAATCAATGACATCCGGCACATCATTGATCGGCTCGATCTTGGCGGGAGGCTTGCTCAATGCGTGTGTAGAGTGGAGGCTTGTGCCGGGGGTTTGCGCACGATGTTCGTGACAGCCAACGCAGCCAATCATCTCACCGGGTTGCACGCTGGTGAAACTCTGCATTCGCTTGACAGCCATGTCATCCTCATCAAGCGCAACAAAAAAAACGCTGCGTAAGGCCGGGACCTCGAAATAAGCCGATCCATCATCCTCCACCGGCACGGTGCCAAGGATTCGCTCCAGCGTAAACGTGCCCCCATAGCTAATGGGTTCCATGCCACCCGTGTAGTGAATAGGCATTGGTAACGTCTCCAAAACGAGGAGTTTTTTTATTTCACCCCTCTTTACGCTGGACATGTTGCGTCCATGATTAACATCTGCCAAAAACATACGCCCGGCAGATTGTTCAGGCTTCACTTGAGATTGAATCACCCGTTCGCGCGAACGCGACATGATCGGACGCGGTTCATGGCATTCAAGTTTGGCTTTGATGTCCTCCGGCGGCAATCTGAACACCTCCTCCGTGCGACCGTTCTCATCCATGACAACAAGGCTCCCCCGCGATGCAGCCAAAAAACAATCCTCACTAAATGCCCACGGGTCCCTGTAATCCGCTCTTCGGCTGATGGTTTTTGCGAACTCCTTCGCGTCAGGGCCGCTCTTTGGATCCACAATCGTCACCACGCCGTCATGCTCGCGACGGCCATGCCCCGGACTAAAGCTGGCGACGATCTTGTCCGTATTCGGAATGGGCTTGGCGTCAATCATGGTGATGCCAGGGTGAAAGTTGCCATACCATGTCATTTGTCTGGTGCCATCGGGATTCATCGCCCAAAGGTGATGAAAATGAACCTGACTCCGGTCAACGTACTCCCATCGGGTGTAGAGAACCCGACCGTCAGGTAACGGCCAGGGCGTATTGTCATGCTCATTGTTGCTGGAAAGGACGCGAATGTTTGAGCCGTCAGCATCGCATCGATGAAGCACGGCAACCTGTGTAAGCCAGCAATTGACCCAACGCTTGCACCGACTGCTAACAAAAACGATGCCCCCATCAGGAAGATAGGAACACTCTATATCATCGTAGGGGCCAAAGGTGAGCTGCTTTAGGCGTGCTGTATCACGCCTCAAACGCACTGCGTCGCCCGTCACTCCTGAAGGGCTCTTGTGTTGACCGGGTGTTACAGGGCTTTCGAGGTTCAGTTCGTAAAGATGGTAGTGCTCTGTTTTGCCTGGGCGATAGCTGAAGAGAATTTTTTTACCGTCATAACTAACCTGCGGATCCCTCACTCCACCAAGCGGATCCTCGAGGAGAGTGGTCAGTTCCTGGGTTCTTAAATTCAGGCGGTAGAGTTTTGTCCCTTCAGCATAGGCCTTGCGAACCGGATCGTGGGAGTAATAACCAAAGTTGGCATACCAATGCCCGTCCCTCATGTTGAGGGCGCGTGCCGCGAAGACGACTTCCTCGGCACCACTCATCGGGCCATTTAGAAACTTGGCAAGCAACCCGGGATCCTCGTTGGAAATCTTCCCGGGCTTGGGTGCGCACTCAGCCGAATCGGCCACCACGAAGGCCGCCAGTATCAAACCTATTTGTTTTACGTTGATCATGGTTGGAGTATACATGTTAAGATGTCACTCAAGAGTGAAGTTGACCGGCGAAACTGCCATGCCAAAATTGGGGCAAACGCCCCGATGATGATTGACTACTCATCACATCCCGAGACAGACGCCAATAGACATCAAGCAATCCTCGATATCTTTGATTTATGTCAAAGGTAATTATGCAAATTGGAACTTTGTTTTAACTGCTGTCTGTGGTCGCGTGCCTGTGTGGAAACCGGCTTCTCGTCTTGTTCAAAGAGACAAAACAAACTCCACCAAGTCATCGACCTGTCCTGGCGTCAGATGGGTTGTTGCGCCATGCAGATTGTCGAGGTTGAAGGTTGTCCCACCTGATCAATGTCGTGTCCACTGATCGGAGTCTTGACTTCAATCAAGTTTTTGGGGGGTTGCAGAACATCAAGCTTGAAATAGTCGCTTCGTCTGCTTGCATTGATTTGTGCTCCGGCCTAGCCGCACGTCGTTGCGGGAAGGGGTCAATTGTTGATCAACAACACCCATGATACCATGAACAAAACTCATCTCACCTCGCGGCGTGAATTTCTGAAGCACTCCGGACCCACCGTCGCTGGCGCAGCATTCGTCAGCACGCTGGTCAAACCCGGCGCGGGCTACTGCGCTGAAACAAATACCATCAAGATCGCCCTTGTGGGCTGCGGCGGACGAGGCACCGGGGCCGCCCTTAACGCGCTCTCGACGAAAGGGCCGACGAAACTGTGGGCCATGGCCGACGTGTTTTCGCATCGCCTCGAAAACAGCCGTCAATCGCTGGACAAGCAGTTCACTTCACAGGTGGAGGTGCCGCAGGAGCGCCAGTTCCTCGGTTTTGACGCCTTCAAGCACGCGATTGATTCACTGGATCGCGGTGATATCGTTCTCCTCACCACGCCGCCCGCGTTTCGACCCATTCACTTGGAGTATGCCGTCGAGCGCGGCGTAAACGTGTTCATGGAAAAATCCTTCGCGGTGGACGCACCGGGCATTCGGCGCGTGCTACGCGCCGGCGAGGCGGCGAAGAAGAAGAATCTCAAGGTTGCGACCGGCCTGATGAGTCGCCACTATCTGCCACTGGAGGGTGCGATCCAGCAGGTTCACGAAGGCGCCATTGGCGAGTTGATCACTTGTTGGGCGTATCGGATGCATGGACCGCTCGGTCTCAAGCCGCGCAAACCAGAGATGAGCGAATTAGCTCATCAAATCTCCAACTACAGTTGCTTCACCTGGGTGAACGGTTCATTCCTTGTGGACTGGCTCATCCATAACATCGACGTTTGTTGCTGGGCGAAGAATGCCTGGCCGAAGTCCGCCCAGGGCATGGGCGGACGGCAGGTGCGCGAGAAACTCGATCAGCTTTTCGACCACTACGCCTGCGAGTACAGCTTTCCGGACGGCACGCGCATGTTCGCCCAGGGGCGGCATCAGGCAAGTTGCCACAATTTCTTTGGTGACGTGCTGCACGGAACAAAAGGAAGCGCGGTACTGGGCGAAGGGCAGACCAAACCCCGCCTCTTCAGAGGTTACGAGCCTTCTCCCACCAACGTCATCTGGGAATACAAGGGAGCACCGTATAGCCACTATCAGCGCGAGCATGACCTGTTGTTCGATGCCATTCGCAATGACAAGCCCTACAATGAGGTTGAACGCAGCGCCCGCTCGTGCATGACCGCCATCATGGGCCGAATGGCGGTTGAGTCGGGTAAACAAATCACCTACGAGGAAGCGCTGGCGTCCAACATCGAACTCGCGCCGGGGCTGGAGGAAATCAATTCACTCGACGCTCCCGCACCGGTGTTGCCGGACGATTCCGGGAAATACCCCATGGCCATGCCGGGGCATACTAAAGTCTTGTAAACTGCGCGTTCCTCCAACGGAAAAAGCCATCTTTTTTACCAATCGTCTTTCGGCGCGTCTTTATCAACTCTTACCCCGTTGCCGGGGGCGGAACGCCAGCCTCACCATTTCTGCAGGGGCATCAATCTCAGTTTGCCTCTCACAGAGTTTGCGCATGAGCCAGGCGTTAACAGGACTGCCATGGTAAGTTCGCCTGATTTCGGGGCAATGGATTCAAAGGCGACCATTCGCGTTTCGAGGTTGGGTGAATCCCATTCATTGCGTGGCTTGGCGGTGTCGATGATTCTCCATGTGGCATCTTTGTTTGAGGAGCGGAGAGTTAGGACAAGGGATTTTCCGGACTGGCGTAACTCGATGTCTCGCTGGCCGGGAGAGTTCGGTGTTCCCGGCGTGACCATTCCCCAGCGAACGCGACCACCGGGTCTCAGACCTTCCAGTTCATCCTGGATCAGAACCTCGCCGGATGGAAGGAGGGCCACGCCGCGCCAGATGGTTTTCGCCTGTCCGGCATAGACCGGAGTCAGATCGGCGATCGAATAAGGAGAGTCGGGATCATTCGAAAATTTGACGATCTTTGAATGGCCTTTGGCCACTTGAAGTTGATCGTCAATGACAAGTGTGTTGTGTCCGTGATTTTGCTGGCGGAAAATGGTCCAACGATCGGAATTCTGGGAGCGGCTCCAGAGGTTCATTCCACGCGACTCTATCCCGTGATATCCCTCGGCGCCAAGATCCACGGCCCACCTCAAGCCCTCGGAATCCAGAACGAATGAGCCCGTGTCCATTTGTCCATGGTTGGCGGAAGGGGAGCCGGCCTTGAATCCGACAAAGACAGCCTCGGGATCAGTCCATGAACTGCGGTGTACCGCGATCGGAGTCTCACCTTTGCTCAGCCAGTGAAGCGGCATTTTGTATTCGGTGCCGCCGGTTTCGCCTTTCATCCAGAGTAGAGTCATGGGCAGGAAGCGACCACTCCACGAGCGACCGTCGGAGCTTATCAGTTCTGCCAGCGTTGCCCTCAACCGGTCATGTTCCCCCAGTAACCAATCCGGACGATTGTAACGGGATGCGAACCAGAAGAGCGCCGCTGAAGGACCTCGTGTGGCTCCCCCATCGGCGTAGTTGAAGAACAGTCCCGAGGGGCCTCCTGCAAGGCTCAGGTACTGGCCTGTCTCATTGAATCCAGGTGCCTTGGACAAACCATGATCATTGCCCAGGGCGCTTTCCAGCATGCCGATCAGCATTACATTGTAGATGGTTCCGTAGTTCCAGTATCCCGGACCTTCCGGGTAGCTTCCCTTGGGAGCGTAGGCAGCCATGGAGTAGGTCACATTTTGCAGTGCACTATGAACTGTCTTTGCGGTGAGTTCGGGTTCGTCCTCGAGAATCGCGAGGGCGCCCGCGGTGAGTCCACCATGGCAGACCTGACCCCAGTTGTTTCTGGCCCTGACCCAGCCCTTGTGCCGTGTCGTGAAGGGGAGGTTGACGCCCTTGTTGACGATGGCTTGGCGAATTTCAACGCGGCTCGCCTTGTCAAGCTGATCAAAAAGCCAATCGTACCCAATTGCCAAGGCGAAGGTCATTTCAGCGACGTCGAGAAAATGCTTTGGATTCCAGTCACCAAAGCGTGCGGCGGCCAACATCTCCTGCTTGCAGCGCCGAACGTATTTATCGCTGCCCGTCAAGTGGTACGCCATGGCGAGTGTGACAGTCCTTTGAAGGCAGCGACGCGAAACCCCGAGGAGCCTGCGTCCCTGTAATTTTCGTTCGATGGGCATGGCGTTCTCTAGCGCATTCGCCTGCTTGATCACCGCATCGGCCAGCAGTCTGCGCAACGGGTCTTGGTCAAGCGACTCACGCAACGCCTTGAAATCACTTTGCGTGGCAAGCAGGCGTGGATGCGTTGCGGGCGCCTTGTCGATTTCCTTGGCCAGTTCATCCAGCGAAACCGTTGGAGGATAGGTGTCATTGTTTGGATTTGGTGCGGGCGCAGTCCAACCGACGCCGATGACCCACAGAAAAAGGATTATGCAACCGAACGAAAAGCACGGCCGGGATGCTTTGTGCGACAGCGAAAAGGAACGCGAAAACGCCTGGTTCATGTATCTAACCGGATAATGCATGATTTTATGGTGGAAAGGTTCAGGCGTATGGTTCTCAGTCCTGAAGCAAGGTCTCAATAAATTCATGGATAATAATTATGCTCAAATCATTGCGGCTGATGCGAAAAAAACCCGGTCTGCGACGGTGTGTCAAAACGGTTTGTTAAATGATCGAACCTCCCGACTGTTCCGACTTTGTGGAATTTCATGTCGGCGAACCACTGGCATTTGTGGGCAAGCAGAAATCTCTGGTTGGTTTCAATGGGTGAACCTCCGGCGAGCCAGCGAGGCGCGCACCGGTTCGCTGCGGGACTGGTCGAGCACAATCACCAGGGCATAATGACGAGCTTCCAAAGGGACGTGAGGATCGACAAAATCAAAGAGTGTGGTGCTGGCAATGCGGGTCGTGTCTTCGGGTACGAATTCAGGCGTGGCGCCTCGGTGTAGTTCGAAAATCATCCCCGCAAGATCAGCACGATGGTCCCATGACAACATCACACTGCCATCAGGCCGCGGATCGGCGTGCAGAACCGGCAGCATGTCCGGGAACTCCAAGGCGCTCCCCTGCCGGCTCTGACCGGGGACGATCCTTGCGCCAGGCATGTCCACACGCGGGTGGGCAAGGGCCTGATCGCGGGTGCGTCGAATGATCGCAAACATCGCCTGATAGGCCTTGTCGTGGATCGAGCCAAAACTGATGATGGAGGCACCAGAGGTATCGGGCGACGGAAGTTCGCGGCGCGCGAACGCTTTGATGGGTTGGACCGCGTGGGCGTAGCCGTTGACCAACTGCCGAATGCGTTGACGGCGCGAATCCACCCTGTGATCGCGACACAACCCAAGTCCGTGCCCTTCCTGGCCAGGCGGTAACGGTGCACGCAGTAGCCGGCTCAGTTCGGGTTGCTGAAGATTGATCCAGTCCTCCTCAAAGAACTGAATCTTGCCGGTGTCATCACCATGGCAGCGCAGGCATCCGGCTTTGCCCATTTCAGTGACGAGCGCTTTGCGGGCAGGTCCCCATTCCTTGATGGCGCAACCCGCATCGGTCGAGTCCCATGTGCCGTGATAGAGTCCATTGCTATCGATCCACGCCAGCATGAGGTCACGCTCGGTGCGGGTCATGTCGCGCACGCGGCCCCCGTGACCATCCACGAGCAGACTAGCCAGCGGCGCCGCGCCAGAACCGTGAGTGCGCGGTTGGAAGATCTGCGACGACCAGAAGGCGGTGCCGTTCATGCAGTCAATGCCGGCGATCCAATGCGCCACCAGTTGCGACTCGCTGCGACTGACTAGATTTTCGTAGCTGATGCTGAAGTGCTCGGTCCAACCGCCTGTCAAGTCGATACCGGCCGCAATACCCTTCTCGCCGCCGTGACAACGCACGCAGTGACGATCGAGCACCGGTTGCACCATCGTCGGGTAATCGAGATACCCTCCCCCCCAGGACTCAGGCTGCAGGCGGGTCGGCTCTCGCGCGATGCTGATTGGGGTGCCGAATCCGTCAGGTGGCGCGGTGGAGCGATGCTCGTGGCAACCGATGCACGCGCGGGTTGTGCCTGGTGCGGCCTGCACGAAGGAGCGCATGCTCTGAACGAGCCGCCCCCCACCGTCCAGCGCCTGGAAATAAAGCGCGCGGCCGGCCGGCGCCTCGAAATACGCAGAGCCATCCTCGGACACTGGCACAACACCCAGATAATTTTTGGCGCTGAACGCGAGTGCCGCACTGACGAGAAAAGTCTGGTTGTAGGGGCTGCCACCCATCGTGGACGGGCTGACTCGCGACATTTCCTCGATGACCCGAAGCCACTTGATTTCGCCGCGCCGCACACCTTCGAGTCCCTGGTAAATGTCCTGCAGCAGGAATCGCCCTGTCCGGGCGGTACGATCCAGCGTCCTCGGAATCACCGGCGGCACGGGCCGCGGCTTAATCAACATGGGCGAGTGAAGGCAAATGTCCGAGTCTGCGAGCAGCGTGAAACGGATGCCCTTGCGATTTATTAGCTCAAGGACGTTGCGCTTGGCATGCGCCGGTCGACCACTAAAGATCACGGTGTCTTCCGACAGCGGCCAAGGTTCGCAGGAGTTACCGCGATCAAACGTCGGCTGATTGGGATGCTCCAGATTCGTGATGGCTTGTATGTTGTTCTTGCCAAGCCGTGGATCGATGAATGCGATGGATCCTCTCGGTGGGCCATTGTGTTTTGCTAGCGTGCCCATGATGAGGGGGGATCCTGTGACGGGACGGGCATCGAGGATAGCTTCGGGAAACACCAGGTTGTTCGCGAAGACAGCGGTCTCGTGGGTGCCGTCGGGGTTGATGCTCCATAGCGACTGGATGGTGAGTGCGTTTTTGTCCACATATTCCCAACGACCGAAGAGGATGCGGCCGTCTGGTAGCACGACAGGATCGAACTCATTGACAAAATTGACGGAGATGGGATGTATGTCCGAGCCGTCAGCGTTCATCACGTGAAGGATGCCAACGCCGGTGTTGTTGCAAGGCACGAGACCGCTCTGGCGCGTAGAGAGAAAAACAATTCGCCCATCGGGCAAATAGGCCGGGGAGATATCGTGCTGACCGCTATGCGAACCTTTGTAGGTGGCGCAGGTGGGCGATGGGTCGGTCACTTGCCGAAGATTCTGACCATCCACGTTGATTTCGTAAATGGAAGTGTTGCCGTCGGGTTTTCCCTTGAAGCAGAAGAGCAGCTTCTTGGCATCCCACGACAGTTCGGGATGACTGTAAACCCCGAAACCGAGCGTGTTCGGCGTGTCCGGATCAATGACAGCCCGGATGCGCCATTGCGAACGGGACGCCGCAGGATTCTCCAGCACGTAAATACCGCCGCCACCAGGGGGCCACTTGTAGTAGGTGTCGTAGATATGGATGCCAGTGTAGGAATGGCGTTTGACAAAGAGCAATGGCGCGTCGAGCAACTGGGTGGGTTGTTGCTCCCCAGTCGCAACTGCACTGACAAGGCACATCGCGAGCACTGCAATGGGAGTGATCACTGCCACCTGTTTCCGGTAACGAATTCGAGTGCGTACCCAATTTCTGTTCATTTGTTGCTTGCAGCTTCGTGATCCTGTGACAACCGGACCCTTAATGTGATTAGAGGGACAAAATAAACTCCACCAAGTCGTCGACTTGTTCTGACGTCAGATGGGTTGTTGCGCCATGCAGATTGTCGAGGTTGAAGGTTGTCACGACATCTCGCAGAGTGGCAGCACGGCCATCGTGTAAATACGGCCCCGTCCGCCATATCTCAATTAGTGATGGTGTATCAAAACGTTTTTTTGGCTGCCTGAATTCCCCCATTGTGCCGACATTGTGGGGCTTCATGTCGGTGTAAAACTCGTTTTTGTGACATTCCGAACAGCCCACTGCTTCGCTGGTAAACAGCCGCTTTCCCCGCTCGGCTGCAGCAGACAACCTGCCGTTGACAAGGTGCGGACTCGGGGTGGGCCGAAGCGACTTCAGGTATTTGTCAATGGCCACCGCATCTTCCTCAGGACGCAATGTGAACATGCTGTTTCGAATGCCTGCACGCACAGAAACATAGGCATCGGCACGCACTCCCAGCCACATTGACGGCGGCGTTTGGTGCGCTAATAACAGGCTTTTGGCATTCTTGGGATTACCGATGCCGTCGTTCAGGTTGTCCCAGTTGAGGCCATCCACGCGAGCATCGGAAGAATGGCAACTTGAGCAGCTCTGCCAGCCTTGGAAACATATCGTCCCATCGTTGAAGAGCATCTCACCCCTGCGCACGACATCCATCCCGGTCGCTGGTCGTAGCGGTATGGATCTTGGCCGCGACTCAGCCTTGCCAAGATCAATCACACTGAGTGAGTCTGAAAAGTAATTGGCAAGATAAGCCCTGTTCCCAACGATTGCCAAGGCACGCGGACCACGATCCGAATTATCCAACTTTATGCGCCGACGCAGCCCCACCAGAAATGAAAGATCGTTGGGCACATCTGCTGCGGTACGTGAAGCCACTGAATAATCGACCGGTTTGCTGGAACCTTCCGTGGAAGAAAAAGCCTTTAACTTGGCAAGCAGTGCAGGGAAATTCACGACGCTTAATTCGTGTGTTCCGGCATGGGTCACACAGAATGTTTCACCGTCGGGACTCCAGGCAACGGCCCATGGATTGGCTGCCCCGGAGTTAATGTTATCCAGCAGGACTGTATTGATGAGCTTGAGTCCATCAAGACCGATTAGGCTCACGGCGCTGGTGTTCACCCAACCACGCTCGACCTGCGTGGTTGGCAGGTGAAAACGTGAAATCTGGTGTGCGACAAATGCATAGTTGCCATCGGGCGAGATGCTGACATCGTGCAACAGTCCGCTACCATTCGGCAATTCGATCTGTTTGGTCACCCGAGCCTGCGCCGTGTCGATGACACTGACGGAAGACGCAACCACATCCACATCTGCCCTTCCCGCATGGATGTGGTTGGCAACCAGCAGGTATCTGCCATCGGGTGTGATAGCCGCAGCGATAGGTTCACGAGGGACTTTTACACGCTTAGTTATCCGGCGTGTGGAGAGATCGACAAACGCCACATCGTTGTTGAATCGGTTGCAGACATACAACACGCTGCCGTCAGGGCTAAGCACCGGCGCCATCGTCGTGTGACCTGCTGGAATTTTGGCTTCAATTTCCCCCTTCTCGATATCAACTATACAGACCGTGCTGTCCGATGAGGCGCAGGTCACGTAAAGTTTCCCACCGTCAGGAGTAATCGCCAGGCCAAGCGGCGAGTCGGGGACGGCGATCACGCGTGAAACCTGCTCAACACCCGGGTTGAACACAACAACCTGCCCCGCTGTCGCACAGGCCACGTAAAGAACATCACCATCCGGCGATGCAACCAAACTGGCGGGGGACCAGCACTCATCCCCGCTCGCAGATTTTGGCGAAGGAGCGGCCCACCCGGCCGATAGTGAAAACACCGACCACATGGCCGCGATCAATCCGATGTTGATATTTTTTTTCATGAGGTTATTTTGACAAATGTCTACTGCGTTGAATCCTTGTCCGCTTCCGTTAGATCCTCTTCCAACTGTTGGTATGCCGCCTGCAACACGCGACGAGTGCTGACCTCCGGGTGTGTTGCAGCTAACTCCCTCAACTCCGGCAATGACGACAAATCTCTCAGGCGTAACAAGGCGGCGGCGGCGGCATGACGGACATCCGGAGCGTTCTCCAGGTTGCGCACTGCACCCAGGAGCGCCGGAACGGCTCGCCGATCCGCAATTTGGCCAAGCGCCCACGCTGCAGCGGCCCGCCAGCACGGCGTGTACTCGAGGTGCAGCATATGGATCTCCGGCTGCGAAGGATCCGGGCGACCGTGCCGTGCCTCGTTTAGATCGTCACCGAGAACCGAGACTAGCGTCTCCACGGAGGAAGAATCCGCAATTTGGCCAAGCGTACGCGCAAGATAAAACAGCACCCAATGGCGCACAGGCGTCCAATCAGGATTCCCGAGTTCACGATGCACCGGTTCCTCTGACTGATCCCGATAGCGCTCGAACGCCGCACGGACACGCGCCTCGTTCTCACGGCCGCGACACACCAGCGACAAAATCTGCGCAGCGCGATTTTCCCGGTCCGGATGCCCCGCCCAAGCGGCATGGGTGGCGAACAAGTCGGCACTCGTTTCCGCGTTTGGTTTCACTGTGGCATCACCCAGAATCCTCAGGCAGGAGTCGACGACCTCGCTGCCACGCCCACTGCGACAAACCAGCCGGCCCACCATCGTCTCATAATCGTCATTGCCGGGGAATAGCGCACGGTCCGGATCGGTCGGCACGGAGCGTATTAGCTGCGGCACAATATCTGCAGCGCAGTCGGAACCCATCAGGTCGAGCGCCTCGATGATGCGTGCGTGTACCGGGGAGGCATGGCATGCATAGAGTGCGGGATGATCACTGTACCAGCCAACGTACTGCCAGTAATCCTTCAAGGATGCGAACGTGTCGATGAGTAACGCCTCCGTCTCCGGTGTTCCAACTTGGCCAAGCGCCTCCACGGCGGATTCGGCGAGGAACAAATTTGCCGTCTTTGGCTCGATGTTGTTGCGAAGCAACTCGCCCAGCAGCGGTACAGCGTCTGCGTCACGAAGCCTGCCAAGCGCTCGAACCGCTTCCTGCAACGTTCGTGGGTTTAATGGCGAACCAGCCGAAAACGTGAAGGTGTCGGTACGATTATTCTTTTCGAAAACCGGATAAGGATTACGCATCGCCTTTTTTGCAACGAACCCTCGCAATGCTGCACGAGCCGCATCTCCTCCGACATGGCCAAGCGCAATCACCGCCGTGCGTTGCAATGACTCCTCGCCGGGCTCCGCCAACTTCTCACGGTGCAGACGGGCAATCATCGCCTCTTCAATTGCCTCCCAACTGTTGACTCGAAACCAGTGCTTCCAAGCCTCAGCCTGTTTCTTTCGTTCGGTTATCTGGGCGCAGGCATCAAACCGTTCCGCATGACCGGTGAGATTTTCCAAGGCTCCGGCGGCAGCCTGTGCCACGATCGGTTTGGAATCTTCCAGAGCCTCCAGCAATGCCGGTACGGATTCGCGCGTGCCGCACGACGCAAGCGCAAGTGCAGCAGCAACACGAACCTCCCGCATTGGCTCTTTGAGATTCAAGGCAAGCAACTTCCCGGCCTCAGACGTGCGAAAAATGCCAAGACGCTGCGCTGCTGAAATCTTTAATGCGTCATCATCCCCGGAAAGCTGCCGCAGTAGGGCGGCAATTTCATCACGCCCCGAGGCCAAGGGCTTTCGTTGCAGGCCATGACGGTTAAGTGAGGCGGTCTCACGAAATCTTTCAAACTGCAGATCCATCATGCCCGTCACACCTGAGTTGTTGCCACGAAAGTGGTGAGGTTCCCCCTGACCAACAAGTTTCAATGGAGCAGCGCCGAGTGCGCTGGCGTCACGACCGATGATCGGCGGAGTTGCCTCTCGGGGATGATGGCAACCCAGGCAGGAACGGCGCTCGCCGGGACGAACATAAATCCAGGACATTTCATTCAACTCGGATCGCCCCTCCGCATCAACTGCCTGCAACGCAAGCGGCATGTCGGCAGGAACCTCGACAAAGAACGATCCATCCGGGGCAAGCGGCACGGTACCCAACTCCACCGTTTCGTTGCCGACATGCACGATATGCGAATGGGAAGAGCGTATGGTCAGCGCCTTTGCGCCAAGCACCCGGATGGCCCGAATGCGATCCCACCCGGCCTTGTTCTTCGTGGTGAACCGTGCGTTCTGACAGAAGAGAAAACCGGTGGATCCCTGTTGCCTGGCACGATCTGCATCCACATAGTCAGGAATGATTGGCGGTCGACTGCGGGAGCCCAGACAGACCGGCGAATGAATGGCTCCGTGTCGGGATTCAAACACCGGGTAGAGCTTGTTATCCTTCGGATCCACCACGGCCAAGATATCCGATGCCATGCGCTGGCCAGAGGATCCGCGCCTGGGAATTCTCCAGCGCTCGCCCCAGGAACGCAGCACGGTCGCCAGCAGGCGCCCATCCGGCATGGGCGCAAGGTCGCCAAGCCGGCCCGGAAGCCGGTGAAAGTCGCTCTCGTGACCGCCGGGTGTGGCAACGAAATTCCCACGATTGGAGATAAAGGCGAGCCGGCCATCCGGAAGAGGTGCCGGGCTGCCATATCCAAACGCTCGCAAACGCACGCCGTAGTCGGCCCCCACGTTGGCTCCAATTCCGGTCAAGCCACCGGTACCGTCCGGACGTATCACGTGCAAATGCGTTTCAACTTTGCCCCGATCAAAAAAGTTGTCCGAGCGTATGAAAACTATGCGTCCGTCCGCCATCACCTTGGGCTCATTGTCAAAAATAACCGTCGATGTTATGGGATGAATGGCGCCCCCATCGGCATTCATCCGAAAGAGAGCACGTGACGGAGGCTGGTGATATTCTTCAAAAGTGCCGATCCGCGTGGACGCAAATACAATCCGTCCATCCGGCAACTCACAAGGGTCAATGTCGTGAAATGGGCCGTCCGTTAGCTGCTCGGGCGTCCCACCCGAAACAGGTACCCGATAAATATGAAAAAACTTGTCCCCTTCAGGTGCCATGGCCACGAATAGTGACAGCCCATCAAATGAGACACTCGGTGAACCGATCACGCCTCCCCCCGTATCAAGAAGCAACCTTGGCTCGGAACCCTGCCCTGGCTTCAGCGTGTAAAGCTTGCGCCCAATCTTGGACGGACACGGCAGATCAAACTCGGTATAAGCCCGAGACCAGTCGCCAATCCGAAAGGCGACCCCCCAAGCGTCACCACGCAGCGGTACGTACACACTGCAATCATCTCCAAGAAAGGCAACCTCTCCCGGCCACCGAAAATCTCCCGGCGGTTCGGCAAGTTTCAGGCGGCTTGCCACCCCCGATCGAGCACTCTCGTCTGTCTCAAGCCATTCTAACTGTCCCCATGGGGCCATGCCCATCGGGCCAACCACCCGGCTATCCCTCCACTCCGGTCCCTCGACAAACTCAGGATGCGAGTAATTAGCCGCACGCCCCTCTCTACTCACTCGCCATGTTCTATCCGTAACAAACTCAACTGGAGGCCGCTTTCCCTGTGCGATCCGTACTGCCGCGATGACTCCTCGCGCATCACCACGATCGCGACCGTGAATCCCTATGACGTTTTTGCCCTTGGCCAACCGCGACGTAACGTCGTAGCGCTCCACAGACTTCCATACCTCCCCGTTTGCACCTGCATCGCTGCCGACCAGTGAGCCATTGATGTACAACTCATAGTCGTTGTCAGCCGTGATAAGAACCGTTGCACGAGATGGGTGAGCATCCAGTTTGACAACCTTCCGAAACTCGCAGTAGACATCAGATTCCAGGGACCAAATCCAGTTCGCTTTCTCAATCGGTGGAACAGTCTCCGAATGGGCCAAGTGCGAACCGAGCACGAACACAACCCCCACGGCCATCGCCAATCCCTGTCGATACGGTTTAACTCTCTGCTGCCTTTTTCGATGCATCATGTTACTGAACAGACCATGACATTGCGCAACATCCCCTGACCCATTCCGCCTAATGCGCGCCATGGCGGCATCCCATTTAAACCTGCATTGCTATCCATGGACTTGTAGGATTCGTAAGCCGGCGATTCAGAATCGGACCACACCATCACAATCTTTACCCTTGTCTTCGGCACCGCCACCGAACTTATTGAAGCGAAAGAAAACAAAACGATGATAGACAAGATGCGCCTGTTCACAGTCGTTATATTTGGAGTCCACCAACTAGGATCATACTAGCCGTTATCATCATACTTTTTGATGCTTCAGCCCCGTCGGATGCTTGATTCGATTTATGGATTTTCATCGATATTCAATCGACTTTGGTGGTATTCAAATATTGATCTATCGGTGCCACTCTGGGGCAGTAAAACTAGTTGCTTCTTTGAACGTCGGTCTACGTCGGAAATCAGTTGGATTGTATGAAGGCACCTCTGAATCCAATTGGGTCCACTTCGGATGATGCCGGCCGAAGTAGGTGCCGTAGAACTGATAATTGGCATCCACCCAGCGACTGAGGATCATCAATTCCGTTTCCGTGAGCATTCGCGAATGATCTTCCTCGGAGTTTTTGGGATGTTCGGGTTTGGACAATAACTCCATCAACGGGCTCTTGGAACACCCCAGGCTTCTCGGCGATAGAAACGCGCCGTTGTAATTACCCTGATCGCCGCGACGGAATGACGTGAATTCGGGAATGATGGGGCCGGCTAATTCTTTCCTCGCAAGCTCCTCATAAGATGTGTTGTAGTACTGGGTGACTGCACCAGTCAACTTCAGTCCCCCGACTGGAACGTCCCCGCTGTGACAAGAGACACATTTGGCGTTGAAGATTGGCTGAATATCTGTGGGGTAGTGAATGACTTGTCCTGCTCGGCCATCCCCACCGTTCTCCACAAGGTCACACGGTTGCGGTTGCGGTATGCTCGGTGGCCGAGTTACTGCAAGCGGCATCGCGGATTTGATCGAAGCGCCAACATGATTGGCTTGCCCGTGACAGCCGGTGCATGAACGAACCTCCCCTGGAGCGTAATTCACATACGTTCTCTCCCTCTGAACCTCGCGGAAGTTTTTGTCCAGAGCCTGTAGGAAGATACTGCGATTGGCCGGCACCAAAAAGTGGGCTGAACCATCTTCCTCCACAGGCACGACACCCCATTGCACCCGCGGCCACAAGGCGGCCTTCCAGCTAGAACTGCTCAATGACGAACTCCACCGCCTGCCGGTGGACCAGTAACGCGGCAGCGCTTCATTGATCCGTAGCCATTTGACTGTTCCTGGCTCAATCCCCCGCATCCCGTGATAGATGTTGGAGAGGATGCAGACCGCCTGATTGCTGGCAGCGTATTTAGGGTGTCGGGATGGTTGTATTGTTGGCGGGACAAATCGTGCGACCAGCGGTGTCGGATGCCAGAAGGAAAGTTGGTCGGCCTTGTGGACAACGCGGTGGTTCCCGTCGGTGTCGATTAGATACAAGGAGTAGGCGTTGGCAACATCCTTGTAATGATCAGCGGGGTTGGCCTTGCAGGAAACCAGAAATTCTTTTTCACTGACCGGATAAGGGTGGGTGTAGAGATGCCCTCTCTGACCTTTCCTGTCATGCACATATTGGCCCTGAGGGGTTAGGAAGTGCCAACCGGGTTCGGTTCGGCGCTCTATAAACACATGCGGGGTGACATTCACCACCGCGTATTGGTCATCGTTTTGGACGTAATCCGGCTGGTGCGGGTCGGGACCACGTACCCGGACTCCCTTCCCGTAATCGATCAGCATGATCGCTCCCAGGCAGCCACCTTGCGGAAAGTGGCAGGTACCCACACATACCAGACGGTGATCACTGCCCGGAACAGCCTGCGGGTACATGTAAACCGTTGTCGTGTCGTCGGCCAGGCCATACAACTCCCGAGGCTGGGTTCCGTCGGGATTCATGGACCAAATGGTCTTGCCGACGCGGGCGCCTTTGTCGATATATTCCCAGCGATGGTACATGACTCGGCCGTCATCAAGCACCACCGGACAAAACTCACTCACCGGACTGTTCGTGAGTTGTTCGACGTGGCTGCCGTCGGCATTCATGCGATGAAGCCCAGGGGCCACGAGGTGGCCTGATCCGCCGCAGAGAACAGTGTGCTCGCATCGAGTCGAGGAGAAGATAATCATGCCGTTGGGGAGATAACATGGATGGATATCATCCGTGTGCCAGCCATTCCTCCATCGACGCGCCTTCTCTGCCTCATCCTCCGGAGGGAACGATATCTGCCGCAGCCCCGTGCCGTCGGCGTTCACTTCCCAGATACGAAAGCCTGAGTTGGGATCCTGTCGAAAATCAAAGATGATTTTTGTTGCGTCAAAGGAGAGGCTGATCTTGCCGATGAAGCCCCTTCCACCGGGTAATTTATCGGCAGTCACAACGGGTCGTTCCGATTGTGTGCGAACGTTGAATATGTAGATCCCGTTTTCCGGGACGAACCGGTCGGGGCTGGTGCCATTGTTTATGTCGGTGTAATAGTGATCCGATGAGTAAGGCTTGCGCTTGATGAAAACAATCTCCTCAAAGCCCAACTTATCAGCATCAACCGGTGATTGAGACAACGCCGAGGTGACCACAGGCAACCCTGTAGTCTCGCCCGCGTTCACAGCAACTGCTGTCCAATGGGTGACACCCACCAACATGACAGACAACCAAACAAGCGGCGGCGCGGCCAGAATCATGGCCAAGGTACTCGAAGCATGGCGCAACGGATGCTTCAGCCTGGCAGCGATATGTGTTGTTGATGAACGTTGCAGTAGTTGTGTTTTCACCTTCTTTTCAACTTTCATGTCAGCTTGGTTAGACCCGGTTTGAAGACGGGATAAACACCGTTCGGTCCGGGTTTCACAGGCGGCTCCATGTCATCTCGGCAATTCTCCGGGCGCGGTGAGTAATAAAAACCCGACTGTTTCATTTCCTCCCAAGTTGTTTCCCTGCCGGTATAACAACTGAGCTGGCCCATGATTGCAACAAGCGTGCTGCGTACCATGTAATCACCACAGTTCAGCGGCTGCCCCGAGCGTATGGCGGCAAAAAACCTGTCATGCTCGACTTGATACGGGTTACACCGCCCCTTCCAACGCCAGTTGGTTTCGCCTTGGATGCGACATGCCATGATTGAAGCGCGCCCCTTTGTTCCAAAGACGATGCTTGAGGATTCGTTGTAACAACCGTTGGTTGTTCGGCAAAAGGCGTAAAGGCGAACGCCGTTGGCCATTTCGTAGATAACCGAGTGGTGATCAAACACGTTCCCGTAAATTGGATCTGTCATTGTCGATCGTCCACCAAGCCCGTGGCACTTTAACGGTGCTTTCCCGCCCATGATCCAAATGGATCGATCCAGATTATGGACGAGCGACTGCACAACGTCATCGCCCGACAGCCAGGAGAAGTGGTATTGCGTGCTGCACTGATACTCTAATTCTGTCAGGCCGGGCTTTCGAGGAATGACTCCGTAGGGTGCACGCAGAAAGTTCTCCTCGAGGGAAACGACTTCACCGATGGCACCGTCCTGGATGCGCTGGATAGTTTCGGCATAGCCAGCATGATGGCGACTATGAAGGCCCGAAAGCACACTGAGCCTTTTTTGCCTTGCCAATTCACAGGCAGCACGCACTGTTTTAATGCCGGTCGGGTCAATTGCATGCGGCTTCTCGACAAAGACGTGTTTACCGGCTTTGATTGCTGCCATGAGATGCAGCGGATGAAACTTGGCCGCATTGGCAATGAGCACCACGTCCGATAATTCAATGACGCTTTTGTAGCCATCGAATCCTGTGAAACAGTTGGCGTCATTCACCTCTACCTGTTTGGGCTTCTGTTTTTTGATGAGCGCCCGCTTCTCGTGTATACGATCCAAAAACAAATCGCACATTGCAACAAGCCGAGCACCAGGATCCGCCGTCAACGCCTGAACAGCTGCGCCTGCATTGCGACCGCCGCAGCCAATCATCCCGACGCGAACCACATCACTGCCGGCCGCGTGGACAGCAAGGCTAGCCTCAACCATGCCCAGTGTAGCCCCGGATGCGAGTGTGGTTGATGTCTTGAGGAACTTCCGGCGGGAGCCGTCATCGAACGCTGCTTGCGGTATGCCAAGTGTCATGATTCCAAGCGGTAGAGTATTGCAGCGAACGAATGCTGAGTTTGATTTAGGTCAATTAATTTGACGGTGCGTGCAATTGCGTCGATGTCAATACGGCTCCAATCATTTCTCTGCCTGGTTCGAGCGAGCGCCGGGACGACGTTCCACCGTTATGAGCTTGGCCAAGCTTCGCAGGACAGCAGCGGACACGTTGGGGGGGCAACTGCGCTAGGCCAAAGCGAAACTCACCGATGGCGATGAAGCGGGGCCAACGCGGTGACGCTCATCCCTTGGCCTTGGCGGCGGCCAATTCAAGCTCGAACAGCAAGTCCTCCCGGCAGACGTCGTTTTGAATCACGACAACAGGCTCCGCAGAGAGGTTTGTTCGTTCACAGTATCTGTCGAACGCAGGAAGATCCTCCTTATCCCGAACATAGGCGATGGCATCGGTGACATCATTCCACTCCATGCCACAGGACTCCATTATTGCCAGAACGACGTCGAGTGTCAGCTCGATCTGTCGGTCTATGTCATCCAGATGAATCGTGTGCCCTTCCGGAGCAATGCTGGCAGTCCCGGAAATGAATAGTTTCCGGTAAGTCGGCGCATCCACTTCTACTGCCCGACTGAACGAACTGCCGTATTCGAGAGCGGGACATTGCAGAGGGGAGGGTACAGCACGAATGCGCATTTCATCTGTCTTGGGCTTGATTGCGTACAGATTCCCTACAATGGAAACACCCGCCGGATTGGCCCCGCCTATGCCGGTACTGGCTGGAACGAGCGCATCGTAGATTCCCCGTTCCTTAAAAAATCGATGCCGAACGTCGTTGAATTGGTCGTACCAATCGAAAATGTTGTCCAGATGAAACCAGGTACGAATCACGTCGCGGAATTCCATGCCCACGGTTTTCAGCGCCGCCTCGAAGCGGTTGAACACCTGTTCGGTCTGTTTTTCGGTAAGCACGTTGAGTTCCGGCAGGATGTTGTTGAGGAAGCAGTAATGAGCGAAGTCATCCTCGTAGATTGTGCCCACGATCTGTCCACCCAGCCAGACAGGCTGAAGTTTGGCATTTGAAATCGTGTGGGCGTACAATCCGGAGACGGGGCAATTCCGGGTGCCATCGTGATTCGGCTCCCTTAACGAGCAATCTCGGCAATCCTCACAGTAGCGAAGCTCCGAGACGGCTTTGCCTGAAGTGTTAATCAGGCCCACACCCTCCATCCGAACTATCCCCGAGTTGAGTTTTTGCAATCGCTCTCTCATTCGGTCAAACATGCACAGTGGGTCTTCACTACCCTCCCCGTGTATGGTCAGGAATGTTTCCGTGTAATCCCCGTGACGCAGTGTCGAAATGTAGGGCTCACGACCACTGATAACTTTTGAATCTACTTTCATTGCCTTCTTTTCGTATCTTTTGAATTGTTGAGTCGTCGTCATAGACGGAGTTGTAGCGCCTGAGGGTTGTTCCGGAAAAAGTTCTCCAACTCCCTGCGATCCAGAACTTTGTCGCCATTGGCATCTGCCTTCATGATGGCTGCTCTGTGGGTCTTGGGGATTTCACTTCGCTGAAGTTTGTCGTCCCCGTCACGGTCCAAAGCCCTCAACCGGCGCAGGAGTTGGCCGGTGCGGCGCAGGCGTCCACTGGCTTTACCGACCAAAACCGCTTCCATCTCTCTTGCGGGGACAAGGTGCCTCCAGAGGAACGCTTGCATCCTGTCTTCCGCCGGTACAGCCTGACGGGTCACCTGCTTACCTTCGATTATCGCGTGGCCTACAACACTCAAGGCAAACGGTTCCCTCTGGTCGCTACGCACACCTTCCAAAGTCAACTTCACCTGGCTCTTGTTGGCTGGCACGCTGTCACCAGCCAGCTTGAATCCTTCAGGACATCCCTTTAATGCCAAGCGGATCGCGCCCGTAAATCCATCCCTTCGAAGCGCGTAGATAGTGAGAGGAACCTTGGCACCAGGCCGGACTGTTATGCTGGACGGCACAACCCGCAACCCGAAGTCCGGACGCGGCGGACTGATGCGCAACCGATAGGCGTAACCGGCGCCACCCTGATGCTGCGCGTCGCCCACATGGACATGGTAGACTCCCTCCTCGGGCAGTGTCGAGCGAAGCCAAGAATCTGCATGGTGCGTGGTCAACCCGGCACCCTTGTCTTCATGATCATCGTTGAATGCCAGTTGACGCCCTTCCTTGGTCGTCAACCGAATGACGGAATCGACCGGGGAATTCAATTTGCGTGCGGTAATCTCCACTACAATCTGCTGGTGTGTCTTGCCTTTGAAACTGTAAGTGTCCCAGTCTCCAGGGTAATCAATGCGCCCGTTCACAATGATAGGTGTCGTAACTCGCTGTGCATCTCCATTATTGCTGTTCTCAAACTCGAGGCACTCGGGTAACGTGTCCAAGGCAAAAGGCACGAAGTTGGAGATTGTGCCCTTATCGGATGCGGCAACGGGGTAAACACCCGGTTCGTTGCCATTAATCCCCGGCTTCAGGCTGGCAGTGGGAAGATTCCACCCGGCAACGGTGACGTCAGCATTATCGCCCACTCGGCTGCCCAGCGGAAAAATGCCCGTCACGAATGGCAATTCGCCGATGGTTATTCGGTAGACAAAATCATCACGACCCCGGTAAATCGCATCCTTGATTTCGATCACATAATCACCCGATTTGGGTATCTTGTAATGCAGAACCGGATCGGGATGGAAACGGTAATCGTCGACATAGGCCACTTCCCTTCCCTCACTGTCAAACAACGCCAGTGTGGCCTGAAACCAACCAGGCACAGCATCCGGAAGATAGGGGATCAACTGCCGGGCGCTGACTGCAACAACCAGTTTCTGTCCCTCGGTCGCATGAAACTGGTACTTATCCGACAAGCCGGGCATGATCTGACCGTTAACGATCACAGGTAGCGTGATCATCGGTATGGCCGTGGGTGGATTATTATTCACCGCCCTGCCACGTGACGGCTCACCCCTGCTTTTCTCCAACTCCGTGGAGAATTCGGGGTACTGTCCGACCTGAAAAACAAGCGGATTCGTTAATCCAAGCGGTGTTTTGAGTCGAATGTCCCGATCGCCGATTGCCGCATCGGATTCCACTTTGATTTCCAAAATCACATTCTCAACAATCGCGGGGGCGGGGGGACGCCTGATAAATGCCGCTATCTTGACTTTCAGTTCATCCACCAACTTTTCATCCGCAGGCGTCCACGATTTGGCTGCCAATTTGCGTTTCTGCAGTTCTCGATATTCTGTACGGCATTCGTTGATTTGCTTCTGGGTCATCGGCTTGATGTAGTTGATCACTCTTGCCTCAACCCCATCGCCTGAAATGATCGCCCGGCTCGCGCCGCCAAGATACAGCCCGCCCACTGTAACCCGAAAAGTGGTGCCCTGCTGCCCGCCTGCCGGATAAACATAACCGATCTGACCAATTCTGGACGGCCCTCGCTGCGCGTGTGTTGCCGCCACGCCGGCCAAATAGGCTGCTAGCACAAGAACTGCCACGAAAGTATGTAGCCTAGCCGATTTTCCGGATAAGCCTCCCGCGAGTCGGTTTCTGGTGAGATTGCTCACAGTCAATTCTCCCTCAGTTAAACAATCTCCTTCAGTCGTCCACCCGATGGCGCGTTGTCTTCTGCGGTTGGAGTCACAGGAACGGTTAACCCCTGAGGATGAGGCAATGTCGCGTTGGTATCGATGCCCAACAGATCATACATGGTCCTAATCAGATCCACCGGATAGACGGGGCGACTCTGCACTTCTTCCCCAGTCTTGTTGGATGAACCAACCACATGGCCCCCCTGAAATCCTCCACCCGCAACCATGGAAGAAAAAACTTTGCCGTAGTGGCCGCGGCCACCGTTCCATGGTGCCTTCCACTGGATCTTGGGCGTTCTTCCAAACTCGCCACCCCACCAGACGATCGTGCTGTCCAACAGCCCGCGATCCGATAGATCCTGCAACAGGGCGCTCAAACCCTGATCCAGATCGGGAAGTCGGCGATTCATGGTCTGGAAATTCTGTTTGTGAGTGTCCCATCCACGATAGTTTATGGTTACATACGGCACCTCTGATTCAACCAACCGACGTGCCAGCAGACAGGACTGTCCAAACGAACTGCGGCCGTATCTGTCCCGTACCGAGTCTTTTTCCTGTGAGAGTTCAAACACTTTTCCAGCATCACCAAGAATGAGATCGTAAGCCTCCTTTTCACATTTACCCATGGCGACAAGCCTCGGATCACCCTTCATCGCGTGCTCCAGCGTGTTAAGGTTGTGAAGCAGTTTTCGCCTCTCCTTTTGCCGCTGTTTGGTGATGTTTCTGGCAACGACACCCTCCACGACAAACGGATTCTTTGCCGGATCGCCGCCCGTAGAAAAGGGCTTGTACCGATTGCCCAAAAAGCCCGCCTCCGAAAATCGCCCTTGTGGCTGGGTCACCACGATATACGGCGGTATCAACCCCTTGTAGCCGGCGTCGTAGCCCTTGAACAAGGATACCACAGACCCGACAGATGGATGCACCTGCCGACCACCGGAACGCCAACCGCTTTGCACCATGTAGGACGCAGTCTCGTGGCCGTTCACGCCATGCGTCATGCTGCGCAGGATTGAATACTTGTCAGCCTGCTTGGCCAACAAGGGCAGCAACTCGCTGATTCGTATGCCGCTCACGTTGGTCTCGGTCGGATTACTCAATGGTCCACAGTAGTCATAGCCCGCATCCGGTTTCGGATCCAATGTGTCCAGGTGAGAAGGCCCACCCCACATCCAGATTTGAATAACCGACTTGGCTCTGGCCGATTGCTCAGCACCCCGGCCCCAACCGTCGAGATGGCTGCTCAGCAGCAATCCCGATGCACCAAGTGCCCCGTTTCGAATGGCTTCACGCCGGGAAACTCCTCGGCGGCCGTAATTCGGATTAACTGAACCGACGGCCTGATTCCCGGTGTTCAATCGGCCCGGTGAATTCTTAATTACCCCTGTTTCTCTGGATGATTGTTGTGGCATGTTTCTGTCAATGTCGATGAAGAAATTCTGCCGTGTTAACCAAGGCCCACGCGAGATCCGTGATACCTTTACGGCTTATCCCCTTTGCTTTTGCGTACTCCAATGCTGTACCCGCCTCCTCCGGCGTCGGGAAACGCGACAGGATCGTTAGGTAAAGCGCGTTGACGCCCTCCACTTGCCTGCCTTTTCTGGAACGGGTCAGATACTGGAAGTCCTTGCACTGCTCCAACTTGCGCTGGATATGACTCGAATTAAGCAGATGCAGTCGCTGGGCGGCGGTGAAGCGATTGTTGCGCTCGGATTCCAAGCCCGTGTCGCGCGACGGTCGCCCAAACAACTCTAGAAAAGGGCTGGTGATACTTCCATCAGCGAGCGCTATCGAACGCTGATCCTGGGGCATATAAGTGAACGGTTCCGGGATATCGCTGATATAGGCCTCCGTTGATCCGGTGATCTGGTTCAAGGCATCGATCAGGACTTCTGCATCGAGTCGGCGAATAGGGTAGCGGGCGAAATTAGCCTCGGCTCCCGGATGGTCGGAGCGGCCGATGGAGGATAGTTGGTAGGTCTTCGAATTCAGAATCAGGCGATAGATGTGTTTCAGGTCGTACCCGACTCGAACCAATTCCTCCTCCAGCCAAGCCAGCAGTTCGGGATTGCTTGGGGGATTATCCGGTCGAATATCGTCCGGTTCATCGATGATTCCGCGACCAAGCAGCCAAGACCAGATGCGGTTGACAATGTTGCGGTTGAACCGATGATTCGCCGGGTTGACCAACCAATCAGCAAAGACTGCACGCGGATCCTTGACCGGCGAAAGCCGCACACTCGTACCATCGGGAAAAATCGCTGTTTTCTCTTCGTTACCCGGTGCTCGGGAGAGATTCCGGCCAACGATCTCTTCTTTCCATTCCCTCGTTGGCTTGTAGCTGATTTGCGAAAAGAACACAGACATGCCGGCCAACTTCTCTTCCGGCCAATTGTCCGTCCGTTCACCCATGAACGTCAGAGCCACTGCACGGGCAATCGCAGCGGGATCCGTGCTTTGGGCTGCTCGGTAGAAATTTACCTGAGGGACGCGAAAATTGCTCCCGCTCGCCGTGATCATCTCACGAACAAACCAATCGTAAGGCCGATTCTCCTTGATACTTGTGCGAATCCATCGGTGATATGCCTGCGCCCCGTTGGGCCAAAGATTGATTGGAAACTCCGCCTTCACTCGCAACAGGTCACCCCACTTCATGGCCCAGTAATCGGCGAATTCTTCTTGCTCCAACAAATACCCGATCAATTCGCTGCGTTTCCCTTTGTTGCGATCCTCTATGAACCGCCTTGCCTCTTTCCGTGTGGGCAACGTACCAATCACGTCGAGATAGGCACGGCGAACAAACACCGCGTCGGAGCAGATCAGCGCAGGCTGAATCGCCAGCCTCTGCAGTCGACCAAAAACCAACTCGTCGATTTCATTGCCCGGAGTCAGGCGTTTTTGGCTCACGAACGGATTGGCACCAGAATCTCCCACTTCTGTAGCTGCCAAGGTGGCCGCATAAACAAACGTTAACATCAGGGAGAGAAACGATTTCACTATCGGCATTCCTATGCCTGAAGTGTACTTGGAATATCGCTCCTTCACAAAAATCCGACCTTTATTTGTCCGACACCCCCCATTGATGCCGTGTCTATAGGACCCTCACGGAATCCGGACTATGACTTGAGTCAATTCTTTTATGTTCTCACACAGGCAATTCCCCGACTGGAGCGCCTTTTTCAGGAACGAACCAACTGCAAAAAATTATTTTGAATTCGAGTTGATTCGTGTGGTCAATCTTGTGGAAGAAAGAACGGTGATCGTTTGGCGATTCACTTCGATCAATCCTTCTTCGCATTCACATCAGCAGAACAGATAGTGCTGTAAATCAAGAAGATCGTTATTATACTTTTAGTCGCAAACTTGTCTTTTTTCATATTTACTCCTGTTAATTTTTCTTGTTTATCTTTTCAATAATTCCCATGACCCTTACGCTTTCATGGATGTTGCTTGGATTCGGCATGGAAATCGACATCGCGCAAACTACGCAAGACGGCCCACGCGTTCCATGCATTCCAGAGAACAGGAGACAGACCCTGAAGTATCCGATGTTGGTGGCATTGTGGATGGCGTTCGGACTGACAAGCGCTGCGGCCGAGGATGGTTTCAGGCAATGGATCGAGGCCGAGTCGTACGTCAAACAGCTCGGTTCCACAAAACCGTTCTATGCCATGCCCGGCGCATCCGGTGGCAGGATCGTCAACAACAATTGGGGAGGCAAAGCCGGCGACTTCCTGCAATACGAGATCAGGATTCCGAAGGTCATGACCAGGCTTTACGTGACCCTGAAGTATGCGCGGGCCAGTGCAGGCAACGCTGAAATCGAGTTACAGCTTGACGAGATCACCGTCAAAAAATCAATCCCGCCGACAGGGGGCTGGGGACCGGAACAGGACGAGTTCATCATGGGGACGGATATGTGGTCCCGCGATCAGGAGTGGAATCTCGTTCGGTTCGAATTCCCCGCATGCAAGAAGGGGCCCCATACGCTTCGGATACGCTCTCTAGAGGATGGGTCGAATCTCAACACCGACGGTTTTTTAGTCAGCCAAAAGCCTGTGCAAGATCCGCACGAAGTGCGGGAGCGGATCCGGGAACGGACTCAGGGCGCCGATCGCGCGAAGCTGCTTGCGCCCCACATGGACAAGATCAGGCGCATTGTCTTTACCAAGCATTTCGACATGGGCGGCTCTCATTACGCCTACACGGATGCCGTGAGTAACGAAGACACTCTCAATCCCAGTGGCCAAGTAAAGGAGTTCAACTACAGGGGCGGATCCAGCTTGTGCCTGCTGGAAATTGGCGATGATTACGCCATCAAGGAAACGGTGCTCCTTCACGAAAAAGACGGCGTATTTCGTGACCCGGACGTGTCCTATGACGGGAAGCGTGTTCTCTTCTCCATGAAGAAGTCGGCGCGTGGTGATGACTACCACCTGTATGAAATGGACGTTGAGACGCGGAAAGTACGCCAACTCACTTCCGGCTTGGGTTTCGCCGATTACGAGGGAATCTACCTGCCTGATGGCAACATCATGTGCAGCTCCACGCGGTGTGTTCAGAACGTGGACTGCTGGCACGTGAGCGTGAGCAACATGTACTTGATGAACAAGGACGGAAAGCAGATGCGCCGTGTTGGATTCGACCAGGTGCACAGCAACTATCCCCAGGTCCATCCGGAGACCGGGCTAGTTACCTATACCCGCTGGGAATACAATGACCGCGGCCAGATCTATCCCCAGCCTCTATTCCGGATGTACCCGAACGGCACCCAGCAGACCGAGTTCTACGGAAACAACTCCTACTTTCCCACGACAATTCTTCATGCCCGGGGCATTCCGGGCACGGGAAAAGTCCTGGCCGTCCTTTCCGGGCACCATACCCACCAGCGCGGAAAACTGGCCATCATCGACCCGTCCAATGGGCGGCAGGAAACCAGCGGCGTGACGCTTGTGGCACCGGTCAAGAAGCTTGAAGGCATCATCAAGATCGATCGATACGGGCAGAGTGGGGACCAATGGCAATACCCCTATCCGCTGGATGAGAACAACTACCTGGTGACGTTCCGTCCGCAGGGACAGCAGAGATTTGGCGTCTACTTCATGAACAGCAGGGGCGAGCGGGTGCTCCTGGCTTCTGACCCGACGATTTCCTGCAACCAGCCCGTCCCGCTGGCACCACGCCCGGCGCCGCCGCGGCCGTCCTATCCCACGGACTGGCGCAAGAAGACAGGCGTCTACACCATTCAGGACATTTATCACGGGCAAGGACTGAAAGGCATTGCTCGTGGCACAGTAAAGAAAGTCAGGGTTGTGAAGCTGGATTTCATGGCCACTGATATTGGCCGAAAGCAGGGACCTTCGGCCATCAGCGACCTGGCCGCCTGGGATGTCAAGATTGTCCTCGGCGAATCCCCTGTATACGAAGACGGGTCCGCCGCCTTTGAAGTTCCCGCCCGCACGCCGATGTACTTTCAGGCGATCGACGCGAAGGGACATGTTGTTCAAACGATGCGTTCCTGGTCGACACTGATGCCGGGCGAAACCTTTGGTTGCATCGGTTGCCATGAAGACAAGGATGATGCGGTCCCCAACAAAGCGATCACCATGGCGCTGAAGGAGGGGGTGAAACCGCTTGAGCCGTTCTATGACATCACCGGCAAAGGATTCAGTTTCCCGAAGATGATCCAGCCCATCCTGAATGCCAAGTGTGTGAAGTGTCATCAGGGCGGTGAGAGCAGGCTGCCAGACCTGCGGGCCACGCCGGTGTGGGACCAGGAGGCGCGCAAGTTCTGGAACCAGTCCTACCACGTTCTTATTTCCACGGACAGGCCCAGGCCCCAGGCGAATGATGCGAATCAGCGACTCGGGGTCATCGCCGAAAAGTCGAGGTATCTGAACTGGATAGGACGCTGGTCTGTTCCAGTGATGATTCCTCCGTACTCCCACGGTTCATCGCGCAGCCCCCTGGTCGCCCTGCTGGAAAAGGGTCATGAAAACGTGAAGATGACACGGGAGGAAATGGACAAGATTTCATGCTGGATCGACCTGGCGCTGCCACATTCCGGGAAATGGACAGAAGGCATGAAACCTGAAGACAAAGAAATCTACATGAGGGTTTACAAGCGGCGTCTGGACTGGGAGAAACAGGAGGCCTTGAACATCCAAGAGTACATCAAGAACCAGACTAGGAACAAGGCGTCTCCTTGAGCGCTACACCGGCAGGGGGGGCAATCGTCAAAGGTGATGCTTGGCGGCAAGCGGCTTTCGTTTTGCTTTGCTACCGCCCCAGAAGTGTAAACATGACATGCCAGCCGCGCCCGCTGCTGAGGACGTTGGGAAGTTTCTCGGTGGAATCCGCGGGGCCGAATTCGCCCGCACAGTAACTGCCAAACAGGGGGAGCGACGTTCCCACCGAATCCTGAATGGCGGCGAGTTCGTCCTCAAGCCGATCCAGTTTTCCTTTTCGGCCCGCACAGTTGTAAGCAAAAGCGGCGAACGGCTTTACGTTCTGGTCATCGAAAGCCTTCAGCGTCTCCGCGGCGGCTTCTTTCGCGGTCGAAATAACTTTCTCGTTCGACTTTGCCTGCCTGCCGGAAAGAGCCACCTTGAAGTTACCCGACAACAGGATCGCCAGCGCACCGTCAGTATGGATTCGGCCACGGAAGTAGAGAAAACTCTGCCCGGCGTTTTTGTTGACGGATCCGCCGGTAATCGCAAACCGCTTGCCCACGATTTTCTGGACACCGTCAATCAACAATTGATTCTTGGGCGAATGCGCATCGGCCATGAGAAGCAACAGCCGGTCTGTTCCGGTCCTTCTAAGCTGTCTCGCCAGGCGTTCGCCCGCGGCGCCCAGGCGCAAGATGAGCGTTTCTTCGTCCTCTTCCAATGACAAACCCGAGACGCCCATGTTCGGCTCAAGGACGGCGCTGATCGAAATTCCACTGCCGCCGATGCCAACCAGGCTGACTGAATCCATGTCCAGCGGGCCGCCCTGTGAAAAGGAACCGTATGTGGCGAAGCCGAAGATCTTGTCTTTCGGGAAGACAGATCCCACGCCTTTAAGAACGCGGCTTTTGAGTTTCTTCTCCTCGAAACACTCTGTCAGAATAAGGGCGTGCGGTTCGACGGTTCCCATCGACGCTTTCAAGGCCAGGGCGGCCGCCCGTCCGGCTTCGAAAGGATCCGTGTGTTGTGCCGCGGCTGTTCGCATCACGATCTCGCCATCGTCGACGGCCGGTGAAGTCGTCAGCGACTGTGAACCGGTCGACAAGCAACCCGCGGTGAAGCCGAGCAGGCATCCAATTCCAATCAACGTGCGCACTTTGTTCATCATTTTTCCTCTCGTTTTCGGTTTCAATGTATGGATGAGCAGAACCCCCATTCGATCCTGCTGTCAAAGGGAATCGTCTTCCCCCATTTGGCCCCTTTCCAACGACACCAGGAAAGAGGTGTGCGGCGGACGGGTGGCAACCGCATGACGCTGCCCAAATCCCGTACGCCCGTGCCATCCGGGTCGTGCACGAGCAGGGAAAAGAAAAACTCTCTTCCCTCCGTGGCGCGAATCTTCGTCATTCCGGAAAGTGGAACCGATACCTCGTAGTAAGTCAGTCCCTTTTTTCCCTTGACCGCCACGGTGGCGTCCTCCACTTCCGGGGCGTCCAGTTTCTGATGTTGCTCCGCCCGAGATAAATCCAGACCCGGTTCGATGAGTTTGAAACACTTGCCCCGGTATCCAAAACCCTTCAGGGGCACGACAAGAAATTCATAACGTTCCGCCTTTTTGCCGGCGGTTCCCGTCCTGGCGATTCGGGGTGAAAGGGCGAATTGCACCGCGTCGAAGGGATCCTCCTGTTGAACTTTTGAGCGAGGGACCAGTTGATCCTCCTCCACTTCCACGAAAACACTGAAGTACTTTCTGTTCCAAAGTGTCCGCACAACCGTCTTTCGGCCCTGTTGAACAAAAGCAATCGGTATCGAATCCGCCCAGTCCCTGATATCCCCGTCCACCTTGGGTTTGCCGTGGGGCGCGCTGGCGCACACGACGCTCTGTTTAAACGAGAATTCCTTGCCATCAACCGTTGCCGTGATTTCAAAGGGATAGCCATTTTTTTTGAGGTCGGTGGCTTTCTCTATGGCAAACGGAATGCGTTTCGTTTCGCGGGCTGCAAGGTGGATCGCCTGACTGGCCGACTGTACGCGCCAGCCGTCGGGGAACTTGACCCGGACCTTTCCGTCGCAGGGTGTCTGCTTCGGGTTCTGGACCTCAAGGTGAATCACGGGTCCCGTCGAAGGCGGCACTGTTAGATTCTCCGCGCGAATGAAGATTGGCTGATCACCGTAAAGGACGGGCGCAAGACATGGCGGGAGGAATGACAATAACCCGACGGCCGCCATGAACGGGAGACGGCGATCTGCAACAAGCTTCCAACGGGTTCTTGTTGCTGCTTTCACTGGACTACTCCACTCTTGGGTTGTGCGGTCTGCGATACCGGTTTCTGCCCTTCCTTCAGGAGCACAACCTTCAAGGGCTCACGCCCTGCCGCTTTGGCCGCATTATCAGCAGTAAGGTTCGCAGCAGCGAAGGGCAAAATGAAAATACTCGTTCGTATGCGTTTCATGTTTCGCCCCCGGAAAACAGTGTTCTCATTATTATGGTCGAATAAGTGGGAGACTTTGAAACTCATGTTTTGGCTTGTCCATCAAACTATTGCGCGATCTGACTACGCAACCAGGCGGTGCTGGATGCGAGAATCTCTTCGGTGCCGAGGCACTCGATGGATAGTACGCCATCCCAGTCCGCGGCTTTCATCAGTTGAATACACTTGCTGATATTCTCAGCGTTAATCCCGGATCCGATCGGCGATTCAGACATGGCGATACCCGTGGATTCGTCCGTCGCCTCGGCCGCGAGATTGGCAGTCACGTCCTTAATATGCAGGTGCTTGAGCCATGGCAGAAAACGCTCGAGGAACTCCGGCGGATTCTGGCCGGCGAAAAAGGTGTTGCCGGTATCGAAGTTCAAGCCCAGCCAGGGCGAGTCAAAGTGATCGAAGATCCGGGCAAGTATATCCGGATTCGTGGTAAAGGGTCCGTGCGGTTCGATGTTGATTGTGATTTCATAATCCTCCGCCCATTCCAGGATCTGCCTGTAGTTCTGGATGATAATGGCGATGGTCTCCTCGTCGCTATAGCCCTCGGGTTTGAACTGACCATCGGTCGTGTCGACGCAGGGGCAGTCAATCGCGCTTGCGAATTGGATGGCGCGTTGCGCGTAACGAACGCCGAAAGCGGCGCCGAGAGGTCCCGAGATGGGGAAGCCAGCGTCGATCTGAGAGACTTGTAATCCCTTTTCATCAAGATAGCGACGCAACTGAATCGGATTGGAGTCCAGTGAAATAGTAGGCGCGTAGCCAAGTCCCTGAATGAAGTCCTGTCCGTCGACGACCCCGAACTCGATGTAGTCCAGTTCCAGTTCCCGGGCAGCAACTACCGCCTGCTCAAGGGACCCGCTGAGAGTCCGCCAGTTGTCCGTGTGCATGCCAAGCTTTAACATGATGCTCCTCCTGTTTTTAATTGTGGGACTGTCTTAGCTGAAACTAATGTTTCTATCTCAGCTACCACTGTTTAAGCTGTTTGTAAATCGATTGACGGTTGCCTCCCGACCGTCTTCCGGAGACTTTTCGTCCATGCGGATTGCGGTCAGCGGTGACTGTACGTTTTCTCGTCCACCGGCCCTGGCCGGATGACCCGCGGCGCGGTCTTGATTCTGGGTTTGATGGACAGCCAGTCGACGCCCTGGAACTTCGGATCGTTGATCTGCCGAACTTCCTCGTCGCCACGGTACGGACACATCGTGTCCACCCAGGCGATCAGTTTTCGCAAACTAAGCGCGTCAACCTTGACCTTGTAATGTTTGCCGCTGGAAGCGAGATCGATCAGCGGGCTCTTGTAGGAAAGTCGCGTCATGGGTTTCGGCGTCTGATACGCGACCGGATCGCGCGTGTCGTAGCCTTCGACCATGAGCATGCCCGCGATTCCAAATCCCGGCGGCGCGTTGGCCGGTAGACGATACGGTTTGCCCCAGGTCGGATTGCCGGTCAGCAACCAATATGTTTGGTCGAAACCAAGCTTGCCGGGACGTGCCGACAGATCGAGCGTCTTTGTTGCATCGCCATCGCCTTCGTGACACTCGCTGCAATAACGTTTCAGAACAGGACGAACATAACGCTCGAAGCTGACCGTATCCTCGCCCCAGGGAGGTGGTGTGATTCGCGTGGGATGACGGGCGAGCGCGACGCGTGTGTAACTCTGCGGCGTGCTGCTGCGCGATTCATGGCAACCGACACAGCCGCGGCGTTCGCCGGGCATGACGCCGGTAAAGCTGCGCATGGTTTGAAGAGCGCGGTATTGTTCATCGAGTAATTGAAAATGAAGCGGAATGCCCGACGGCGCAAAGAACGAAAGCGATCCATCCTTTTCAATCGGAACGGTGCCGAGGATTCGCTTGACGCCTTCCGACTGCACACCTGAAACAACGGGGCCTGTCGAAATGTAGGGCCGCTTGTACCAATATGTGTAGGTCTTGGCGTCAATGGTCAACACGCGCAGGAATCGTGCCTTGTCGCGCAACGCGTCCGCGACGCCGTCGTACACGTTGTTGCTGAAGATGATCCCGTCCTTCGGTTTGTCGCGCTGTTTCCCGGTGGGCCAGATGACACCGTCCGGGCGAACCGGCGGAACCATCCTCGGTTTCAGTGGCATCGCGTGAAGAATATTGTGGTGGCCTTCGTAGATCAGTTCCCGGTTGCCATCGACATCCATCAAATACAGTATGAACTTGCCGCCACGATTGGCTGAGACCAAGAAATCAGCGGGCCCGATCGGATAAGGCGAGTAATACCCGTCGTACTTTCCGCTCGCGTGGTAGCTCGGTGATTCAATCGGGTCCACGGGACCATTACCCGATTCGGGCCACGGCATTTCAGCGGTGACTTTTGTCACGCCGTTGGGGAAGTTGAACCCCTTGGCGGAATCAATGATCCCGATCGAGCCGGAAAACCAGTCGTGATGAGCGCTGCCGGTGAACATGATGCGGTTGCTGTTGGGGATACTCCGCGCGTCCTTGAGCAAATCTGGCCACACACTTTGATTGCCCCAGAACACGTTCACCTGCGTACCATCGGGATTGACCGTCCACAAACCCTGCGCCCGCCACAGCGGTTTGTCGGTGTATTCCCACCGCGTGTAGATCACGCGGCCGTCGTTCATCACGGACGGAAGATAGTCAGGCTCGTTGTTGCGCGAGATAAGGTAGATGTTGTTGCCGTCGGTATCACATCGACCGAGCACGTAGGCATTGGTCGGCGGCATGCAGCGAACATAGGTGTGGCCGCGCGACGTCGAAAACAGGATGTGTTTGCCGTCGGGCAGATAGATCGGATCGAGATCGTCATAGACGGAGTCGGTCAGTTGACGAAGATGCGTTCCGTCGGCGTGGATCTCATAAAGGTGAAACGACTTTTCGTTGTGCGGCTTGAAACAGAAGAGAACGTGCTTGCCGTCGTAAGAAACATCGGGCCGCCAAAACGATCCGTGCAGCGGTTCGATCGGCATGAGCTGTTTCAGTTTGCCGCCAGGTGAAAGCCCCTTGAGAACGAGCAATCGTGCGCCCGGCACCGCCATGTAGCCAAGACGATGCCGCGTTTCGTGACGCCACTCGCTGCCGCCCGGATAAGGCATGTCCACCAACAGAACCCTGTCAAAATCGAGAACGGGATTCTTGAACATGATTCGACGCTTGACCTGTCTCACCCGTAGATAGAGTTCACGGCCATCGCCCTGTTGCTGCGCAGCTTTCTTCTCGAGGATGTCGAGTTCGGCCAGTTCGTCTTTGACCGCAACCCGGATTCGCCCTGCGATCTGACGCGCGTACCTGATTTCGTTGCGGATGTTTGTTGGCGAAGGCCTGTTGCTCGCCTGATGCATCCAGTCCCGCTCGAGCGCGTCGCGGGCCTCGCCCCTCGAAAGATCACGCGTTTCGGGCGTCGTCGGCTCGATGTAGGGCGCCACCGCTTCGTGCTGGCGAGGCCGTTCCTGGATCAGGTTCTTGTGTTTTTCAGCCTGAAGCAGCAGCGCCGCCCAAGTTTCGGGTTTGGCGTCGTCGCCAAGTTTCTTGAGTTGTTTGTATTCCTCGCGAATGGCTTTGACCTGTTGCCATTTCTTCCGATCCACCGGCGACTGCCTGGCCCATTGGGCATCGGTCAACGGCATGAACTCGACGAGCAACTCGATCAAACGTTCGGTTTCGTACCTGCGATCAACTTCTCTAAGCACCCCGCCACCGCTCCTGTAAACTTGCACGACCTCGTCGGCCGTCAGCGCCGCACTGTAAATGCGCAGATCATCCATCGAGCCCTGAAAACATTCGTGGCCATTTGACGAACCGATGCATCCAGGGGCCGTGCCGCCCGCCACGATGTCGCCGCGGCGCGTTCGCGAACCGATCTGCCTGCCGTCGAGATACACACGCATGACCTGGCCATCGAACGTGGCGGCACAGTGATGCCAGCGACCATCCATGAGCGTGGCCAGATCAATCGGCGCGTCGCACTCGATGTAGCCGCCGATGTTCAGTCCCAGCGACAGGATTCTCCCGTTCTCCTGAAACGAAAACAGGACACGCCTGTTGCCGTCCTCCTTGCGAAAGATCTCGTTGTAGCCATCCCACCTAGTTGGCCTGGTCCAGGCGCTGAACGAAATCCTTTTCAGCTTGCCAAAATCGGGCCTGCCGGGCACGTGCAACATGTGGTTGCCGGATAGGCGAAGCGCGTCGCCAAACAACCCCGGGACTCGTCGAATCCCCGTCCCCTGTTTCGATACCGCGTGGTTGGCGTTGTCGCTTGAGTCGAGCGATTTGGCCGTGTTCGGCTGATCAAAATGCCACTGGGCCACTAGCGGTTTGTCGATCCGATGCGGCACGGCCGGCTCTTCGGCATAGGTCACGGTTGCACCCATTACTGCCCATGCGAAGATGAACACTTTCGACCGTCGATGGTTTCCAATCTGGCAGACTGTCATGATTATAGCCCCAGCAGGGTCTCCGTCCATGCGTTGGGTACAAGATGTCGATCCGTGCATACGTGCAAAATTCTGGAACGAAGAAATTAATTTGCACAAACGCACGGACTGACCCATTAGCCAATCGACATGAATGCCAGTTTACATTAGTGTCTTGAGCTTACTTTTGATTCAAGTCAATGTTTCTATGAGGTAACCTTTCATGCTGGATTTATGAAGTCTACCGCTTGTTGCCTGAGCGTGTCCGTCGGTCCTTGCGTCCAGACAACCGATGATATGCCCAAACCCGACTTTCTGCACTGCGGATTATTCAGGTGCTTCCCAAGAGCACTCCGGCACCAAACGATCCCCGCATCGGCCTAACCTGGCTGAAGCTGCCGCTGTCGGTGCCGGGAAACAACGAGTAACCGATCTTGAAGGCCACCAATTTGCGAGAGCATTAAATGAAACGAATGCGAATTGTTTTGCTTATGCTGCTGTGCTCGGTCGCAGGACTCGGGCCGGCCGAAGCTGCGCCGCGCGAGCCTTTGAAAGTTGTCTTGTGGCTGGGTGGTTTCGCGCACGAGTTCAGGAACGTCGGTGGCATCCTTAGCGAGGCATTGCCGCGGCAGCGCCCCATGAAGATCAATATTGCCTGGGACGGTGACTTTCTCGATGCGCCTCAGCGCCCCGACGTCATCCTCATGTACCATTGTCATAGGTCGGCCAAAGACATCTTGACCGAGGCGCAGAAGGACAAACTCTTGAAGGTGGTCAAAGAGGGTGTGGGTGTTGTTGCGCTGCACGCTTCGTACTATTCGTTTTTGAAGTGGGACGAGTACCACAAGTTTTATGGAGCGCGCTTTATCAAACATGGCAAGTCCGAGGCGCGGCTGCGCGTGACGCCGATCCAGAAACAGCATCCGATCTTCAAGGGGCTCGCCGGGCCAATGGAAGTCGTCAGCGAACTGTACCAATCCACGCCGGTGGCCAAGGATTGCGATGTCCTGGCGCACTCGCAGGAAATAGGCCAGGGCAAGAAGCCTCAGCCGTCCATCTGGACCCGCACGTACGGCAAGGGGCGCATCGTCACGATTCTCCCCGGTCACTTTGCGGACAATTTTCGCGAAGCCCCCTTTCAGCGACTGATCCTCAACAGCATGGACTGGGCTACCCAGGACAAGGCCGGCAAAGCCACCGCCGATAGCAAGGCCGTGCCGGTCAAACGTAACCACGACTGGGAAAAGGCCGCGCTCGATGCGTTCAAGCTGCCCGAGGGTTTTGAAATCAGCCTGGTCGCCGCCGAACCGCATCTGGCGAATCCCATCAGCATGACTCTGGATGAGCAGGGCCGGATCTATGTGTCCAATGCCCACTCCTATCGACAGAAGTGGTGGCTTATGAAACCACCTCCGGCGATGGAACCCAGCAATCCGGTCGTCTGTCTGACACTTGGCCCCGACGGGCGGGCCGTCGAGGCAACTACTGTGGCCGAGGGTTTTGCGGATCCGATTATGGGCCTCTCCATACGGCGCAATCGGCTCTGGGTCAGCAATCGCGATCGCCTTTTTGTGACCGCTCTGGATGAGAAAGGCCGAATGGCCGGAGATCGCAAGGTTTTGATTCGAGACGCAGCAACTGCCTGGAATCCGTTCGCAATGTATCGGGTCGTTCGCGGGCCCGATGACCTGATCTACATGACAGTCGGGGATCACGACACCCGTCTCACCGGCCCCGACGGGCAGGCGGCGGTTCGCCTCGATCACAAAGGGAGTGGCGGGGTTTTTCGGTTTCGCGAGGACGGATCGCAACTCGAACTTCTCATGGAAGGAATGCGGGCGCCTTTCACCCTTGGCTTCACTCCGTTCGGTAGGCTGTGGGTGATCACCAACGGCGAAGGCAGCCCGAACTGTCTGCTCGATGCCGTGCGCGGAACCGACTACCGTTTTCGCAACGGCAGCCGGGGCGAGTGGTTCTGGCTTACCGGCGCGGAGAAGCTGGCGGCGCCCGCCTGGGAGACGGCTCCCGGTGCCCACACCGCCGTACTTCCTTACTACTCGTCGAATCTGCCGGAAGCATACTGGGGCAACCTCTTTGTCTCCAATTTCGGGGTCCATGGTTCGCCCGCGAAACACAACAACATCCTGCGCTTCATTCTTGACGATCGCGGCCGGGTGATTCGTCGCGAGCCCTTTCTCAGCAGCCGCGACAGCAAGTTCCGCCCCACCCAGGTGACCCTGGCGCCCGATGGCAGCCTCTACATCCTGGATTGGTATGGAAAGGACGATGAGAACGATCTTACCGGCCGCCTCTATCAAGTCCGGTATGTGGGAAAGAAGCCGGAGGCGAAGGCGGGTCGCGGATTGGGGAGTCGCAACCATACCGAGCGGCGAAACGCTGGGAATGCTCTTCTGGCGGCCGGGTCTGAGTCGGCTCTGCCGGTGCTCGTAAAGACTCTATCCGGCGAGAATCCGTTGGCCGCGGCGGAGGCAATCTGGACGCTGCGCCGCAGCGGTTGGCCGACCGCCGCCGATCATATCGGCCGAGCCCTGTCACATTCGGACTGGCGGGTACGGCGCCATGCGGTTCAGCAGTTGCGGGAGATGGGTAAACAGGACAAAGACCGCCTGCGGACATTATTGGACGATCCCGATCCAGCCGTTCAACTGGAAGTCGCTCTTGCTTTCCCCATAGCTGATCGCTGTGACGCGGTCGTCCAGGCCTTGCAAAACGGCGCGGCAACGATTCGCCGTCTGCGTTTTGCCGGCGCCCTTGAAATCGCTCGATTCGGCGAGGCCGTGCACTTCGCCGCTCTGCTTGGCGCCGACAGCCCGGAGCTGCGACTCGCTGGGCTGATCGCTTTGGACGAAGCCTTCTATGAGAATAGTAAAGGTTTCGAGGCGCCCGAACGGACGGCACGTCAGGTTCTCTCCCAATTCATGGCTTGGCCGGGCAAGCTCGACGAGGCAGATCTGCTTGAACTCGCCCGCCGTTGGCCCCACGCGAGTTTAAAAGATTCAGTCCGTGAAAGCGTCATGGCCGCTTTCAAGAACAAGGATATTTCTGCGGTCGATTTTGCCCAGGGCTTTGAAGCGTTGAAGCGAATGGAGTTGCCCACGAACTCCCCGGAGATCGATACGGCCGTCCTTCGTCTCCTGCGTGCCGCTCGGACAAAAAAGAGTATGCCATCCGCGGAGAAACAGGCCTTGCTCAAGGTCATGAGAACAGGCAAGGGCGGAGCTGAAAAACTGGCGTTGTTGAAGGCTTTCATCGCCGACACAGATCCAGCGGTTCGAGCTGAAGCGGGAGAGCAGTTGGCTGCAGACTATCAAGGTGACCCTGAGGGCACTGCGCTCTGCCGCGAACTGGCGCTCGATGCGCAGCGGCCCTTGGAGCAGAGACTGGACGCCATCGCGAACCTGGTCAAATTAGAAGAGACGGTGAACGAAGACTGTTGGACAGAACTTTTACGCGCCCCGGAGAGAGCGATTGTAATCGCCTCGTTGCGCAGCTTGCAGCAGACCGCCGATCGTTCGGGTGCCCAGCGTGTTATCGATAGCACGGGCCTGCAAAACAAGGACACGGCGATCAAGGATGATCTGCTCTTCACCTCGGCTGTTCTTGCGGGGAACGCTCTCGCCGCCGAAAAGGATAAGGACAAGCTGCGCAGCAGAGTTCTGATGCGTGTCCCTGAAGGCAATGCGGCTTTGGGTCGGATCGTTTACAGGGCTCATGCCTGCTACGGTTGTCATGCGGGAAAGATTCCCGGTATGCGTGCCCCGCAGCTGAGACATATCGCGGCCAGCCATGATACCCCATACCTGATCGACTCGGTACTCTTTCCGGACAAAGCCGTGAAAACCGGCTTTCTGACCCAAATGATCACCATTCGAAAGGGCAAAAAAGAATCGGTGGTCATGGGTACGCTGCAACGAAATATCAGCGGCGAGGCAAGGTACGATCAGGTTACCGACAACCAGGGAAAACGCGCCCTCTATCGCAAGGGCCAGGTGATCAGTGCAAAAACAATATCCACGATGCCCGCCGGGCTTGAAGGCACCATGTCCGAACCTGAACTGGTCGATTTATTGAGTTACCTGAAGTCTCTGAAATGATCGTGCAGAGCTTATTCTCGACGATGATGACCATCCTCCGCACAACCACCATGCCAAAGAACTTTAAACCAAACAGGAGAAACCATGAGAGATGATATTCAATGTACTTATACTATAACACTTGCGTCCGTCGTTCTATTGGGAGGGGTTGTGATCCCAGGGGCCACGCATGCGGACATCGACATAAAAGAAACCAAGGATTTCATAACTGTTTCAGACTCCGGTAATCCCATTCTGGAATATCAACGGACATGCAATCCGAACAAGGTGTATGTTTCAAAACTCTACACCCCGTCGGGTTTACAGGTCCTCCTGGATTCTCCCGCCGACCATGTTCACCATCACGGTCTGATGTATGCGCTTGATTCAGGAAAGTCCACATGGTGGACGGATGGTGAGGACAAAGGAAAACAGGTGCCCGCGGGGAAAACAAAAACAGAACATGATAAACAAGCAGCAGTCATCCGCCAGTCTCTCGACTGGAACACTTCCGCCGGCAAGACGATCCTGAAGGAATCAAGAACGATTACGGCCCACCGGGGAAAGGGCCTCTCCGCCACCCTGCTGTCATGGCGCACGGTCCTTTCCGTGGCGGGCAGCGATCCGGCACCGCTTGCAACAAGGAAACATTACGCGGGCCTGGGCATTCGTTTCGTGCGAAAGATGGATAAGATCGGTACATTTATCTTTCCGGATGGAAGCCAGTCGACCTCGGTCCGGGGCACGGAGAAAGTCACGCCTGCGAAGTGGTGTGCTTATGTTACCCGTATAGACGATAAGCCCGTAACCGTGGCCATGTTCTCCGCGCCGTCAAACTTTCGTCATCCGACGTTCCTGTTCACGATGACCGCACCGTTTGCCTATATATCGGCGACACTCAACCTGTACAGACAGCCCTATACCCTCAAACCCGATGCCTCTCTGGACCTGACCTACGGCATCGCGATTTTTGACGGGAAACGGGATGGTTCTGTCCTGGAAAGAACATACCAGAAATGGCTCAAACTCGTACGTAACCGGCCTGCGGCAGCAATGCGGATGGATGCGAAGGACCACGGTATCGTCCTTCGATACGGCGATGGTCCCGGGAGATGCGATATCCTCGGTGCGCGCGACGTTTGGGTGTTTGAATCCGGCGGCTCGTACTATATGCACTATGACGCAGCGGGCTCCAAGGGATGGCTCTGCTCACTTGCCGTGAGCAAAGATCTTCTGACCTGGGAGAAGAAGGGTCCCATCCTCGACTTCGGCAAGCCTGGCGAAGTCGACTCGAAATCGGCCTCCTACGGTGTCACCTATCACGACGGCAAGGAATGGCACATGTTTTATCTCGGCACCCCAAATACAAGCGGGCCGCCGAGTCTGGTTCCGTCCTTTCCCTATCTCACGCTGAAGGCGAAAGGTAAGGGCCCGGCGGGGCCATGGATTAAACAGAAGAAGGTTGTTCCTTTCTGGACAAAACCCGACACCTACTACTCCATCACCGCCAGTCCCGGACAAGTCGTCAAGCATGGTGGGGAGTACCTACAGTTCTTCAGCGCCACGACCCGCAAGCCAGGCAATCGCTGTGTCCAGCGCACCTTGGGTATCGCCCGGACAAAGGATCTCGACGGGCCATGGACCGTTGACCCCAACCCCATGGTGCCGATTGAAGAACAGATCGAGAACTCGTCGCTGTACTACGAGAAGAGCATCAAGACCTGGTTCCTTTTCACCAACCATATTGGTATCGACCGCAGCGAGTACACCGACGCCATCTGGGTCTATTGGAGCAAAGACCTGAACAAATGGGATCCGGCGAACAAAGCCGTCGTTCTAGACGGTCAAAACTGTACCTGGTCAAAGAAGTGCATCGGCCTGCCGTCCGTGGTCCAGGTCGGCAAGCGCTTGGGGCTCTTCTACGATGCGCCAGGGGGCAACAGCACCAGCCACATGAAACGCCACATCGGTCTGGCCTGGCTGGACTTACCGCTAACGGTGCCGCGGAATGAGGAGAAGCCTCTGATCGGAGTCGTATCCAAACTACAGAAATGCAAAGAAGAATGATAAAGAAACTCATAGTCGTTAGATTACTTGTATCCTTGTTTTGCTTGGCAACGTTGCCGACATTCAACGGCGTTGCTTCAGGACAAATCCTCTCCGAATTGTGGGGCCGGACGGGAGAGGGCTGGGAGCCGGGCGGGCGTCTTCCCGACTTTTCCTTCGCGGGATATCACTTCGGAGAGGACCCCCTGCCCAACGTCAAAACGGTAACCGATGTGCTTCGTTTCGGAGCGAAGGGTGACGGCAAGACCGATTGCACGCAGGCGTTCATCAAAGCGATTAAAGCGACCGACAGGGGTGCAATCCTGATCCCGGCGGGCCGCTATCTGATCAGCGATATCATCTGGATCGAAAAGTCGAACATTGTGCTGCGCGGAGAAGGTCCCGGCAAGACGGTGATTCATGTTACGGAGGAGTTGGAGAACGTCAGGCCAAACATGGGCGCCACCACGTCCGGTCGCCCCACTTCCAATTATTCCTGGTCCGGTGGTTTCCTCTGGATCCGGGGCAACCTGCGACAGCAGTCGGTTACCGCGATCACCTCGGAAACCAGGCGAGGGGCAAAGAAGCTGACCCTTCAGAAATCCGCGAACCTGAAGGAAAGTCAACGGGTCACGGTCACGCTTCGTGACGACGAGCAGAAGACCCTGCTCAATCACCTCTACTCCGGCGATCCGGGTGGTACAAAAAAAATTGCAAGACCCGTCAATCTCGGGATGGTGAGCCGCATTGATTCCGTCCGGGGCCAGGAGATCACGCTGGAAAGGCCGCTACGATTCGATGTGCGGAAATCATGGAAACCCATTCTGGAGACGTTCGATCCAACGGTGCGTGAAGTCGGAATTGAGAATCTCACCATCTCCTTTCCCGTAAAACCTTACCGCGGTCACTTTACCGAGCGCGGTATGAACGGCATTGCCATGAACGGCGTGGCGGACTGTTGGGTGCGCAACGTACAGATATCCAACGGCGACAGCGGGATTTACCTGGCCGGGATGTTCTGTACGGTCGACGGATTGACGCTCGACTCCAGCCGTCAAGCCAAGGGCGGGACGACCGGTCATCACGGGGTCACGTTCGGCACGGACTGCCTCCTGCAGAATTTCAATTTCAAGACCCACTTCATTCACGACATTACCTTGGCCTATCTGAATGCCGGGAATGTTACCAAGAACGGAAAAGGCATCAACCTGAGCCTGGACCATCACAAGGTCGCGCCGCACGATAATCTGTTCTGCAATCTCGACGTGGGTCAGGGCAGTGAGATCTGGCGATGCGGGGGAGGGCGTGACCTCGGCAAACATTGCGGCGCTCGCGGCACCTTCTGGTGCATCAAATCCAGGCAGGACATTAAGTGGCCAGGGGCGAATTTCGGGCCGGATTCCATGATCCTCGTCGGGCTGAGAACCAGCGCCGTATCAACCAGAGATCCAAACGGCAAATGGTTTGAGGCCATTCCTCCCGAAAAACTGGAACCCGCCGATCTGCATGCCGCCCAACTCGCGCGACGACTTAAAGGAAAACCTAGCAATTGACTTCATCAGAAACATCTGGACACGGATCTATTATCGGACGTTATGACGGGATTATGAAACATTGCGCGGGTTATTTCTGTTTGTGGTGGAGTGTGGTTGCCATCGGGACATCGCTCGGACAAGACGACACATCATGGCGGAACCCCATCAAAAAACAGGGTTACCTTGGAACACCCCTGGTGGAAGTAACACCCCTGTCCTTTATGGGTGAGTTCTATCTCATGGAATGCTGGCGCAGTGGTTGGAACTGGCCGAACCAGCCTTCGGAAGCCGCTTCCAAGCGGAGTGAAATCTGGATGGCCCATCTGCCGGAGGGGCCGGAACGGTATGACAAGCGCAAGTACCTGGGCCGGGTGCTCACCAACAGTACACTAGGTACTGCGTTGATCTGGGGTGACCGGGTTTATGTCTACGCTGTTACGGCGCAGTCCAGCGAAGGGGGGAAAACAGTGAACATGACCTGGTCCAGGGATTTAAGAACCTGGTCTGAACCCGTCAAGATGCTCGACAGTCCGAAAGGCGGGATTTTCAACGTGGCGGTTACCCGGGACAACAAAGGCCTAGCGTTCCTGTTTGAATCCAACGGGTACGGCCAGCCCTTTACGATGTGTTATGGTCGGGTAAAAAAACCAACCGATACATGGAACCCGGGTATCATCGAGGGAGCCCGGTACGGAATGAACAAATATACCGGGGGACCGGCACTTTATTATGAGGGTGACTGGTATTACACGCTCTACCTTGAGGCCTTGGGGCAAGGTCGCTACGAAACCCGCGTTACACGGTCAAAAGACCTCAAGACCTGGCAGGATGCTCCCGTAAATCGCCCCTTCATAACCTTTGATACGGAGAAAACAAACCTGCCGCTGAGACCGAAACCGTTTCGAGAAACCAATGCTTCGGATGTGGAGCTTTGTTTTCACGATAATCAAACCGTGCTCTACTGGACTGGCGGCGACCAGATTCGCGGGGGCGATCTTCAATGGGGAATCCATGACGGCAAACCCGGAACTTTGTTGGAATTGTTTTTTCCGGACCAATAAAAAAAGATCCACCGATCGCCGTTATGGTGAGAGAAAGAACGAGCAATGGAAGCTTCTCCAACAAGCCGGCTCCGGGCAACGGCCCTTGGCGCCACCTGAATCTTGATCTGTGTCTGCGCTCTTTTTTGGCACCTCCGGAAGCCCCACCAAATCGTCTGCATGCTGTCCCATAGATCTTGGCCAAGCTCTCTACTTGGATGCCGCCATAAACACTCGAATGCAACAGGCAGAAGAAGCGCTTGATATGGGTAATCTGTGCCCTCTTTATGTTTTTTTGGCAGTCCATTGCAGCAAACCCAGCCAAGGGGGAAATGAATACTCAATGCTCAAGTCGGCTTACATAGTAGCCTGGTGTCCCTACGGGTCTGCCTCCGGCGGTCTAGCCCCCGAGACAGGCGTTGTGTAAGGCCCGACAGAAGGACCGATCAGGCTGATCGCGAGGTCTTCACTATCGGTCTGATTCGACTGATCGGTCCAACACCCGCAACAAGCCCGCGCTGCAACGGCAGCATCATTTCGCCTTTGGCGGTTTCTCCAATAGCTGCTGCAGCGCGTAGTAAGCGGGCTTGGGGCTGTAGTCCCGATCGAAGAGGCAACCGTCGAAAGCCTTTTTCTCAGACCAGGAATCGCCGTCGCTCAGGTTCCAGACATTCCAGGTCACCACGCCACTCTGTCGATTCTCCAGCAGCACACGCAGGATGGCCGCAAAAGTGCGAGCCTGTGCTTGATAGTCTTTTTTCTTGCCGTGCAGCCACACATTATTCTCTGTAACATGGAAGGACAGCTTGTTCTTGTGTGCCCAGCGGATCAGTTCCCCAAGCCGTCTGATGTTTTCCGGGTTCTTCTCAAAGCCGACATCAACATGTGCTTGCCAGCCGATTCCATCCACCCGCAGACCCGCGTCGCGAAGGTAGGAAACCAGCCCTTTGATCATCTCCCAGGACTTCGCGTCGAATCCATGCTGATTGATGATCAGCTTTGTATTCGGAGCATATTTGTTGGCAACTTGAAAAGCGAGATTGATGTACTTTGGCGGCTTGAGGGGATGACTCTGGTCGAAGCCTATCTTGGTCCAGGGGTTTTCCCATCTGGCCGTGCCCGGTCGCGGTCCGTGCCACTTACCCCTGTTGACGGTTTCATTCACCACGTCCAGCCATTTCACATGCAGAAACTTATCATAGCGTTGGCAGAGTTTGCTCATGAAATCAACGAGACTCTTCTCCAATTCTTCCGCGCTGCGGTCGTCTTCTTTCGCCCAGCGTGAACACTGCGGACTGATGGGGCCATGTATGCGCAATACCTGCTTCGATTTAGCGCAGTGCGTCACCCAGTTATCTGCCAGTTCCCACTTCCAAACCCCCGGCTTCGGGTTGATGGTCGAGTGCTTAAAATCGTTCTCAGGAGTTACATAACTGAATTCACGGTCCAACGTGACCCCGGAGCCCTTGGCACGTTTCTGCCAACCGGTGGTACCTCCTATATAAACCTTGCCCTGCGGATATCTGTCCACCACGATCTCACGTAGTCGCCGCCCCTCCGGCGCGTCCGCTGCAGACAACAAGGCAGTGCACATCGCCAGTAGGGCCACGGTCAGTTGGCGGTGGCTCTCTCTTGCCATCTACTCGTCCTCGATCACGATTCTGAATCCCGTATTGTGCACCCGCTGCCAGGAAGGATAGCCGAGGCGAAAGGCCGCCCGGCAGCGCCGCGGCGCGTCGTAACAGGAGCCTCCACGCACCACACGCTCACCTTCAGCACCAGGGTCATTGCGCCCGTCAGCCTCGCGGTAGGGATAAGGGCGGTAGACAGAACGCGTCCATTCCGCGACATTGCCGTGCATATTGTGCAGGCCGAAAGCGTTGGGACTGTAACTTGAGACGGACGCAGTCACGACCTTGCCGTCATCAAATCTCCTTTCCGCAAATTGCCTGCCTTCGGAAATCAGCATCTCCGCATCACCGCCCACCACAAACAACTCTCGGCCTTTACTCTTACCTGTTATTCCTTTGTCCGCAAAGCTGCGGTCCGCCATGTTCGCATATACGGCAAAATCCTCCTGCAAACTGCCGAAGAAAAAATCTTGTTCCGATCCGGCTCTGCAGGCATATTCCCATTGCGCTTCAGTCGGAAGGCGCACGGCCTTGCCGATCTTCTTCGAGAGCCATGCGCAGAAGGCCTGGGCATCATCCCAGGATACCCGTAATGCCGGTTGTTCGTCAGCGTTTAGCGTCACTCCTTGGTCATCACTGCGCTGCAGGTGGCGCCGGCCGTAATAACGGCTGTCGTGCCCCGGCCTGAACAGCCTGAACTGGGCATTGCTGATCTCAGTGCTGGACATGAGAAAGCCCTTGCCGATCGTGATCGGCGTCATCGGGCCTTCGTCGCGCAGAGAATTGCCGGCGCCCATCATGAAACTTCCCGCCGGTATCCGACGCAGGGGGATGTCCAGCCCTCCTGGAAAAGGGATGCGGCCGACGTCGACGGAGATGGTTTTCTGCTTGCGGCCTTTTCCCGTGAGCTGAGGATGTGGCTTCGGTGGGCTGACGGCTTTCGGTGAGTCGTCGTACCGTTGCTTGTGAATCTCATCCATATTTTTCTGTTTGCTGCCGTAAAGACTGCGGTATTTCTTGCGCAAGTCGTAGACATTGCCGAGGGGGGCCCGGTCAAAGACGTCCTCCCAGCGGCCGTGGCAGGGGCCGTTTAGATCGATCCAGAGATAGAGTCGTCGCATATCGTCAGTCGTAAGTCCGACACCGTGGTGTTCTTTCTGTAGCATCTGTATCAGCGGACTGGTGTTGGCCGCGTATTCCCCGGGCGTAAGCATCGACACGTCATCACCCACGTTCACCCGGCGGAGGTAGGGGACAAGCGCTTCATAGGCCGGCGTGTAGGGAATAATCGTTTTACCATTGAAGGGCACCTTGTAGGCATCGTTCAAGCGTGTGTGATCCAGATAAGAAGGTTCCCGGCCGACATAATTCTTGCGTTCTGCCTTGGGGCGCAGGTCCGGGGCCTGCTTCTCGTCATGGCAGCTGACGCAGTTGCGGTTGAGCAGGGGTTGGATTTCACGTCCAAAATCAAATCCCCGCGGCGGCCCAAAGCAGTCCTGCAGTTGCTGGGGAGCATTGCGCAGGGCCATGCTGACGAGGGGTACCGGCGCCTCTTGGCTGTCCTCATGACAGCCCAGACAGGACATGCGCTCACCGGGCATGGCCGTCACCCAACTGCGCATGAGTTGCAGCGCTTGACCATGATCGTCAAGCAACTGAAAAGCAATGGGAGTATCAGCAGGAACCTGAAAAAGGGCGGACCCGTCCTTGTGTACGTTGGCCTCACCGATGACGCGCATCACATCCCAGGGGCCGCTCATGCCGATCTTGTCCACGCCGGCCAGGGTGGGGTAGCCAAAGTCATAGGAAATGACACGCAGTTTTGTGATTGTTCCCGCTGGAACCCCGTCCAGGCCGGGCCCGGTGTAAACATTCTGGATATAAACCGACGCGGAGTCTTTGCTGAGGTCGACCCGTTCCGGAAGTACTTGCGGGACCGGCCGCTCCCGCAGCAGCGCTGGTTTGAGGTAGGAATGTCGTGGATCGGTTTTGATCATGGTGACGTTGCCGTGGACATCGGCGAGACAGATGCTGAAATTCATGGTTTCCTTGCGAAGGCGAACACTGACGAGGGCGTATTGCTCGTCGATGGGGAAGGCGTGACTGAATTTCGGAAAGACATTCTCCGTCAGGCGATCCATGATGACTTCTTTATGTTTACCCGGTCGCCCTGTCACCACTGTCTCGATCATCTTTTTGCCGCCGTTCCCACGCGACGGGTTGAGAACCGCCAGGTAGCCGCAGCGTGAAGATCTATGGTAGCCGCCGATGATGCCTACGATTTTTTCGGATCCTGGGATTGCCTTGGGTGAGTAAATACTGTTCGGGTACCAGGTGTTGCTGCCGAAGAGCGCTTTCTGACCGCTGCCGTCAGGGTGCATGGCGATGAGTTGACGATTGAAGAGACGGTTCATGCCCGTGTAGTCCCAGCGATTAAACACCACTCGCCCGTCGTTCAGTACGCTGGGTTGCATGTCGTGGTCCTGATCGTAGCAGAGCCGACGAACTCCGCCGCCATCAGCGTTCATTACATAAAGGTTGGCGACTTTTTTTTCAATCCCGTGCCAGCATGGCACACCCTGAACCGGGGCATCGGATGCGAATATGATCTGGCCGTTGGGCAGGTAGCAGGGATCGTAAACGTTGACGTCGTTCTCGTTCTTGCTGACCTGGCGGAGGCCGCTGCCGTCGGTCCCGATCTCAAATATTTTCCAGGAATTCTCATGAGGCCTGGCGAAGAGCAGGCGCTTGGTGTCCCAGTGAAGGTCCAGGTCGGCGATCAGTGTCTTCGGTCTGGCCGGCACGATGCTCTTTTCCTTCATCCCCAGGCTTGACAGTTTCACGATGGACCCTGCCGCGCCCGCGTTCAGGTAGTTGCTCAAGGAAAGGTGGGTCTCCGGCAGGCCGATCGCCGCCATGGAGTTACTGTCGTTTTTCGTCAGTCTCTTCACCATCGTCACCTTGATGGCGACAATGCTCTGGCCCGCGAGAAGAGGGTGAGCAAGCAGGGCATCCCGTTTCAGTCGCCTCAACTTGGCCTGAAAATTCGCCGAAGATGTTCCCGCCTTCTGAAGTGCTTTCAGGCGGGCCAGATAGTCCTGGCCTTTGTAGTCGTCGGGGTATTTTTGCTGCAGATCAGTGATCGAACTGCTGAGTGCCTGCAGCTGCCACTCGTTGTAATCGGCCGCGGTCAGCGGCAGAGCGATGAGCAACGAAAGAAACACCAGCGCCCGCATTGCAACTGAACTCGGTTTTAGTGGCATATGTGTTCTTTCTAGCCCCACTGATCGCCTGATAGAATTAAACCCAAAAAGGACTAAAGGTCGCGCTGATGAAAATCAAGTTCAGTCACGTAAGTGTTGGAGGGGAAGCTTGTCTCCCTGCGACCTGTGCCAGTCCGCAAGTTTTTTCGCGTAGATGCGGCTTAAATGCGTGAAAAGAAGGCACATTGATCCTGTCGCGCTCGTACGGCAACACGCGCCGGATCAATGGGGTGTTTTTGAGTGATGATTTAACCAGTTCAATCAAGGCCGTGAGGGGGGCGCTCCTCCCACCTTTCATTGCGGCCGACAGTTGGGGCAATGATATAGTAGGGATACTTTTCGCGGTTGGCCGGTTTGGATAGGACTTTATTAGCCGCGCAATTACCCTGCCAGTTTTGATTACCCCGACCGCCTGAACCGGGTTCTGTTCCACATAGCGAAAGGCCGTGACCAGATGTTTGTAGTCCATAGGACAAGACAGCTACATCCGGCCTGGGAGGTTGATCGCATTCACTGTGCGTGTGCGCTCTTCGGTTTCGCTCCGTAAATGCCCTTTCTGCCAGGCTTTCGCGCGATAGGAGAATGCATCGCCCGTGGGCAGACACTTGAGGGGAGTGAATTTTGCGCTTACGGGCAGGCTGATTCGTGAAGTCGTGGTATCGGGAGTCTCGTGGCAGCCCACACAGCTGCGTGTCTCTCCGGGGCGTGCATACATCCACACCAACTGGTTGCCCACGACACGCCTGTCACTGTCCAGTACCTGACAATGAACGAGACGATCGGCCGGAATCTCAACAAAGAATGAACCGTCAGAGGCAAGCGGCACGGTGCCCAAAACCCGAGCATGCGTGCCGGTGTGATTCTTCCAGGCCTCACCGCTGCTGTTCGTGTGCGTGTGATGCCGACCCGTCACCGGTTGACCCTCGATGATGCGAAGCAGTTTGCCGCGCGTTCGCGTCAGTTCCTCCTGGGAAGTCCTCGCCGAACTGCACATCAATCGGGCGGTGAAGGAATTGCTCCTCACCATTTGCGGCAGGACCGGCGGACGGGCGCGTCGCATTACCGGGCGTGCCTCAAAGTCAGCCCGCTTCGGATCATTGTAAATGAGGTCCAACCCGCCCGTGGCAAGGTCCATCAGGTAGAGTCCCAGGTCGACGTCCTTCCTGCTTTTTGCGCGCCGCGTGGCGGCGCACAAGGCTCGCTTCCCGTCAAGAGGGAATGGCGACGTCACAGCCATATCCTGGTGTCGGGGCAGGACACGTTCGCTCATGCGGTTGGGGCCGACAATGGTAGCGCCGCCCGTTGTTGCCACCATCACCGTTCCATTCTGCAGTCCCTGAGGCTGGGTCAGGCGCAGGACGCGGTGCCGGGAGGGGACCTCGCCCCAACCGCGCTCACCCGATTGCTGCGTGATATTCCGCCAGAATTCGCGCCGTTCCGGGCCGTATACCGTCTGGTTCATCGTCCCGTCAGGCCGCGTGGTCTGCACCGTGATCTCCGTCTTCAGGCGGGAATAAAAGAGGTCGAGCCGACTGAAAACGATCCCCCCGTCCGGCATGATGGCCGGTTCATTGTCTCGACCCAGGTTGAACCCGATACAGTGCATGCCGCTGCCGTCTCTGTTCATCACCGTCAAGCCCGTCGCGGGGTAACCGTGATACTCATCGCGAAGCCCGACTCGGCTGGAGGAAAAGACGATTCGCCCATCCGGGAGATAGGCAGGCTGAACGTCATGGTATGGCCCCTTGGTTAGCTGCCGAAGCCTGCGAGTCTTAATCTCAAGCTCGTAGACATGCCACCATGGATTCGTTTTCCCCCGGCGCGCAAAGACTGCGCGCTCACCATTCCAGGAAAGCTCGCAGTCAGCGACATAACCCTCAGTGAAGGTGGTCAGCGCGCTCACCTTGCCGGTGGGACCGACGGGTTTCAGGAGATAGAGGTTTTCGCCCAGCCTGTAGGTGGGACCGGAATCGGTGGTGGAATAGGTCTGCCGCCAGATATCAATCTGAAAATCGTTGGGCATGTCGTTGGAGCCTTTGATAAAGACCAGGGCCTCCGGCTCTGCTCCAGTCGGCGGCGCAGCGCTTGCCGCTCTGTTATCCCGGACTGAGGCCGGTAGGCTGTTGTCCCATTGCAGATTGCGTTTCCAGAGCGCTTCCCGGGCCAGCAGTCGGATGGAATGAAAAGGGTGATGCGCAGCAGCCGTTTTGAGAGCCGCGATGGCCGTCGGGTTGCCAATTTTGTCAAGAGACAAAGCAGCGGAGTACTGTACTTCCAGAACATTCCGATCATCAGTCAACATTCCGATCAGGAGTGGGACTTGTTCAGCGCTTCCCAACTCGCCCAGAGCACGGGTGAAGGCTTCTCGCCAGCATGGAGACGGGGCCTTATACTCGTCCTGCCCATACTTGCCCCCATTCTTGAAAAGAAAGTCGCCAAAATAGCCGTAATCCGCCTCGGTTTTAGAATTCTTGAGCAATGCTTCGATTCTGCTGACCGCGGATTTTTCCTTCATGAACATCAAGGTCTTCGCCGCGTTTATCCGCACCCAGCCGTTGTCATGTTGGAGACACTTTATCAGCCGCGGAAGCTGTGACCTGTCCCGGCAGAGAGCAGACATCCAGGTCGCCGCGAATGAACTGCCGCCGGGGCTCTGTTTGGCTTGGGCCAGGAGTTGGCTCCGAGTCTGTTCGGGTAACGAAAAATGGAAGGTGGGCGAGGAGTCGAATCCCAGCGCCTGAAAAGCAATTTCACAGATTTCCTTTCGCAGCCCCGCGCGGTCGAGCAGGTAGATGCAGATCTCTTGGAACGCTTGCCGGTCGTAGATCATCGCGCCGTCGAAATCGCTGGCCATGTTCACAGGCAGCAAGGGGGCGATGCGGAGCAACTTTGCGCGTATTTCTTCGCTCCTGAGCGGGAAACGGCTGAGCGCCAGTGTAATCACGTAGGCCGTCTCATACATACGGTCAATTGGCTCGAAGCCGGGCTTGTCATCCTTTGGGATTTTGGCCGGTGATTTCCTCACGATGCTCATCGCATAATGAGGGTAGACCGCAATCAGCGCTTCGGCGGAGGCCTCTCCACCAATATCGCCGAGGGCATCGGCTGCGTACCTGGCCCACTGCGGATTCTGTAGAAGAGCGATCAGCAACTCCTGACCCTTTGCGCTATTGAGACGTCCAGTTGCACGGATCGCCGCCTGCACCATCAATTTCTCTTCTTCCTTGCCGACGGTCCTTGAGACATAAGGAGTCAAGGTCCCCCTAACCGCCTCTGCTGCCCCCTTTCCTCCCAGGCTGCCCAGTGCCCGCAGCGTCCGTTCGCGTGCCAGAAAACTCAAGACCGGGGCGGACTCCTGACGCTTTTCAAAAACACTCAGACTGAAAAAGGTGGTGGGATAGATCGGCCGCTCGGAGGCATAGGAGGTAATTCGCACAAAGCGCGCATCGGTTTGCTTGAAGTCCACGGTCAACTTTGGTGGCGTCAGCGCTTTCTGGCGAAACAGTTCGCGGAACTCGATACCATCTGTGCTGACCGAGAGACCGCAGTCGGTCATGCAGAAGCCTTTGCCGTATTGTTCAACGCTGACGGATGAAATGGATTTCAGACTGCCCAAGTCAACGGTGCAGTGTTGGGGAAAATCGACCTGTTTCGTCTGCCAGAAAGCAGCGGAACCATCAGTTAAAACAGTCGGGGGGCCTTTATAGGTGGAAGAGGCACTTACGCTGCAGTTCTGAGCCAGATCTGGAGACAGACTCTGGAGTAGCCCCGAGAGTTGGCTGGGCGCAACGCCCGCGTCGGGCAGATTCCTGTACCAAGTACGCCAGACCTCCGCCTGCTGTCGACGTTGCTTCTCGGCAGCGTGAGAGGCGAAGGGAAACTCCATACCCGTCAGATTGGTTAAGGCCACCCAAGCCGCCTGACGAACGCTCCAGTCAGAATCGTCCAAGGCCTTCAGCAGGACCGGAAGCTGCTCTCGGCCCCCGCACCAGCCGAGAGAGAGGCAGGCATTGCGCCGTGCGTCAACCGAGCTGTCGCCCATTGCTTTGCTGAGTTCGTCCGCGGCCTCATAGGCACGCAGAAACCCCAGTTTCTCGGCAGCAGCAGACCTCAACTTCTCATCACTGCTGCTGAGCTGCACCCTCAGTTTTCTGATATGTGTCTGATGCAGCGAGAGGTCTTCTCCCTGAATCTGCTGGGTAAAACAGCAACAAACCAAGAACAGACTGGAACAGGTGATCTTCCTCATTAGGCTTTCCTCAATAATGCACCCTGTTAAGCTAAACTTAGGTCCCGCAAAGCGTTGCGCTATGTCTTTAAGATATGATCGAATATGAGTTCTGGCAGAAGCTGGATCGCGAAACACAGATCATACCGACGCCCGCAGATGGTTGTCCCTGTATCCATCTTGTCCCTCATCTCCTGTGCCTGCCTGCTTCGCCCATCCGCCATTCGAGGATCCCGCCGGAACGGCCTTTTCGGAGCTGGACCTCGATGCGCAGGGCATTGGTCGTCACCGGGTTGAAGGTTACTCGGTTGTACTTGTCGACATCGGCGGTGTAGGTCGACGCGCCGGTGACCGGCTTGAAGGTCACGCCGTCGCGATAGAGCAGCCGCCAGGAATCGGGGACCCAGCAGCCGCCGGTGTCGCGGTCGTCAAACCAATAGACTTCGACACGGTCAACCGTGGCGGGCTCGTCTAGATCGTACTGCACCCATTCCTTCGAGCCCAGGTGGCTCCACCATGTGTGCCGTGGAATGCTCAGGTCGTGGGAGTTGGGCGGCTCGATCTGGTCGTTCAGTGCGGCCGGTTCGTCATTCCTGTTGCAGTGAGAGACGGATACCTTGGCTCTACTTGCTATGGTCGGGCGAGGGACCGGCTGGACCTGTTCGGGATCTTCTGCCAACCAGACTGTCATCGCGCCGCCCGCGCGGTTATCCCAAGCGTAGTAGGGAATCGCCAGCAAATCGACCGGCAACCGCCCGTCCGAGTCGCCCATGCGCACGGCCGCCTTGCCGCGGATGACCGTGACTCCGCCGAGCAGGTCCGTCCGATGATGGGCCACCAGTTCGGCGTCCGGCGGCAAGAACATCTGGTGTACGGCTGCATCATGGTCCACTGCTTCGACACAATAGACGATGGGGCCTCGCTGCAAGGCGACTCGATCTCGATCGGCCGCAACCTTGGAATGAGCACGAACCCGCTCGATCGGCATCGGCAGATCCAGTTCGATCGTGTCCCCGGCCTGCCATTTTCGGTTCAGTCGCAGGTAACCCCGGTCCAGCGTCGGGCCCTGAAGCTTTTGTCCGTTGATTGCCACGGCCACATCCGACGCCTTGCCCGTACGATAGAGTCCGCCGGGCGTCTCCGCATCGCGGCACCAGCCAGGGATTCGCAAGTACAAGTCGAAGGAGGTCGCTTGCTCCGGTGCGATCATCAGGCGGACCTTGCCGTCCCATGGGTACGTGGTCTGTTGCGTCAATGAGACGTCCGTACCGCCCACCTTCAAATGCGCCTTTCCTGCCGCGTACAGATTCACGTAGACCGAGCGGTCGTCGAATGCGTAGACGAACCGGCCGATCTGAGGATAGATGCGGACCACGTTGCTCGGACAGCAGGCACAACTGTACCATGGCTCGCGGCGATAGTCGCCGTTCGCAGCCAGCCGGTTCTGGTAGAAGAACTTCGTGCCTGACAGACTCAAGCCCGAAAGGAATCCGTTGTACAGCACCCGCTCCATCACGTCGGCATACTCGGCATGCGGTTCGATCAACAGCATCCTGTGGGCCCAAAGCGCCAGTCCGATTTGTGCGCAGGTTTCCGAGTAGCCCGTGGCGTTGGGCAAGTCGTAGTCGGGCCCAAATGCCTCACCCCGGGCTGTGGCTCCGACACCGCCGGTGACGTACATTTTGCGATGCGTCGTACTTTGCCAAAGTCGGTGCAAAGCTGCCAGCAACTCCTCGTCGCCGGTCTCCAGGTACAGGTCTGCCATCCCAACACAGTTGTACATGGCCCGAACAGCGTGGCCCACAATCTCGCTCTGCTGGCGAACCGGAGCGTGATCCTGCGAATAGCTCCCATACAACTTGTGGCCCTCGACGTTACCACGCTGATCGATAAAGAACTGCGCCAGCTTCAAATACCGCGTCTGGTCCGTGACGCGATAGAGCTCAATCAGAGCCAGTTCGAGTTCTTGATGTTCAGGCACCATCATCTGCTTGCCGGGTCCAAAGACCGAATCGATGTGATCCGCCAGTTTCGAGGCCACGTCCAACATGTTCCGCTTGCCGGTTATCCGGTGATGAACCGCCCCGGCTTCGATCATGTGCCCCATGCAGTAAAGCTCATGGCGCGCGTTGGAGTAGATGTTTTTGAAACGCTGATTGGCGTTGTCGATCGTAAAGAAGCAATACAGATACCCATCGGGCTGTTGAGCGGCCGCGATCTTGGCGATCACGGCGTCCGTCAGTTCGTCCAGCTTGGGATCTGCCTTCAAGCCTAACTCGTAGGCAGCTCCCTGCAGCACCTTGTAAACGTCCGAATCGTTAAACCAGATTCCCTCAAACGCACCTTCCATCTGTCCAGCCGCCTTGGCGAAATTGCTGATCCGGCCGGTTTGTTCACAGATATTGAAGCAATAGGGCAGCGTGATCTCGCGACACGTTTTCATCCTGGGTGCCCAGAATTCGTCCTGGATTTGAACTTGGGCAAGCGGCACGAGCGCGAGCTTTTTCTTACTGTCTGCCAAGCCAGTCTCCGCGAAAACGGACACTCCAGCCAGCACGATTGCACCAATCACGAGTCTGTTCAACTGATAGGAATTTGCTTTTCGGCTTAACACTAATCCCTCTGACACCACCATAGCGCCCTGACAATATTTCGCCCACTCGGTCTTCTCATGCCGCTGCGGGTTGCAAACCTGCGTTCCCTTGATTGCAGCTTGCTGCTCTGAAGATCACTTGGGCACGGGTCGGAAATCGGGGTGATCCCGATACTTCACGTTGCGTCGTCCGAAGTAGCTGCCGTAGTATGGAGAATTGGCGTCGATCCAGGTGACCAGCTTGATGAATTCAGGCTTGGAAAGGTCTACCCCCTCATGTCCCTCGCGAATCAATCGAACAAGCTTGCTGACGTGGGAACCCAGGGTGTAGGGCGCGATCGGTGAGGCGTCCCCGGTTTTCGGTTCGTTTTCATGAAACACCTGGACGAAGTTCCTGCTGAGCAAGTTCTCGTAGGAACGGTTGAACAGGGTGGTCAAATCACCGCTCAAATCGACATCCCCTTCCTCTTTCACCGCGTTATGGCACCGGACGCAATGCCGGTCCAGGATCGGTTGCACATCAGTCACGTAATGAATCGGGCGTGGCCCGCTGTCGCCGGGTTGCGGTTCCAGTTTGTTCGGTCCATGGCGCAAGGCAAGCAGGGGCTTGTTCCCCGGTGTCCATTGTTGCGAAGTGTGACAACCAATGCAGGAGCGTGATTCGCCCGGACGCAGATTCACAAACGTTCGCATTCGCTGCACTTCCATGAAATCCGCGTCCAACGCCTGAAAGAAGAGGTTGCGGTCCGGTGGGACGGTGAAATGCGCCGAACCATCCGCTTCCACTGGCACGATGCCCAGCACCCGTTTGGCGTGAAGGCTGCCATTCATACTGATCACCGCGTGTTGCTGATATTTGCTGTCCCCGCTCCAGAAACGCCTTGCCGCCCAGGGCCGTGCCAACGTTTCCATCACTCGGAGGTACTTGATTCTCCCGCGCTCCACTCCGTTCAATCCCATGTATACGTCCGACATGACGAGGGGGGCCGCGGCTTTGCCGGAGTCTCTCGATGACGCCACGACGGGTGGTGCTTTCCTCGGCCGGATCGGCAGCGGCTGCCAGCAGGATATCGATGGATCGCGATGAATCGGAACCCGGTTTCCGAATTCATCCAACAGATAGATTCCGTAGCCGGCAAGATCGTTAAACTCGCGGTCCGGGTTGCAGACGACCAGGTAGAACTTGTCGTCAAGAGGACAGGCATCCGTGTAGAGCGGTCCCTTGGTGTCCCGGCGCCAGTGACCATTGCGCCGGTGGAAGTATCCGTACTCGGTTCGCACATCGACATTTGGAGTGATGTAAGTCATGGCATTGCGGGTGCGAATGGACTGCCGGGTGTCCAGACGTATGACTGTTCCGACCCCCAGCGGCATATGCGGCGCGCCAATGACTACAAAACGGTTATTCATTCCCGGGATGGCCCGACCGTGCAGCATGGTGTCCGGAAAGGTGATGTTGTTGCCGAATATCTCTGTTGAACCACTTCCGTCCGGGTAGACTGCCCAAAGGCATTTGATCACCACGTCCGGCTTGTCCACATATTCCCAGCGCGTATAAAGAATGCGCCCGTCGTTCATGATGCTGGGTGATGCTTCGCTCAAAGGACCGCTTGAAAGCACCTCCATGTTCCCCCCATCGGCATCCATCCGATAGAGCGCCGTGGTGGTGAACAAATCAGGCGCATCACAGAGAACACCGCGCTCGCATCGTGTGGAGACAAAACAGATGCCGCCGTCGGGCAGATAGCAGGGATGCATGTCGTCGGTATGGTGCTGGTAGGCTTGGTCAATCTTGTATTTGTTGATGCGCGATGCTTCATCCGGAGGATCGAAAGTAATTTGGTGAAGCCCTTTCCCGTCCACACCCACTTCCCAAATCCGAAATCCTCGTCCCACCTTCGGTTTGTAACCAAAGACCGCCCGCTTGCCGTCGAACGACAGGTCAACGCGTCCGAAGATCCCACCGTTCAACTCGGGCGCAAGTTCAGTCACCGTTCCATCCGCCAATGACAAGACACACAGGTTCCCGCCAAAGTGTTTACAACCATTGATGAAATCGGTGTAGTAGTGATTGGATTGGTAGGTGTAGCGTTTGACAAACAGCAGTTTGTTGAACCGTATCAGCGGATTATTGGTGACCAGGGCTTCAGTCTTCAAACGCTCAATCTCCTCGGCAGCCTGGGGCAGGGTCTTCAACTTGCCTTCCAGCATGGTTAGGCGCTCCAGGTAGTCCTGGTGTTCAGGATAGTCATAGCGTTCTCCAAGGTAGGAAATCGCCTTTCGCGTTCCGGCTATGTTCAGTTCGGCCAGTCGTTCCCGGGATTCTGCCGTGGGATCACGAAAGGGATTCTTCTTCGGTGGCGATTGGCTCGTGGAGACCGTTAATCCTTTCAGATGAGGCATGAATCCGGCGCTGGTAATGCGGATGGTGTTCCGGCCGTGGTTCAGTTCTAGCGGGCCATAAGTTTGCCACCGAAGATCGGGGGTGAAGAAGCCGCCAGTGGATTTGTTGAGCACCTTGTCCGGATGGTCCTTTCCGTTGATGCTCAATTGGCAGGGGCGTTGTTCCCCCGAGCAGTAGTAGAAATGGACCGAGTAAAGCCCACCTTGAACATGGACCGTCCATTCCATGAATCCGTTCTTTCCCTCGCAAAGGGTAAGATTGTCGAAGGCGGCGTATTCGGGGGCCACATTGGGTGAGCGCACAGAGAGCGCGTGGGCGGGAACACTGGCCTGTTCAGCCCGGAGAGCAAACAAACCCGGGAAAAACAACAACAGGCTGAAAAATAATCTCACGAGCCTTTCATGGGCAGTCCCGGTTCTGTGATTCGAAAAGCCATTCTCGCGTGAATTGTCTGGAACCGAACTCACAATCGGGGAGCCTTACCCTGTCCGGTCTGCGGCGACTTGACTTGCATCAAGCTTGCAACTGATTGTCACGCCGTTCAGCGGTTTACCGCATGGGGGCGATTAAAACTACCGCCGGCCCCCCGGGCCGAATTCTTGACCGGCAGCTTCAAGCGGTCGACGAGGGAGTCTTGGGATAACCCAGGGATCCCAGGGCAGAACTGATCTCATCCAGAATCGCGGGATCATCAATCGTTGCGGGCATCTTCCACTGCACGCCGTCAGCAATCTTCTTCATGATGCCCCGGAAAATCTTGCCTGATCGTGTCTTTGGCAGACGCTCAACGGCCGCAACCAGTTTAAACCCGGCTACCGGTCCGATCTTCTCGCGCATGAGACGTGTCAGTTCTCCGGCCAGCTCATCGTCTTTCCGGTTCACGCCTGAGTTCAACACGACCAATCCCAGCGGCAACTCACCTTTCAGGTTGTCTTTCACGCCAATGACAGCGCACTCAGCCACATCCGGATGTGCGGTCAGCACTTCCTCCATTGCCCCGGTCGAAAGCCGGTGTCCGGCGACATTGATCACATCGTCGATGCGGCTCATGATCCAGAGGTAATCATCCGCATCCTTGAACCCGGCGTCGCCCGTGAGATAAAAACCGTCGAATTGACTGAGGCAGGCATCGACATAGCGTTGATCTGCCTGCCAGAAGGTTGTCAGTGTCCCTGGAGGCATTGGCAGTTTGACGACGATCGCACCGATCTGGCCGGTGGGCACGTTCTTGCCGTCATCGGCCAGCACGCGAATATCGTAGCCTGGCACGGCGCGGGTTGGTGACCCCGGCTTAATCGGCAACTGTTCGATGCCGAGGCAATTCGAGGCCATTGGCCAGCCGGTTTCCGTTTGCCACCAGTGATCGATCACCGGCACGCCCAGGGTTCGTTCGGACCATGCCAGCGTATCCGGGTCGCAACGCTCACCCGCGAGGAACAAGGCCCGAAGTCCGGACAGGTCGTAAGGTTCAACACAGGTTCCCTGGGGATCCTCTTTCTTGATCGCACGGATCGCTGTTGGAGCGGTAAACAGCACCTGCACCTTGTGGTCGGCAACAACGCGCCAGAACGTACCCGCATCTGGAGTTCCCACCGGTTTGCCTTCGAAAAGCACAGTGGTGTTGCCGCTCAGCAATGGTGCATAGACGATATACGAATGCCCCACCACCCAGCCAATGTCGGAGGCGGCCCAATAGACTTCCCCCGGTTTGACGCCGTAGATGTTCTCCATCGACCACCGCAGTGCCACGGCGTGACCGCCGTTGTCGCGAACCACGCCTTTGGGCTGCCCTGTCGTTCCCGATGTGTAGAGAATGTACAACGGGTCGGTTGCGGAAACCGACACACATTCCGCCGGTTCAACCCCGGCCAGCGCTTCATCCCACTCAATGTCGCGTCCGGCAACCAGCTTCGTTTTGATCTGCGGACGCGAAAAGACAATGCAGCAATCGGGCTTGTGGATGGATAGGTCAAGCGCGTTGTCGAGCAGGCTCTTGTAGCAGACCACCCCCTTTGGCTCTATTCCACAGGTTGCGGCAATGACGACCTTGGGCAGCGCGTCATCGATACGGGCAGCCAATTCGTTTGCTGCAAAGCCGCCGAAGACAACCGAATGCACAGCCCCGAGGCGTGAGCAGGCCAGCATCGCGATCACCGCCTGCGGAATCATCGGCATATAGATAATCACGCGGTCACCATGGTCCACACCCTGTCTGCGCAACGCACCGGCAAACTCCGCGGTGGCGTCGCGCAACTCCCGGTAGGTGAAGCGAGACACGGTGCCGGTCACCGGACTGTCGTGGATCAATGCAACCTGATCCGCCCGTCCGCCTTCGACGTGCCTGTCCAAGGCATTGTAGCAGGTGTTCAGCCTGCCTCCGGTGAACCAGCGATAAAAAGGCGCATTCGAATTGTCCAGGACAGTGTCCCAACGCCGTTCCCAATCGATCGCCTCCGCCGCCTTCGCCCAGAACGTCGACGGATCAGAAATTGATGCCTGAAGTGTCTGCTCGATCGTGTCACTCATTCTTCTGTCTCCGATTACCTCAAGAACATTGTTAAGGCCCCTCAATCATTATTTCTTTGGCCACATTGCGCATGGTGCCCTTCAGTTTCAGGCGGGTGTCACCGAAGCCGTGGTAAACACGAATCCGCTTTGATCGGCTTAAGGGCTGGGCGTCGAGACTTCTCAAGGTGAAGAACGCCGGCTCGTCGTAGTGCAGTCCGTTCCAGTTCAGAGCATGAAAAGCCACGAAGACGGGGGATTCAATCAGGAACCCGAACGGCGGCAACTCGATTTCCTCGCCTGATTGGGATTTGTATAGATAAGGGAGGTGGTCGGCATTGACTACGACCGCGAGGGCATCAGAACCTTCTCCAAAAAGGGAGCGGCGCACCTTGTAGTCTGAAGTCAGGAACTCGAACTCTGTCATTGTTGACTGCGAGGTGAGTTCGTTGAGTGGCGAGAGGATTTCATAGGTGTTCTTCACGAACCGGTCGAGAGGATGGAGATCTTCAGCCCACCCCTGATCAGCGTGGGTGAACACCGCGGGATCCATTTGGTTCTGCACGGGTGATTGCTCCAAAGGTTGGAATGTAATTTTGTCCGAATCGATTTTGACTCGGCCAACGCGGCAGCGGCTTTCCCCGTCCAGCGGACCTTCCAGAGCTGCCCTGGAACCATTGAGCGAACGGAAGAGTCCCATGCGAATCTCGAATATGCCGGTCAACCCTGTCGGGACTATGACCTCGAACGGTCCCTGCCGGACTTCGCCGGGTTGCCAACGGGTGGTTGGGGCATGATCGTTCTGAAACTTGATGTTGCCTGCTTGATCGGTGAAATGAACGAAGACACGCCAGTTGGTCGGAGGTGTCTCCTTGACCGACCATTGGTAGGTGACGCTGAACCGGTCGGGCGCCGTTTGTTTCAAGTCTGCGATAGCAGGGCGCAGCGGCATCGGGGTTTGCTTCTTCGGGCCGGGTTCTTTCCAGTAGAGGTGCTGGGGAATGTTGTGATAGTGGAGGGGGCGTCCGATGCTGATGTGATGGAGCACGTAATCCGCCGCCTTGGCCGGGTCATAGCCGTATTTTCCATATGCGGCGATGCAGTCACGGTAGACCATCTCAAACAGGGGAATGGCCACTCCGCCCACTTTCGTCATTAGATTGGCATTGTGATAGTGTTGACCGCTCACCCCGGTCAGTCCTTCGAAGAAATCGCTGTGCGGGATGGCCCATTCCCGTCCACATTCGCTTCCGAACATGCCGAACAGTTCGCGGGCGTAATCCGAGATGGCCTGTTTCCATCTCATATCATCCCATCGAGTGAGCCGGTGTTTCGGATCGAAGCACTCCGTTAATCCGGCGGCAAAGGTTGTGTCGATGAAATAGGCGCAGTCGCCGACGAGTTCTTTTACGGCCGGCAGGTTTTGCGGGCGCCTGGCCAGTTCGACCGCTTTCCGGGAACAGGTGAGATAAGCGCGACCCCCGCCCCATTTACCACCTTGAGCCAGGCTGCCGTCGCGGTGTTTCGTGAGATAACTCTCATCCCAGGAAGGGGAATCACGGTACATGTCCTGGTAATTGTCGTGGAGGCCAAAGTGGTAGCCGAGTTTACGAACGCGTCGGGCACAGTCAGACAATCCCTCGTTGCCGCCGCATTCGGGCGCGGCGGGCAGAATGTCCGGGTGCTGATTGTCGTAGCCGCGATGGATCCAGCCTCCCATCAGGAAAAGAACCTTCTCCAGCTTTAAATCGTTCTTTAGGTGTTCGGCGATCTGAGCCGCTTCATCGAACGTCCAGTTCACACGGACGGATAGTTCCTGGTTACTTTTGTCGTTCATCCGTCGGGTGAGGATGCTCCAGAGTTTGTAGTTGATGGCGCCGAAGAGTTTGGCGCGTTCCGGGTGTCCCTTCAGCTTCTCCTTCCAGGTGACGAGTCGACCTTTTTCCCTGGCGATCTCTCGATAGGCCTGAGCGATGGTGATGTGATTCCCGTTGCCTAGGAGGTGTAGTTGGAAGGAATTGGCCGATTGACGAAGTTCAAGCGATGGAGAGAGTACCTGCCGTCCCTTGAAACGTCCTTCGGCGGGTAGGACACTCTTGGTTCGGGCTTTGACATAGGGATCATGCCAGGTAAGGAGCGCTGCCGCGCCCCTTTTTGCGATACCTAACATTTCCATGTGGCAACCTTCATAGGCGAACGTGTCGAAGTCATGGGTGAAGGCCAGGCCGGTGTCTGCGGGCAACAGCATTCCTTCCCGCACCGGGACCAGGAGGTAGCCCTTCTCCGTGTCGGTCACCCAGAGGGCGTCTTCCAGGAGGCGGACATGTTCAACCGCCAGGGCCTTGTCAGCCCGGTAGCTGAACTGCAGAGCCTTGCCGCCTTTGAGTACTTTAATGTGAACAGTGAGGGTGGCGTTCGGCATGGCCGGCAGAGGACGAAAGACGGCCTCCAGAGTGTCCTTCGCGCGCCGAACTTCACATTGGGCGAGACTCAGTGATTTGCCTCCCGCCCGGACTACGCCGAAGCGGGGTTCGAAGGGATTGGAATGCCAGGAGGCATTGGCTTGCTTGTCGACGATTGTGTAGCTGCCGTTGTCCGGCCAGATCTGGAACTGAACCGAAGAGGTTTCAAGGGTTGTTGGTTTGGCTGCGGCGTGGAAGCGAGGTATTGCCGTGGTGAGTAGAAGAAGCAGGGAAAGGAGGATTGTGCGAGAATGCATTTCGTAATGATGCGTGGGGCGAATCGCTAAAGCGAACGGTCTTTCCGGAAGCGATAGTCCGGCCAAAGGGGACAGTTCAGGTCGACCCAGCCCTTGAGCACGCGTAATTCCTCCGACTTGAGGGTAACTCTCTCGTGCTGTTTATCGCCCAGAATCTTGAAAAGGCGGCTCTGGGACGTGCCGAACGAGAGGGGTTCGGCCTTAAAATGTCGCGAACCGTAGTGCCAGTCGAAATAGTGCACCCATCCCCCCGTGATCAGGGAGCGGTAGGAAGCGGGTACGCGGTGGGTGTCGCGGATGCCTCGCAGATCGAATTTCGACTCCGACTTGGTATCATGGCAGTGGACGCAGTTTGCGTCCAGAACGGGCTGGACGATCCGTTCGTAATCGAAGGGCACCGCGCCCCATGGCGGCGGTGTAAGTGTCTGCACGGTCTTGGCCAGTGCCTGGCCAGTGTGCCTCAAAGGTGTGGCGTGGCGGGCGTTGTGGCAACCGACGCAACTGCGTTGTTCGCCCGGCTGAAGTTGGACCACACTGCGCATGCGTTGCACCTCGTTGAAGTCCTCGTCAAGCAGGTGGAAATAGAGCACTTTGCCAGCCGGCGCGGTGAAGCTCACTGAGCCGTCTGCCGCGATGGGAACCGTGCCAAGCAGTGTCTTGGCCACGTAGCTGGGCCAGCCGTTGCGTTCGGTAACCGTGGCCGATCCGTCCTCCGCCCGGGCGGCGCTGCCGACCCGGAAGGCATGCGGCTGCAGCGCGTTGGCCGTCCGGGTGGAGTAATTTTGGCGCGGGCCATGCACCAGGTGAATCGGGGTGGCATAGAAATCCTGAAAGCTTGGATGCGAGCTGCGATACTCGCCGTAGTCCAGTTTTTCCAGAGGGGCCGGCAATTCTTGGGAAACCTGCAGATACTTCGCCTGGCCGCGGGCGACGGTCGAGCCGAGGCCTTCGTAGACGTCCTGGACCATGAACTGGCCGAGCCCCTGTTGCGCGAGGACCGGGTCGCGTGTCTCTGGCAAGACCGGCGGACGCGTGCGGGCGTGCAGCGGCGAGGGCCGCTTGCTACTGATCGACGGGTCGAAATAAAGCAGTTCCCGATTTCCGAATCGGTCAATGACATACAAGCCCCAGTGCGACTGTCGGCCGGGATTGTGACTGACTAGGAAATGATCGCGCGAGATTGGCTCCGGATCGCGGAAGGTTTCGTGGTGAGACCGGTCCATCTGGTAACACGGCCGGGTATCGGGTGTGATGCTTGTGATGGCCGCCGTGTCGAACAAACCCTTGTTAGGATTGACCAGTGCGATAGGCCCCTGGTGGTCGCCGTGGGAGATGAGCGTGCAGACGATTTCCCGGCTGCCTGGCACCTCGCGCGCATGGCCGTAGCAGTAAGGTGTATTGTTGCCGAAGACCAGCTTGGGGTGGGTGCCATCGGGACGGATGGACCAGAGCGTGTGGCCGAAATCGGCCCCCTTGTCCAAGTACTCTGAGCGGGTCCAGAGAATCCGCCCGTCACGCATCATGGCCGGATCCCATTCGCTCAGATTCGCGTGAGAAAGCCGGCGCAGATCTGTTCCATCGGGTTGCATGCGGTGCAACACATAGGCCTGCGGCTCCCAGCAGAGGAACCGCGCAACGCAGCGGGTGGACATGAACCCCAGTGCGCCGTCAGGCAGCGAGACCGGATCGAAGTCGTGGAAAGGGCCCTCGGTCAACTGGCGCAGGCCGCTGCTGTCAGCGCGCACGGACATCAGATGCCAGTAAGACTGCCAGCCGTTTACCTCGGGCTTATCCGGCCGGTAGGCGAAGTAGATGGTCTGTGCATCGAAATCCGCCACCGGGTCGCGCACGATACCTGCGCCGCCGTCAAAGAGAGTCTCCACTTCCGCTCGCGCGGGATTCAATCGTCCATCGCCGTCGTGTGGGATTCGGAGCACGCAGATTCCTCCACCGGATGCAAACAGCGAATCCATATGCTCGCTGTAGTTGTGCGAAGGATGAAGTGGGTGGCGCTTTGCAAAAAGCACACGCTCGAGCGGCGCGAGTCCGGGATCGCGGAAAAAGAGTCGGCGCTTGGCCTTCCGCGCCGCCAGGAAGAGCGCGTCCGAACCCGCTCTCGCCGGATCCTCTGCCTGCCGGCGGAACTCGGTGAGTTCGGCCTGTTCCCGGTTGACGTCGAGTCCCAGCGTCGTCAGCCGTGCGAGCATCTCCTCAAACTGGACAAGCGTGCGCTCCAGCGGCGCCAGCCGTGACAGACGTCCCCAGTAGGGCGGCCCATCGGGCACGGCGGAACGATCGTTCACGAAAGGGGAAAGGTAGTCCTTCGCATCCATCCGGCTCCATGTGTCCCGTTCCCGCAGGAACGCGTAGGTGACGGCGCCAGCCCAGGTTGGCTCCGGCAACTCCATCATCGGGAATCTCAGATTGGGCTCGGGCAGGCGCAGTTCACTGACCGTGCGCTTTAACGCCCCGGCCTTTTGCCAGGTTTGCCCATCGGGCGAGAGGCACACCTCTGCCTCCAGAATCTGCCGGTCTGTAAACCGGCTGTTCCGATCGCGCGACAGGACCACCCGAGCGACCCGGGCGGGTTTAGGCAACTCGATCTGCGCCCACTCTTCGCCCGTCGTGGCTGCAATCCAACTGTGGTCGTTGCCGTAGAGACCGTCGTTGAGATGCGCCACGGCATGAATGGCGTAACCGGGAAGGAGTGAGGAGGCACGGGGGACTGCGCCACGGCTGGCCAGGGCGAGGTTGGCGGGCGAGTCCGGCCCGTAAACCTCGAGTTCGTCGATGCACGGCTCGTTGCCATGCGATCGGCGGATGACCAACCGCACGAAGCGCGCCTCTTGCACCGCAAACTCGATGGAGGTGGCCAGGGTGTTGGTCTGTCGGTCCAACGTGCTTTTCGCCGCGTGTGCGGCAAACGCCTCTTCGGTGATTTCGCGGCGGCCTTGGTCAGTCCGGTTGGTCGGCTCCGTGGCGGAAGCGGATTGAAAGGGAAACAGCAGCGCCAGCGCCGGGATCCACGAGGCCGCACAGCGAAATGGAACAATGTCTTTCATTGGAATTTTCTGGGTTGGGGTTTTATAGATTGCTGGGGGGATTATCCGGTCGAATATCGTCCGGTTCATTGATGATTCCGCGACCAATCAGCAAAGACTGCACGCGGACCCTTGTCCGGCGAAAGCCGCACACTCGTACCATCGGGAAAAATCGCCGTTTTCTCTTCGTTACCCGGTGCTCGGGAAAGATCCCGGCCAACGATCTCCTCTTTCCATTCCCTCGTTGGCTTATAGCTGATTTGCGAAAAGAACACAGACATCCCGGCCAATTTCTCTTCCGACCAATTGTCCGTCCGCTCACCCATGAACGTCAGAGCCACGGCATGGGCAATCGCAGCGGGATCCGTGCTTTGAACCGCTCGGCCGGAGTCAGGCTTTTTTGATTCACGAACGGATTGGCACCAGAATCCCCCCCTTCCACAGCTGCCAAGGTGGCCGCATAAACAAACGTTAACATCAGGGAGAGAAACGATTTCACTATCGGCATTCCTATGCCTGAAGTGTACTTGGAATATCGCTCCTCCACACAGAATTCGACCGTTATTTGTCCAGCACCCCCCATTGATGCCGCGTCTATAGGACCTCACGGGATCCGGGCTATGACTTGAGTCAACCCTTTCATGTTTTTACAGAGATAATTCCCCGACTGGGGCGCCTTTTTCAGGATCGGACCAACTGCGAAATCATTCCGAATTCGAGTTGATTCGGGTGGTCAACCGTGCGGGAGAAAGGACGGTGATCGTTTGGCGATTGACTTCGATCAATCCTTCTTTGCGAAATTTCGCCAGAGTGCGGGACAACGTCTCGCTTATGGTGCCCAACTCCGCGGCCCAATTTCGTTTTGTCATGCCGAGCGGGACGGCCACCCGGTCATCAGCTTCCGGGCTTGGGCAGCGCTTAAGTAGCCAGTTGAGCAACCGGGTCTCCACGTCCTGCGTGGCTGAGTCCTCTATCATTTCGAGAATCGTCCGGCAGTTATTGCACATTGAGGAAAAAAACCGGAACAACTGCTCCGGATGCCGTTTCAGGATTTCCATCATTTCGTGTTTCTTCACGAGAAGCATCTGTGTCGATTCGAGCGCCTGCGCATCTGCAGAATATTCCTTGCAGGGCCAGAGACTCGCCAGAGTGATTGATTCACCCGCGCGATAGATATGCAACACCCTTTCCCTTCCTGACACATGCGTGCGGAAGAGGCTGATCGCGCCTTTGCCCACCACGTAAAAACTGTTGGCCTTGTCTCCTTCCCGAAACAGATACTCCCCCTTTTCCAGAAACTTGACCGCTGTAAACGCAACGATTTTCTGAAGGTCCTCCTGGGGCAGATCAGCAAACGCTTCGCATTTTTTGAGGTTAATGGCAGTGGTTGCCTGTTTAAATCTACTGGATGTATTTAGCATGGTTCAATCAAGGTCTCCCTCTGAATCTAGAATGACACTAAACTGGCTTCTCGGACAAAGCAAATCTTGTCTATTGCGAGTCCTTTTCTGTAATAACTGCAATGGAAGTTTTTCGGACCTCAATGCAATCAGTCCCTGAATCCTAACATTCAAACTGGCCCCAAAAAAGTGGTCCGATCATCATTGTAACTTTGTGTGACGAAAATTCAATACCTTGACCCAAGTCAAGGTATGATGTGGAGCAAACAGTTACCAAGCTTCCATTGTTAATGCTGGTAAAGATACATTTCTGATCCGTTCCAAAGGAAATTGAAATATCCGGCCATACTAGAGCGAAAAATGAAGAAAATAATTCGTTATACAATAATTGGGGGCTGCCTATTGGCGCCCGTAACTAAAGCGGCGCAGCCAGTTGCGCCGGTAAACGTCCAATCCAACCAGGCAGTGCTGGAGGTGAAAGGAATGGTCTGTGCGCACTGCTCCAAGGCCGCCCACAAGCAATTATCTGGTGCCGCGGCCCTGAATCGAAGTCTGCTCCAAGATGGTCTGCTTATTGATATCGACAAGAAACAGATCGTGATGGCGTTGCTTCCTGGCAAGTCTGTCGACTATCGCAAGTTGCAGGAAGCTATTAAAGAGAGCGATTGTGAATTGCTCCGTCTTCACATGCGTTTGCAAGGGCGACTGGAGAAGAAGGGCGATCGTCTTGTGCTCATCGAAAACGGCACAGGCAAGTCATATCCCATAACTCTTCCCGAGAAAAACCAGCTTGTTTGTGACGGGAATGATGAATATCTGGCGTGGTATCGTGTAGCCAGCATGGCCTGCGCGATGGGAAAGCTGGAAGAGTCAAAAAAATCCTTGAAAAAAGCGGTTGAATTAGGCGGTGATGAGGTGATGTTGATGGCCTTGGGAGATGCAAGGATGGAAAAGTTGTGGACTGGTCAGCAGACCGTTCTGCAGGTGGGAGTCGGATGGGGTCGCAATCAGGAAGCCGCAAAAAGGAAGACGATGAATGTTTTGGTGGAGCGAGTGATTGAGTTCAATCCCTGAATTCATCAGGGATCGGTGCTGCTTACTGGGAACTGTCGTTGCGGAACGCAATCTTAAGTTTGTGGACGACATCAGTCGGACGGTTTTTTACCCGGCTTTCTGGGCGTCGCTGGTGAGGTTAGAATGTCATGCCGAAGCCAACTGCCAAGCGACGGTGATCCCCGAATCGCATCGCCTTGGCCCTGTCATAAACAGTCTGCCGGTACTCGATCTTGAGCATCCAATCCTCGTGGTAATACATCGCAACCGGTCCGACGGCAATCGTGTCGCCGGCCGGGTCGACCAGTTGGTGTTTGCCCGACTCGATGTGGCGTGCGGCGATGTCGAGCATCAGGAATAACCCCCGGCCGGTGTCGCCGTCGTGCCAGGCATGCCAACCGATGTTGGCATCGAACGCGAGTTCATCGCCGTGATCGAAATCGCGGCCGGAGCCGTTCTTCCAGTAGTACAGGTCGTAGAGGTGATACCACTTCGGCGTTTCGAAGCTGTAGCTCAGGCTCAGGCCTGCATCCCAGCTCCCGTCGCCCACGGCCCAGTCGTCCTCGGTGCTGCCGGTCGGCAGTCGCAGATTTGGGGTGAGGCTCAGGTTGTAGGTGTAGCCTTTTTTGTTGACGTACTTTTTCAGCGGCGCGCCGATGATGATGTCGCCCAGTCCGTGTCCGGTCTCCCGGATGACCTCGCCGTTTCGCAGCCATTGGCGCGACTTGTCAACGTACGGTATCTTGGCCGTGATGCGGAACTCTCGACGGAACGTGTACACGCCCTCGAGCCAGGTGGTGTCCACGCGACTCTCTAGTCCGTACGGGTTTGGCAGGGTGGATTCGCCATGGCGCAGGTCGTCGGCGATGCTGTGCACCTGGAACAACTGCACGCCATAGCCGCCGGCCCAGCGCGGGGCCATGTCCATCACCGGTTGATGCCCAAGGACACCCGCTGCGGCAACCAGCCATAGCGAGCCAAGCGCAATCGATCTCTTCATTACCTGGCCTTGGAGATCTCGTCGACTTCCACCTCGACCACGGCTCCTGGCTTGGCCTTGGCCAAGGTTTTGGCGGTGATCATCACGCGTGCGGTGACGGCATTGCCCTTGGACAAGCCGGCGGGTGCATTGGCCAAGCCGAATTTGTTCGGCCCCGCTTTTTCGGAGAGCAACCACTTGCCATCGACCGACTCCACCGAACCAGTAAGGTGCGTGTAGAGCTTGTCCAAGTCGTAGCCTCCCTTTTTGACAGCGGTCAGGATGCCATCGAAGTCGATCGGTTTCTTGGGATCACGGTACATGACCAGTCGACCGGAGCGGATGTCGATTTTCACGCCGGATTTCTCGCTGAGCACCGGCGAGTTGAAGTCGAGCTTGGCCAGGTTTTTCTGTAGACCCTTGGCACAGATCGAGCAGACTACGCCGTTGACCTCAACTATTAATTCGCCTGGCTTGGCCACGGCCGGCTCGGTGGGTTGATCCGCAATCGTAGTCAGCGGGGCTGTCAAAAGCGGCAGTGCCGCAAATAATAAAGTCAGTTTTTTCATAATTAGGTTCCTTTCTTTTTTCTGTTTCAAACATTGGGCTAGCCCGGGTGCGGATACATTCCGCGTCGGGACACATTGAGTCGGGGGAAAGAGAAGAAACTCAGGTCAGATACCGGCAGACCCACTTATGCACGGGCACGCCGGCTACCCGCAACTGAAGAGGCTGTGGGATGGAAGAAAACTTAACCGATGCTTCAGGCAGGTTGAACAACGGGTTGGCCTGTCCATCTGCCACAACGGGCGGGACTTGAAACTTGGCCTGACGCTGCGGCAGCGCCGGAAGCGGTTGATCGGCTTGGTCGTCGTCCCCACAGCAACTGGCTTTGCCGTCACAAGGACAATGTTCGCACTCAGCCGGTGCGCTTGGCTGCGATTGCAACACCATCCCGAGGCCAAGCTGTGATGAGAGCAGCAGGCAGCTAATCAGGATGGCGAATGTGTTTTTCATTCCGCGCAAGCGGACGATTTTCACCCGGCTTTCTCGGCGTCGCCGGTGGCGTCAGCGGGTTTGGCGTCAGCGGCTTTTTTCGCCGCGACCGCGTCGTCAAATTTCTTGATGTACTTGGCGGTGTCGGCCTTGAACTCGTCGTCGCAGCCTTCGCAGCAGAACTTGATCTCGCGACCCTCGTGAACAAACGTGTGCGGCTTGCCCATACTGCCGAGTTTCTTGTCGCCGACAAGGCAGGTGTCCAGCGGAAAGGCAATCACGTTGGGATCCACCGCCTTTTCACCACCACCGCACCCGGCAAAAAGAAACCCGACTGCGATGCCGCTCATTATAGCCGTCCACTTCTTCATAACACTGGCGAACAGATAGCCCCAGCCGGCCAAGTTGTCAAATCCTTCTTTCCTGCCGCGGGCCTATCTGTTAGCAGATACCCGAAACATGCCGCCGACAAACAAACAACCGGCCGACCCCCGGGCTTCGACAGCGTCCATTTTGTGCTGGAAACAGGGCGCGCTTGGCCAAGCGGCCGACGACTCGCTGGCCCGGGAGGAGCCGCTGGAAATCCGCGTCAAGGGGGAGTCGGTGGCCGTGACCATGCGCACCCCCGGCCACGACGAGGAACTCGCGCTTGGTTTCCTACTCTCCGAAGGCGTGATCACCGGAGCGGGCGACGTGCTTGAGGTCGACCCCTGTCAGCAGGGTGAGGCGGCTCTGCTCGGCAACATGCTCAGCGTGTTCCTCGCGCCCAAGGTCGGGATCGACTTGGCCAAGCTCAAGCGCAACGTCTACGCCAGCTCGAGTTGTGGCCTCTGCGGCAAGGCGTCGATCGAGTCCGTGCATGCGCACTTCCCGCCCTTGGCCAAGCGCGAGCCGTTGGTCGTCGCGGAGACGCTGCTGCAACTGCCGGCCAAGCTACGAGCCGGGCAGGAGACGTTTGACAAAACAGGAGGCCTGCACGCCGCAGGGCTGTTCGATGCGGAAGGCAACCTGCTCACGCTGCACGAGGATGTCGGCCGCCACAACGCCGTCGATAAGGTGCTTGGCCGCTCGATGCTCGACGGCGATTTCCCGCTCGATCACCGGGTGCTGATGGTCAGTGGCCGGGCGTCGTTCGAGATTCTGCAGAAGGCGCTGGCCGGGCGTGTGCCGATCATCTGCGCCGTGTCCGCGCCATCGAGTCTGGCGGTGGAGTTCGCGCAGGAGAACGGCCAGACGCTCGTCGGTTTTCTCCGGGGCGACACGTTCAACGTGTACAGCCATCCGGAGCGAATCACCGGACTCGTCAGCTAGGCGTCATCAGAAGACTCGGCGTTTGTGAATACGTCGCTCACGTCGTCGTTCTCCTCAAGCGCGTCCACTAGCCGCGTGACCGTCGCCGCGCCGCAGTCATCGACGGCGGTCGTTTGCAGGGCGATTGACGTCACTTCAGCCGAGAGCGTCGCGATGCCCTTCTCCTCGACCGCCTTGTGAACCTGCTCGAAATCGTTCGGCTCTGTCACGATCTCGTAGCCGTTCTCGTCCGCGTTGAAATCGTCCGCTCCAGTCTCGAGCGCCAGTTCCATCAGCATGTCCTCATCAGCGGCGGCGCGCTCGATGATGATCTGTCCCTTGCGCTCAAACAACCGCGTCACTGCGCCGGCGCTGGCCAGTTGCCCGCCGGCCTTGGTGACGATGTGCCGGACATCGGAGGCGGTGCGGTTGCGGTTGTCGGTGTGGGCGTGAGCGAGCACCGCCACGCCGCCCGGCGCAAAAATCTCGTAGGTCAGTTCCTCGAAGTGGGCGTCATCGTCGTCGCCGGCGGCGCGTTTGATGGCGCGGTCGATGTTGTCCGCCGGCATGTTGGCGCTGCGGCACTTGAGCAGGATCATCCGCAGGCGGGGGTTTAAATCTGCCTCGGAGCCGCCCGCCCGGACCGCGATGCCGATCTCACGCGCCAGTTTGGCGAACACCTTCGCCTTCTTGGCATCGGTGGCGCCCTTTTTCCGCTTGATCGTCGACCACTTGCTATGACCAGACATGGAATAGATTGAGCCGAGGCAACACGCCCCAGCGGGGTGAAAGCCATACCAAACTCGCACTGAGAATGGAATGAAAATCCCCCTGCTTGACCAAGCATCTGACCACAAAAAAAGCCCGGTGCTGCCCGGGCTTCTCGTGAAAGGGTCGGCTTTAGTCTAGAGGCTCAGGTCGACCTTGTCACTGATGCCAATTTTCTTCAACGCGGCCTTCAACTCGTCGACCTCCTGCTTCGTAATACCATCCTCGGGAGAAACGCTGAGTTGCAACTTCACCTTTGCATCCTTCACCAGGCCAAACTTCTCGAGGATGTCTTTCTGGAAAGCCACCAACTGTTCGCCGGTCAGGTCACCGGACCATCCAGTGCTATCAAAAGTGACAAGTTCCGGTTGGCGCGGTGTCTCGACGCGCACGCCGTACTTCATCAGGCGGGCGAACTGCAGGCGGCTGTCGGAGGCGCCGTCAACCGGATTACCCCTCATGTAAAGGCGCAGGAACGGTGCAAAGTTTTTCGGGCCCTTGTAATCTGCGCCCGCCATTTCGACGAGGGTACCCAGGTTGCCCACCTTGTTGTTCTCGAGGAACAAAAAATGCAGCCGCGTCAAGCCCTTGAGCGGGGCCAGATCAGTGATGTCGTTGTTGCCGGCGGAGAGGGTGGTCAGGCCCTTGAGCCCCGCGACCCCGTCGAGTTTGGCGATCTGGTTGTGATCGAGATACAGCGACCACAGCTTTGTGAGCTTGAGCGCTGGAGTGAAGTCGCTGATGCGGTTGTTGGAGAGGTAGAGCGAGCGCATGTTGCTGAGTTTCTCGAGCGGCTTCAAATCCTTCACGCGGTTGTTGGACAGCTCGATGTACTGCAGCGCGGTCAACCCGGCGAGCGGGGCGATGTTCTCGATCTTGTTCTTGGCGAGGTTGAGGTACTGGATGCGCTTCAGGTCCTTGATCGCGCTGAAGTCTGTGATCTCGTTCCCGGCGAGGTCGAGCGAGGCCAGCGCGCGGCACTTCTCTAGGCCGCTCAGGTCCTTGATGCCGGCTTTGGTCACCTTGATCGTGGAGAGGTGGATCAGGTCGGCCTCGAGCAGCGGCTCCTTGTTGTAGCGCTTGGCGAAGACAAACTTCCGCACGCCCTCCTCCAGTGCCTTGTCCTTGAACACCGACTTCGGCTTGGGCTTGGGCGCTTCAGCCTTCTTCTCCTCTTTCTTTTCCTCGGCGAACAGGGCCGGGGCAACCGCCAAGCCAAACATCAGGCCGGCGACGACGATTCCTCTGGTAATCAATGTTTCTTTCATGGGCACGTTATGCTGGGAAAAGGAAACCCCAAACCGCCCCGGAGGCCAAGCGTTTTTTGTTGGCTTGAACATCAACCGGCCTTCAACGGAGACTCCCCGCAGTGGCCGCTCTTTACGCAAAATGGCGCAAGCAGTCGCAATCACCGGTCTTTCGGGAAGGCTCCAGCGCGCCGCCCGAGCAACTATTGCAGGCCATTTGGCAACATCAGCGCATCCGCCGCGGCGGACTCCGCGCCACCGACGGGCGGCGGGCGGCTATCCTGCACCCCGGCTTCCTCAACCTCGAGGCCGGGCCGGACTTCCGCCGGGCACTCGTCCAGGTCGGTACCGCCAGGCCGTTTGAGT
>Ga0208406_1000006_pt1 | contig 96121 bp, 86 predicted proteins | sample ETNtaG_15_FD_185769 | JGI IMG/M metagenome (GOLD analysis project Ga0208406, IMG submission 185769) | Marine microbial and viral communities from oxygen minimum zone, Eastern Pacific Ocean - ETNP201302PF89A (SPAdes) (version 2) | ecosystem: Environmental > Aquatic > Marine > Oceanic ...
GGCCATACTGCGCCGACAGACTGGCAACGCCCTTAAGAACGTTGCCGATCTGTTTGCGCGGAATAGTGCCATCGATGCAGTAGTAGTCCGGCGAAATCCGGCCCACCGCCGGAAAAGCGTTTTTGCGCCCCGACCAGAAGCGCAACCGTTCGGCCTCGTCTCGAGCCACACGTATCTCGCTGGCGCCCCGCTCGCGCAACACTGCCGAAGTTGTCTCAACCTGCTGCTCAACTTCGGCTACGGTGCCGTCCACCTCGCACAGCAGGATAGCCGCCGCCTCGCAAGGATAGCCAGCCTGAGCAAAATCCTCGGCTGCCCTGATCGCGGGATTGTCCATCATCTCCAGTCCCGCCGGGATGATGCCTGCGGCAATCACCTGGGCCACCGCATCGGCAGCCGCCTCGATGGTATCAAAAGCCGCCAGCAGCAGCTTGGCTGTCTCCGGCTGAGGCAATAGCCGCAGCGTGACCTCGGTGACCACACCAAGCATGCCCTCCGAGCCCGTAATAGCCGCAAGTAAATCGTATCCCGGTGCGTCAAACCCCTCGCTGCCCACGCGGATGCTCTCACCACCCATCAGCAAAACTTCGGCGGCGAGCACATTGTGCACTGTAAGGCCATATTTGAGACAGTGGACGCCGCCAGCATTCTCGGCAACGTTACCGCCAATGGTGCAAGCAATCTCGGAGGAGGGATCTGGGGCGTAGTAAAGACCATAGGCTGCGACCGCCTCGCTCACTGCGAGATTGCGCACCCCGGGTTGGACCCGGGCCGTGCAACTGACCGGGTCCACTGCCAGTATGCGGTTGAAGCGGGTCATACTGAGCAGCAGGCCTTGACTATGCGGCGTCGCGCCCCCGGAAAGGCCAGTGCCTGCGCCGCGCGCCACTACCGGCACCCGGTGACGCTGGCACAGCGCCAGTATCGCCTGCACTTGTGCAACTTCATCCGGTAACGCGACTACCCGGGGCAATTCCCGATAACCAGAGAGGCCATCACATTCGTAGGGCCGCAATTCTTCCTCAGCCGTCAATACCGCCTTAGCCGGCAGTATCTGTCGCAGTTCATGTAGAAAGCTGTCTGAGTTTTCCCGCTTCACGTGCTGACTCCGATATCATCGCCGCCTTTCGGGCAGGCGAATGATCAGTATGTCACAGCACTTGACGGCGCTTAAGTCAAAAATATCGTTGGTCTGACCTCATTAATGCAAAAGCACAGGGTAACTAGCTTGGCAACCCTACAGTACCGCCTGTCTCGATATCTTCCAGCAGGTATTTCTCGGAGTATTTCCGGCAGGCGAGCACAAGGTAGAAGACTCAAAACGCTTTGGTTATGCTGTGGGAAAACCCCGCCAGTACGCACTGTGACAAACCGCCATGACCGAAGCTGCATCCATCATTGCATTACTGAACATGACGCCACACCCTGAAGGCGGCCACTTTGTCGAGACCTTCCGCGACGCGACAGGCAGTGTCAGCCTGATCGTCTACCTGCTGGAAAAAGGCGAGCGCTCTCACTGGCATCGCCTTAAGAAAGCCGAAATTCTTCATTTTTATGACGGAGACCCGCTTGCGCTGCTGCTTTCCCCAGAGGGGTTTTCAATCCAGGAGGAGGGCCCTTGGACGCCAGGCTGCAGATCAGCAGGCCTATCATCGGGTCGTTCCCAAAGGGACATGGTTCTCCATGCAGTCAAAAGGCGACTGGTCGCTGATCGGCTGCACCGTCTCTCCCGCTTTTTTGTTTGCGGACTTTGAGCTTGCCCCAAAAGACTGGGCGCCCGGAAAAGGTGACCCCTAACTTATCGATCGGCAGAAATTGTCGAACAGAATGCGGGCATTACTCTTGAACTGGGTCATATGCTGGGCGGCCTGATCTTCCATCTCTTTTAGTGCGCCCGGGCCTTTAACCTTATCCAGCGCCTGCGCATAGGCCGGCACTGCGTTCCACTCACTGATGGTGGTGTCTTGTAGTTCGACATGAAACTGGATCCCCCAGGCATTGGATCCAACCCGCATAGCCTGCCAGGTGCATTCCGGTGAACTGGCCAGGAGCACAGCATCGTCAGGCGGGGTGGTCACCGCCACCGAATGCCATTGCAGGCACTTGATGCGCGGCGCTACACCCTGAAGCAAGAGGTCCTCGCGCGCGGCATCGGTCAGGCTGACATCCATGATTCCAATCTCCGGGTTGCGCTGCACTTCGCACGTTCCGCCCAGCGCATCGGCGAGCAACTGGTGACCCAGGCAGAGTCCGAGATATGGCCGGTTGAGTTCGCGAACCCAGTGACAGATGGCTTCTTTTTCGGCAACCAACCAGGGGCAGGTGTCGGTATCCCACACGTCCATCGGCCCACCCATGACCCAGAGCGCATCAAATCCCTGAAGATCTGGTATCGAATCCCCGGCATCGAGCTCTACCGCTTGCCAGTCGATGCCGGCCTCGCTGAAAAACTGGCGGAAGATGCCCGGATGCTCACAGGCGATATGCTGAAAAACCAGGATATTCACGGCGCGAACCTACGCTTGTAATATCGCATTAGCAATCCAGCGTATGGTCACGTTCCCACTGGCTGATCGACGCGCTGTAGTTGCGCCAATCCTGGTGCTTGAGCTTGGCGTAACTATCAATCAGGGCATCACCGAGTCCGGCACGCAATACTTTACTTTTCTCAAAAAGCCGAATCGCATCCAGCAGGTTGGAGGGCAGGCGACGAACACCTTTTAAGGTATGGCCGTGCGTATACATATTAATGTCGAGTGGCTTGCCTGGGTCACGCTTGCTGGAAACACCGTCAAGGCCCGCAGCCAACACGCCCGCCTGCAGCAGATAAGGGTTGACGGCGCCATCCATCAGTCGCAGCTCAAAACGTCCGGCATCTGGCACCCGCACCATATGGGTACGATTATTGCCTCCGTAAGTAATCGCGTTAGGTGACCACGTTGCACCTGAGAGTGTCACCTGCGCATCAATGCGTTTATAACTGTTCACGGTCGGATTAAAGACAGCAGTAAGCGCGTCAGCGTTGTGCAACACACCGCCTAAAAACTGGTAAGCCAGTTTTGACAGACCCATCTGGTCACGGGCATTGTGGAACAGATTTTTCTTGCCCGCTTTGTCCCAGACCGACACGTGTGCGTGGCAACCGTTACCGGTAAGATTGATAAAAGGCTTAGGCATGAAGGTCGCGCGTAGCCCATGTTTTTCAGCAATCGCCTTGACCATGTATTTGAAAAACACATGCCGATCAGCCGTAATCAGCGCATCGTCGAAATCCCAGTTCATTTCAAACTGACCGTTCGCGTCTTCGTGATCGTTCTGGTATGGGCCCCAGCCAAGTTGGATCATGCAGTCGCAGATTTCGCTGATTACATCGAATCGCCGCATCAAAGCCGACTGGTCATAACAGGGTTTTTCCTGGGTGTCACTGGGATCCGATAAAGACAAGCCGTCGGGGCTGACCAGGAAATACTCACATTCGACACCTGTTTTCATGTGATAGCCTTTTTTAGCCGCTTTTGCGATCTGCTGCTTCAGCGCGACCCGTGGCGAAGCCGCCACCCACTCGCCGCCCATGAACAGATCGCCTGCAAGCCAGGCTACCTGAGGCTTCCACGGCAACTGGATCAGACTGTCCGAATCCGGAATTGCGAACAGATCCGGATGAGCAGGCGTCATATCCAGCCACGCAGCAAAACCAGCAAAACCAGCGCCGTCTTTTTGCATCTGCCCAATTGCGCGCGCTGGCACCAGCTTTGAGCGCAATACCCCAAACAGATCTACAAAGCTGATCAGGAAATACTCTATATCTTTTTCTTTAGCGACTTTCGCCAGGCTAACTGCCATTGAACTTACCCTCCGGTGAAACGTTCATTACATAGTACTCTGAGATCTGAATTAGAGGCGCAGATGTTCTCACGACGTCGGCTGCGGCTCAACAATGAATGATAAAAAGCGAATAGGCAAACGCTTTAATTCCTCGGGGCCATGCGGTGCATCAGCATCGAAATAAAGTGAGTCGCCTTTGCCCATGGGATAGGTCCGGCCGCCATGTCGATAAACCAGTTCACCTTCGAGGATATAAATAAATTCAACCCCATCGTGCTGGAACAATGGAAAAACCTCAGATGCCTCTAAGATGACAATAAGGTAAGGCTCTACCAAGGTCGCCCGGTCACCCACCGAGTGGCCCAGCAGGTGATACTGGTGCCCAGCCCGCGTGCCGCGTCGATCAATGACTAAACCCTGCCCCGCGCGCACGAACGATGCCTCGCGCTCCTGCTCGAACTTACGAAACAACGCGGTAACAGGGACGTTCAGAGCTCCGGCTACAGATTGAAGCGTACCAAGCGAGGGTGATGTATGACCGTTCTCAATCTTGGAGAGCATTCCGGGCGATAACTTCGATTGACGGGCAAGATTTGCAATGGTCATGCCAAGTTGGGTGCGGTATACCCGAACCTGCCGACCAATCGCGTCTTCCAGTTGATTTTCGCGCTCGTAGGCAGCATTGGGGTCCGGCGCAGTTGTGCGCGCCAACACCGGCTGAACGCTACGGCGATTCATGCGGTCGCTGCCCCTGCTTTCACGTTGTAGCCAGGCACCGGGATGCCTGTCACTATGCTGGTCGCAAGCGTCACGCACCTTAAATCTTCTGGCTCAAGGTTATGCAGGCGAGTTTTGCCGGTACACCGTGCCATCATTGATGCTTCACCGGCATTAGCCTTGAGGATAGCAGCAAGGCCGCGGGTGCGCTCATCCTGAGAACGGTCCGAGTGCCACTGTAGCCCTGTCTTTGTAACCTGGCCGCCCATCGCCAGGGCCCCAGTCACGCCATACACAACAACGCTTGCGCCCAAGGCAATCAACCGGGCCGCATCTGTTCCCGAGCGCACACCTCCGCTGTAGATGAGCATCAGCGCCTCTTCTTTTTTTCGCGCCCGTAACGCCAAAACCGTGTTGGATAAAAGGTCGAACTGAGGCTGTGTATTGAGTTCTGCAGACAATGAAACATTATCCCCAGTGCCATCAAGTAACAACAGCTTAAACCCCTGATTGAGGGCAAATTCAACGGCATCGTCTATCTCGCGAGGTTCAGTAATACAAAGGCCTGTTACGCAATCTTGAATAGAACCTGTCGGTATCGATGACGCATCGCCGCTCCAACGCAGAATGTGTCCGGCTGCATCAGGGTTTACAACCTCATTGGGTCGCAGTAGTTGGATCCAGGGTATTTTAGCCCCAGGCGATAGCGCGCCCAGATACCCGCCGCCGCTCTCGTGGATCGCCTGAAACGCCGCCCGCCGAACTTCCTCAGGCGCTTCATCCATGCCAGCGACAAGAAATGGTATTTCGAGGCCTAATCCCACGCCCAAACTGATATCAATTCGGCAGGCTTCCCGGTAGGGGTCGATCACCAGGCGGGAAAGATTCGCCGGAAGAAAAACCAAATCATCCAGCGACGGCCAGCGCCCTTCTGGAAAGGGGTTCTCCCGCCCTTGCAGTCGCCGCTTCAGCATGGCCTGATGCTTGAGAGCATCCTGGGGGTGGGTGCGCGCCATTGAAAAAAGATCTTCACGGTGGCGAACCGCGTAGTCCGCTGAACCCGTTTCTGCATCGCAGCGATAACAGCGCGCGGCCTCACGAAGCGCTGCTGGTTCGTCATAGGTATCCTCAATCTCCGGAAATGTCTGCGGCTGTGCGCCCACACCCTGAAAAACTGGCTCCTCGATGGGGAACTGCTCCCACTTGGCATCCTGGGCCACCGGCACCCGGCGGGTGCGAAACGGGGTGCGGTAAGGAATAGGTGCTTCAATCTGATCAAGCGCTGCCTTAATGTAATAAGCCGCCCTTTGTCCATGATGCATAGCCATCACAATGGTCGAGCCACCAAAAGCGCCATCGCCGGCGGCGAACACCTTCGGATCGGCAGTGCGCATTGTCAAAAAATCCGCCTCAACCTGGCCACCACCCATGAGTCCCGCGTCTTCCAGCGCCTCGCAGATTCCCTTCTGCCCAACCGCCGCTATTATCATGCCGCAAGGAATCTGAAACGTACTACCGTCGACAATTACCGGAGCACTGCGACCATCCGTATCGGGCGGCCCGGCTTCAGTTCGAACGCACTGCAGCACAAGGCCATCCGAAACTTCCAAAACACCCGTCTGCAGGGTATTGTAGATAAATTCAATGCCCTCTTTTTGCGCATGGTGTAATTCAATTTTGCGGGCAGGGATATCCTCGCGGCCACGCCGGTAAATGACCTTAACGGTCTTACAACCCGGCAAACGCAACGCTGCGCGGCAGGCGTCCATCGCCACATCACCACCGCCAACCACCACCACAGTCTCAGGCATCTGAGGGCGCTCACCGTCATTGATTCGACGCAGAAAACTCACCCCATCCTCTACCGCAGGATGGTCTTCTCCGGCGATACCCATAGCTTTGCCCCACCACGACCCGATCGCTACCAAGACAGAATCGTGGCGCGACTTCAACTGCTCAAGTGAAACGCCAGGCCCCAGGCCTGTATTGAGGTGCACCGTCAACCCGGGACACTGATATTGCAGCCTGTCAATATCCTCACCAATGACCCCAGAGGGTAAACGAAACTCGGGGATGCCCCAGACCATCGTCCCACCCAGACGGTCGGTCATCTCGTACACGTGCACCGAGAAACCCGCCCGACATAACTCAAAAGCTGCAGTCAGGCCCGCGGGGCCGGAGCCGACAATACCGACCGATTCTGGCCGGGTAACTTCAAAAGGGGTCAGGGGTGAATCGCCGCCAAGTTGGTCCATGACGAACCGCTTGAGATTTCGAATCTGCACAGCGCCATCACTGCTTTGCCGACGGCAGGCCGGCTCACAAGGCGCGTCACAGACCCGCCCGCAGATCGAACTGAACGGATTAGTCGCCGTGATCGCCTCAAAAGCCTCCTGGTACTTCTTCTCCCAGATATGGGCTATGTAGGACGGCGCATCAGTGCCAACAGGACATGCTGCCTGGCAAGGGGCAGCCACAAAATGTACATCCGCAGTATCGTCAGCAAAACCTGGCGGGACTACCGGAACACTGATGCGCTCGAGACCATAGACGCTCATGGCGCGGTGCCCGCACTAGAGGTAGCAGTACCAACGGGCACTGGTTCATACGGCAATCCAGTGATATACGCAGCCTCGGGGGTAAGTGCAACCAGATCATCGCGACCCAACTGGCGCACATCATCATAACCCAGAGCATCGGTAATGGCGGCAATCTGCCAACGCACACTCTCGAGAAAACGATGAATATTTTGGGATTCGTTCTCAGGCTTATAACGTTTTTCGTGCTCTGGATCCTGTGTTGCTATCCCGGTAACGCATTGCCCCACGTGACACTGCATGCAGGCGATGCAACCCCCGGCAATAATCACAGAGGTGCCAAACGCCACGGCGTCAGCCCCAAGGCACAACGCCTTAACGGCATCAACTCCATCACGCAGTCCGCCCATAAGCACCAGTTGAACTTTGTCACGGGCACCGATCTCCTCAAGTGCTTCAACAGCCTCGATGATAGCCGGCAACGTGGGAATACCCACATTGTCGATTACCTCGGCGCTGCCTGCGCCGGTCGAGCCCTGCATGCCATCCAGCTCGACAAAATCGAAACCGTCCTTCGCCGCTATCTTAATGTCATCGCGAATCCGCCCAGCCCCAAGCTTGACGCTCACCGGAACCTCATAGCCGGTAGCCTCCCGGAGCTCCTCTATTTTGATGACCAGATCGTCAGCCCCGAGGATATCGGGATGCCGCGACGGAGAGCGCAGATCGATTCCGGATGGAATACCCCGAATCTTTGCCAGTTCCGGGGTGACTTTTTTCGCCATCAGCTGGCCGCCAAGGCCAGGTTTGGCGCCCTGGGAGATATAGATCTCCAAAGCGTCAGCCCGGCGCATATCGTGAATATTCCAGCCTAGGCGCCCACCGAGACACTGAAAAATCAACTGCCCAGCTGCATCGCGTTGCGCATCACTCATACCGCCTTCGCCGGTATTTTCCGCAATTCCCGACATGGCTGATGCTATTGCGATCGCCTGCTTGGTCGATCGGCTGATGGCCCCATAACTCATTGGCGCAATCATCACTGGCATACTGAGATTTAGTGGCCGGGCGCCGTTGATACCACCGATCTCAGTTGCCATCCGCACCTGCTCCACCACATCGCGCTCAGAGCCCGCGTTGGTAAGGTTTTTGCGAAAACCGATATCGCTGAGGTGCGGCAATGGTCGCGCTCCACCATAACCGCGGATGCGGTAGCGGCCGCTTTGCGATTTGATCGCAATATCTTCCTGGACTTTGGGATTCCAGTAAGGCGACGTGCCTGAGAAACTCTGAAACGGAATGCTGCGCATCGGCGGTTCTGGAGTCCCGTAACGCAACTTCGTGCCAGCATTCACCACTTTGGAGAAACCCACCGGTGCTTTTATGTCGTAGCGATCCAGAAATTCGTGCAACTGGTCCAGTTCAACCTGGTCGGTATCGGTCAGCATTGCGTCAGAACCCAGGTTCTCGACCTTGCCGGCGACGAAAATCTCACCCGCAGACATATCCTCTCCCAGGCGTTCGCCAGAATCCCCCAGAATAATAATGCGCCCGCCATACATCATGTAGCCAGCCATAAAATTGGCATTACCAACACAACACAAAGTGCCCGCCTTCATGACCTGGCCAGCGCGCGAGCCCATGTTGCCGTGGATCACGATCTCGGCACCGCGAATGGCCACGCCCGGAATAGCGCCGGCATTACCCCCGACCACAACCGAGCCGCTGTACATGTTGTCCCCCACACCCCAGCCGACGTTATGGCTGACGTTGAAATGTGCCTGGTCGGTCAGCCCTGCACAGAAATACCCTGCTGAACCCCTAACACTGACCCGAACCGGTGCGGTCAATCCAACACCAATATGATGGCGGGCGTCGGGGTTGAGGATCTCGACGTCTTCCCCCGCCTCCCCCAACGTGCGCAGCCGTGTGTTGGCCTCGCGAACGCTTAACTGTGCTAAATCGAGTGCGACCATGTCGCGTAAGTGCCGGGAGCGGGCTCGCGGGTATTGAGGGCCTGCCCCGGGAACAGGCGGTTCAAGGAAACTTCTTCTGAGGCGATTGCGACCAGGTTCTCATCCTGGTACATGATCATGGGTTTGGCCGCGAGCCGATCCTTGGCATAACCAATCTCGTCCTGCGTAGAGACCAAAAAGGAAAAGGTGCCGTCCAGGTCTTCAATAGAGCTTGCCAGCGCCTCTTTGAGGGCAATGCCCTGCGCCAGTTTGTCAGCAAGATAAACCGCGATCAGTTCACTGTCGTTATCGGTGGTGAATTCGAATTCCCGCTGCTGAAGGCGTCGACGCATTTTCCAGTAATTGGTGATCTGCCCGTTATGGACGATCGCCACATCAGCAAAACCGGTCGCCCAGAAGGGGTGTGCAGCCTCGGGCTTGACCTCACTTTCTGTAGCCAGGCGCACATGCCCCAGGCCATGGGTGCCGCGAAACTCGTGTACATCGTAACGATCATCTACCTCGTGGGCACTACCCACATCCTTAACAATCTCCAGACTGGTCCCGATAGAAATAACCTTGGCCGCACGCTCCATCTCATAGGAAAGTTTTTGCACGTCACCACTAAAACCGACCGTCACGCGATAGTTATCGCCGACTTGCGCTTCTTCTTCGACGATGGCGCCGAGTTCCCCGAGGCGGCGGCGGATAGCATCAATGGCTCCGTGACCGCCTCCTTCGTTGAGCCTGTCCAGAAAAAAGCGCAACTTCAGTCGGCCGGAGAGCTCGGGCGCGTACAAGGCAAAACCGGTCGAATCAGGTCCGCGATGCTGGCAGCCATCAAGCATCCGTATGAGCGCATCGCCGGTGTCGAACACTTGATCGACACCTCGATACATGATTCCTGCAATCCCGCACATAAGCTGTCAGTCCTTGGAAAATTTCTACGGTGAGGCCAAACCGCGAGCCTACGCCGTTCCTGTCACAGATTCAACAGGTGGAAACAATGTTTCTTTGTAGGAAACATTTGCTTTTAAGGGATTGATCCTCCCCCCACTAAGTTGGTCCAGCCTTATAGTGAGTTTAGGAGGATCAAGTTATGGGAGAAAAGCGTCATACGCCCCAAGAGATTGTCACCAAGTTGCGCCAGGTTGAGGTACTGGTAGGGCAAGGACAGTCTCGGATTGACGCAATCCGTCAGGTGCAGATTACCGAGCAGACCTACTACCGCTGGTGCAAGCACTATGAGGGTATGGGTAAGGGCCAACTGAAAAAGTTGAAGAGGCTCAGATCATCATCGAACAATGGCGAAGACACTACAACACCATCAGAGAACACGGTGCTTTGGGCTACCGCCCGCCAGCTCCGGAGGCCATCATCCCAATAGACCAAAGGCCGGTCATGCACTAACATTCAAGCTAGATCAGTTGGTGGGGGCTGGTCACACCATGATGCGCCTGTAAAGCGCTCAGCAGATTTTGCCATCACGGCTAGCGTCGCTTATTTCCTATTTGGATTAATATATTGATACCGACCACGACTCATATCCTTGAACCCGGCTTATGGCGGGCAGACCCCTACCTCGAGCGCTATACCGTCCCTGCGGGCGGCTCGATCGTTTTTGAGATTTTTCGCGATGATTCAATCACGATTATCGATCCGGAAGGATCTCAACCGGGCGAACTGATCGCTTTTGACAAAAACGGAAAGCCTGATTGCGCCGGATTATCAGATGATGAACCCCTTGAGGCATCAGGCTTTCAACAATCGATGTCTGTGCGAAGTGGCAACACACAGCAAGTGCTTGCAGGATTAGAGCGGCGTAACATCGATCCGTCCCAGGCAAAGGCCTTGCCCCTTTTCGGCACCGAAACACCCCCTGGCGTAGCGGCTAACTATACCGCGGGTAAAGACCTGCTCTGTATCGTTTGCGCCCCCGGTAAGTCGATGGCCGTAGATGAACAAATGCCTCCCACCTCGTTGGTGGTTAAAGTCCAGCGCAGCCGTCAACGGGACCTTTGCGAGCCACCATTGCCAGAGCCGCTGGCCGAGCCGCGTTTGGAACTGCGAATCGATCGCTGTACAGCCGGGCAGTACACCGTGCATGCTGGAGAATATATCCAGATCATCGATGTGGCAGGGCGTGAGTGCTCTGACTTTTTAGCCTTTTCCCGTGCAGCGCTTGATCGCGGCCAAGAACGCCATATAGACATGACAACCACCCGTACCCTGGTGGGTGCCGGGTATCCAGGCCCGGGGCTTTATGCCAAGTACTTCGACCGCGATATGCAGCCGCTGGTCGAGGTCGTTCAAGATACCTGTGGGCGCCACGACACCTTTGGGCTCGCCTGCGCGGCCAAATACTATGAGGACCAAGGCTACTTTGGCCACCGCAACTGCTCAGCCAACATTAACGAGGTTATGGCACCCTTTGAGGTCAGACCCCGTCGCGGCTGGGAGGCCGTCAATTTTTTTTACAACACGGGCATTGACGAGCACAACGTGCTTTTCTTAGACGAACCCTGGTCACGGCCCGGCGATTATGTGCTGCTTAAGGCCATGACTGATCTCGTCTGCGCATCAACCGCCTGCCCAGACGATACCAGTGCAGCCAACGGCTGGAACCCAACCGACATTCACGTCCGCATCTATACTCCGGAGAAGGCCTTTTCAAGGGCTATTGCATACAGAATGACAGCAGACGCCGAAACCCAACTGACACGCGAGACCGGCTTTCACTCTCGCACAGCCAAACTTACTCGTAATTTCACCGAATATCGGGGTTTTTGGCTCCCTACCATATTTAATAACGCCGGCGCGATCGATGAGTACTGGGCTTGCCGGGAAAAAGCCGTGGTCATGGATCTTTCCCCGCTTCGAAAGTTCGAGGTACTTGGGCCCGACGCGGAAACGCTGATGCAGACAGTGCTGACCCGCAACGTGCGGCGCATGGCTGTCGGCCAGGTGGCCTACACCGCCATGTGTTACCCACACGGTGGCATGATTGATGACGGTACCGCGTTGCGATTGGGCCCTGACAACTTCCGCTGGATCGGCGGCGATGACTACAGCGGTTTGTGGCTGCGCGAGCAGGCGCAGAAACTTGGCTTGAAAGCACTGGTCAAATCATCCACAGAGCAGTTGCATAACGTTGCCGTGCAAGGACCCAACAGCCGGGATATTCTTAAGCAGATTATCTGGACACCGCCTGCACAACCGTCGGTAGAGGAACTTGAATGGTTTCGCTTTACCGTGGGACGCCTCGGCGATATGCATGGTCGACCGGTTATGGTATCGCGCACGGGCTACACCGGGGAATTGGGTTTCGAGATTTTCTGTCACCCAGATGATGCGTCCAAGATTTGGGATGCGCTCTGGGATGCAGGCCAACCCTACGGCTTAACACCACTGGGACTGGAGGCGCTGGACATGTTACGCATCGAGGCCGGCTTAATCTTCGCAGGTTATGAGTTTTGTGATCAGACCGATCCATTTGAGGCGGGCATCGGCTTTACCGTACCTCTGAAATCCAAGGAGGACGACTTTATCGGGCGTGATACTCTGATACAGCGCAAAGCAAACCCGCAACGCCAACTGGTGGGGCTAGAACTTGCCGGCAATGAGCCGGCAGCCCATGGTGATTGCGTCCGTGTAGGCCGAGCCCAAATCGGCGTTGTCACAAGCGCAACCCGCTCGCCCATTTTGCGCAAGAATATTGCACTTTGTCGAATCGATGTTCAACATGCTGAGTTAGACACCGAAGTTGAAGTTGGCAAGCTCGACGGTCATCAAAAACGTATACCAGCGGTTGTCGTCCCCTTCCCCTTTTACGATCCAAAAAAGGAGCGGGTTAGGGCATAGTCAATGCTCGTTATTCTCTGTTCCACCGACAGCCGTCATAGCGCCTGTGGCTACCAGAGCCAGGATAGGCAAAATACGGTTGGTGTGGGGTGTTTTTCGCGGTGTATTCAGTTTTAATCGAAGCCCAGGGGTGCACCTCAAATCCTATTAGCTGGGATTCCAATCCAATTGGTGTCGATTTGGTTGTGCGACTACCCGGTGAATTGGACTAGACTAGTCTAGCCTCGTCTTAGCACGCGAGGAATCGCTTAACTCACTACAAATAAAGGGGAAATTCTGCTTCCAAACCACATGGCCGTGCATCGATAGAACTGCGACAAAGAAAGAGTGTTGGTTTTTCATAAACTAGGATCGCTTTCCACAATCTTGAAACTCAAGACCAGGGAGGATCGCACGAAGTTATTCAAAGCGAGATCTGCTAAGACACTGCTGCTTGCGGCTACGGCTCTAACGCTCGCTTCATCCTATCGATGTTGTTAGCGAGTCTAAGTTGGTATTTGAATCTTAACAAACCTCAGGGAGGAAATATGATTAAAACACTAGTAAAAGTTACTGCTATTTTATCAGTACTAATTATCAGTCCTATAGCAAAAGCTGCAGATCCAATTAGAATTCCAGTATTAAACTGGTCAAGTCAAATTGTTATGGCTAACGTAATGGCTCAAGTATTTGAAGAAATGGGTCACACAGTAGAATTAGTTCCAGCCGAATCGGCTTCAAGATATGAAGCCGTTAGAATTGGAGATCTTCACGTAGCTCATGAAACTTGGGAGTCAACAATGGCAATCCCATTTTATGAAGCAATGGACAAAGGTGGCTTGATTGACGCTGGTAGCCACGACTTAATAACATTTGAGGAAATGGGAATTCCAAATTGGGTTATTGATGAAGGATTATGTCCTGGTCTGCCTAGTTGGGAAGCTCTAAAATCTCCTGATTGTGCGAAAAATTTTGCTACGGCTGACTCAGGTGGGAAAGGCCGTTGGTTGGAAGGTCCGGTAGAGTGGCACGGAGATGTCATGCCCAATAGACTTAAAGGCCTAGGTATTGATGATTTATGGACTGTAAAATTTGCAGGTGCTGCTAATGCTCTATGGGCTGAATTAGAAGCTGCTAAAAAAGAAGGTCGTGGAACAGTTATCTTTAACTGGTCTCCAAACTTTACTGATGCAGCAGGTTTTACATTTATTGACTTTCCTCCTTATTTCGAAGGGTGCAGATTAGAAAATGGTGGAACTCTGGAAACTACTGGCTGTGGTTCTCCAAAAGGTTGGCTTAAAAAAGCCGCATATATTAAATTCCCGCTAACTCACCCAGATGCATATAAGTTCTATACAAAAATGGCTTTTAATGCCCCTCAAATTGGTGAGATGGCCAATAATGTTGACAACCTAGGTATGAGTCATGCTGATGCTGCAAGTGCATTTATTGCTAATCACAGAGCTCAGATAGATCTTTGGAAGAATTGATTTAGAAGTTGCTTTACTAAAAATCCTCCCTGATTCAGGGAGGATTTTTTTTGCCAGTATTGAAAGTGAACCTGTTTACAATTTCTGGTAATAACGCAATAACCTTTAGCACAGCAATCAAGGCAAAGTAGATTCTCAAACATTCCAAGAAGCAGGATGCATAGCCTTTGCTTGGCGTGATGCGCCAATTCACACGCGTTGAGATGCGTTTCTTCATGCTTCCCGCTGCGCCACAGCCTCTCAGCGAACACATTATCTCGCCAATCTTGGGCTGAAGGGCCTTGATCTCGGATTTCGGGTCAGGTACCAGACCTTTGCCAGAGGCAAACATCTCGGATGAACTGTCTAACAAATGTTCCTTTTACTTCGAAATCACTTCGGTAATAACGCCAAAACTCTACGATAGCTTATTCGATGTTTCATCGGCCTTGATTGCGGTTAAAGGAGCTTTGGCTTAAATCCTGGAGAATGATTCCTACGTTTTTGCTCATGATATGTTACTTTCTGTTTTAATATGCTGATACACAGAAGTTAACTACTCACTTTGACCGGCCACCTGCCGTAACCATGGGGTACAGCTCAAACAACAACGTGCTGGAGTGGCAAGATCTCGATCGGTAGAACCGGATATTTGTTTTTTGACGAGCCTTCTCCAGCCCTTGATCCTTTAATAAAAAACGAAATGCGAGGTGAGTTCTTAGGTTCGCAAGGAATGCTTAATAAAACAATAAAGAATGTTTGTTACTCACCATCTTGATGAGGCTCCTCGTTTAACTGATCGCATAGCAAAAACGAAAGATGGTTCCCCCCCAATCGAAATAACTCCCCATCAATTAAAATCGTAGAGATGCACTAACGGTAATTGACCCTGATAATAATGAAATAACTGAATCTCTCGATTCCTGCAATGATTAAGTCTAAAAGTTTTATTTGGCCCATCTAAAATTGATAAATAGAATGCTCAGCAATCTAAAGACCTCTAGGCCAGTGCAATTTGGCTTGTTGGCTGTAATTTTTTTATTTTCCTATTTTTTAGTACCCCAATCTGAAAACAGTTATTTATGGAGATTGCCGCCCCTATTAAAAGACTTTCCTCTATGGATTAATACTTTACTTGATAATTTGATGTTCAAATGGTTCACCGTTGATATATGGGACCCAGTTTGGAAAGACTATGAAGAAAAAACTATTTTTAGAATAATTACCAGGGCAATAGGCAGCTCAGTTTTATTCATAATCATTTTTATTAGGGAAATCTTTCTTGGAGGAGCGCAAACGTTAGGGGCACTTTTTAGTGATACGTGGATAGACGCTAATAAATGGTTTTCTTGGCCTGCTCTACCTTGGACTGCTGTAGTAGCTGGTGCTTCAATTTTAGGATATCAACTTCAAGGTCTTCGTTTGGCCTTGCTTGCAGGAATAGGATTTGCATATCTTTCTATTTTTGGGCAATGGCAGCCCTCTATGCAAACCCTTTCTTTTGTTCTTGTATCCGCGCCTGTTTGTTTCATTTTCGGATTAGGTTTTGGAATATGGGGATATCTAAACAAGACTGTAGAGGGAGCGCTTCAGCCAATATTGAATTGCATGCAGACCTTGCCTCATTTTTCTTATTTAGTTCCGATCATGGTCCTTTTTGGTGTTGGGGATCACGCAGGAGCTATTGCTACTATTATCTTTGCAACTCCGCCAATGATTAGGCTAACCATTCTCGGATTAAGAAAAATATCTCCAGATATTGTTGACTCAGGTTTGATGAGTGGATGCAGTAGATTTCAATTGTTATTTAAAGTTCTAATTCCAACGGCAAGAAGAGATATTTTGATAGGAGTCAATCAAGTCATAATGCAGTGTCTTGCAATGACTACCATTGCAGCCTTCATTGGTGCTAAAGGTTTAGGTTTTAATTTAAAAGTTGCCTTGAATTCTCTGGAAATTGGGAAAGCTTCAGAAATTGGGCTGTGTGTCGTGTTGATAGCAGTAATCCTAGATAAATATTCTTTAGCGTGGGCTAACAAGCAAAAAGACTATTTTTCTAATTTGAATTTTTATCAAAAGAACAAATCCTACATAGCATTTATTCTTTTGACCATTTTCGGAGTTATTTTGTCTTACGTTGGAGCTTTGTATTCCAAAGGCAGTATTAACTACTTGTACTATGTCCCTTTTAATAAAGGCTTTACTATTTCTCCTTTTATAGACGCTGGTATTGATTGGATCTGGGAAACTTTCTTTGTTTATTTAAATGCATTTAATATTTGGTTAATAACGTCAGTCCTAGTGCCAATGAAAAATGCCTATTTAGGCATGCCTGTGATTTCAACGTTTATTGTTGTAATGGGTGCAGGATATATAGTTGGAGGCATAAGATCAGCTGTAATAGTTGGAAGCCTAGTCTTATTTATTGCGCTTTCTGAATATTGGGATAGAGCATTAATTACAGCTTACATGGCAACTTTTGCTGTTTTAATATCTGCTTTTTTAGGAATAGTCGTTGGGTCTATTTGCGCCCAAAGTAATTTCACTAGCAAAACTATACTTTCAATTTGCGACTTCTTTCAAACATTCCCATCCTTTATTTATCTGATTCCCGTAATCCTACTATTTGGAATCACAGACACATCCGTTATGATAGCCGCAATCGTTTATGCGATGATTCCAGCTACTAGATATACTGTAGAAGGCCTTAATAGTGTTCCATTATCATTGCATGAAGCAGGTACGATGTCAGGTGTATCACGATTGCAGAGATGGACCAATATCGAGTTACCTCTTGCGCTCCCTCACATCATGTTAGGAATAAATCAAACAGTTATATTCGCATTGTTCATGGTTATACTTGGTGCATTAATTGGGACAATAGATTTAGGTCAAATTATTATGGGAGCATTGTCGAAAAAAGGTGGCGCGGGTATCGGTTTGACCTTGGGTATATTTGTATCCTTTATGTGTTTAGCGGTGGATAATTTAATTCAAACTTGGGCGAGTGAAAGAAAAAGACTTTTGGGAATAGATTAATCTGGCGCCAACGGGCTATCACCTAAAACGGATGCACCATCAGCCGCGCAGGAATACCACTCATTTACTGTTTGATTGAAATCCGTTCAACTACCTGGCATCAATCCTGGTTCTTCAGACTATACAAGGTCAAAGCTTTTGCAAACTCGCCAGGTTTATTTATTCCTTCATCCTTCAATAGGGGCTCTTGCCTTAGCTTTTTTCACCAACCTTCGCAACCTTGATGCCGGGGGTTTCACCTTTATCGAGTCTCCCCCTTACACCGACGGTTGCAAAAGTGGATGGTGGCGATGGCAGTCGCGGTTCGCCCAAGGATTGCTTGAAGAAAGCGGCTAATACCAAATTCCTGAAAACCCATCCAGCTGCCTACACGGCATTCTCAAAGATGCCATTCAGTACTCAGGATATCGGCTATATGACTGCGCTGGTAGGCATTGATAAACTGAGCCATGAAGATGCTGTCAAGAACTGGCTGGCCACGTAGACATGTAGAAACCTTTCACTCAAATAAAAGACTGAAAAACATCTAAATCTCTCCCCTGGCTTTAATGGCGGGGGCGAGATTAGTTTTAGTTTAATGTATCCTAGCAAGGTAATATGATTACTCTTAACATGTATCAAAAACTAATCGGGAATTAAATCATGCCCTCAAGCGTATCGCCGGCTAACAAGAATCAACCTGTCATCCTGTGCGATTCGGTTTTTAAAATATTTGGCGCCAACGCAAAGAAGATGCTTGCGGGCACACAGGGTAATGTAGACGCCAAAGCTTTCCAAGATGCCGGCTGCATCGTTGGCGTGAATAACGCGTCTTTTGAGGTTTTCAAGGGAGAAATGCTCGTTGTTATGGGTCTATCTGGCTCAGGGAAATCGACACTCCTTCGCTGTATATCAAAGTTGACCGACGCTACTGCCGGGAAAATCTATATAGACGGACAGGATTTGTTGGCGATGAACAATAAGCAACTCATCGAACTTCGTCGAAACAAAATGGGTATGGTCTTTCAGAGTTTTGCCTTATTACCCCACAAGACCGTTCTCGAGAATATTGCCTTCCCCTTACAGGTAAAAGGCGGCAGCACTCAGGATAGTATTAAAAAGGCAATGGATATGGTCGAGCTTGTGGGTCTTGGTGGGCGAGAAAATTATTTTCCCAGGCAATTATCAGGCGGGCAACAACAACGTGTCGGGATCGCACGCTCACTTGCGGTTGAACCCGATATTTGGTTCCTAGACGAGCCGTTCTCTGCTTTAGATCCTTTGATTCGAAAAGAGATGCAGGATGAGTTTCTGAGATTGCAGGGGGTGTTGAATAAAACAATTTTATTTGTCACCCATGATTTTGATGAGGCGCTTCGCCTTGCCGATCGCATCGCAATTATGAAAGACGGCATCATTGAGCAGTTAGACACCCCGGCCAACATCGTACTCAATCCAGCGACTGAGTATGTCCACAGATTTACCGAAGAAGTTCCAAGGGAAAAAGTCCTCAAAATAGAGTCCGTGATGGATCCGATCATTCCCTCAGAACCCGTCGGAGATCTACGGGTTTCGAAAGACGCCATCATTGAAACCGTAGCCGAGGCAGTGCTCAATGATTCAAAGGCGGTGTCAGTTGTAGATGCCAGTAATAGAGTTGTTGGGGTTTTGCATCCTTCTAAAGTGATCCACGTACTCTTTGGGGGCAGAGCCAAGCATTTGAACTAACGACGGACTCCAAGAGGATGCCCCTCCAACCAAACCGCTCTAAACTTTTCGAGTTTGCGTTACTTCCAGTTTTTTTTGCTGTGTCTTTTTGTCAGCCGGCCAGACACCAATCTTTTCTGGCAACTGCCGTCGTTGATCAGATTATCCGAACCTGGACCAACGAAAAAAGGTACTTGGGTTATCTTAGCAAGCATCAACTTTGTTAATAGACGCCAGTCACACCAAACAAGCTCCCTTGAATGTTAATGACTTATGCACCGAATAAAACACCAGCGTTACTGGCTTATTTAGCCAAACGCCGACAAAACGAACGCGACCCAAAGCGTTAGAACAATCCCTCGATTTCCCCATCTTCGTTAACGAAGATGTTGTTAGCTGCCGGCGTTCGCGGCAATCCGGGCATCGTCATGATCTCGCCGCAAATGGCCACTATAAATTCGGCCCCTGCAGACAAGCGCAACTCTCTAATGGGCACCACGTGACCACTCGGGGCGCCTAGCAGATTAGGATCTGTTGAGAAACTGTATTGTGTTTTGGCCATACAGATAGGGAAATGGCTGTATTTCTCCTCGAACTCGTCAAATTGGCCTCGAACCTTTTTATCCGCGATGATGTCATCAGCGCCGTAAATGTTGCGAGCCACGGTGCGAGCCTTTTCCCACAAGGGTAAGTGATCGGGGTAGAGTGGACGAAACTGTGAACTCCCCGAATCGGCAAGGTCGGCAACATGCTGGGCCAGTCCTTCGGTACCGGCACCGCCATCAGCCCAGTGATTGCATTCAAACACCTCTACACCAAACTCCCTGCAGTAGGCCCGTATCGCATCAATTTCTGCACCAGTGTCCGCGGTGAACTTATTGATTGCAACCACTGAGGGAACTCCAAATTGGCCAATATTACGAAGGTGGCGCCCCAGGTTCTCAAGGCCATCTACCAATGCGCCAACGTTCTCAGTATTAAGATCAGCCTTGGCGACTCCCCCATGCATCTTCAAGGCTCGGGCGGTTGCCACCAGTACGACCGCATCCGGCTTCAGGCCCGCTTTACGGCACTTGATATCAAAAAACTTTTCTGCGCCAAGGTCCGCACCGAATCCAGCCTCGGTCACCACATACTTTGCAAGCTTGAGCGCCATCTTGGTCGCTCGGACTGAGTTGCATCCATGGGCGATGTTGGCAAACGGCCCTCCATGAATGATGGCTGGGTTGTTTTCCAATGTCTGGACCAGGTTCGGCATAAAAGCATCACGCAGCAGAGCGGTCATTGGCCCTTGTGCTTTGAGGTCACGGGCATGAACGGGCTGGCGGTCCCGGGTATATCCAACGATGATATTTCCCAACCGCCTTTGTAAATCAGACAAATCTTCGGCCAGGCAGAATATCGCCATAATCTCTGAAGCGACGGTAATGTCAAAGCCACCTTCACGGGGGAAGCCATTGGCAACGCCGCCCAACGCCACAGTAACCTGGCGAAGCGCCCGGTCATTCATGTCGACAACCCGTCGCCAGGTTACCCGTCGCTGATCAATACCAAGCTCGTTACTCCAGTAGATGTGATTCTCAATCAATGCGGACAACAAGTTGTGGGCTGCTCCGATCGCATGAAAATCTCCAGTAAAGTGCAGATTGATATCTTCCATGGGAACCACCTGCGCATAGCCGCCGCCAGCGGCACCGCCCTTCATGCCGAAACAAGGTCCCAGTGACGGCTCCCGCAAACAAATCAGTGTATCTTTTCCGATGCGATTCAACCCATCGCCTAAGCCCACGGTGGTTGTAGTTTTACCCTCGCCCGCTGGCGTTGGCGATATCGCCGTTACCAGTATCAGTTTGCCGTCACGTCGATCACTCAAAGATCCAATGAACTCTTCACTGATCTTAGCCTTGGTGAGGCCATAGTTAAGTAATGAATCAAGCGGAATGCCAAGCTTGTCACCGATCTCGCCAATCGGACGGGTTTTCGCCTCGCGGGCGATATCAATATCACTGGGAACGCTGGCCATGGGATTTCCTTTTAAAGGTTAAGTCAAAGATGGTTACTTAAACGCTCGGTATACGAGCTTTGCAATCGCCGAGCAGCGATCAATGTATTACGCATCAGAACAGCTACGGTGACCGGTCCAACACCACCCGGTACGGGCGTAATCCAGCCTGCCACCTGGCGGCAAGCATGGTAGTCACAGTCACCAACAACCTGGGTATTGCCATCGGCATCTTCAATCTGGTTAATACCGATATCCACAACGACAGCGCCGGGCTTGAGCATTTCACCTTTCACCAGCCCGGGTTTTCCAACTGCAACAAATACTGCATCGGCCCGCCGGGTGTGGACTGCCACCTCGCGAGTCAGGTGATGGCACACAGTTACGGTTGCCCCTTCGGCCATCAATAAAAAGGCAATAGGTTTGCCGACAATCTCCGAGTGTCCGATAACGGTCGCCTCCAAACCCTCCAGCGATACTCCTGTCTGTCGAAGCAACTCCACTGCCGCCATCGCGGTACATGGGCCCAGTTCGAGATTTCGGTACACAATGTTACCAATAGAAGCAGGATGCATGCCCTCAACATCCTTCAACGGATGAATGGCCGATTGAAGCTGTTGGATCGGCAGCCCATCGGGAATCGGGCGCTGCAGGATGACCCCGGTCACCTGTGGGTCAGCATTCAAATTCAAAATGGCCGCATGCACTTCGCCTGCTGAGGCATCTGCTGAAAAGTGTTTCTGCTCAAACTCGATCCCAACCTTGTGAGCGCTTCGTTGCTGGTTGCGGATGTATAGATTCACCGCCGGGTCATCACCGATGCGGATAGATATCAGGCGTGGCTGCCAGCTTGCGGCTCCCAAATCCTGAACTCCTGCGGCAACTTCTGTCAGTATAGCCGCCGCCACGGCCTTTCCATCGATATCACGATAATCAATTGTCATCGGTTGAGGTCGCTGTCTCTGCCAGAGGTTAAAGGTTAGAAGATTCGTATAGCAACATCACCGGCGTAACTGAACGAGATGCTGGACCAGTTCCCAACGAAAGCGGCGTAATAGCCCAGGCAGCTAAGGGAGGGCAAATAATATTTGCACGCCCTGAGAATGCTTCACTCTACGCGCCACTTATCGATCAGCCTAAGCCAAATGACCAGAGTGTCAGAAAGGTGGCTCTTATTGCATCATAGCCACCCACCCGTAATCAGGACATTATCAAGCCCGTGGCGCCGAATTGACGCTGGCGCACAAGCGTATTGGGCTACTAGAACTTAGCGTAAGCCTTTCTCAGATCGACCATCGGATGACGCGAGGACATCTGAAACTTGATCAGAAGTTCCCGGGCAATCATATCCCGATCCTGCTGGTTGTCCGGGAGTTCCATATCAGAAGGCACAGTCACCCAACCGTTAATATTGCGGTCGAACACTGCCGGGCGACTTTCTTCGTAACCCATATGTATGTCTTCCAGCCAGTTGAGATCTTTCCATCCCATAATTTCGATATAGGATTTCAAAAACGGCGTCAACCTGTCGTAATCCGGAACCAGATTCACATCGTAGCGATACCCGATGTGCTGCCCTATGGTCTGCTCGCGCTCGGAATCAAGGCCATCGCCCTTGATAAAATGATCAATATCCTTTTCGTATGCCATTACGCTCTCCTCAGAATCGGGTCATGTCGGGGCGACCGACGGTGTGCTGTGAGCCTGCCAGCGGCACCTGTGCCAGGGCCGAAGCCTCCATCGTGAGTGCGGCCAGGTCCTCGGGCTCCAATGAATGCACATTGGTCTTGCCGCAGGCTCGTGCCAGCATCTGACACTCAATAGCCAGTGTGTGCAGAAAGTTATACACCCGCTCGGCGGCATCATCGGGATTCAAGCGCTTGCGCAGCTCGGGATCCTGCGTCGCAACACCCACCGGGCAACGGCCGGTGTGGCAGTGGTAGCAATAACCTGCCTCTACACCCATTTCTTTTTCATAGTCCGCTTCAGGGATATCTTTGTTGCAGTTCAGCGCCATCATGGCTGAGTGTCCGATCGCGATTGCATCGGCGCCTAAAGCTAAAGCCTTTGCCACGTCCCCACCATTGCGAATCCCGCCAGCGTAGACCAGCGAGATATCGTCGGATTTTCCAACATCGTCAAGAGCCCGTCGAGCCTGGCGAATCGCAGCAATTCCTGGCACGCCAGTTTCTTCTGTCGCCAGATGTGGTCCTGCGCCGGTTCCCCCTTCCATGCCATCGATATAGATAGAGTCCGGATCAGTCTTAGCTGCCATTCGCACATCGTCGTAAACCCGGGCGGCGCCCAGCTTCAGCTGGATGGGAATCTCCCAGTTGGTGGCTTCTCGAATTTCCTGAATCTTTAGCGACAGATCGTCCGGACCCAGCCAGTCTGGATGACGGGCTGGCGAGCGTTGATCTATTCCGGCGGGGAGCGAGCGCATCTCTGCCACTTGATCAGTGACTTTTTGCCCCATCAGATGGCCGCCCAAACCGACTTTACAACCCTGGCCAATAAAAAATTCGCATCCATCGGCCAAACGAAGGTGGTGTGGATTAAACCCGTAGCGGGACTGGATGCACTGGTAGAACCATTTCTCGGAATAGCGCCGTTCATCAGGGATCATACCGCCCTCCCCCGAACAAGTCGCGGTACCGGCCATGGTGGCGCCGCGGGCCAGTGCAGTTTTTGCCTCGTAGGACAAAGCGCCAAAACTCATACCGGTAATGTAGATGGGAATATCCAATTCCAACGGCCGCTTGGCACGAGGCCCAATAACGGTCTTAGTCAGGCATTTTTCCCGGTAGCCCTCGATGACGAAACGGGTCAGAGTGCCAGGCAAAAAGGTCAAGTCATCCCAGCTGGGGATTTTCTTGAAAAGCGAGAATCCCCGCATCCGGTAACGACCAAGCTCCGCTTTGATGTGGATATCATCCATAACCTCAGGCGGAAACATGAAACTGTGACCGATGAGATCCTTATTTCTCCTGGCTGTCATAATCTTTCCTCGTGCTGCAATTTATAGAACCAATTTCTTCTCAGTCGGCTCAAGGTTGTCGTAGTTCCATAATTGTTTTCCCGAAACAATCTTGGTCATGTTTTCCACGCCGTTCGCCGCCTCCAGGCCGTACTGGCCCAGTTTGCGCGAAATCCAATGGCAATCGAGGTCTGTCATCTCACCTTCAACCGCGTCAACACCAAGATCAGCAATCTTTCCACCGACATAGATAGTGCCGTCATACATGGAATCTCCAAGGTTCTTGCCCGCGTCGCCCAGCACAACCATACGACCGCGCTGCATCATAAAACCGGAAAACGCCCCGGTACGGCCACCCACAATGATGGTTCCGCCTTTCTGGTCAATGCCCGTGCGGCTGCCGACATCTCCCTTACAGATCAGGTCGCCGCCGCGAATGGCAGCGCCAAATGTCGACCCGGCATTTTTCTCAATCACAATCTGGCCGGCCATCATATTCTCAGCACAGGACCAGCCCACCCGACCACTCACCGTCACATTGGGGCCATCAAGCAACCCGCAGCCAAAATACCCCAGGCTGCCTTCAAAGTGCAGATTCAGCCGGCTGAGGATGCCGACCCCCAAGGAATGCTTCGCCCCCGGGTTAATCACCGTGATCGTGCCGTAGCCTTCCGACATCAGACGACGAATCTCCTGATTAACCTGTCGCTGATCGAGCGGTGCGGCGTCAATTTCAGCGGTCTTTGAAAAGTCCACTTCAGACGCCCAGGGATAAACCAGGTTATGCGACTCTTCAGCGGAAAAGAATGTCTGCTGGGTACGCCCGGTTAACTCCTCTGTGTGCATCCCCAATTCATGGGATTCGTGGGTGCGGTCTAGCTCTGCCATACCATTACCTCTCCTTCGTAAGGATCATAAGTATCAATTTCGTGCGGAAAGACGCTGCGGATTGCGACCTCCTCCGAGGCCAAGGCAACGAAATCGTCGCTTTCGTAGAGCACCATTGGCTTGGCTGCCATCACGTCTTTTGCCATGCCCAGTTTGTCGGCAGTCGCGACAACATAAGTAAATACGCCGTCAAGTTCGTCCACCGAGCGATTCATGGCAACTTCAAGATCATCGCCGACATTCATGCGATCAGCGATGTAAACAGCGATCAACTCAGAGTCGCAATTGGACATAAAACGATGGCCGCGGCCCTCCAGTTGACGCCGGAAACCCCAGTAATTCGTTAACTGCCCGTTGTGAACCACCGCGATGTCATTAAACGGATACGCCCAATAGGGGTGCGCTGATCGAATATCAACATCAGACTCAGTTGCCATACGAGTGTGTCCAATCGCATGGGTGCCCTGGAATGTATTCAGACCATACTGATCCGACACGGCAGTTGCATCACCGAGGTCTTTAACCAGCTCCAACGCATTACCTATGGACAGAATTTCTGCGCCCTCCACATCCTCAACATAATCCGCCAGCTTTTTCATGTCGCCGTCAAAGGAGATCAAATAACGGTAGGCATACTCGGTAGCATCGTCTTCACGCACCTTGCGCGCCCCCATCTCATCCAGGCGGCGGTCTACCTCGGCCCTGCGCTCCTTGACCTGATCGTGGATCTGGAAGCCGTGACGCATGTCTTCTTGCTCGGCAACCTTGAACCGCAAAATATATTCGCCCGCACGGGGCTCACCATATAGCGCAAAGCCCGTTGAATCCGGGCCACGATGCTTGAGAGACTGCAGCATGGCTGTGAGCTCACTGCCGACATCGCTACTCTTCCCTCGGTGTATTAACCCGGCTATTCCGCACATAGCGCCGTGTCCTCCATTGCTTGAATTAATGAAAAAGTAGATTCTCCCGCGGGCCGTGGGCGGCGCTTAACAGCCCGCTCCACCCAAGCGCCCCCCATCAGGGCAGACAATCCAGATAGGTCTCCATATCCCATTCGGTCGTGGTATGCATAAAGCGCTCCCATTCGTCGCGTTTGTAATGCTCGAATACCTTGTACATTTCGCCAGGCATCGATGATTTAATGACCTCGTCATTGCCCAATTCTTCCAAGGCCTCCCCCAGCGACATCGGCAATTTCTTGACCTCTTTACCCGCGTCAATCGCCTGATAGATATTGCGTTCTTCGGCTTCACCGGGATCCAGGTCGTTGTCGATACCGTCGTCGAAAGCTTTCAGCAGCGCGGAACCCATCAGGTACGGATTCACCATCGAATCAACCGAACGGTACTCGAATCGGCCTGGTGCAGAGACACGCAATGCACAGGTACGGTTCTGATAACCCCAGTCAGCAAAGATTGGCGCCCAGAAACCTGTATCCCAGAGACGGCGGTAGGAATTAACCGTCGAAGAACCGATCGAAGTCAGTGCACCGAGATGTTTGATAACACCGCCGATAGACTGCAAACCAATCGGGCCGGGGGCACGCTCGTCAATCGATGGATCGGGCATGAAGGTATTCTCACCGCCGACCCGATAGCTAAAAGCCCCTTCCATACCGGGTAAGGAATCAAGCCCGAGCGTATTGACCACATCTTCACCGCCGCGCCATAGCGACATATTATGGTGACAGCCCGAGGCCGATACACCCATGAATGGTTTCGACATGAAACAGGCGATCAAGTTATTCTCGCGAGCAACCTGCGCGCAGACCTGGCGGTAAGTGGTCAGCCGATCCGCATTACGCAGCACATCATCGAACTGGGTATTTAGCTCGAGTTGCCCGGGCGCATCTTCGTGATCGCCCTGGATAATATCGAGACCCATTTGTTGCGAATACTCTATAACCTTCATGAAAGTGGGACGAAGTTCTTCGAACTGGTCGATGTGATAGCAATTGGGTTTGGTCACACCACCGTTCGGCTTACCATCATCGCCGCGCTTCAGCCACATCATCTCAGGCTCAGTGCCACAGCGCATATCCAGCCCATGCTTATCTTGGAATGCATTGTGAATACGGCGTAAATTACCACGGCAATCCGAAGTTAATGCACCACCCGGATTCTCGCGTTCCTCGCGATTGCGAAACAGTGTACAAAATACACGGCCGACCCGTTTGTCCCAAGGCAATTGACAAAAAGTTTCGGGGTCCGGAATACCAACAAGTTCAGAGGATTCAGGGCCATAGCCAATATAGTCACCATGGCGGTCAACAAATAGATTTGCGGTTGACCCATAAACCAGCTGGAAACCTTTTTCGGCGAGGCGCTCCCAATGCGCGGACGGAATACCCTTGCCGACGATGCGTCCGGTGACCGAAATAAACTGGTAATAGATATAGTCGACACCGGTTTCCTTAATTTTTTCGCTGACCTGTTTGACGAGATCGTCACGTCCTGGCTGCGTTACATGGGCTTCTAAGTCGGTCATTTTTGCTCTCCTCTTGTTTCAGCTTTTCAGGGTTTCTATTTAAGGGCGCAGGCTATCCTGCGCTAATTCATGATCGGCGGCTCAACTCCACGGGAAAGGGCTGTTTGATACCGGATGCAATTTTCCTTCCTCATACCGCGAGAATCGAAACGGTGTCATCAACACACTGGGGTCCCCAGTGATTTCTTCCGCCACCAACTTGCCAACGCCCAGCATTTTGTAACCATGGTTGGAATCGGCAATGACATAGCAGTTCTCGCGGTACACATCAAAGACTGGGAAACTGTCTGGGGTAAAGGCGCCGATTCCGCCCGAGGGCTCATCCTTGTACTTCGGCGTTTGATCCTCGAAGCGTTTTTGGCAATGGGCCAGCGCTGAGCACCACATATGAGCGAACTCGGGCCCAACCACGAAATCTGGAGACTCCGGCCCATAGGGATCAACCGCGACCTTATCCGGATCTGTCGGCACCTTAAATGGCGCGGCACCGCCCTGGATGCCGTTGAAGTGAAAATCTGGCTTGTAGTAGATACCCCACATCTCGGCGGTAATCAATGAGCCGTCAACATCAGAGATCAGTGGTGCGTCAGAGTCTACGTGGATAACTGGTGGCATCTCACCGTCGTTGGTTCGCTGCATCTTCGGGTCCACCCCCAAGGTGCCCTCTTGCAGTGACCAGTAAACCCACATTGGAATGTGATTATGCATTGCACCGTCGGCGTCTTTGATGCTGACCTCTCGTGGCAAATCAAGCATTTCCCAAAAACTCTTTACCCAGGGCCCAGCAGCAATAACCACATAGTCAATTTCAATACGGCCACGGTCTGTGATAACGGCGCTGACTGCCCCACTGCCACTCGCGCGTTCAAATCCTGTCACGCTGACCCCGGTCAGAATTCTTACGCCTTCGCTCTCGGCCTTGCCGGCCAAACCATACATCGCCTTGGTGTTATTGGAATAGCCACCGGGTTTCTCATGCAGCACCGAGGTAATCCCCTGGGCCTGCCAATCATCAAACAACCCTTTCATGTACTCGGCCGACTCTTTGGCGCCATCTACAAAAACGGACTCGTAACCGATTGCTTCTTGTTGTTCTGCAATACTGGCGACGTCTTCGCGCATCGCCTCTGGACTGATCTGCATATAACCCACGGGGTGGTAACTGTATGCCTCGGTGTCGCTTTCCCAGACGCTGACGCTATGGGCCATCAGCTCGCGCATGGCGGGTTGGAAGTAGTTATTCCGCACCACGCCACAGGCAATCCCGGAGGCTCCGGCTGCAATCGATGTCTTGTCTAGGACAAGAATGTCCGCACCGCTGCCTTTGCCTTTACGCCGCAACTCCAGCGCAAGATGATACGCCGTGCTTAAGCCATGAATGCCGGCACCGACAATGACGTACTTTGTGCTCTGTGGAAATGCCATCAACAGATTTCTCCTTACCTTATCGACCTTTAGCGCAGGCACATAATTGTCAGCGCCTGTTACAGCCGACTTGGGCGGATTGCGGCGATCTTCTATCCCCTTACCTCTATCCTTTTATACCAATACTGGACCGTTTGTAAACTAACAGTTTAGTGTCCGAACATTAATTCGATTGGTATCACGAAGTCAAGTTGTTCTAGTGAACTGTTGTTTGCATTTCTAACCAATGGCTGTCATAGTTCTCACCAAATAAGTACCTTTAGGAAATATTTGGTTCTATATCGCTGTCCAACCACAGGGGGCAAAACCCAATGAGCGAACAGACACAACTGGGCAAGGAGGTACACGACGACCTGCCACCATTACCGGAAGCCGTTTCGGTTGGCGGCTCGGCCGGTATTGCCGCTAAATTGCGTCGTGCGATAACCGCTGGGGAATATGGGTTCAACGAACGTCTCCCGGCCGAACGCGAACTCGCTGAACTGTTCCACACTTCAAGAGGAACGGTGCGCGAGGCTTTGCGGCGCCTGCAGGAACTGGGAATGGTTGATCGCCAGATCGGCAGTGGCACATTTGTCACCTACCGGGAGTTTTCTGAGCACACGGAAATTGCCGACGTCACCAGCCCTTTGGAGTTAATCGACGTACGCTTAGGGATTGAGCCGCAGATGGTTCGGCTTGCGGTAGCAAACGCGACAGCAATGGACCTCGAACATATGCGCAAAGCACTGGTCCGCGCTGAATCAGCCGCGGGCGATTCTGAGGCTTTCTCCCGAGCTGATGCCGAGTTTCACCTCGCGCTCGCTGAATGCTCGCGAAACCGACTCATCATATGGCTTTACCAACTGGTCAACGAAACCCGCAGCCATGCCCAGTGGGCCGCAATGAAAGAGTCCATCCTGGTTCCCGAAAGGATCGCGCAGTACAACGCACATCACCGACATCTTTACAACATGATTGCAAACCGTAATCTCGACGCCGCTATCGATACGATCTATGAGCACCTGGACAAAGCCCGCCATGACCTGGTCGGCGTCCATAACCGTGGCAGATCAAACTAGGCTCGCGACAGAGTTTCCTCGAACTGCGCTTGATCCCATTGAGGCTTGAAGCCAAGGATTGTAATTTCAGGGGGTAACTGTGGATTAAACAGCTTGTTGTGCCAGTATGTTGCTTGATACAGGACACTATCCCTATCAATTTCCCTGACCGAACATTCCATCTTGAAGCGGGACCCAAACTGCTGAAAATCCAGCATGCAAGACTTGCGGGCACGCAACGCTTTCGCCAGCAGCCCCCCAGCGCCGAATAGCGCTGTCATTTCATCGGAAAATTCTTGTGGCTTCTGGTAGTAGGTCGCAGACAGGAACTTGACCGCAGCGCTATAACGATCAGCTGGGTCGTAGGTCTTGACAGCCATGTGCCGGAACTCCGCCGCATCGGTCACAGCATCCGCGTGCAACAATAAGACTGTGACTGGGCCCGAGTCATGAGCGTCGTCCGCAAACGACAGGTGCGGCCGCATACCGGGCGTCGGCTTACCGCCGCCAACCCGTATTGCCCGCTGGCGCAATAGGCACTGCCATGCCAGAAATTTCTTTCTCAAGTCGTCAGCTTGGGTATTCATATTACTATCCAGTGTGCCAATCGAGCCTTTGTCCTGCAAGCCGGTGCCCCGTTAACTGCCAAATATTTTGATCTCCCCTATAGGCCGACTGCCCGTTAGACTACGCCTTTTCTTCGAACCGATTCTATTAGCTTGCCCAAGCCATCGTTCTTTATCGATATCGACGGTGTCCTTTACGGCGGTAGCGCGCCCGTAGCCAAAGGGCCTGGTGTGCTCAACTATCTGCGCAAGCGCGGTTTTGGGTTTCTACTGGTCACTAATACCTCGCGGATGTCCCAGAGCCAGATCCGAGACAAATTGACGGATCTCGGCTACCAGATAGACCTCAAAGAGATTTTTCCGGTGTCGTTGGCGGCTGTCGAATATCTCAGTAGTCGTTTTGGTCACGCCCGTTGCTTTCTGATTGGTGACCCCAGTCTTGAGATGTTGCTGACAGATTCCGGCCATAGCGTAGTTCGCCATGAGACGTCAGTTGATGCCGTCGTCATGGGACAGTGCATGTGGCCTGACTTTGGCGAAATAGACATCGCGCGGCGCCTAATCAACGATGGAGCCGAGCCAATCGCCTTGCACCGCGATCCGACCTGGCCAGATGGCAATGTCACGCGTATAGGCCTTGGACCCATGGTGGCCGCTTTAGAATTGGTAATCTCACAACCCGTCACGCTGATCGGAAAACCCGAGCGGGCTTTTTTCGATGCTGCACTTGCCAGAACGGGTTTTGAACGCAGCCAGACTGTGATGATTGGCGACAGCCTATCCTCCGATATCGCTGGCGGCATTAACGCCGGGCTAAAAAGCTTACTGGTTCGTACCGGCAACAGTATCTCTGAGCCAATCCCACCGGGTTGCGACGGCGAACTGCCATCGATTGCCGATTTACCTCAGTGGTGTGATGCGCAACTTGATTGCTGATCACACTCACCAATGCCTTTAAGTCCACCGGCTGGAGAAACGGTGCCAATATCTGTACCGCTGCTGGTGCATTGCCAGAATCTGAGTAAAAACTTTAACGGTAAGCCAGCAGTTGCCGGACTGGACCTTGATATCCCACCCCGAATTTGCTTTGGATTGCTGGGGCCCAATGGAGCCGGCAAAACAACTACGCTTCGAATGCTGCTGGGGCAGTCACCTCGCAGCGGTGGAACGCTGGAAATTTTCGGCGAAGATATTGAACTTAACCGCCGGCAGATCCGCCAGCGAACCGGCATTGTTCCACAGGCAGATAACCTTGATCCGGATTTCACGGTTGAAGAGAATCTACGCATATACGGGAGCTATTTCCGACTGCCTACTCATGAGATGGATCGACGGATACCTCAACTACTGGATATGGTTGAATTATCTGCGCGCGCCACAGATCGTATTGATACCCTCTCGGGAGGCCTGAAACGACGCCTGACCCTGGCGCGAGCGCTGGTAAACGAGCCTGAGTTCCTGGTCCTGGATGAGCCGACAACCGGGCTTGATCCTCAGGCACGGCATATGATTTGGTCTTTAGTGCACCGGATGAAACGAAACGGCAAAACCATCCTCCTGACCACGCACTACATGGAGGAGGCTGAAAGACTCTGCGACCAGTTAATGATTATCGATAACGGCACACTGCTGGCGCAAGATAGCCCTACAGGCCTGATCCGCAAGTACTGCGAGAGTGATGTGTTAGAGATCCGGGGAGGCATCCCAAAGGAAGCAGTGGGTCGGCTACCAACTTCATGTCGTACCGAGCATGCCGGCGAAAGCCTCTATATCTATTCCAACCACGCCAAACCACTGCTGGAGTTGGCCCAGGGGCTACCTGATACTGCCTGCTTACACCGACATTCGGACCTTGAAGATGTATTTTTACGCCTGACAGGCCGAGAACTTCGCGGGTGAAACCCAACAGCCTACCTATACTGCGAATCGAGGCGTTCACCATCTGGCGACGCAATGCATTGGTGTGGCGTCGATTGATGGGTGCGAGCGTGCTGCTGCATTTTGGTGAACCCCTAATCTATCTGCTAGGCCTGGGTTATGGATTGGGTCGCTTCGTCGGCGAGATGGCCGGCATGCCGTACTTTACTTTCTTGGCATCGGGCTTTATCGCCTGGTCGGCAATGAATGTTGCGAGTATGGAATCCATGTGGTCGGTATATACAAGAATGGTGCCGCAGCAGACCTATGAAGCCATTCTCGCAACCCCAGCAGAAGTGGATGATATTGTCATTGGCGAATTACTCTGGTGTGCTACCAAAAGCCTCTTCAGTGGCAGTGCCATCCTCGCAGTTGCCGCACTACTCGGGGCGGTGAACGACTGGACCGCAGTATTTGCGCTGCCAGTGATATTCCTCACCGGGTTATGCTTTGCAGCGCCGGGACTGATTATTACCGCGCTTGCCCGGGGCTATGAGTACTTCAATTTTTATATGACCCTGGCAATGACGCCAATGTTTATCCTCTGCGGGGTCTTCTATCCCATCAATACGCTACCGGCGCCAATGCAGTCTGTGGTTCAGTTTCTACCCCTGACTCACGCAGTTCAGATCATCCGGCCGATCGTGGTGGGCGAACCCGTCACCAACCTTGGCCTACACCTAGGCACATTGGGATTATTTGGCCTGGTGACTTCTTGGATCGCAACAATCCTGATTCGCCGCCGGCTGATCCAATAGGAACTGGGTTAGCTCGCGTCATCGTTGATAGGCAACCCGCCTGAGTCTTAGAATATCGCCAACACCTCTTGAACTCATCACTCCAATGACAGCCCGCCAAACGCCAGGTCAACGCAGTTACAGCGAGACTGACCACTGGCTGATCGCAGCCCAGAACGGCCTGACCACCATTTTTGGTCAGGCCAATGGAACCGGCCGATCAGATCCGAGTGAAGGTCTTGACGAGCCAGAGTTGGATGAAGCTGAGCGTGACCAATCGGCCCGTCTGATGCGGGTAAACCACGTGGGCGAAGTCTGCGCCCAAGCCCTGTATCAGAGTCAAGCCGCTGCCACCCGCGATTTGCAATTACAGCAAACGCTGGTACACACAGCCGCTGAGGAAAATGACCACTTAACCTGGTGTGATACACGCCTGCAAGCCCTGGGTGGAAAGAAAAGCCTGTTGAATCCGCTTTGGTACACCGGAGCGTTCGTCATCGGTGCTGTAGCCGGCCTGGCCGGGGACCGCTGGAGCCTTGGGTTTCTAAAAGAAACAGAGGAGCAGGTCGAGGCCCACCTCGACAGCCATCTGGGTCGACTCCCAGCAAAAGATACCTGCAGCCGAGTCGTGGTTCAACAAATGAAAGAAGATGAACGCCGACACGCTGAGAGAGCAAACCGCTCGGGCGCTGCCGATCTGCCTACGCCGATCAAAAGCCTGATGCGCGGTGCAAGCCGAGTAATGACCGGCGCCGCGTACTGGATCTAGCCACACTCACCCTCTTTGCCTGGTTGAACCTGGCTTGAAAGCCCATCTGTCTATCTGTGCGCTGCTGAGTGTCCTGTTATCAGGATGGTTCATCCAGGCCGATGCCGAGCCCGTGCAGGTGTTAGATGATACTCACGCACAAATTCAACTGAGCACGCCGGCCCAGCGTATCATCAGCCTGGCTCCAAACCTGACTGAGATCCTGTTCTTTATCGGCGCGGGAGACCGGGTGGTCGGCACGGTAGAGCATAGCGATTACCCGCCAGCGGCACTGCAGGTGCCACGCGTCGGATCTCATAGTCGTCTCGACTTTGAAACAATCCTCCGGCTACAACCCGATCTGATACTGGCCTGGGAGAGTGGTAATCCCACGGCACTGGTGGCACGCCTCGAACAACTCGGGCTCACCGTCTACCGAGCTGAGCCGGCGACCCTGGCCCTTATCGCCAGTACCTTGGTCCGAATCGGCAAGTTGACCGGCAATGACAAAACAGCTAATCGCCTGGCGGGTCAGTTTCTTGAAGAAGCCGGGTCAATCCGTAAAACCTTTTATCGCAAGAAGCTCATAGAAGTCTTCTACCAGGTCTGGCATGACCCTCTGATAACCCTGAATGGCAATCACCTCGTTAGCCGTCTGCTTGAAGATTGTGGGGCGCGCAATGTATTCGCGAACCTGTCGGACATCGCCCCCACGGTATCCCGAGAGTCAGTTATCAGCCGTAACCCCGCGGTAATAATTGCCGGAGACGGCACCGGAGGGTCACACCGAGCGCTCGATCACTGGGCAAATTGGGACCAGGTCGATGCCGTTGCGAATGAGCGCCTTTATATCGTCAATTCGGACCACCTGCACCGACACTCCCCTAGAATCCTCGAAGGGATGCGCGAGCTTTGCCAAATCATTGATCGGGCCCGTAGGCCAGGCTAGGCCTAGTCGCGAAATACCACCCGGGCGAGAAAATTCCGTCCGGGCTCGCGAAAACCCGCAGCCGTCTGGTAAGACTCGTCTAGTAGGTTGTTCGCCTCGATCCGAAGCCGCCACTTTTTACCCAGGGCGTAGGTAATTCCGCCGTCAATCAGGGTATAACTCTCCAAAGCAACCGTGTTGGCTTTATCATCGTAGCGCTTACCGTGATAGGCGGCGCTCAATCCGTACTGCCACTCGCCGCTACGTCGATCAACCCGTACTTTGCCGGATTGCTTGGCACGGCGTGCCAGCTGATGGCCAGTCGCCTTATCCTTTGGGTCCATTAGAGCGATACCTACTGCGGCCTGCCAGCCCGATAGTTTCCCAGACCAGTCCAATTCCAAGCCATCAATTGCCGCGCGATCCAGATTCACTGGGGCATAGGTGAGCGGATCATAAGCTACCAGATCTTCAATATCGGTATTAAACCAACGAAGCGCCCATGAGCCTGGTCCTGCGTCACCACTTACTCCGACTTCATAAGAGGTAGATGACTCCACCTCAAGGGTCGGGTTGCCAAAACCCGGGTAATACAGGTCGTTGAAACTGGGCGCCTTGAACGCAGTGCCTAAACCCGCGTTAAAGCGCAGCCCACTTTCGGTTGACAGCGCATAATCCAGATTGCCGGTGAAATGGCTGCCAAACTGTTCGTTGTCATCAAACCGCAAACCTGCCACCATATCCTGGTTGCCGTAACCACCCTGCCATTGTCCGAACAGGCCAAGGTTCGACCGTGAGCTCAGATCGTAACTGACCGATCCATCAACCGAATCATCCGCGTAATCAATTCCACCTGTCAGTAAATGAACCTCGGCGACGGGCCAATCCAGTTGCCAACTGGCCTGATTGCGAGTGGTGTTAAATTCTCCGTCTGAGACGTTATCTGCAAAGGTCTTGGAATCATCACGGCTCTGCCCGGTCTGTATCGTATGACTCCATCCACCGTCTCCATCGGTGCGCCACTTCAGATTCAGCACCTGCTGCGCGTAGCTCGAGTCGTTAACCACCAGCGGACCTGCCCAGGGATTATCAAAACCGGTATTTCCGGATGCGTACAGCAACGAAAGATCCAGCTCGCCAGCCCCATCAGATGTGGGCCCATTCCATCGGGCGCTGAGCGAGGTATTGTCATATCCGTCTTTATCGCTCTGAGCGCCTACAGTGCTGTCGATCCCATCAGTATCGATCACATCGACCTGGACACTGAAGCGACTATCGCCAGCCGGGCCCGAGATACCAACCCCGGCGTTCGCCGTGTTGTAGGTACCATAACCCGCTTCGGCATGCGCTTCGCGCCTATCACCCCCTTTGCGAGTGAAGATCTGGATTACGCCGCCTAGCGCCTCGGAACCGTAAAGACTTGATCTGGGCCCGCGGACAATCTCAATGCGCTCAATCTGATCAAGAGGAAGAAACTGAAAAGCAGTCGCACCTACAGTGGCGGAAAACAATTTGATACCATCAACGAGTGTCAACACATGACCGGCATTGGTGCCGCGCATGAAAACGCTGGTATTTTTTCCGTAGCCGCCGTTACGGGTAACCTCCAGGCCAACCTGGGACGACAGCAACTCTCCAAGGTCTCGAGCCGCACTGGTCTCGATATCCTCACGCGAGATTACGGTAACCGGGGCCAGCACCTCGTCAGCCGTCTGCGCAGTGCGTGTTGCAGTCACGATGACCGGGTCAGCGGCCTGGACTGACAGAACCGTTAAAAAAAGAATTACAACAACAGCGGGGATCCCACTAATCGAAAAGTTTTTCACTGACTACTCCTTGCGCGCCACCCGTGCACTTAATGCGAGGAAGGGACCAGCGGTGTTGCGCATAACCACAACCCGTCACCACCCCACGCGGTTTCATTGGGTCCACTACTGGTCGGTCTCCGGACTTGTGAGGGCACCTGAGTGCGGGATGGCGCGCCTTCCCACGGCCTACGCCGCAGTGGCTTGGTGCTACATCCTGTCCTCACCTACCGTTGCGGGGGCAGTGCCGGAATTGCACAGATCGTGCGCACCGGCTTCCCGTTTACCTGCCTCACGTAGAAACAGGTAACCAGCAGGGATAACCGCGCAACCCTAATGACGAACTAAAGGAGTGTCAAGCGCTTTCAGGCCGGGAGGTACCAACGCCCCTGGGGGGCATCCAAAGACATCATCCGGTGACGGTATAACCGGGTCAATGTCGTCTCAGTGGCTATGCCCTGGGCTGGTCCATGCTCCACCTCGCCATCGCCAAACAGCAACAGCAGATGATCGCTAAAGCGCAGCGCAAGGTTCACATCATGCATCACCAGAATTACCAGTCCACCCTGGCTTTTCCACTGCTGCACCATCCCGCCAAGCACCGCGACCTGATGGTGCATATCCAGATGGTTGCCAGGCTCATCCAGCAGAACACACTCGGACTCCTGGACGAAGACTGCAGCGAGATCCACCCGGCGCCGTTCACCGCCCGATAAAGAAGACATACTGCGTTCCGCCAGGTGCGCCATGCCTACGCGTTCCAGTGCGGCCATCGCCTTGTCACGGTCGTGCGCGCTCTCCCCTCGCAGGGGGTTGATCCACGGATGACGGCCAGTCAGCACGGTCTCAAGCACTGTAGTCGGAAACAGTGTTTCGCTGTCCTGAAACAATATGCTGAGTTGCTGTGCCCGCTGTCGCCGCGCGACCCTTTGAACCGGCCGCCCATTGAGTCGAACGTTGCCTGAGTTCGGAGGCCGGAGTCCCGCCAGAGTTTTAAGCAGGGTAGTTTTGCCAACCCCATTACACCCCAGCACACACCAGACCTGACCGGTCGAGAATTCAAGATCGAGGCCCTGGCAGATCCGGGCACCGCTGATCTCAATACTGAGATTTTGCAACGCGATCGACATCAGCGAACCACCGGAGCCGTACTGCGGCGCAGTAATAGGAGAAACAACGGTACCCCGACAAACGCGGTAATCACGCCAACAGGCAACTGGATTGGAGCAAGCAGGGTTCTGGAAAACATTTCTGCCAGCACCAGCAGGCTGCCGCCTCCCAGTACCGACGCCGGTATCACGAAACGGTGATCAGACCCGCCCCATATACGCACCAGGTGAGGCACCACCAGCCCAACAAAGCCAATCGCGCCGGCGAGGGTCACGGCCGATGCGGTCAGGACACCGGCCACCAGAAACAACCCCAGTCGAACGAGCCCAGTATCGACGCCTAATGACTGTGCGCGTAACTCGCCTAAGGTCAACACATTGAGAATTCGGGCGAAAATGAGCGCAATGATCAGGGCGCCAGCCAGTATTCCACTTCGAAGCCCGCCAGGATATGATTCATGCACATCTCCCATGAGCCAGAACAGCATCCCACGAAGATGAGTGTCCGGGCTGACAACAAGAATAAAACTCACGGCCGCCCCCCACCCTGCGGCCAACACCACTCCGGTCAACAATAAACGGGTGGTCGACCAGTCGCCTTGTCCACGAGAGAGTATAAAAACCAACGCCATAGAGCCAAGCGCACCGCCTGCGGCTGCCAATGAAACCCAGCCCTGGTGCCAGCCAAGCATCATCGCCAACAAGGCGGCGACGGCGGCGCCTCCGGAAACCCCCAGCACATAGGGATCCGCGAGCGGGTTGCGCAACAGCACCTGCATCAGTGTCCCAGCAAGACCCAAAAGCCCGCCTACCACAAACGCATTCAATGCGCGTGGCAGACGCAGTTGGACTACGACAGCGTAATCCACCGATAGATGCTCGCCACGAACTCCAGCGAGCACTTGGGCCCACTCGATGGAAACACTACCCATAGTCAAGGCGAGAACGAAAGCTGCAAGGGCGATAAAACCCAAAATTGAAATTTTCAAAAGGAAGGTTGTGGCAGTTTTTGGCATAGCGAGGAGTCGCTCGTTGGCGTGGTGCTATGCTGTGATTATAGTGAGTCACAAAGATTAGCTGTGCCTGGGGCCCTGGCGCCTGTGGGACGTATTCATGCTTGAAAAAATTAGGGGATTAAGCGACTATTCACTACGGTGCCGGCCCCAATCGGGGTTAAAAGGGAACTAAGGTGCACAGTAACATGTGCAAACCTAGGCTGTACCCGCAACTGTAGGCGGCCAGCAGAGAGTCAAATGTGCCACTGGCAAAACGCCGGGAAGGCCGACTCTCTGTATTGATCCGCAAGCCAGGAGACCTGCCCGCACCGGCGTCGTTTATCTCGGATCGGGAAAAGTCTGAGGTGCGGAACCACCGCGGTGGGCGACGCGAAACGTCGTTCCAGAGCAGAGGATTCGCCATGAGACGAGAAGTGATTTCCAGTATCGATAAGCGGCCAATTGACCCGGGCACAGGCACAAACGTGGTCAACTAGTGAGGGCCCGCGCACTACTCCCTGCGGTACTGGCGTCAACCGCGCTACACGCCGGTTTAGCGGCCCTTTGGAGTTCTGTAGCTCCCGTTCCGTCACTCGACCCGGCAATGCCATTTCGCACGCAGATCGAAGCGGTACTTATTGATGAAGCTCAGGACCTGGGTGACACTCCTTTGCCATCCGTGGCAGCGCCTGACTCCCCCGCCCTTTCAAACCAGATCGACCTTTTGAAAAAAGAGAACGATCAACTTAAGACGCTCACTGAGTCATTGCAAACACGGCTGGTGCAGAACCAGAATGACCTGACCCAAGTGCAATCAGAAAATGAAGAGTTCAAGGCCGCCGTAGTTGCCCTTGAGCAAAATCATTCTGATCTGGAATCTGACAGAACACAGTTGCAACAACAGGTTGCGACAATGGCCGAAAGCTACGAGCACCTCGTCGAAGAAAAAACGGCTCTGGCGCAGGACAATTACAGGATTGCAGCCAACCTTGTCTTGACCAAACAGGAAAAAGATCAGCTAGTAGAAGAAAAAACCGCTATCCAGGACGATTTAACCACAGTCCGCGAGCACCATGACCAGCTAAAAACCAAGTACACCTCACTACTAGCCGCACAGGCGGATCTCAAAAACCAGACAGCCTCTTTGCAACGAAACGACAGCGAGCTTAGGGATGAGGTAGTAGCTTTGAATACGACGATCGTCAAGCTGACTACAACGCGCGACAGCCTGGCCGAAAAGAACGCCAGAACTGCGCAAGCCGCGAAAAGCCTTGCGGCAGATCTTGCCACAGAGCGCCAGGGAAAAGATCGGCTGGCCAAGGAGAAGGCTGCTGTCGATGATCGCTTTATCAAAAGCCAAGAACAGCGCGATCGACTGGTTGCCAAGAAAGTCGAATTAACGAACGCCAATACATCTCTTCAGGGGCAGATTGCAGCCCTACGCCAGAGCGACAATGACGATAGACGCCAAAGAGCCGTACTTAAGGCTGCGATCACTCAACTAACCCAGTCGCGTGATCGACTGATAGACGAAAACATCGAACTGGTAACCCGTCTTGAAATCAGTGACGAGGAGGCTACAGCGCTTCGGGCTCAGAGCGAACAAACCATCCAGAGCGCTCAACCCTCGGCTGCAGCCCTGGATACGGGAAACGCATTACGCGAATCTGACCCACGCCCAGTGGCAGGTAACCCCAAACCGGTGTACCCACGCCTGGCGATCCGGCGGGGCCTGGAGGGCGAGGTATCCCTTGCCGTAAGCGTTTCAGCGTCAGGAAAAGTCTCTGAGATATCGATCAGCAAGCCCAGTGGATCAAAACTCCTGGACCAGGCAGCTTTAAAGGCTGTGCGGCAGTGGCAATTTACACCTGCCATTAGGGACGGCACGGCCTCGCCGGCGACTACTACGATCCCGGTACAGTTCCGCCTGCTTAACAGGGTCAACAGCTAGGCCGAACGATAAGCTCAGATCACCCGATCAGAACGCAACTGCCCGATTTGCTCTTGGGAGTAGTTCAGAAGTTGGGAGAGCACCTCATCGGTATGCTCTCCGAGCAGAGGGGGGGCACGGCTAACCTGTGGTGGCGTACCGCTCAGTTTCATCGGACTGCTGAGCAATTCAATTTCGCCTAGTGATGCGTGTTGTGCGCTGACCCGCATTTGCCGGTGGGCAACCTGGGGATCATTCAGGGCCTCATCTATCCGGTTGATCCGTCCACACGGTATTCCTTCAGGTTCAAGTTTTTCGAGCCATTGCGCTGTGCTCTGGCCAGCCATGATCTGAGTCAGTTTTGCGACCAACTCGACTCGGTTGCGAACCCGATCCTGGTTGTGCGCAAACCGTGCATCGTCCGCGAGCTCTGTGCAATTCGCTAGAGCACAAAAACGCGTGAACTGGATATCATTACCAACTGCAAGAATAACGTGACTATCGCCTGTCGCAAAAACCTGGTACGGCACGATATTGGGGTGCGCATTCCCCATGCGGATGGGTACATCGTTGCCCACAAGATAAGCCATTGCCTGGTTGGCGAGTACCGCAACCTGGCAGTCGAACAAAGCCATGTCGATGTACTGCCCTTCGCCGGTACGTTCGCGCCCAATCAGTGCTGCCTGAATCGCAGAGGTGGCATACAGACCGGTCACCATATCCGCCATTGCCACCCCCACTTTTTGCGGGCCGGCGCCGGGAGCATCCTCTGCCTCTCCGGTGATACTCATCAATCCCCCCAATCCCTGGATCATGAAGTCATACCCGGCCTTATGCGCATAAGGACCATCCTGGCCGAAACCGGTAATTGAGCAGTACACCAATCGAGAGTTCAAAGGCCTGAGCGATTCGTAATCCAGGCCATACCGTGCTAGTGCACCTACCTTAAAGTTCTCGATCAGTACATCACAACCCGATACCAGTTCCCGAATAATTTTCTGACCTTGAATATCAGCAATATTCAGGGTTACCGAACGCTTGCCCCGATTGGTGCCCAGGAAATATGCCGATTCCCCTTGATCTTCGCCAGGGGTGTGACTGATAAACGGCGGCCCCCAGCGACGGGTGTCATCGCCTTGCTCCGGGCGCTCGATCTTAATGACATCGGCGCCAAGATCCGCCAGCATCTGAGTGCACCACGGGCCCGCCAGGACCCGGCTGAGATCAAGTACTCTGAAATGGGACAGGACGCCCACGTTTCAGCCGGTGAAAGCCTGTATCCCGGTCTGGGCACGGCCCAGGATCAGCGCATGAACGTCATGTGTGCCCTCATAGGTATTCACCGCCTCGAGATTCATCATGTGGCGGATAACATGATATTCGTCGGCAACACCGTTGCCTCCGTGCATATCCCTTGCCGTTCGGGCGATCTCCAGCGCCTTGCCGCAGTTATTACGCTTCAACAGCGATATCGCCTCGGGTGCAACACGCCCCTCATCGAAAAGACGCCCTAGCCGCAAGCAGGCATGTGTGCCCAGAGTGATCTCGGTCTGCATGTCGGCGAGTTTTTTCTGCACCAACTGGTTGGCGGCCAACGGTCGACCGAACTGTTCTCGCTCAAGGGTGTAATTGCGCGCAGCATGCCAGCAAAACTCCGCGGCACCCATGGATCCCCAGGCAATACCATAACGGGCCCGATTGAGGCACCCAAAAGGTCCTGCAAGTCCGCTGACCCCATCGAGGGCATTTTCAGCCGGAACAAATATATCCTCCATAACGATCTCCCCGGTCACCGAGGTACGTAGTGAGAATTTACCCTCAATCTTGGGTGTGCTGAGGCCAGACATATCACGTTCGAGCACAAAGCCTCGGATAACTCCGTCATCATCCTTGGCCCAGATAACAAATACATCCGCGATCGGCGAATTGGTAATCCACATCTTGGCACCGTTAAGGCGAAAACCCCCGTCGACCGTTCGCGCCCGGGTCTTCATACCTCCCGGATCAGAGCCATGGTCAGGCTCTGTAAGCCCAAAGCAGCCCACCCATTCCCCTGAGGCCAGTTTTGGCAGGTATTTTTCACGCTGCGCCTGTGAACCGTAGGCATGAATTGGATGCATGACCAGGCTGGATTGCACGCTCATCATGGAGCGGTATCCGGAATCAACGCGCTCGACTTCACGGGCGGCTAGCCCGTAGCAGACGTAACTCAGGCCAGCGCAGCCGTAGCCGTCGATGGTTGATCCCAAAAGACCCAATTCACCCATACGCGGAAAAATATCCCGATCAATCCGCTCCTCACGATGCGCCAGGAGCACCCGGGGTTGCAATTCATCCTGACAGAACCGTCGAATGGAATCTTGCACCAGACGTTCTTCGTCGCTGAGCGCATCTTCCAGGGCTAACGGATCAGCCCAGTCGAAATTTACAGTCTGAGGTTTTTTCATTGCTACTGTGCTATTTCCTTTTTCTGATGGTTAATCCGTGTCGGCCAGCCCATAGGCCATCCTGGAGCTACCCGGACAAACGTATAATAGCCCTATCCCATCCCAACGCATAAACAGATGCGCTTTTTTCAACCAACACTCCTTAAGATCGCATGACAGTAGAACAACTGTGGCCATTGTTACAGGTTATCCTGGTTGACTTAGTCCTGGCCGGCGACAATGCAATTGTTGTCGGCCTGGTCGCTGCCACCGTTCCAGCGCCACTTCGGCCCCGGGTAATCCTGATCGGTATCGCAGCGGCAGCCATCCTCAGAATCGGCTTCGCCCTGGTTACCGTACAACTGCTGCAAATTATTGGTTTGGTACTGGCAGGTGGGCTGTTATTGCTGTGGGTTTGCTGGAAGCTGTGGCGAGAACTCCAGATCGTTCAACAATCTGAATCCGACACGAACCCCGCTTCAAGGCCCGCTCCCAAATCAATGAAACATGCGGTCTTCCAGATCATCCTAGCAGATATCTCCATGTCTTTGGACAACGTCCTGGCAGTTGCCGGGATCGCTCGCGATCATACGCTGATATTAGTCATTGGCCTTGTTCTGTCGGTTGGTCTGATGGCTTTTGCCGCAACCATGGTGGCTCACCTACTTGAGCGCCACCGCTGGATTGCGTACATTGGGCTTGCCGTAATACTCTATGTGGCCGTCACTATGATCTGGCATGGGTCACACGAGATCATTCAAGTCACGCAGGTCTAAGATATTGAAAGCAGCTACAGGCAAATGAAATCTTCCCGGTACATCAAATTAATTGCCTTTTTGGCCCTTCTGCTCGCAGCCAGCCCGATGGTGCAGGCTCAAAAAGAAGACCTGGAACGGGCAGTGGCCGCATACAACTCGGGTGACTATGCCAAGGCAGTATCGTTGTGGGAACCGCACGCCCGACAAGGCAACCGGGAAGCTCAATACGCCATGGGCGTTGCTTTCTATGAAGGTAAAGGCGTCAGCCAGGATCTGGACCAGGCGATCGAGTGGTTTGGCAAAGCAGCAGATTCCGGGCATCCAACAGCAATGTTTAATCTGGGGGTCGCCTACTGGGAAGGTCGAGGGGTTAAGCAGAATTTCTCCCGGGCAGTCGACTGGTGGGAACGTGCAGCTGAGCTTGGGGATATCACCTCGCAGTACAACCTCGGGTTAGCGTATTACCTCGGTAAAGGCGCTGAGCGCGATATCAGCAAAGCGCGTGACTGGCTGAGCAGATCTGCCGAACAGCAGCACGCCGACGCCAAGCGCGTACTGGGTATTATCGACAAGAACAACCTCGCTGTGAAAAACGATCAACCCGCCACCCCGGCAAAACCAAAAGCTTCTGTCGATACTCGCTCCGAAACTGCGCAACCCGAGCCTTCGTCCTCTGAGAAAACAGCAGTGCCCACCGCTTCTGGGGAAACCGTCAATACCAGTTTCACAGCAGCGCATGTTCAAAGTGGCCACCTGACCGTCCGTGCCCAGCCAAATCTGTCAACCCCTGCCACCCGCAAACTAAGGCAAGGAAGCCCGGTCAAGATCATCCAGTACAGCGGCTCTTGGGTCCGACTGGAACTGCCTTCGCCAACCAGGGTCTGGGTTTTTGGAAAATATGTCGCGGGTGCGCCCAATGGGCGCATTACTGCAAACCGTGTCCGGGTACGCACGCATCCCACAACCGGTGCCGACTCATCAGTAGTTCTACATCTCGACAAAGGTGCAGCGGTTACGGTGCATGCCCAATCTGGCGATTGGAAACAAATTAGCGCGGGGCACCTACTACAGAACTGGGCACAGCAATCCGGCCTTGCGCTACAAAAACCGGCTACCCAGGACTGGTTGGATACCTTTAATGCCTTGGCAAACCCAGGCCAGACTAGCCGGTCGAATCCCGTATCGACACCTACTGAAGTCGTGGTTGCACCATTCAAAACCGCCTGGGTCACTACTGACAACGCCCCGGTTGTTGGGCGACCGGATGCAGCCGCTCCAGTAGTCAGTCTTTTGGACAAAGGCATAACAGTCAAAGTGATAGGCAGCAAGAACGGCTGGATAATGATAAAGAGCCCCTTGGGACTGGACGTGTGGGTCTATGGCAAATTCGTCAAGGAAAGCGGCGGGCAGGCTCACATTAACGACAGCCGGGTTCGAATTCGCTCTCTGCCATCAACCGGACCGGACTCAGACGTGCTCGGACTGCTTGACAAGGGGACTGAAGTCGAAGTTATCAGTCGCAAGGGCGACTGGAGCCGTCTACGGGTACTGAACTCAGTTGCGGGATGGATCAAACAAGATCAACTGACGACCCCGGGAGCTATCACTCCCGACTGGCAAAAACGCTGGGATGCGATTCGTTCTGAAGCCACCCGTTAAAACACCAACACCAGATTCTTCAAAGAATCGTTGGCAACAACCGGGACACCGTCTTTTCGCACTGCTCGCCATCAGCGCTGGCATGCTGCTGAGCTCAACAATACCCGCTTCGGAACTTGAACAAATACAAGCCCTGCTTAAGTCACAGCGCTACAACGAAGCGTTGATATTGATCGAAACCACTATTGACAAAGGAACCAGTGAATCAACCGAGCTACTGTTTGCACGAGCTGATGTGTTTGCCGCTAGCGGACGACACGATGAGGCCGAACAGGCTTACCGCGAGCTAATCACCCGTTATCCAGGGCGTCCAGAACCCTACAATAATCTTGCAAGACTTTATGGCCTGCAGGGCAAGCTGGAACAGGCCGCAGCATTGTTGCGTGCTGGTTTATATACTGACCCCTCTTATCGTATTCTGTTTGATAACCTTTCTCAGGTCTACGCCGAACAGGCCGCACGCGCCTATCGTCATGCGATGAACCCAGACGATTCGCAAGCGGACAAGAAAGAGCCCTTGACTACGCTGGGCGAGCTTTCCAGTGTGCGATTACCGCCCGTAACCCCTTAGTTAACAGGGGAACTGGCCCCTGTTTGGAAAGCCGGGAGCCAACGGGTACACTTGCGCCCTGCCGGATCCCCGAAACCCGACGCGAAGGACACTTATGAAGCGCTTTTCCCGTCGCCTGCTGCTTGCGCTTGTTATAACGATGCCGCCCGGCATGGCACTGGCCGGGGCAACCTCGGATGAGTATGAATCCCGCCTGCTTCGCGCCACTGCGAATATTGTCGCCGGACAATGGTCTGTCGGACTTAAGGTATTAAACGCTCTGACTCAGGATTACCCCGATAGTCGCATTGGGCACCTGTTGCGTTCTGACCTGCTACTTGCCCTTGCCGGGCGAGTAGGCTCACTGCCTGATCTGAGTGATCGTTCATCAGAGGCTCGTGCTCAAGAGCTGCGCGAGCAACTACGTCTCCGATGGCAACATGCCATTGGCAGTCGTGAGATCAAGGCCAACCGGGTCCCAGCGAAACTGGTCAAAGTCTCTTTGGAAAACACGGCAGTGCTTTATGTCGATCTTCCCGCAGCGCGACTCCATGTTTTTCGACAGATTCATGGTGAGCTACAACGACTGGCTGATTTTTACGTCACAGTTGGCCGGCAAGGTTACGGCAAAGAACGTGAGGGAGACCTAAAGACGCCGGTAGGCGTCTACCGGATCAATGGCTATATTCCCGGAAGTCAACTCGATGCCCGTTACGGATCTGGCGCACTGACCACCAATTATCCCAACCCACTCGATCAGCAACTGCGCAGAACCGGTTACGGGATCTGGCTCCACGGGACTGAGCCTGGCTGGATTAACCGCGCGCCGCGTGCGAGCGAAGGATGCATTACATTAAGTAATGCTGATTTTGGGAATCTTTATCGCCTGCTTGGAACCGCCGATGAGTTGCCGATTATCATCGACGATACCCCGGACTGGATTTTTCCGGCAGAGCTGCAACGCCTGCGTGCAAACCTCCTCGCCATCGTTCACGGTGGCCCTCAATTAACTTCACAACAGCAGGTCGAACCTTCCTCTGCAGCTATTACTGTGGATCTCACCAAAATCTCCCGCCACGATCTGCCAGAGGCGCGCGCCAAGGCCGGTGGCCTCGAATTCACCGAAATCTTTATCTACCCCGGACCCAAGACACAACTAGTCACCCGGGCGACAAAGTTCAAGGGGTCAGGAAAAACTGATATCGTGGAGCAGTACTGGGTCAAGGAAGATAACGGGCAATGGCGAATCGCCCTGCAACAGCAGATCCCTGTCATGACCCAACGAAAAATCGCCTCCGAACCTGAGCCCACATCGGCCAAACAGGAATCAGGCGCCTGACCGCGTCTTATCGACAACTATTTCAACAATCTGTTGTCACTCCCATCTTTTTGTGCCCAGGCCAGAACGTACTCGCAGCAGTTGCCTGAATAGCCTTTAATATCCTGATCCTGTTTCGACAAGGTTAGGCCAGACCCCTCCCGCGCGGTAAGCCTGGAGCGCATCAGCGATATAGCGACAGGCTGTTGGTGGGTGAGTGATACTGGCGATATGTGGGGTTAGAAAAATACCCGGATGTGACCAGAAGGGATGATCGATTGGCAGCGGCTCTTGACCAAATACGTCCAGTGCCGCAGCCTGAAGTTGGCCGCTGTCCAGCGCCCAAAGAAGGTCCTGCTCGTTGACTGATTCGCCACGGCCAGCGTTAACCAGGCATGCCTTGGGCGGCAACATCGCAAGCGTCTTCCGGCTAATAATATGCCGGGTCTGCTCAGTCGCTGGAAGCAACATCACCAGTATCATTGTCTGGCACAGAAATGCCTCTACCTGCGCCTCACCATAAAACATCTCTATCGCGTCGTTAGGTTTTGATTGCCGACGGTAACCAATCACATTGTAGTTAAGTAATTGGAGTTGTTTGGCGAGAGCTAAGCCAAGCACGCCCATTCCCATCACCCCCACCGTTGTATCTCGTGCCGGTAACTGAGGCAACTCTTTCCAGACGCATTGGGCCTTCTGGCGTTCATAACAGTGCATCAGGCGGTGAAACCTTAAAACCTGAAATAGGCAGAACTCAACCATGCCTGCCGTGAGCTCTGGCTCCACCATGCGCACAATCGGCACCTTGGCCGGCAACGCTGAACAGGCGAGCAGTGAATCGACTCCTGCTCCGATCGAGAAAATCACCTCGAGGTTCTCCAAGCCGTTAAAAAGTTCTACCGGTGGATTCCACAATAAAGCGCAATTGATTTCCTTGGGATCCCCCACCTGCGGCCACACACGCACCTCAAGCTCTGGCATCGCGCAAGTAAGAGCACTGATCCACTCCGGATCACGCGCATCCGTTTTTAGCAGTATCACGAGGTTGTCTTGTGTCAACATGATCTTCGCCGACCCATATCCTAGTTATCAAGTTGTCGCACCAATCTAGCTTGGTAATCCGTCTTTTGGTAGCAACGCGAAAACTGGACGATTGATAGCCCTATTCAGAACCTTTTATAAAACTACCCACTTCCATTAGAGCAAACTTGCATGAAACCACAGAAACCACAGAAACCACAAAAACCAAGGGGGCTAAAACCTTGAGAATCTCCGCAAACCCTACTAAACTGAGGCATCTACGACGGTTACCACAAACATAATACCAGACCGACGTAATCTGTCGGCACTATAGCCAGGAAGGGAAAATCTCACAAATGAGTGATCAGGATTTCTTTGTCCGCTTCATAAAAGTGCAGAAAAGTTATGACGGCGAAACCCTTGTCGTTAAAAACCTGAATCTGGATATCAAACAGGGGGAATTCATAACTATGCTCGGGCCCTCTGGCTCTGGCAAAACAACCTGTCTGATGATGTTGGCGGGCTTTGAACCGGCCACCCATGGTGAGATTTATCTGGGTAACCAGCCCATCAACGCAGTGCCACCCCATAAACGCGGAATCGGTATGGTCTTTCAGAACTATGCCCTCTTCCCGCATATGACGGTCAATGAGAACCTCGCCTTTCCGCTTGAGGTCCGCAGACTCAACAAGTCCGAAATTGAGTCACGAACCAAGCGCGCACTCGACATGGTACAACTCGGGGCGTTTGGCAACCGTCGTCCGGCCCAACTCTCCGGCGGCCAACAGCAACGGGTAGCCGTTGCCCGGGCTCTGGTGTTTGATCCTGACCTTGTGCTGATGGACGAACCACTGGGCGCACTCGACAAGCAACTGCGTGAGCAGATGCAGTACGAAATTAAACATATTCATGAAAGCCTCGGCGTGACAGTCGTCTACGTAACCCACGACCAGTCCGAGGCACTGACTATGTCGAACCGTATCGCCGTCTTCGATGATGGCGTCATCCAACAATTGGCAGCCCCCAACGACCTGTATGAACGGCCTGAGAACGCATTTGTCGCACAGTTTATCGGCGAGAATAACCGGCTGACGGGGTTCGTGCACAGCCTCGAGGGGAATCACTGCCAGGTCGAACTCGATAACGGCGAGCACGTTCAGGCATTCAAAGTCAACGTTGACGCCGTAGGCGACCGGGCCACACTTTCGCTGCGTCCGGAGCGAGTCGAAGTGAATCCCGAAGTTGGAAAATTTCCCAACTTATTCGAGGCCAAGATAGAGGAATTGATCTATCTGGGTGATCATATCCGTACCCGCGCTTCAGTCTGCGGACATAGCGATTTTATTGTTAAAATCCCTAATGCGTCGCACCATGCGACGTTAAATGAGGGAGACATAGTCAAGTTCGGCTGGTCTATGGAGGACTGCCGGGCACTTGATGTCGTCGAGGTAACTAACTGATGTGCCCCGACGACATGTTTTCTAACGTCATTTTGATGACGACAACCAACCGATAGCGGAGGAACGAGAATGAGTAAGCATCTCTTAGCAACCACCCTGGCCTCGGCAGTGATTGGGGCGGCCCTGGCCGTACCGGCGCACGCCGACGTCACAATCGCCTCGTGGGGCGGCGCTTATACCATGAGCCAACAGAAAGCCTATGCAGATACCTGGTCCGAGGGCACGGCCAACTTTGTCAACTATAACGGCGGTCTTGGCGAGGTACGCACCCAGGTCGAATCGGGCAATGTGACATGGGACATCGTTGATGTCCTGCCACACGAAGCTCGCGTTGGCTGTGATGAAGGCCTCTTCGAAGAACTGCCCCGCGACGTATTCACGCCAGCGGCCGATGGGACCTCGATGGATGACGACATTATGGTGTCCGTACCGAATGACTGCGTGGTACCGCAGATTTTCTGGTCTTACGTCCCCTTCTATCAGGAAGGCACCTTTGATGGCAATGCTGCTGGAAACCCAAAGACTATTGCCGACTTCTTCGATGTCGCGAACTTCCCCGGCAAGCGTGGTATTCACACTTGGGGCAACGCACTGGTCGAGATGGCACTGATGGCCGACGGCGTAGCACCTGGTGACGTTTACTCTGTGTTAGACACCGCTGAAGGCATGGATCGTGCTTTTGCCAAACTCGACACAATCAAGGATCATGCCGTATTCTGGTCCTCAGGCGCCAAACCGCTTGAACTCGTCACCAGTGGTGAGGTATCCATGGCGCTGGCCTACAACGGTCGCATCGGCGCTGCTATGCTTTCAGAGGGCGCGCCCTTTGTAATCAACTGGGATGGGCAGGTTCTTGAAGAGGAATGGCTGGCCATGCTCAAAGGCACACCGAACGCCGACGAAGCGCTTAAGTTCCTGATTCATGCCTCTGCCCCTGAACAGCAGGCTGGCCAGGCTAAGTGGATCACCTATGCACCGATGCGCACCTCAGGCATCGGTCTCATCGAAGCTGGTGAGCCTTGGTTCAACACCGGCGTGAACATCATGCCGCTGATGCCCAATGCACCGGCAGCTTTGAGTCAAATGCATTTGTTTGCCGATCCTGACTGGTGGGCGGATAACGGTGACTCGATCTCCGAGCGGTTCACTGCCTGGATGGGTCAGTAAGGCCACTTTAGACAGGTAGTTGTTTTTACAGACTGTGGGGCCGGTCGGTCGGCTGGCCCCTTTTCTGTCACTCCCTGGCTATGATTGTCGGATCTCCCTCGCCGGTCCATGTGAATGACAAATAGTCCCCCGGCGTCGGTCCAGCCTCTGCTGACAGCCGACGGTATACCTCTTAAAACCAGCCTGCAGCGCTCGATGCGCCGCAGCAAACTCCGGGCGATTTTCCTGGTACTGCCACCGCTAATTTTCCTGCTTAGCCTTTTTATCATCCCCATCGGCAACCTGCTGACCCGCAGTACCGACGACACACTGATTAACTATCAGCTGCCGCTGACCTTCGCCATGATCGATCAGTGGGATCGAAAAACACTGCCTGAGGAAAATCTCTTTGAGGCGATATATCTGGACCTTTCGAGCCTGAACAAATACCTGATCAGTGATAATTTCGCTGATTCCGTAGATCCGAATGATCCAGCCTGGAGGGTGCGTATTCCTAAGAAAGGCCCGTATCGTGATGCCATGATCGAAATCGATCCACGCTGGCAATCAGCAAGCACCTGGCTCCCTATTCATGAGATAGCCATGATCGGTGTAAACGCTCAGGGCACCGAAAGAGAGAGAAAAAACAAGGCAAGACGAGTCCAGTTTAAAATCTGCGCATACCTCACGCCTCTCACAAACGCTGACTGCACCAAGCTATACAAAGTATTACAGGTGTGGGACGGCGCCAGCGAACCTGACGAGGCGCTTTTTGAGGCGCTGTATAAGGACCTTCGGTCAGCGAATAAGTTTCTTGTGGGTAAATCCAGCACCCGCATGAACTATGGGAAACCCGGATTTAAGAGTCTGATCAAGAAATCCAGCCGCAAACTCAAAAAGGTCAGTGAGCCGCCGTACCGGGATGCCATGATCAAGGCAGATAAACGTTGGGGTGATGTGGCCTTCTGGCAATCCCTGGTCACGATGCAAGAGCCCCAAACCACAGGCTATTATCTTAATGCCGTGGATCGCAAGTGGAATAAGGACCACGAAATCGAGCTGCAACCCGCGGAACGGCGCGTCTATGTAATGCTTTGGTGGCGAACCTTTCTGGTCAGCCTGATCGTCACTGTAGGCTGCCTGATACTGGCCTATCCGGTCTCCCACCTTCTAGCCACACTGCCCTTGCGATATTCGAATATCCTGATGATCTGCGTGCTGATGCCGTTTTGGACTTCGCTGCTGGTTCGCATTGTTGCCTGGATGGTCATGCTGCAACAGGAAGGGGTAATCAACGACACCCTGGTGATGCTGGGTCTTCCCGATGAAAACCGCCTGCCGATGATGTACAACTTTACCGGCACGGTGATTGTGATGATCCAGATCCTATTGCCGTTTATGATCCTGCCGATCTACAGTGTCATGAAAACCATTCCGCCGAGCTACATGAAAGCCGCGCAGAACCTCGGCGCGCCGCCAGCGCTGGCTTTTTTACGGGTCTATATGCCGCAGACCCTTCCCGGGGTCGGCGCCGGGGTAATACTCGTCTTTATCGTGGCGATCGGGTACTACATCACCCCAGAACTGGTTGGCGGCAAAGACGGACGCCTGATTGGCAACATGGTGGCCTACCACATGCAAAAGTCCCTTAACTGGGGGCTGGCAGCCGCCATGGGCTCAATCTTACTCGCTGGGATTCTGCTCCTGTACTGGATCTACGACAAGATCGTGGGTATCGACAACATGAAACTGGGCTAAGACGATGGCGCTTCCTGCCTATGCAACCCCGGCCCAGCGCCTGTGGCACTATATTTACCTCACGATCTGCGCCTTGGTGCTGTTCTTTCTGGTGATGCCGCTGATTGCCGTGATTCCAATCTCTTTTAGCGTCTCGCCTTTTCTCCAGTTTACTCCGGAGATGCTGCGGCTGGACCCCGAGGCTTTCTCCCTGCGCTGGTATCGGATGATGATGGGCGATTGTTCGGACCCCGGGATCACCACAGTCTGCAGCGATAACTGGAAAACAGGCGCCAAGAACAGCCTGTTTATCGGTGTTATCGCGACGGCGCTAGCGACCACACTGGGCATATTCGCAGCCCTTGGGCTTAGCCGGCCAATCATGCCGTTTCGCAAACTGATCATGGCCATCATGATCTCGCCACTCATCGTGCCGCTGATCATCACCGCGTCGGGCATGTTCTTTTTCTTTGCCAAGCTCAACCTGGTATCCACATACGCCGGGTTGATACTTGCACATACCATTCTGGGCCTTCCGTTTGTCGTAATCACGGTTACAGCGACCCTGGTCGGATTTGATGCCAGCCTCACCCGGGCCGCGGCAAGTTTGGGCGGCGGGCCTGTACGCAATTTTTTCAAAGTGCAGATGCCCCTGATTCTGCCAGGCGTCATTTCCGGGGCCCTGTTCGCCTTCATCACCTCTTTTGATGAAGTCGTTATCGTGCTCTTTATCGGTGGGCCCGATCAGATTACGCTGCCGCGGCAGATGTGGTCGGGGATCCGTCAGGAAATCAGCCCAACTATCCTTTCTGTGGCGACAATACTGGTCATTCTATCAATCTGTCTACTGACCGTAGTCGAACTGCTGCGCCGTCGCAGCGAGCGACTGCGGGGCATACGCCCGGCTTAAATTCCCCGGCAAAATCTCCCAGCAAGCACATGATCCAATCCTCGCAGCCTATCCTGGCGCTTAAGGTCGAAGATCTGCACAAGCGCTTTGGCGCTGTTGAAGTGCTCAAAGGGGTGCACCTTGATGCATCTATTGGTGATGTGATCTCAATGCTGGGAGCATCCGGCTCTGGAAAGAGCACTTTTTTGCGCTGCATTAATCTTCTGGAAACGCCCGATAGCGGTAACATCACGGTACACGGTGAGACTATCGGTATGACTACCGATAAATCCGGGCGACCCATGCCTAGTGACATGGCTCAGGTGATTCGGTTACGTGCGCGCCTGGGCATGGTCTTTCAAAGTTTCAATTTGTGGTCACACATGACCGTGCTGGAGAACGTCACTGAGGCACTGATACACGTGCTAAAGATGCCAAAGCCAGACGCCCTCGACCGCGCCCAGGCAACGCTGGACAAAGTAGGCATGTACGACCGCCAGGATTACTATCCAGCTCATATCTCTGGTGGTCAGCAGCAGCGCACCGCGATCGCCCGGGCTTTAGCCATGGAGCCCGATTTAATGCTCTTTGACGAACCAACCTCCGCGCTCGACCCGGAACTGGTAGGTGAAGTCCTCAAAGTGATGCGGGCCCTGGCGGACGAGGGACGAACCATGATCGTAGTGACTCATGAAATCGGTTTTGCCCGCGATGTATCGAACAAGGTAATTTTCCTGCATGAGGGAGCGATTGAATCTGAAGGGATCCCGGCCGATATGTTTGGCAACCCAGAATCGGCGCGTTTTCGCCAATTTCTGTCGAACACACTACATTAGCCGGAGACAGACACGAAACAGCGGCTCGGTGTACCATTACCACACTGGAATTTCCAACAACTAAAGGGAGAAGAGAGATGATCAAGAAAAAACTAACAGCACTGGGGCTGGCTGGCGTGCTGGCGCTGGCAAGCGGCATTGCCAGCGCCGGTGACCCGTTGCGGGTTGGCGTTGAAGGCGCCTACCCACCGTTCTCTTGGAAAGAGGCTGACGGCTCGTTGAAAGGCTTTGACATTGATTTCGCAATAGAAGTCTGCAAAAGACTTAATCGAGAGTGCGTACTGGTTGAGCAGGAATGGGATGGGATGATTCCCGCCCTGCTGGCAGAAAAGTTCGATACGATTATTGCCTCCATGTCGATTACCGAGGAACGAAAAAAGAAGATCGATTTCACCATCAAGTACTACAACACCCCGGCTAAGTTGGTCTCCAAGGCGAACCCAGGGTTTGAAGGCACCGCTGACGGTCTCAAAGGGAAACGCCTGGGCGTACAGCGGGCAACAACTCACCAGTGTTCTGCTGAAAAGCTTTATCCTGGAGCCGAGCTGGTCCTATATGGAACACAAGAAGAAGTCTGGCAGGATCTGGCATCAGGCCGACTCGACGCCCAGTTGTCTGACTCACTTCAGGCATACGAGGGTTTCCTGGCTCTGGATGCAGGCAAGGGTTTTGATTTTCTGGGCGATGCCATTGACGACGTTGAGTGCCAAGGAGTAGGGGCAGGTTTTGCAGTTCGTAAGCAAGACTCCGCACTGCGTGATGCGCTTAGCCAGATCATCCTGGATATACGGGCTGATGGCACCTACAAAGCGATGAACGACGCTTACTTCGCGGTTGATATTTACGGTGGTTGAGTTGATCTACTAACCCTCATCCGATCTGAACGGGCCCCCAGCGGGCCCGTTCATTTTTCAATCCAAAAATGGATTCCGTCTGGGAGTACCGCAACCTGCTGTTGTCTGGCGCAGCCGTAACGGTACAGTTGGCGCTGGCCTCGCTGACGCTCTCTGTGTTTCTCGGCCTCATTGGCGCTTCGGCCAAGCTCGCTGTTAACCCAATATTCCGGCGTACCGCCAACATTTACACCACACTGGTACGTGGGGTGCCGGACCTGGTGCTGATGATGCTGCTGTTTTACGGCGGACAGCAGGTTGTCAATGATCTGGGCGGCGCAACAGGCTGGTGGGATTATGTCGAGATCAACCAGTTTATCGCTGGCGTCTGGTCTATCGGCTTTGTCTTCGGGGCCTACATGACTGAGACCTTCCGTGGCGCGATCCTCGCAATACCCCGCGGTCAGATCGAAGCCGGCATCTCCTGCGGCATGACGCCACTGTTGATTTTCCGACGCATCACCTGGCCGCAGATGGTACGCCATGCCCTGCCCTCTTTTACCAACAACTGGCTGGTGCTGATTAAGGCCACAGCACTGGTTTCCGTGATCGGCCTGCATGATCTTGTCTGGAACGCATCTACCGCTGGACGTTCCGTGCGCGAACCTTTCTCCTTCATGTTCGCGGTATTGATCATCTACCTCATTCTTACCGCCTGCTCGGACGTGGGCCTTCGCTGGCTGGACCGGCGCTACAACGTTGGAGTCGACCGGGCTTAATGGCAATGGCAGAGCAAGAACGGACTTTCTTCGAGTATCTCGTTTATATCAGTGAGAACCATTCACCACTGGACTTCATGCTGGTGGCTGACCATATAGACAAATTCTTTTTTGGCACGCTGCTGACTCTTGAGATCACTATCCTATCGCTGTTCATCGGGGGCGTTATGGCCGTGCCGCTGGCCATCGCCCGGGCTTACCGCACTCCATGGTTCAACGGTCCTATCTGGGGCTTTACTTATTTTTTTCGTGGTACACCACTGCTGGTTCAGACCTATCTGGTCTATTACGGCCTTGCCCAATTTGACTTCGTTCGTGAGAGCTTTCTGTGGGGGCCGATCCTATCCAACGCCTGGTGGTGTGCACTGATCACCTTCAGTCTCAATACCGCTGGTTACACCACCGAGTTTTTGCGCGGTGCCATTGAAAATACGCCCAAGGGAGAGATCGAAGCCGCCCGGGCCTGCGGTATGTCACAGTCCCGGATGATGTGGCGAATTGTATTGCCCAGTGCGTTCCGTCGGGCCCTGCCTGCCTATTCCAACGAGGTGATCTTCATGCTGCACAGCTCGGTTGTGCTCAGCACTATTACCCTTCAGGACATTCTCGGCGTGGGGCGCTGGCTGAACGGCCGCTACTACCTGGCCTATGAAGGCTTTGTCACTGCCATGGTCTTTTACATGGTGCTGGTATTTTTTATCAGCACTGGATTCAGGCTCTGGGAGAAGCACTGGCTGGGTCACCTGCGACCCCGTGATATTGCTGATGCCTGAGGTGTAAATCAAAAATATTGCCTTAACCGTATGCCCTTACCTTACCGTCAACTTGCCAGACTCCGAGATGCCAGCGACCCTTAAACTCGCCCAGATGCTGATCCGCCGACCCTCACTGACGCCAGCTGATGGGGGCTGCCAGGATCTGATTTCGGGTGCGCTTACACCGTATGGTTTTGAGCCGGAGGTCATGAATTTTGGATCGGTACGCAATCTGTGGCTGCGTCGCGGCTCAGCATCACCGCTATTCGTTTTTGCCGGACATACCGATGTGGTGCCCACGGGCCCAGAAGAAAGCTGGCGTTACCCACCTTTCGAGGGCAAAGTGGTTGACGGCACACTCCACGGCCGTGGTGCTGCCGATATGAAAGGCAGCCTGGCGGCAATGGTTACTGCCTGCCAGAGGTTCACCGAGCTAAACCCGGATCACAGTGGCTCGATCGCACTACTTCTGACCAGTGACGAGGAAGGTCCAGCGGTGGACGGCACCGTCCGCGTTATCGAGACCTTGAGTGCCCGAGGTGAAATAATTGACTGGTGCCTGGTCGGTGAACCCACCAGTTCGCAGCATCTTGGAGATACCATCAAAAACGGGCGCCGGGGATCTCTGGGGGGCACCTTGACGGTGCGCGGCATCCAGGGCCATGTGGCTTATCCGCATCTGGCCGACAACCCCCTGCACCGGTTGGTCAACATCATTACCCAACTCGCGGGATATCGCTGGGACGAGGGTAACGAATTCTTCGCGGCGACCAGCTTTCAGGTTTCCAACCTCGCCGGAGGTACTGGCGCCAGTAACATTATTCCCGGCGAGGCCCAGGCCCGATTCAATCTACGGCACTGTCCCGACACCAGTGCCCAGTCGATTCGTGAAACCATTGACTCAATCTGCGCAGCACACGCGAAGGATTTCAACATCGACTGGGATCCCCTGGGCCTACCCTATCAGACCCTGTCGGGGGAATTAGTCAACGCGACTCGAAACGCCATTGCCGAAGTCGTCGACATTCAGCCGACTCTTTCGACTGACGGTGGCACCTCAGACGGACGTTTCATCGCACCCACCGGAGCGCAGGTTATAGAGCTGGGACCGATTAACCGCACTATCCACCAAGTCGATGAAGCCGTAAGTATCGAAGATCTGGAACACCTTTCGCAAATCTACCAACAGATACTCAAACACCTGCTTTCCTGAATGATCTCCAACGCGTGGCACTGCATTACCAAACGGTAATACTTTGTTTAGCTTGCGGTAATGGGGGCCCGCTTAAGGTGCCCTGTAACCTAGCAACCGCACTCAGGGAGATAACCTCATGCCACAACAACGAACGCTGCGACAACTCGCACCCCAGATCACCGCCGTAGCTCTTGCGTCCATAGCCACTGCCAGCGCAGTACTGTACGCAGGGCGAACCGCCACGGCACTGCCACAAAGCGCCGACGCAGTAATGACTGCCCCAGGCGGGCCGGGTTCCGGTTTTGCAGACCTGGTCGAGTCCGTGCGACCCGCCGTCGTTAATATTTCAATCCGCACGGTACAAAATATTTCGACACGTCCAGACAATGACAATTCTGAGAACTCGTTTTCACGACGGCGTGGTCAGGAATTTGGCTTTGGTGGGCAACCGCAGATGCGTGAATTCATGGAACGGTTTTTCGGCGAAGCAATGCCCAATCAGCCGCGTGGCCCGATGGAGAGCCGCTCACTGGGATCCGGGTTTATTATTGATGCTGCAGGCCTTGTAGTCACTAATCATCACGTTATCGGCGATGCTGACGAGATTGAGGTCATACTGGAAGATGGTCGTGTCTTTCCCGCTACGGTTCGTGGCAGCGACAAGCGCACCGACCTCGCCTTGCTGGAAATCGATGCCAACGAGCCGTTGCCTTTTGTTTCATTTGGCGATTCTGACCACGCCCGTGTTGGCGATTGGGTGATTGCGATTGGCAATCCCTTTGGCCTCGGAGGCACTACGACCTCCGGGATCGTTTCTGCGCGAGGGCGCGACATCAACAACGGGCCATATGTTGATTACATTCAGATCGATGCCTCTATCAACCGGGGTAATTCGGGAGGGCCACTTTTCAATAATGCAGGAGAGGTCATTGGTGTCAACACGGTGATTTTTTCACCCAACGGCGGCAGTGTTGGAATCGGTTTTGCGATTCCCGCATCTCTCGCACAGAACGTTATCAGTCAGTTGCGTGATAGCGGACAGGTTGCACGGGCATGGCTCGGCGTCGAAATACAGACGGTGGGACCCGACATCGCCCACAGCCTCGGTCTTGACGAACCCCATGGCGCACTGGTATCGCGCATCAGTCCCGACAGCCCGGCCAGCCGCAGTGATCTTCACACCGGCGACGTTATTGTGAGTCTCAATAACGAGCCGGTAAAACGGATGCGCCACTTGCCACGCCTGATAGCGGGAACCCCAACGGGCCAGCCTGTGTCACTCGGGGTTTGGCGATCTGGCCAGGAAATGATAGTAACGGCAACCCTGGAGCCACTTAAGGGTTCACGCCAGGCCGTCAATCAACAAGAGCGAGAACCTACCCGCAAGCTGGGCCTGAAACTATCGATGCTCGACGAGGCCAATCGGCAACGACTCGGCAATGGCGGCAATGGCGTTCTGATCCAGGACGTAGCACGGCAAAGCCCCGCGGCCCATAAGGGGCTACGCCCAGGGGATATCATTTTGAAAGTAGGTGAAAAGCCAGTGGGCACGCCTCAAGATGTCCTCAATCAGGTCGATCTCGCTCGCGCCGATGAACAAAACAAGGCAATTCTGCTACTGGTAGAGCGCAACGGTGACCAACGTTACGTCGCTATCAAGGTGGGTTAGCCTGCCCTTTTGAGCCACTGGCCGAGGGACTCCCCTCGGCCAGTACTGCTCGGTTAGAATTTCTGAACCGATTCCTCAGACCGTGAAATTGTTATCTTGCGTATCCTGCTGATAGAGGACGACCCCGAAGCGGCGCGCTACGTTTCCCGCGGCCTGCGGGAAGCCGGTCACGTGACAGATACCGCGGACAACGGCCCCGATGGCCTGGCCCTGGCTACCAACGAGCCCTATGATCTGCTCGTCATCGACCGCATGCTTCCGGCAATGGATGGGTTATCAGTCATCGTAAATCTACGGGATCTGGGCAACAACACGCCGGTACTGATCTTGAGTGCACTGGGTGATCTTGAAGACCGAGTCACCGGGCTTCGGGCCGGCGGCGATGATTACCTGCCAAAACCTTTTGCTTTTGAGGAACTCCTCGCCCGAGTAGAGGCCCTAGGCCGACGCGCCCACCAGAGTGCCGTGGCAACGCAGTTCAAGGTAGCTGATCTGGAAATGGATGTACTGACCCGACAAGTCCGTCGTGACGGGAGACTCATCAACCTTCAACCCAGGGAGTTTCGACTGCTTGAATACCTGATGCGCCACAACAGCCAGGTCGTTACCCGAACCATGTTGCTTGAAAACGTCTGGGACTACCATTTTGACCCCCAGACAAACGTCATCGATGTTCATGTCAGCCGGCTACGATCCAAAATAGATCGGGAGTTCCCAACGCAGCTGCTGCATACCATTCGTGGCGCCGGGTACATGCTGCGTGAACCCGACTAGTTTTCTCAGAAGCTCCACCTTTCGGATTGCGCTACTGTATGTGGCTCTTTTCACCGCGTCGGTACTGGTGCTATTCAGTTTTATCTACTGGTCTAGTGTGCGCTACATGGCAGATCAATCAGATGCCGCTATCCGTACCGAAATCAATACCCTGTCCGAGCGCTATGAGAACCGCGGCCTGCCTGGATTACGCCACTTAATCTCCGACCGGATCGACCGGCAACAGCCCACCGGTACCTCTATCTATCTGCTCACTGACCCACTCGGTCGAGTCATTGTCGGCAATATCGATCGCTGGCCAAAAACGCCTGCCCAAGATGGCTGGCTCAATTTCAATCTGGAAACCCGTGATCTCGACAAACCGAGGCTGCATCCGGCCCGAACACGACAGTTCCAGCTGGCTGGGGGTTTTCGCTTGCTGGTCGGACAAGATATCCAGGAACTCAATGCCGCGCGCCTGCGGGTCATTACGGCACTGGGCTGGGGTGTGGCGCTAACGCTGGTGCTTGGCCTGGCTGGGGGTTTTTTCATCAGCCGGCGAATGCTGACGCGAATTGACATCATTAACGACACCAGTCAGCGAATCATGGCTGGAGATCTGGGTCGACGCGTGCCGGTCGGCTCACACGGTGACGAGTTCGACCAGTTATCAAACAATCTCAATCGCATGCTGGACCAGATCCAAGAACTCTTGGATGGCATTCGCCAGGTCAGTGACAATATTGCACACGACCTCAAAACCCCCCTTTCCCGACTGCGTCAACGCCTTGAGTCCCTGCGTGATTCAAGCGCGCTGGAATCGGATCAGGCCCGGGCTCTCGAACAGGCCATTGATGAAGCCGATCGCCTGCTGGGTTTGTTTAATGCCCTGCTTCGTATTGCACGTATTGAGTCTGAATCGATCAGCACCGATGTACAACCACTGGCGCTTAGCCAGCTGGCCACAGATGTGGTCGAACTATATGAGCCGCTGGCGGAGGAAAAACATCAAAAACTTAAACTACTGGGGGGTACCCAGCCGGTGGTGCACGCGGACCGGGACATGCTGTTCCAGGCGTTGGCAAACGTTCTCGACAACGCCGTTAAATACACGCCTGTCGGGGGCATTATCGAGGTCAACATATCTCATCACCGGGGCCAGCCTGTGCTGTCGGTATGTGATAGTGGTCCGGGCATTGCAAAAGCAGACCAGGACAAGGTATTCCAGCGCTTTTATCGCGGAGATACCAGCCGCTCGAGTGCCGGCAACGGGCTGGGGCTGAGCCTGGTAAGCGCTGTTACCCGACACCACGGCGCCCAGGTCTGCCTCGCCGGCAACGACCCCGGCCTTTGTGTCAAAATTATTTTCCCGCAGACCCAAAACTGACAGTTGGCCATGTACCTGATACAGGCTTTGGGATTAATTTAAAAACCTAATGCTTAAGACCCGCGCGCGGACCGAAGCGCTGGCGTCAAACTTCAGCTTCCCGATCCGGGCGTAGTACCCATCGCCTTGCGCATGGTTGTTGCATCCTGGCCAAACAGGATCTGCTGGGCTCCTGAGGTCACCGCCTTGCCTTTATTGATTTTTCCAGCCTCCCGATAAGCTGCGACCACAGCGGGTCGTTGGCGAATCGACTCAAGCCATCGCTTAACATTGGGGAATTGATCGATATCGGTTTTATGCCACTCGTAACGCAGAATCCACGGATAGCAGGCCATATCGGCAATAGAATACTCATCACAGATAAACTCGCGCTCGGCAAGGCGCCCGTCTAATACCGCGTACAATCGGGATGTCTCCTGATGGTACCGCCGGGTCGCATAGGGCACCTCTTCTGGAGCATAGCGGGTGAAATGATGATTCTGACCCAGCATTGGGCCCAGACCACCCATCTGCCACATCAACCATTGCAGTACGTCCGTCCGCTCGACGAGGGAATCCGGTAAGAACCGCCCGACCTTATCTGCAAGATAGATAAGGATCGCTCCAGATTCAAAGATTGAGATCGCCTCGGACGATCTGGTCGGGGCATGATCGATAATGGCCGGTATCCGCCCGTTAGGTGCAATTTGTAGAAACTCATTACTAAACTGCTCGCCGTCATTAATATTTACCGAGGTAATTCGGTAATCCATACCGGCTTCTGTGAGGAACATCAAGACTTTCATCCCGTTGGGCGTTGGCCAGAAGAATAGTTCAACCATGTCGCTGTCCTGGAAAGAGCCCTTTCGAGCCAGGGTCGGGAAAAGAATCATTAATTATGCCTTAAGCACGTCCTGGCGAAACCCTAGCGTGCGACAGAACCGGCGCCCTTAAATCATATAAGGAATGCGCCAGGTTGGTGGAGCAAAATTATTAAGCACATATCACCAGATTCTGACAATCTGTAGACAAGTCTGGAACTTGGGTATACTCCGCGCTCTTGAGAAAAATGCGGGCGGAGGCCCACTTTATCGCGTGGCAAAAGAAGAACATATTGAAATGGAAGGCACGGTTCTGGAGAACCTACCTAATACCCAGTTCCGCGTCGAGCTCGAAAATGGGCATGTGGTTATCGCCCACATCTCGGGCAAAATGCGTAAACACTATATCCGTATCCTGCGCGGCGACAAAGTCACAGTGCAATTGACCCCTTATGATCTGAGTAAAGGGAGAATCACCTACCGCGCCCGCTGACGTCAGTCAAAAAAAACCCTCGCGTCGCGAGGGTTCTGTGCATGTATTTCGGGCATTTAGCCCGACAAGTTTCCAGATTTACTTAATCTTGGCTTCCTTGTAGGCTACATGCTTACGCACCACTGGATCGTATTTGCGAATTTCCATCTTCTCAGGCTGGTTGCGCTTATTCTTGGTCGTCGTGTAGTAATGGCCTGTTCCTGCAGACGATACCAGTTTGATCTTGTCTCTCATTATTCGATTCCCCCTGGCTTATTAAACTTTCTCGCCTCGACCACGAAGCTCTTCAAGCACGGTATCGATACCCTTTTTATCTATAATCCGCAAACCCTGATGAGATACGCGTAGGCGAACCCAGCGATTCTCGCTCGGCACCCAAAAACGTCGATCATGAATGTTCGGCTTGAAAACCCGTTTGGTCTTGTTATGTGCGTGTGATACGTTGTTTCCTGTCATCACCCGCTTACCGGTTACCTGGCAAACTCTAGCCATGGCTTAAATACCCGCGCTGTATCCTGTAAAGGCCGCGTTTTATACCAGATTTTGATCCTTTTTCCTAGGGGAGCGGACCAATCTTTACACTTTCGCTGGCAAACGCCGATCAACACCCTCAGATTTCCCCGGCACGCCAGCAACCGTTAGACTCTCAAACCATGTCCGGTCTCGCTGATCAGCACTTCATTGTAGGCATTACTGGCGGCATCGCAGCCTATAAATCTGCCGAGCTTGTTCGCCGGCTATGCGGGCAAGGGGCCCAGGTGCAGGTTATTATGACCCAGGCCGCAAAAGCCTTTATTGCTCCGCTCACCCTGCAAGCACTCAGCGGCCGACCGGTTCGCGACACCCTACTGGATCCAGAAGCTGAGTCTGGGATGGGCCACATTGAACTTGGACGCTGGGCAGACACCATTGTGATCGCTCCCGCAAGCGCTGACTTTATTGCGCGCCTCGCTGCCGGTCTGGCTTCGGATCTGCTGAGCACCGTTTGCCTGGCGACATCGGCGCCGGTAATCCTGGCGCCGGCAATGAACCAGGCCATGTGGCAAAAACCAACCACCCAGCGCAATTTGGCAACCCTTCAGGCAGATGGCATTACGCTACTGGGCCCTGCCGACGGACCGCAGGCATGCGGGGACACGGGTCCGGGACGGATGCTCGAGCCGGACCAGCTTATTGAATGCTTGAGCAATTCCCCGAACCCGGGACCGCTGGAGAACATTCGGGTCATGGTTACGGCCGGCCCCACTTGGGAGGCACTTGACCCCGTCCGCGGTTTATCCAATCACAGCTCCGGAAAAATGGGCTACGCGGTCGCAAACGCGGCAAAACATGCCGGTGCAAGCGTGTCTCTGATCAGCGGTCCGGTCACGATAACGCCACCCACTGGGGTTGAAATGAAAAACGTAACAACGGCGAAAGAAATGCTTGGCGCGGTCGAATCGAGTGTATCCGGGTTCGATATCTTTATTGGAGTCGCGGCTGTTGTTGACTACCGACCTACGCAGGTCGCGCCCACAAAAATGAAAAAAGCCACACAAACACTTACGGTTGAATTCGTGCGCAACCCCGATATCCTGGCGACGGTGACACAACAACCAGATCCACCGTTTACCGTCGGCTTTGCGGCTGAGACTGACCAGCCCCTTGAGCATGCCCGCCAGAAGTTAAAAAACAAGCGCCTCGACCTGATTGCGGTAAATCAGGTGGGTGGCGATAACAACCCATTCGGCAGCGACCATAACACTCTGACACTGATCAGCCAGGACGATCAAGTCGAGCTCGGCCACGATAGCAAGACTGAGCTTGCCAGGCGATTGATCGAAGAGATCGCGCGACGATATCATGCAAAAAATTCAACTTAAAGTCATCGACAAGCGCCTCGGCGGGGAATTTACCTTTCCGGCATATGCCACACAAGGTTCGGCAGGTATCGACCTCGTTGCCTGCCTTGACGCCCCGCTGACAATCACACCAGGCCAGTGCGAATTGATTCCCAGCGGCATAGCAATTCATATTGGTGATCCGTCTCATGCTGCGGTGCTGCTGCCCCGCTCGGGACTGGGCCACAAACATGGCATTGTTCTGGGTAACCTGGTGGGGCTAATCGACAGCGACTACCAGGGAGAAGTCAAAATTTCTTGCTGGAACCGCAGTGGTGAAGCCTTTCAGATTAATCCCGGTGACCGTATTGCCCAGATGGTGATCGTACCTGTGGTGCAGGCAGCCTTTGAGGTAGTAGAGGTCTTTGATGAGAGCGAGCGGTCAACGGGCGGCTTCGGTCATAGCGGCACCCGCTGAGCTACGAGGCCACAATTTCATTTCACACTGAACTGATATAGCGTATAATTTTTCTTGATCCTTTTTTCCCCTGACGACCGACCCGCAACACCCATTTTGAGCTGCAAGCAAGTAACCCCTGCCGGATGAGCACAAAGACTGGCCGGGGATCGGTAACCAACGCAGATTTTCTTTCCGGGGGGAATCGCGCCTACCTCGAAGACCTTCACAACCGCTACCGGAGTAACCCGGACAGTGTGAATCCCCGCTGGCAACAGGTTTTTCACGACCTGTCGAATGAGCCGACTGCAAACTCTGTCGCAACAGCCACAGATCTTCAGGCAACGGATCAAGCCGAATACGGCCGCAAACAGGCAGCAGTGCTGCGCCTCATCAACGCTTACCGTACCCGCGGACATAGTATTGCGAATACCGATCCGTTGGGCCTGGCCCGACCTGAAGTGCCAGAGGATTTCGACTTAAAAGCCCAGGGCTTGGAAAAATCCGATCTTTCAACCTCTTTCGATACCGGGTCGCTTGCGTTTGGGCCGGCGCAGATGCCGCTCAACCGGATCCTTGAATTGTGCGATGCCAGCTATTGTGGGCCACTGGGCATCGAGTACATGTACATCACCGATACGGCACAAAAGCGCTGGTTACAGGAACGGTTGGAATGCGAGCCCGTGCGCGCCTCCACGAACGCCGATTTTCGCCGACACCTGTTGCAGCGCTTGACTGCGGCCGAAGGCCTCGAGCGTTACCTGCACAGCCGTTACGTTGGGCAGAAACGTTTCTCACTGGAAGGTGGAGAGGCTCTGGTGCCAATGCTCGGCGATCTGATCCAGCGGGCTGGCGGAACTGGCATCAAAGAGATCGTCGTCGGAATGGCTCATCGGGGCCGGCTCAATGTGCTGGTCAATATACTGGGGAAATCGCCCGAGGAACTGTTCGGTGAATTCGAAGGAAAAACCACCAGCAACGCAAGTCAGATGAATACCGGTGATGTGAAGTACCACCAGGGATTTTCTGCCGATATTAAAACACCCGGCGGTGTACTGCATATGGCCTTGGCATTTAACCCTTCTCATCTGGAAATTATTAACCCGGTAGTCGAGGGCTCGGTACGGGCCCGCCAGGATAGGCGCAAAGACGACAAAAAAAACACTGTGCTCCCCGTGCTTATCCACGGAGACGCGGCCTTTGCCGGACAGGGTGTGGTGATGGAATCGCTCAACATGTCTAACACGCGCGGCTTCTCAACCGGGGGCACTGTCCATATCGTCATCAATAATCAGATCGGCTTCACCACTCGAAACCCGCTTGACGCCCGCTCGACGCCTTACTGTACTGAGGTGGCTAAAATGGTTCAGGCACCAATTTTTCATGTTAATGGCGATGATCCCGACGCCATAATATTCGCCAGTCGGTTGGCTCACGACTTTCGCATGACTTTCAATAAAGACGTCGTGGTCGATATGCTCTGCTACCGCCGACTGGGTCACAATGAAGCAGACGAACCGGCAATTACCCAGCCGAGCATGTATCGCGTTATCCGTAGCCTGCCGACCACACGCCAACGGTATGCGCGGCGACTTGCTGACGAAGGCGTGATCACCACCGCAGACAGTGATGCTATGGTTGAACATTACCGTGATGCGCTGGACCAGGGGCAGGTGGTTCATCCTCCAGCCACCGACCCAGATAAGTCGCTGTACCTGGCCGACTGGTCACCCTATATGACCGCGCGCTGGACTGATCCGGCGGATACCGCGATCAGTGCCAAACGGGTAATTGACCTCAATGACCAACTGGTGACCCTGCCTGAAGACTTTGATCTTCACCCGCGGGTCCGCCGTATACTGGACGGCCGTACCCGGATGGCAACGGGGGAAATACCAATGGATTGGGGTTTTGCCGAGACCATGGCCTATGGATCCTTGATCCAGGATGGTTACGCTGTGCGTATCTCAGGGCAAGACTCGGGGCGGGGAACCTTTTCGCATCGCCATGCGGTACTTAAGAACCAGGCTCGCCGAAACCCCTATGTGCCGCTGCGCGCCATCGGCGATGATCCATCGCAATTCCTGGTAATCGATTCACTCCTATCTGAAGAAGCAGTTCTGGGTTTTGAATACGGCTATGCGACCACAGAGCCTCGTACACTCACGATCTGGGAAGCGCAGTTCGGCGATTTCGCCAATGGCGCACAGGTTGTCATTGATCAGTTCATCAGTAGCGGTGAAGCCAAGTGGCAACGATTGTGCGGACTCACGCTTTTTCTGCCACACGGCATGGAAGGCCAGGGCCCCGAACATTCCTCTGCACGCCTCGAGCGCTTTCTGCAACTTTGTGGCGACAACAACATGCAGGTTTGTATACCGACTACCCCGGCTCAGTTTTTTCACATGCTCCGCCGGCAAATGATCCGGCTACTGCGCCGGCCGCTGATTGTTATGACACCCAAGAGTTTGCTGCGCCACCGCGCCTCCATCTCGCCGGCTTCTGATCTGTCTCAAGGCGCTTTTCACCCAGTGCTCGATGAAGTCGACGCCCTGGATCGCACAGCAGTCAAGCGGATCATTCTGTGCTCAGGGAAGGTCTACTTTGATCTGCTTGAGGAGCGCAGCCATCGGCAACAGACCGATACCGCAATCATACGTATCGAGCAGTTGTACCCGTTTCCACAGGATCATCTTGAAACCATACTGAATCACTACCCCAACCGGCACCAGGTGGTATGGTGCCAGGAAGAACCGCGCAACCAGGGTTCCTGGCATCGCATTCAGAACCACCTCAGTCGAGCTGTGACGAGCAATCAGTCCCTTGAATATGTCAGCCGCCAAACTTCAGCAGCGCCGGCTACTGGCTCCTATCAGCAATACCTTACAGAACAAAAACAGTTAGTGAGCGAGGCGCTGGGGACTGAACCGCTTTCCAGAGCTGAGCAATCTGAAGAGACACAATCAAATGCCAGTTGAAATCAGAGTCCCCATGTTGCCCGAGTCGGTGGCCGACGCCACTATGCTCCACTGGCATGCCAAGATAGGTGATCCAGTTCGTCGCGATGACAACCTGGTGGACATCGAAACCGAGAAGGTCGTGCTTGAAGTGCCCGCTCCACGTGACGGGGTTATTACTCAAATATTACACGCCGAAGGCGAGACGGTATTGGCGAATGAGGTAATAGCCCTGTTTGAAGAAGCGGCTGGAACTGGAACGACTCATGGCACAGACAGTCCCGTTGCCGACCTCTCTAACGAAAAACAGCCCGCAAATGAAACCACCTCACCGCCGCCACTCCCAGCAAAACAGCCGCCAGCATTCACAGCAACTGAGCGTACAGCGCCCGCTGGGCCGGCAGCCCGCCACCAGGCGGCTGTTGAAGATATTGACCTGGGTCAGATATCCGGTAGCGGTCGGGGCGGGCGCATACTAAAAGAAGATCTGAGCGTTTCTCAACAGGCCGATGCGGATTCAATAACACCGACCGGGTTGCGCGAAAGCCGCCGCGAGCCGATGAGTCGACTACGCCGTACTATCGCCTCTCGACTGGTTCAGGCGCAGCACAATGCCGCGATCCTGACTACTTTTAACGAGGTTGATCTGCACCAGGTAAAGGCATTGCGTGCTCGCTACCGTGAGACCTTCGAAAAGACTCACGGGGTACGTCTGGGCTTCATGTCATTCTTTGTCAAAGCCTGTGTTGAAGCGCTCAAGCGTTTTCCGATCCTCAACGCCGCGGTAGATGGTGACGACATCATCTACCATGACTTTTACGACATTGGTATTGCGGTGTCCTCTCCGCGGGGACTTGTCGTTCCGGTCCTGCGCGATGCCGACCAACGGGGGCTTGCAGATATTGAATCCAGGATCGTCGAATTCGGGCACCAGGCCCAAGCTGGCGCCTTGCGCCTGGAAGACCTGACCGGGGGCACCTTTACAATCACCAACGGGGGAGTTTTTGGATCGATGCTGTCTACCCCGATCCTGAATCCACCGCAGAGTGCGATCCTGGGCATGCACAAAATTCAGGAGCGGCCCATGGCGCTTGATGGCGCCGTAATCATCCGACCAATGATGTACCTCGCGCTATCCTACGATCACCGTATTATTGATGGTTCCGATGCTGTGTCGTTCCTGATTGCGATCAAGGCAGCGTTGGAAGATCCAGCCAGACTGCTGCTGGAGGTCTAGTGTCTCAAATTTTCGGGGCAACATTGCACGCCCCTATTACCTGATCGCACGAGTCACTGATGAGTTCATCCGACTTTGATGTTGTTGTTATCGGCGCCGGACCAGGTGGTTATGTCGCGGCCATACGCTGTGCTCAATTGGGGCTTAAGACTGCCTGTATTGACCGCTGGATCGACAATGACAACAAGCCCTCGCTAGGGGGCACCTGCCTTAATGTCGGTTGCATTCCATCTAAGGCCCTGCTGGACAGTTCCGAACGCTTTGAGCAGATCCGAAAGCATTCGGCCGAACACGGTATTCAGACCGGGCCTGTCGAGATCAATATTGAGCAGATGCAGCAACGTAAACGCCGCATTGTCAGCGAATTGACGGCTGGCATTAGAGCGTTATTCAAAGCCAACAAGGTGACCTCGGTCAACGGACATGGCTGCCTGATTGCACCGGGCAAGGTCCGCGTCAGGGCATCAGATGGCCATGGCGAGGACCAGGTGATCAGCGCTCAGCATGTCATCCTTGCCAGTGGCTCCGAGCCAACGGTGCTACCGGGTATCGAGCCCAATGGCAAAACCATTTTTGACTCATCCGGTGCACTGGATTTCGATACCGCCCCATCGACGCTGGGCATCATCGGCGCTGGTGTCATTGGCCTGGAACTGGGCAGCGTCTGGCGGCGCCTGGGGTCGAAGGTTGTCTTACTGGAAGCGCTCGACAAATTTCTACCCAGTACCGATTCCATGATCGCACGCGAGGCGCAAAAACAATTTAGCCGGCAAGGGCTGGATATACGATTGGGCTGCCAGGTAACTCAGGTGGAGTGCACCTCCCAGGACTGCACCATCAATTATCGCCAGGGCGCAGATGACCGGTCGGTTCCGGTCGAGCGCCTGATCGTTGCTGTCGGCCGGCGCCCCTGTAGCGATGGCCTGCTGGATCCAGCTTGTGGCCTTCAAATTAACGAGCGGGGTTTTGTTGAAGTAGACCAGAACTGCGCTACTGCGATAGACGGCGTCTGGGCCGTTGGCGACCTGGTCCGCGGACCCATGCTGGCGCACAAGGCATCTGAAGAAGGTGTCGCAGTCGCCGAGCGCATCGCCTCGGGTGCGGGTCACGTTGATTTTGCGACTGTCCCCTGGGTTATCTACACAGATCCGGAGATTGCCTGGGTTGGCACCACCGAGACGCAGCTCAAAACCGACGCTATTGAATATCGGGCCGGAGTCTTCCCTTTTGCAGCAACCGGCCGGGCTAAGGCAGTTGGGATGACAGATGGGTTTGTCAAAATCCTGGCTCACGCTGACACCGATCGTATCCTGGGCGTACACATGATTGGCCCACAGGTATCAGAGCTCATCTGCGAGGCGGGATTTGCCATGGCGATGGAAGCCAGCGCAGAAGACCTTGCGCGGACCGTTCATGCCCATCCGACTCTCGCCGAAGCAACGCATGAAGCGGCGCTGGCTGCGGCCGGGCGAGCAATTCACAAAATAAATCGCTAAACCCGGCAAACCTGTCGGCCGCCAGAATAATATCTGGCTCGGCTATGCCTTGCTTACCCGATTTCGGAGCTATCTTCTAAATCAGAACAGGAGCCTGATTGCCTCTATCAATTCTCAAATTCGGGCCTTTATTTTGGCTAAGCGATAACTTGAGCAAGGCGCAGCTGACGGTACGCCCCTGCGGCAAGGCAGGCCTTGGTCCGCTCACATAGAGAACCAAGGCTGGATAGCTCTAAAACCATTGATTTATATGCTATAATCGAAGGTTGTTCGAATATTCCCCACGTTTGTCGTGAACTGCGCTCACTGGCAGTCCTCGAGTCAACCGATCGCGGGGCAGCCAACTGCTACAAACGGAGTCCCCCCTTATGGCTCACTCCAGGGCCTCAGCAAAAAAACCCGAACCAGTCCTGAACTTTGAAGATTTCCCGCATCTATCCTACAACGTAGTAGAAATAGAAAAGTCCGAACTACCCAGTGGTGGATCCAACGGTAACTGCTACCGGTACGTCGTGGCTAACTCTGTATCTTCGGTCACGGGCTATCGCCAAGGTACCAAGCGTGAAGTAGCACAATATTGCACCGTTCTGATCGAAGACCTGAATCTGCGCACTATCCCCAAGAAGAAAGTCTGAGCGTTGAGTCAATCGATCTGACATGCCGGCCGCTTTGACTTAGACTGCCGAGTCCGATCTTCAACCACCTGGTCAGCGGGAACTCGCCCCTTTATTAATGGGCCCTTCGGTAGAATCGATCCCGCTGGCACGACTGCTGCTGATCTTCATTCCGGTACTGGTTGTTGTACTGATCCAATGGCGTTGGTCCTTATCGGCCGGGACCACGATCTATGCCGTTATCCGCATGTTGTCCCAGTTGCTTGTGATCGGTTACGTACTGGTTTTTCTTTTTCGTTCAGATAGCCCGCTTGTGGTATCAGCGGTACTCCTTATCATGGTCACCGTTGCCAGTTGGATTGCATTGCGACCGTTGGGAGACCAGCGACCACGCCTTTACTGGGTGTCAGTTGCGGCAATTACCGTTGGCAGTTTGCCGATCCTTATCCTTGCCACACAGGTCGTGATCAACATCAACCCCTGGTATGAACCTCGTTACCTGATTCCACTGGCGGGTATGATTCTTGCCAACACGATGAACTCGGTAAGCATTGCAGCCGAACGCTATCATGCTGAACTGGGCACCGGGCACGAGTTTGTCCAAGCCCGTCAACATGCATTTCAGGCGGCGATGAACCCGCTGATCAATTCCCTCTTAGCGGTTGGGCTGGTGTCTTTGCCTGGGATGATGACCGGCCAGGTTCTTTCAGGTGTATCGCCATTAATTGCTGCCCGTTACCAGATTCTGGTGATGTGTATGCTATTCGGCGCTTCGGGAATTGGCACCGCCTTCTTTCTTTACTGGGTCCAGCGGTTTGCTCTGCTTTTGCCAAGGCCCGTGGATTAGGAGTGTTTTGCCGAGACCTGAAACCCGAGCGCACTGAAAAGTACACCGCCACCAATCATCGTTGCCCAGGACGGGACTTCGCCAATGCCCACCCACGCCCATAACGGAGCCAATAACGGCTCGCCCAGTGCGAATATTGTTAATTGAACCGCAGGGACCGTTTGCGCGGCCAACGCAAATAGTACGCTGCCGATCCCCAATTGAACGATCCCGAGGAAAGCGCACCAAAAAGCCTCGACCAGGGGGATTGCCAGCCCCACTCCAGTAACAAAGCTCATCGACAACCCGACTAACGCGCCGATCACTCCCCCATAGAAGACCGCCGGCGTCATATCGAGCATCTTACCCGCCCTCAGGCTAACGGTATAAGCACCAAAAAACATAATGCCAAGAATAGCTACCGCCACTCCAGCGGTGTCGCCTAACTGGAGTCTACCGCCCACCATAATGGTGAGACCGACAATACCTAATGCAACACTGATCCAGCCACGGATCCCAACTGTCTCACCCAGAAAGGTGCGTCCTAACAGCGCTGCAAATATCGGTGCGGCAGCCATCACTAACACTGCCACCGCAACCGTGGTGTACTTCAGTGCGACGACGTTGCAAACCATTGCCCCGCCAAGCAAAACCCCGGCAAAGAGTGCCTGGAAGCCTCCTGCACGAATGACTGTGGCCACCGAGCGGCGATAGCGAATCAGGATCACCAACGCCACCCAAAGCGCCAGTGAGCCGCAGCGATAGAAATTGATCTGCCATTCTGTTGCCTGCTCCAGGGACTTGACGATCACCCCTGCAAGGCTCCAAAAAATTGGCGCCACAATGGCAAAAACATAATGACGGTTCATTCAGAGTATTGTCCTGACCTTGACTCACACGTGAAGTTTTCGATACTTCGCTCACCTTAAACCGGCGGTACCAATCGGGCAACCCGCCACTAGTCTTTAAATCCAGCGGCAGGCAAGCCCAATGAGGCACGGGTTCAGTGTTACTTCTGACAGCCACGCTAGCATCTAGAGCACATTTGGTAACCTTCCGAGCAATTTGCAATTGGTCGCACGACTGACCGGGAGGTTACGACAAAAGTCTTGCTCCAATCACTGGACTTAAGGCTTGCCATAAGAAGTCTGGTCCCTAAATCGGCCACCCCTGCAAGGATCATCCGCTCAAGTTCACGGGTCAGGCGACTGAAAACTCGATCCCGCTGCTTTGGCTCAAGCAACTACCTGCCCTTGAAGTTAGGCGTCCGTTTTTCCAAAAATGCAGCTACACCTTCGGCGTAGTCTTGCCCTCGCCCCGCCTCTCGTTGCAGGTCTCGCTCCAGGTTAAGTTGCTGGTCAAGGTCATTGGTAAAAGCGGCATGAATTGCCCTTTTAGTCATAGCCAAGCACGCGGTAGGGCCGGTGGCGAGTTGCTGGGCAAGTTTGCGCGCTTCTAGTAACAAATTCTCGTCATCGAAAACCTGCCAGATCAGGCCCCAATTTGCTGCCTGCTCGGCTGAGAGAGGCGCACCGGTAAGCATGAGTGCTTTTGCGCGCGCCTCTCCAATCAGATGGGTCACGGTCCAGGTTCCGCCGCAGTCCGGAATCAACCCAATTTTGCAAAACGCTTGGACAAACTTTGCAGATCGGGAGGCAAAAACCAGATCACAAGCAAAGGCAATATTTGCACCCGCGCCGGCAGCAACGCCATTCACGGCACAGATAACCGGTTTTTCCAATGACCGAATCAAACGGATCAAGGGGTTATACAGATCGTCGATCGATGCTCCAAGATCTCGCGGCTCACCACTCGCGATCGAGCCGGCCTCAGCAAGGTCTTGTCCAGCGCAAAAGCCACGGCCAGCGCCCGTTAGCAATACAACCCGGCAAGCGTGGGTATCTGCCGCTTTTTCGAGTGCCGAGCGCAACGCTTTGTGTAACTCCGGTGTAAAAGCATTAAGTCTTTCAGGTCGGTTCAGGGTTAGTTCCAGGCACCCATCAATGAACTCTTCTTTCAAAACATTCTGTTCCATCTCATTGGACCATTAAAAGTTGTAGTTTCAAACATATCGTAATCTTAAGAAGATAATGGGGCAACCTGACAAGAGATGCCTTTAGAAGATCAGTGGCCACTAAAAAAGGCGGATCAAAAGTACAAGTTCTTCGGCTGGCAGTGACAAGTTACCCCCGGTGATAGTGATCGCTGCCTTTGGCACTGTGGGCCGGCAAAAACGTGTCGTAATTCAGCGAATATGATCAATTTACCAAAACCAATTTCCATTCAAAGTTGACCCTCCCCCCACTTAATTGGTCCACCCGTTATGATGGTTCTGGGAGGACTGATAATGAGTACCAAACGAGATCAACCCGCAGAGATTGTCCCCAAGCTTCGCCAGGTTGATGTACTTGTAGAGTAAGGACAGCCTCCGATTGACGCGATCCGCGAGGTGCAGATTACAGAACAGGCACAGTACCGCTGGCGCAAGCACTATGGGGGTATGGGGACGGATCAACTGAGGGGAACTGAAGCGTCTTCAGAAAGAGAATGAACGGTTACGCCGTGCGGTATCCGATCTGACGCTGGACAAGCTGATCCTGGCCCAGGCTACCCGGGGAAACTTCTAAGCCCCGCACGTTGTCGCAACGTGCATCAATCATGTTCGTGAACATCTGGCCGTATCCGAACGCCGGGCATGTCGCATACTGCAGCAACACCATTCGACCCAGCGACACATGCCAAGAGACAGGGCTGATGAAGATCGGCTGGTGGCGGATATGATCGAGCTTAGCCGCCAGTGACCACATCGTGCTCGACTTCGACGCATTGTGACCGTTAGCGATTAAACCGCTTCAGGTAGTCTTTGCCTGGTTGTCCAAGAGGACTACCGGTAACTTCGCAGCACGACACAGCCCAAAGATCTGCTGCCTTACATAACGACAGATAGATCCGGGCGCAGCGTTTTCTGGCCTCGGCACCAGGCCAGTTGCCCGGCAGTAGTGCCTCTGGCACATCGGGGTCGTGCAGCAGGATACGCCTGTATTCATGGATTAATAGTGTTCGGCCGACAAAGGCTGCTTCGCCGTCAATATTTTTTCGTTCGCGCCTGGTTGCCCGCCAGAGATCTTCTAGGCGTTGATTGAATCGATCGTACTCCCGTTCAATGCTATCCAGATTGAAGCAGCGATTAAGAAGTTCACTTGGAGATTCACTGTCGCCAACTGAATTTCCACATATGACCTTAACCTTGCCGGTGAGATTCCGGTGCGCAAGCATAGCCCTCACAGGCTCTAGCTCAGCAGTTGGGTGGATCAGGACGTCTGCGGTGAGCGTGCCAAAACCCTGCCACTTAAGCTCTTTTCGAATCTGATTACGCGCCGAAACGCTGATGGACTTTGGCGGCACAATGACCACTCGCCACTGACCATCCCAGCGGCGGTTGCTGCCGCCATAGATGCGGTGCTCGGCGTTTGCGAACTGCCGATGACCTGCTTCAGTCAGTTGATAGTAGCTTCGGCGACCGAGTGAGGTTCTGGCCAGCCACTTTTCCTGAGTCAATCGGTACACTGAAGTGCGAACCAAGCGCTCACTGATTCCAATTGGCTTTGCCAGCCGAATCAGGCTGGACAGCCACACACCGTCGCCGCGGGGTTCAAGCGTGTCACCAAAAATCGTTATCAACAGGGACTTGGCACGAACCGATCTGTGAGCTCGAAAATCCGCCAGTAGGCCTTCAATCGCAAGTTCAAGGTTCATTCGATCTTCTGAGTCAACGGCTGTCAATTACCCTTTGCGCTTTACCCTGAGATCGAGGCACCCCACCTTCGCCATGCACGATGACCTCAGCCGTTACCCCAATATGGGCCTTAATATCATGAGCCAACGCTGCGCTGACATCAGCAGAGGGGCTGTCAGATCCTGCGGTGGGTTTGAGCTCGACATGGACGGTGAGATCGTCGAGGTTGCCAGCCCTGGTCAACTCAATCTGGTAATGCGGGCTGAGCAGAGCTTGTGCCAGAACCTTCTCCTCTATCTGCGAAGGAAATACGTTGACGCCACGCACAATCATCATGTCGTCGTTTCGGCCTGTAACCTTGGCCATACGGCGCATAGGCCGTGCCGTGCCCGGCAGCAGGCGGGTCAGGTCGCGGGTGCGGTAGCGTATAACAGGCGATGCCTGCTTAGTCAGGGAAGTCAGAACAAGCTCGCCGGCTTGTCCATCGGGCAAGACTTCGCCAGTTTCAGAATCAATGATTTCGGGATAAAAGTGATCTTCCCAGAGGGTCAGACCGTCCTTGGTTTCGATGCACTCCTGGGCAACCCCGGGCCCAATAACCTCTGACAAGCCATAGATATCGACCGCGTCGAAATCGAATCGGGCCTCGATATTCTCCCTCATAGACTCGGTCCAGGGCTCTGCCCCAAAAATACCGACTTTGAGCGAGGACTGGCGCGGATCCAGGCCGGCTGCCTCAAATGCATCGGCAATATTCAGGCAGTAGGTTGGGGTAACCATGATGATGCTCGGTTTGAAATCGTTGATCAGTTGAACCTGCTTTTCGGTCTGCCCCCCGGACATTGGAATCACAGTGGCGCCCAGTTTTTCCACGCCAAAGTGTGCGCCCAGACCACCCGTAAATAGACCATAACCGTAACTGACATGAATCAAGTCGTCCCGACGCCCCCCGGCGGCCCTGATTGACCGAGCCATCACCGTCGACCAGACATCAATATCACTCTGGGTATACCCGACCACCGTCGGCTTGCCGGTTGTACCACTTGATGCATGGATTCGCACCACATCCGTCATCGGGGCCGCAAGAGCGCCGAATGGGTAGAACTGCCGCAGGTCGTCTTTGTTAGCTAGCGGGAATCGGGCCAGATCATCCAGGGACTTCAGATCATCGGGAAGTATGCCGGCTAAGTCGAACTTCTCCCGGTACAGCGGTGAATTTTCGTACGCATGATCAAGCGACCATTTCAGTCTCGATAGCTGAAGGTCCCTCAACTCGTCGATACTGGCTTTTTCAATGGGTTCTAACTCGGCTTCCAGTGCTCGTTTGACGGTCATGGCATTCGACTCCAGTTTCCAGCGGTTAAGTCACCTGGTATCGATCACTCTGATATCCAGACCCGTACCGCCTGGCCTGTTAAAGGATGATCATAGATCGGGGCTTCTCGTCAGAAATATACACAAATATCGACCCACAGCAACGGTTGACGAAGTTGTGAAACCGATAAGCCACCCCAAGGGGCTCGACAGAGCACTCGCCATCCCGAACTGCCTTCTCAGCACTGCCTTTATGGACTCTATTCTTCGTATTCATCATTAATCCTCTCGGGTAACGATGAACTAAAAACCTCTCTTAGACAATCAGACCTTTTGGTCCAACTAATGCTGACGGGCTACAAACACCACTACCCTAAGTGGTGTTTTGCTTGACCAGATAGGTGGACTGGTGGCAGCTCTGACTTTGGCAAAGACACTTAAGCTGTTGTTTTTATGGCGCGCCCGGAGAGATTCGAACTCCCGACCTCGTGGTTCGTAGCCACGCACTCTATCCAACTGAGCTACGGGCGCGTATTGGGAAGGCTGCGGATTCTACCATGTGAAAAGCGACACTTTGCGCCGTCACCTGGCGACGGTGTTGCCCGTCCAGACAGAGTACTAGGGAATCTGGCCCAGATCTTGAGATCACAATCCTGGTAGTCCATCTTTCGCGAGACGTAAAAATGGAATCCGGACGGTGGTTAGATACAAATGGCGGAGAGGGAGGGATTCGAACCCTCGATGGAGCTATAAACCCCATACTCCCTTAGCAGGGGAGCGCCTTCAGCCGCTCGGCCACCTCTCCGTTAACACATTTCTTCAGGACCCCGGTTCGTCCGGAACCTCTGCGCCCTGTTCGTCGGCATCCTGTATCCGCTCAAAGATCTCTTCGCGGTGTACAGCCACATCCTTGGGTGCCTTTACCCCGATTCGTACCTGGCTCCCCCGGACGCCCAGGACTGTTACCTGGATGTTATCGCCGATGTTCAGGGTTTCGCCTACCCGCCGTGTCAAAATCAGCATCTTGGCTACCCTCCGTTGCCTGGTATTACCCTCCAAATAGGGCCACGTTCACTTCCTTGACCTGCAGATAAGCCCAGGCGCACCCTGCGTTATTTTACACCACGGCCCAAAAGGCTTTCGACCGCGCTTCAGATGTCTTTAGCCTCGGCCAGTTGCTCTTCGGTGCCTTCACCGTCCAGGCCAAATGCCTTGTGCAAAGCTCGAACGGCAAGCTCCAGGTATTTATCGTTTACGCCCACGGAAATCTTAATCTCCGAGGTCGAAATAAGTTCAATATTGATGCCCTCTGCCGCCAGGGTCTCAAACATCATCGCCGCCACGCCAGAATGCGAGCGCATACCGACTCCAACGATGGCAATCTTGGCCAGGGTGTCGTCACCAACCACGTCACGGGCATTCAGTTCCTTGGCAGTCTTATTGAGTAGTGCCATTGCCTCGGGGTATTCACCCCGGTTCACGGTAAAGGTAACGTCCGTAGTGCCATCCTGGGAGACATTCTGGATGATCATATCGATATTCAGGTGCGCCTTTGAGATCGGGCCAAAAATACGTGACGCGGCACCTGGCTGGTCCGGCACGCCCCGTATCGTCACCTTAGCCTCATCCCGGTTATAGGCGATTCCTGCGATTAACGGCTGTTCCATATCGCTTACCTCTTGTGTGATCAAAGTGCCCGGGCCATCCTCAAATGAGGATAGCACCCGTAACGGCACATGATATTTTCCCGCGAATTCCACGGAACGTGTTTGCAATACCTTGGCTCCCTGGCTCGCCAGTTCCAGCATCTCTTCAACAGTGATTCGGTCCAGACGTCTTGCCTCGGGTACGATGCGCGGATCAGCGGTGTAGACACCGTCCACGTCGGTAAAGATGCGGCATTCGTCGGCTTCGAGCGCAGCGGCCATCGCCACCGCCGTGGTATCGGATCCACCGCGCCCCAAGGTAGTGATATTGCCGTCATCGTCGACACCTTGGAACCCGGCCACGACCACCACCCGATTCAGTTCGAGGTCCATTCGAACTCTGGCGGCATCGATATCGCGAATCCGCGCCTTACCATGAATACTGTCCGTCAGGATACGAACCTGCCCACCGGTATACGAGCGTGCATCAATGCCCCGTTTATGCAATGCCATTGACAATAGTGCGATGGTGGCCTGCTCACCGGTGGAGAGCAGCACATCCATCTCACGAGCGGCTGCATCAGGATCGATTTTTGATGCCAGATCCAACAGGCGGTTAGTTTCACCAGCCATGGCCGAGGCCACCACCACCAGACTCTCGCCTCGTTGTCTGGCTGTCGCGACCCGGTCAGCCACAGCGTTAATTCGCTCGACCGAGCCGACTGAAGTGCCTCCATATTTTTCTACCGCCAGAAACATATTATTACGTTAACTATTGATTGGGGCGCGCATTAAACCCCTTTTGGGCGACGCGGTAAAGGCCTTTAAGGGTATAAGGGGTTGTGCTCAGTGCGAGGCAATCCACGACGATACCGCCGCAAGAGCCTCATCCAGGCCCGAGATATCGGCGCCGCCTCCCTGTGCGGAGTCAGAGCGCCCTCCGCCCTTGCCGCCCACCCGCGAGGCCAGTTCAGCGACCAGATCGCCGGCGTGACAGCGGTCTGTCAGGTCTTTACTGACCCCCACCATAAGTATCGCCTTGCCATCATGAGCTCCACCGATAACCACGACGGCTGAGCCAAGCCGATCACGCAGTCGATCCATCATGGCGCGTAATCCCTTGATATCGACACCATCGTAGCGTTTTACCAATACATTGATGCCATTTACCTGCTGCACTGCGCTGGCCGGGTCATCTCCAGCGCCGCCCGTGGCAAGTTGCCCCTGTAACTGCTCGACCTTTCGTTCGAGCTCACGCACCCGCGAGGAAATCCCGACAGCTCGTTCTTCGAGGTCCGAGCGGCCAGTTTTGAGTAAGGCAGCTAATCGCGACAACGTTGCGGTCTCACCGGTGCTGTACTGTCGCGCCATTTCTCCGGTTAGCGCCTCCAGGCGACGCACCCCGGCCGCAATACCACTTTCAGACACTAATCGGAAGGTGCCAATATCTCCGGTGCGCTGAACATGGGTGCCGCCACACAGTTCCAGCGAGAAATCCCCCATAGCCACCACCCGAACCTGCTCCTCGTAGCGCTCTCCAAAAAGTGCAGCAGCGCCCTCCTCTCGCGCGTCATCCAGAGTCATCAGCCGAGTGTTAACGTTGTCGTTGGCACGAATCTGTGCATTAACGATTCGCTCGACCTCATCCAGTTGAGTGTCCGACATCGGCTCGCCATGAGAAAAATCAAATCGCAAACGCTCTGGTTCAACCAGCGAACCCTTTTGCTCAACATGCTTTCCAAGTATCTGACGCAGGGCGGCATGCAACAAGTGGGTGGCCGAATGGTTAGCAGCCGTCGCCCCCCGGCCCTGTTGCGCCACCGCAGCACTGACTTTCAAGCCGGGTTTAAGAGCGCCGCTGACTACCCGTCCGGCGTGTGCAATAACTTTGTGGGCGAGATAACGTGCGCCAGCGACTTCAAAACTGCCACCCGGCCACGTCAACACGCCACCATCGCCAACCTGACCACCGCTTTCGGCATAAAAAGGTGTACTGTCGAGCACTACTAAGCCTTCAGAACCCTCGGGTAGGTTATCGGTTTCTGTATCGTCTTTTACAACCGACAATACAGTCGCCTGCGCGCTTAGCTCATCGTAGCCGGTAAAAATTGTGCGCTCTTCAACACTGACGCTGGCTGTACCGTCCATGCGAAAATGACTGGCAGCCCGTGCGCGCTCGCGCTGGCCGGCCATAGCCTGGTCAAACCCGTCCATATCGACCGTAAGCCCGCGCTCGCGAGCATAATCGGCAGTCAGATCTGCGGGAAACCCGAAAGTATCGTACAGCCGAAAAGTCAGCTCCCCCGGTATTATGGTGTCGGGCAGATCCGCAAGTTCGTGCTCGAGAATGCGCATACCCTGGCCCAGAGTCTGGGCAAAGCGCTCTCCCTCTTGCGCCAAAGCCTCCTCAACACGGCCCTGTGCATCTGCCAGTTCTGGGCAGGCGTCGCCCATTTGCTCTACCAACGGTGCCACTAATTTGTGCATAAAAGGCGCCGCTGCCCCAGCCTGATAACCATGGCGAATAGCGCGGCGAATAATTCTGCGCAATACGTAGCCGCGACCTTCATTTGATGGAATCACGCCATCGGTAATCAGAAACGCACTGGAGCGAATGTGATCAGCGATCACTCGCAGTGAGCTATTATCTATGTCAGTACAGCCAGTTACCTCGGCAGATGCCTTGATCAAAGCGACAAAAAGATCTGTCTCATAGTTGCTGTGCACCCCTTGTAGAACCGCTGCCAAGCGCTCCAGCCCCAACCCGGTATCTACCGAAGGCCGCGGTAAGGGGGTATCGATACCGCTCGCATCCCGGTTAAATTGCATGAATACCAGGTTCCAGATCTCTACATAGCGGTCGCCGTCGGCCTCGGGGGTTCCCGGGGGCCCGCCGGCGACTTCGGGCCCGTGATCATAGAAAATCTCACTGCAAGGCCCGCACGGACCAGTGTCACCCATCGACCAGAAATTATCGCTGACACCAATGCGGGCAAAGCGTTCACGAGGAATACCGATCTCTCCCAGCCAGATATCCGCGGCCTCATCGTCCTCGTCGAAAACGGTCACCCAGAGTTTTTCTGGTGACAAGCCGAAGCCGTCGGTGAGCAGTGCCCAGGCGTGTTGAATTGCTTCGGGCTTAAAATAATCGCCAAAGCTGAAATTTCCAAGCATCTCAAAGAAGGTGTGATGCCGCGCGGTGTAACCCACGTTATCCAGATCATTGTGTTTGCCGCCGGCGCGTACACAGCGTTGCGCGGTCACGGCTCGCTGGTAGGAGCGCTTGTCCTGGCCGAGAAACACATCCTTGAACTGGACCATTCCCGCATTGGTAAAAAGCAACGTGGGATCGTTATGTGGCACCAGTGGGCTGCTGGCAACCACCTCGTGGCCGTTAGCGGCGAAGTAATCGAGAAATTGCTGCCTGATATCGCGAGTTTTCATGACAATGATCTAACCAATAATGCGTAACTGCCGGAGTGTATACACACCAGCGCGATGTCAATTCTAACCGCGACCCTGCCAATCGCCGAGTACCCGACGTATCGCGCTCTTGCCGAACCCTCGTCGCTGCAAGTAAGCGGCACGGCGTGCCCAGTCTTTGAAAGAGTCAACAGGCTGATTGGAGAACCGGCTCTGGTAGCGACCTTTGGCCACATCATCCCATGATACGTCTGCCTGGGCAAAGGCCGATTCGATCAAATCGGGTGTCACCCCACGCTCTTTGAGTTCGCGGCGAATGTACAAGGGCCCGTAGCCACCCTGCGAGCGATGCGACAGCAACGCCTGGGCGTAGCGGGCATCAGACAGGGTATCCTGTTCGATCAACTCAACGAGGACCGGATTAATACTTGAAACCTCGAAGCCGCGCTGGATGAGCTTAAGCCGAAGTTCTTCGCGGCTGTGCTCACGCCTTGCCAGCAAGCGCATAGCGACGTCACGAACCTGCACCAGCAGGTCCGCATCAGACGAGGTCATCAGGCCTCGGCGCTTTGCACCTTCGCCGGCGCGCTCTCCGACGCACTGACATCGCTGGAGCCAAGGGAATCCAGGCCCATTTTCTGGCGCACGACATTTTCGATATTCGCCGCGATATCAGGGTTGGAGCGCAAAAACTCGCGGACATTATCCCGACCTTGACCGATACGCTCACCGTTGTAGGAATACCAGGCGCCGGACTTGTCAACGATCTGATGCTCCACACCCATATCGATGAGCTCGCCCTCCTTGGAAATCCCCTCGTTATAAAGAATATCGAACTCAGCCTTCTGAAATGGCGGCGCGACCTTATTTTTGACCACTTTCACGCGAGTCTGATTACCCAGGACCTCTTCTCCCTTTTTTACCGCGCCGATCCGGCGGATATCGAGTCGTACCGAGGAGTAAAACTTCAAGGCATTACCACCGGTAGTGGTCTCGGGATTGCCAAACATAACGCCGATCTTCATGCGGATCTGGTTGATGAAGACCACCATAGTATTGGAGCGCTTGATATTTGCGGTCAGCTTACGCAAGGCCTGGGACATGAGTCGGGCCTGAAGACCCACATGGTGGTCACCCATCTCCCCTTCGATCTCCGCTTTAGGGGTGAGTGCGGCGACCGAATCGATCACGATCACATCGATGGCTGCCGATCGCACCAGCATGTCGGCGATCTCAAGCGCCTGTTCGCCGGTGTCGGGTTGGGATACCAGCAGATCCTCAACGTTGACGCCCAGCCGCTGAGCATAGGCAGGGTCAAGCGCGTGCTCCGCATCGATAAATGCACAGGTACCACCGGTTTTTTGTGCCTGAGCAATCACAGATAGCGTCAATGTGGTTTTACCCGACGATTCCGGCCCATAAATCTCGACCACCCGCCCGCGGGGCAAGCCGCCGATACCGAGCGCGATATCCAAGCCCAGCGAGCCGGTTGAAATGCTTTCGATGCCCTTGCCCACTTCGGCATCGCCGAGCCGCATGACAGATCCTTTGCCGAACTGCCGCTCAATCTGCCCGAGGGCAGCATCTAAGGCTTTTTGCTTGTTGTTATCCATGTAAAGCTCCATTGCACATTTGACTATTTATCCAGCACACTACTGTGACCTTTTGATGCCAGCACCGGGTCCGGCAATTATCGGCCTTGCTACCCCGGCTCAGTTGATCCCAGGATAGGCAAAAATCGATATTTTCAGGCTAGCAGGCATTATTTCATAAACCGCGTGACGAACACAGCGAACTACATCACAACTGACTCTCAGACTGGGTGGACCGCGAGGCTGACGAGCTCGGCCAGTGCCGCTGCTACCGACTGGCGGCGGATAGCATCCCGATCACCGTGAAACTGAAAGCGCTCCGAGCGCACACCGTGTCCGGGCACTTGCCAGGCTATAAAAACCGTGCCCACAGGCTTTTGCACGCTGCCGCCATCTGGTCCGGCGACCCCAGTAATCGCAAGGCCCGCACTCGCATTACTGCGGGCGATGACCCCACCCACCATAGCCTCTGCCACCTGAGCGCTGACAGCACCGTGGGTATCGATGAGCTCCATTGGTACCCCGGCTAAGGCATTCTTGGACTCATTACTGTACGTGACCAGCGCGCATTCAAACCAAAGCGAGCTACCCGGTACCGAAGTGATCGTCTTGGCTACCCACCCGCCGGTACACGATTCGACGGTCGCAAGCCGCCAGCCATGCTCAAGCATGATCTGCCCAACTTGCCTGGCAAGTTCAACAAGATCATCAGTTTTAGTCACGTTTCAGAGTCTCCGCGTTGCTTTAACCTATCTTTCATCATTAAATGCCCAGCGACTCATCCAAGCGCCGAGGCAAGGGAGTATTCTCGCAATCCGGTGGCTCACAGCGTGAGTCCGCGAGGCAGACGTTTTTTAAGAAATCCGCTGGATTTAGTATTATTACGATCCCGCTCGAATGCAGACCGATAACCAGAGAATAGCAGCATGGCGCCATTCAAACTCTTTAATTACATCACGATAGTCCTGGGACTGGTTTTCTGGCTCTGTGCCTCCGCCGTCGCCAGTGACCTTGAGCGTGAGCAACGCCTCATCGATGAAGTCGAGGCGAATCTTTTCTCGGGCGAACTGATCATGCTGAATGCCCAGGGGACAGACTTTGCAGCTGTGGAGATGGCCTCAGAGACTGATAGCACCCGCGGCGCGGTTATTTTGCTGCACGGGCGCGGTTTTCATGCCGACTGGCCCGAGAACATCGGGCCGCTGCGGGTCGGGCTTTCGGAAGTGGGTTGGCATACGCTGTCACTGCAGATGCCAGTACTGGAAAAGGCAGCCAAATACTTCGATTACCTTCCCATACTTGGAGAGGGTACTCCGCGAATAAACGCGGCACTGGCCTATCTTTCCAGTCAGGAGATCTCCCCAGTGGTTCTACTGGCGCACAGTTGCAGCGCACACATGGCCATAGCGTGGATGGAAGAGCAGGCCGATGAAGGGATCAACGCCTTCATCGGAATTGGTATGGGCGCCACCGACTATCAGCAACCGATGCAACGGCCTTTCCCTTTTGCATCGCTCACAGTACCAGTGCTGGATCTGTATGGTGAATATGACTACCCGGCCGTACACCGCATGGCACCAGAGCGTCTGCAGTTAATCAAACAAGCTGGTAATCCGGCATCACGTCAAATCATTGCACCGGGAGCAGACCATTACTTTAGCGGCACCAGCGACCTGCTGATCGAACAAATCAGCGCCTGGCTCGACAGTCTTTCCTGGTAAGCGTACTGACCAACAAAAACGACTAAGCGCTGTCAGTAAACAAAAAAGAAGTTAGCGCCCAGAGGGCGTACTGACTCGGGCGTATATCGGCGCAGACGGCCAAACGTTCCTAGACGACACTGCCCGCCAGCTGATGCAAGGAAGCGAGAATAATGGAAAACAATCGGAGGACTCGACCCATGCTGATGCAATCCTGCCTGTATCGCATCAGCACGCCGGGCTCAAGATTACTAAAAAGTAGCAACCCGGCGCAGGGTAGAACCTTGATCTATTGGCGTCCCCAAGGGGATTCGAACCTCTGTTGCCGCCGTGAAAGGGCGTTATGTTCCCTTCTTTTTCGGTGGGTTACAGCATCACTGTGCCACTTAAATGGCACACTAAGCTGCTTTTTTTCCTCAGTCAGCTCGCTTATCTTAGTCCACCACTCGGGCGGTGCGTTGCTGTTAATTCCGAAACTGCCGCAAAATTTGTAAAAAACTGATAGCGCCTGGCTGGGGTTGGATGAGGCGATGATTGCGGCCTGCAGTTCCGGTATTGTCATGGTTGGATTCTCCGATTGAAAATAAATTGACACTGGGCAAAACTTCTCCCGCCGGCCTGGATCCGGCTCGAGATGCTCGGGCCATTTGATGCTCAATGCAACACCCGATATCTCGTGTCCAGCAGTTGATCGATCAATATCGCTGCCTCGGAGTCAGGGACCATTAACTCGATCCGGGCGGGCAAAATACTGTCCGATCTTTTAATGGTCAGCAGGTCATCGTAGTCAACCAGAATTTCGGCCCCGCTGTCCAATTTGACAATGACCCCTGTCATAGCATAGCCACATCGACCCGGCGCCGTTCGACCTGACCGTGGTCCTGGTGGTGCACAATGCAGTACATATCTCGGCCGGATCGGTAGCCCTTGGCAGCGGTCCAAGCATCCTTTGCTGCTATTGTTTTGAAGCTCTCCCAAATGCAGCCAGGATACTCGGCTACGTTTTGAGTGTGCACATGGCCGGTATAGAAATATCGGTGTCGGGTCTTGCCCCAATCCTCGGCCCGGTCGGTTGCCATAATCCCCGGCAGTTTCGCGGGCCTGCAGGTATCACCATGCCCGGCCCCGATCAGCACCTGGCCGAATCGGTGAAACCAGAATTTTCCCGGGTTGTCGTGAATCTCGACCCGCTCGTTGCCGTCATAGAAAATCGCCAGGGATAGGCCAAGCATCTGGCTGGTGTGATCGTCGTGATTGCCAATTAAATTTTTTGACGATTACTTTCTCGTGCTTTTTAGCGGCGGCCTCGATGCAGGTCATCATCGCCCGGACCCCGGCGTGGAGCACTTTAGACCAGCGGGTATCGACATCGAGGGCGTGCCCACTGCAGGCGGTGCGGTTGTCCTGGGTGTCGGAGTGGAAGAAGTCGCGGAGGTTTAAAAGGATGCAGGTTTGACTTTTTGGGGAGCAGGCGACCAGGCGCTTGACCGCCTCGCACAGATTATCCTCGGCAATTTTGAGATCAAAATCCTCGCCGGTTTCTTCGCCCCAGGTATATAGGCCCAGGTGCGGATCACCCATTGGGTAAATACTTAGCAGCTCGTCAGTGGTGTGCTTTGGTGCTGCGGCGATCCGTCCAACGCCTCGCCAATCTTCAAATGCCTCGGCAATGGATTCACGCAGGAGATCATCCCGGTCAGCTGTTGCTGTGGTCTTAACCCATTGGGCCTTTTGCTCACCGTCGGCATCGTAGAGCGTGCTGGTGCCTTTAACCAGGAACCCGGGCGCCGCGGCCTTCGTCATATCGTTATCAGGCGCGATATACTGAAATGCGTTTTTCCATGCGGTTAAACAGTATGGCTAAAAGGTAGCAAATACAGAAGTACATGCCTGCAACAAATATCCAGATTTCAAATACGTGCATGGTCGACACTGCCACCTCTCGCGCAAGGAAAGTCAATTCTTGTATTGAAATCAGCGCGACGATCGAGGAATCTTTTATCAGTGTAATGAACTGCCCAGCCAGCGGTGGAAGCATCCGGTGAATCGCCTGCGGGAGAACCACCCAGCGCATCAACTGAAACCGTGACAAACCAGTAGACTGCCCGGCCTCGACCTGGCCTCGGTCTATAGATTGAATTCCGGCACGTACGATCTCCGTGATATAGGCTGCCTCGAAAATAGCAAGGCAAAAAATACCGGAAATTACATTCGAGAAAAGTTCCGGTGGACCGATAACCCATTCAAGCACAGCCAGCGTGGCAGGTGATGCCCGCACGGATATCTCATCTATACCTAAAATCGGCACAAGTTGAGAACTAATGAAAAAGTAAAAAATAAAAATAAATACAACAGGTGGCATGTTCCGAACAAACTCGACATATAACCTGCTAATCATTCGAAAGAACAATCTTTCACTGGTGCGCATTATTCCCATTACGACCCCAATGAGGCTTGCAGCCAACATCGACCAGATCACAAGCCGACAGGTAGTAAATAGGCCTTTAAGTAACAAGTTGGGAACCCAATGTCCTTCGCTCTCGTCCCAGTGAAGAATATAGGCGGGAAGGAAATCCCACTGCCAGTGATACTCGAGCACTGTATCAACTTTATAGAACATGTACGCTATAAAGCCGACTACAACCCCAATCACTGTAACATTAATAACGAGGCTAAGGATATTGAGCCTCAAGGGCTTTCTTCTTTTCACGATTAACTCAGCAGGTGCCTATTTTTAACTTAACTTCCTGATAAACCCTTCGGGAAAAACGCGGGGGCCGAGATACTCGCCGGCCCCCGAGCCTAGCACTAATTTTTCAGATCAACCTGATCAGACCAGTCCATGGTCTGAAACCAGTAGGCCCACCGTTCGTCGAGCCAGCCATTACTGGTTTTTGTCATTATCCAGTTCGAAAAAACATTCAATGCGTCTGGATCACCTTTACGAATAGCAAAGGATTCGTCACCTTCTGTCAATTTTTCGAGTGTCGGGTTAAACAATACCTTGGGATGCTGACTCTGCCACATTGTCGGGTTTGGATAACTCGTGAGCACTGCATGCGCGTTCCCGTTCACAACCTCCTGTAGCACGAGGGAGCTATCATCAAATTGACGAAGCTTTGCTTTTGGAAACATTCTTTTTGTAAGGGTACAGGGTGTCGCACCACGTCGACAGGTAAAAGTAACGTCCGAACTGTTGTACCCATCTGGCCACGCCAGGCTACCCGCAAGCGCCGTGTTGGCTACGACTCCCATGCCGGAATGGGCATAGGGCGCGGTGAAATTGACGGTCAAATTTCTCTGTGTGGTAACACTCATACCGCCGATGATGGCATCGAACTTGCCGGCGATAAGAGCCGGAATAATTCCTGACCAATCTGTTGGAACGAACTCAATTTCGACGCCAAGATCTTCCGCCAGTTTAGTCGCAACATCGATTTCAAATCCTATAAGATCACCAGCTTTATTACGCATTGCCCATGGTACAAAAGTAGACATGCCGACTTTTAATTTCCCTCGCTTGGTAATTGTTTGTATCACGCTCTCTGAGGTTAATTGCTTTTGAAGTTCGCCAGCATTCGCCGTGGTCAGCGCAAAAACTGATCCAAATAACACACCTAGCCCCAGAAGAGTCTTTCTTGAAACTAACATTTTATTTGCCTCCTTGTTAATGAAAAACAATGGTCGATACAAATACACCGAATACAGTCGTGTTGCGAAGCCGATAAGCTCATTCATATTGACATCCACAATACTCCTGTTTAATCGAAACACAGTCATGAAGATCTTAAGCACTGCGTTTCAAATACGACTCAAAAAGATTTACTGCTATTGACAACGAGACCGTCATAATGAGATAAATCCCAGCGACTACGATCCATATCTCAAATGCCATGAACGTCTCAGAAATAATGTCAAGCCCCGTTGTAGTCAAATCGAAAACAGCGATAACGCTGACTATCGCCGAATGCTTGATCAGATTTACCAGGATACCAGCCAGTGGCGGCAGCATGATTGGAATAGATTGCGGCAATATTATGTGACGGTAAGCTTGTGCTCGACTCAGGCCAAGGCTATCGCCTGCCTCCCATTGATCTTTTGCAACAGACAAGATACCAGCGCGCATGATTTCCGAGGCAAACGAACCCTCAAAAAATGAAATACACAGCACCGCGATCCAAAAACGATCCAGTTCCAATATCGGGCCAAGTACGAAATAAAAGACAAATAATTGCACAAGCAATGGTGTATTACGAACAATCTCCAGGTAGAAAGTCGCAACCAACTTGCCAGAAAAAGAGTCCGACAATCGAAGAAATGCGGTGATTAGTCCAATAAATAAGCCGAGCACGACACTGTACAGGCCAATTTCAATGGTCACGAAAAGACCGTCGATAAGTGGCCCGAGTATCAGTTCTCCATCGATGTATTTGTAAAGGTACTGGGGAACACGATGCCATTGCCAAACGTAGTTCATGTTCTCAGCACCGCGCAAAGTAATCCATACCAGCCCGCTGGAGAAAACAACCAACTGAATAATGTCAAACCACCGACTGTTCCACCATTTTCTAGGTAGTGACACGCATTTAACTCCTATTAGCAAGCAAGAATAGTCTAAGGTTGCGGGTGACTCAAACAGGCCAATCTCGAAAGTTCCACGAGTATGTTTATCGTTATTGGTGACAAACTTCTATCACCGGTCTTAGACTAAAGCCTAACTCTAAACATTAATACATTCAAGAATCTTTGTCATGGAAATAGAAACTTTCTTATTCATTAACCTCGATACTAAATTTACCACTTCCAGATTTTTTTGACTGAACTCCACTTACTGCCTGCCCGCTCTACCTAGCGCGTTTTCCACCCGTACTGAGCAACAGTGGCCGTACAGGCTACATTGGTTATCCCGTGATCCTGTGCTAGATAATGAGCCGTGCCTAATCCATGGCCGCCACCCCCGATAATGACAACATCATAGTCACGCTTTGGTTCTGGGCTCCGCCATACCTGCTGCCACTTTTCGTGGTAGCTCAGCGCATTGCGGAGTAGTCCGAAAATAGAATAACGCATTTAAAGTAACTTTTATGCGGCTACTCTTCTGCCCCGAATAGTTCGTGCTCTTCTACCGGGCGACCGGTATGGCAAAGGAAATCACCCCGCATGACCACTGGATGAGTTCGCATAGCCACTATCGTACCCTTGGTCCGAATTTCGACTGGAATGGCTTCTTGGTCAAGATTGGCAATAGTATGTATGCGGCCTGCAATTTCTCCTGCACTCACAACTTGGCCAAGTTCCACCATGGGTTCAAACAGGCCATCTCTTGGAGACATAACGAACCCCTCCATCGATGGAGTTTCTATGAATTTTGTCCGTGCAGGCTTTTCTACCCCTTCAAGTAAGCCAATATGATGGAGCACGTTTGTAATTCCATTTACAGCCATATTTACTGTACTTTTCTTTACCCCACCACCGCCGAGTTCAGTTGAGACCATTATTACGCCGTGGCGCTCACATGCTGCGGATAACGATCCCGACGTTGTCGTTCCGCTAACAACCACTGTTACTGGCGCTCCGAAAACATGCGCTGTTGTTAGTTTAGCCTGCATATGATCCCTGGTTCCCTGTTTATAAATATAGCCACAGGGAAGGTATTCACACACCGATCCACCCGTATGAATATCCAATGCATAGTCCGAATGCGGCAATAATACTGTCTCTACAAAGTCCGCAATCATGGCTGTAGGGGTTCCAGACGGGTCACCGGGGAATGCTCGATTCATATTGCCACCATCCAATGGGGATACCCGTTCATCCGCGAGAACTGCTGGCAAATTGAGTGCCGGCATAAAAATAATTCTTCCTCCGACATCTTTGACTTTTATTTCAGTCAAAATATTTCTTAAAGCTATCATTCCCTCATATTCGTTTCCATGATTACCGGCAGTCAAAAGCAAAGTAGGACCAGCGCCGCCGGAAATCGTTGCTATAGGCACTGGGATAATTCCATATGCATGCCGATTATTGGAATAGGCCAACCTCACGAATCCAGTTTGCTTACCTGGCTTTTTCAAATCTATCGAACATTTCAGCATTTTCTTCTCGCAGTAGAGTTCTTGGGGGCTTAGCGAATCCAGTCGAGATAACCCAATACCATCGGCTCTCTCCTATTGGCTTGGTGAAACATTTTAAAAGCCCGGACGAACAAATTCCGCAATATAGGCCGCCTCGACAGGCTTAGAAACAACACATCGAAAATGAATTTACTTAATACAAATAATCCGAAAACTGGAATTCATTACCCATTCAATGAGATAGTATCTGCGAAAGAAAAAGTTTGGTCCTATCGCTTTTTGGGTTTGCGAAAAAATCCTTTGTGCCCGCTGCTTCGACAATTTCCCCTGCATCCATAAAAATGATCGTGTCTGCAGCTCGTTTTGCAAATCCCATTTCATGAGTGACAACGATCATTGTCATCCCTTCTTCTGCTAATTCAACCATAACATCCAGCACCTCTTTAATCATCTCAGGATCGAGAGCAGACGTTGGTTCATCGAACAACATGATCTTTGGCTGCATGCAAAGGCTTCTTGCGATAGCGACTCTTTGTTGCTGACCACCTGAAAGTTGTGCTGGATACTTGTTGGCTTGTTCTGGAATATGCACGCGCTCAAGATAACCCTCTGCCAGTCGTCGCGCTCCATCTTTTGTCATTTTTCTCGCCCGTATAGGAGCCAGGGTAAGATTCTCGAGCACAGTCAAATGAGGAAAAAGATTAAATTGCTGGAAAACCATGCCAATCTCTCGGCGCACACTAGCGATATTTTTCAGATCACCCGTTAATTCATGGCCGTTAACGACAATTTTTCCGGCATCGTGTTCCTCCAGCCGGTTAATACAGCGAATCATAGTTGACTTCCCAGATCCCGAGGGGCCACAGACCACAACTCGCTCCCCAGTCGTCACGTTTAAAGTGACATCTTTTAATGCTTGGAAATCACCGAAATATTTTGAAACATTCTCCAGACTAATGATCATTGGAGCGCCGTAATAGAATTCTGCCTAAACTAGGATAGCAGTTTGTGAGCATCGGTGCATTTGCTGTCTCATCGGCATACCTGCGTACACCAACTGACGCACTGGCAAACTCCATAGCTAGTCGACAATATCCTAGAAAAGATTTATACAGATACTGAAGCACAGAGCTTTTAACATGCGGGCGACAATAATCGGGGAATATCTTAAGTAGCTTGCGATTGCAGCGCTAATTGAATAATGAAGATGCTCGGTGAATATCGTATTCCTGCGCCGCGCGCAGTTGTGTGGGATTCCTTAAATGATCCCGAAATTTTGGCGAACTGCCTCAACGGATGCGAGCACCTGGAAAAGCTTTCGACTACTCAGTTTGAGGGTGCTGTTACGTTCAAGATTGGTCCGATCAAACCGACATTCGCGTGTGTCATTGAACTTTCTGAAATCGACCCGCCCAATGCTTACGTTATATCAGTCATGGGCAAAGGAGGTTCGGCTGGATTTGCCAAGGGCTCAGCAAAGGTGCAATTGTTCGATGAGAACGGTATAACCGTCCTTGGTTATACGGTTGACGTACGCTTAGGGGGGAGATTCGGCCAAATGGGGGCGCGTTGTTGACCCTGTCGCACGGAAAATGGCCGACGAGTTCTTCGGTCATTTAGCGCAAGCCGTGGTTGCTACAGGGAACTCCAGCGCAGTTACAGAAACGCAGATTTTGGCTCAGTAACGATTTCAAAGTCAGCAGACACATCTTGCAGCGCTTGGTGTGCCGACTAACCCAAGGGAATGACAGGAATGAGTACGCCGATCAAGCCGCAGGCCAACCCTATGGAGCCACAACACATGCTGCCCATTTACGAAATTCTTGCGCAAGATCTCAAAGACCTTGGCATCGACGTGGTCTTCGGCTTAGTAAGCGACGACACGGTATTGTTCGCAACCGCACTCGACATGATCGGCGTGCGCTTCCATGGAGCACGTCATGAAAATAGCGCGATAGCGATGGCCGAAGGGTACGCGGCCACTACAGGGCGACTCGGCGTTGCTATTGTGGGTCGTGGTCCGGCTACAGCTAACGGCCTCCACGGCGCGGTATACGCTAGCAGGACTGGGTCGCCAGTACTCATCATTTATGGTGACGCAGCTACTGGCGGTACCGCGCTTAATCCGTTAGGGCCAGATTACAAGGAATTCAATGCTGTTGGTGTATTGTCGGCGGCCGGGCTTCGGGTCTTTCGCGCGACCAGTGCTGCCGGGGCGCGAGCGGCCCTAGCAGATGCGGCGGCGGCCGCCTGGCCTGGCAACACCGCCGCCTTACTGCTGCCGACCAACGTGCAAACCAGCAAACTTGAGATCGACAATGACGATCGACCATTCTCGACAATGCCAACTCTTCCTGCGCCGGAAAAAGCGAGACCGCATGCAATCGAAACAGTTGCCGAGATTCTAAAAAATAGTGCTCGGCCGTTGATTATTGCAGGGCTTGGTGCTCACATGGCAGATGCTGGAGAAACGCTTGAACAACTTGGCGAGCGAATCGGCGCGCTATTCGCCACTTCAGCTCGTGGTAAAGACATGTTCCACGATAACCCATACAACCTTGGCATCATCGGATCTTTTTCACATTCCGCTGCACGCCGATTTATTGAACAGGCCGACTGTGTGCTCGTTTTTGGGGCGGGGTTGAATTTTTGGACCACTAGTTTTGGCACCTTCATTCCATCGGTGCCACTCATTCAGGTCGATACTCAGCGCAGTAATATTGGCCGGTGGTGCAATATCGATTTTGCTCTGGTGGGCGATGCCGACCTGGTCGCCAAACAGTTACTGGACGTTTTGCCAGAACGAGCCGACGACGATAAAACTTTTCGCTTGCCAGAAAATCGGCAACTCATAGCCGGGTTTGATATTGCTCAAGACTTCCAGGCAGCTCACACGGCTCGAACAGTCGACCCAAGGTCACTGGCTATCGCTCTGGATAAGCTCCTGCCGAGAAACCGCAACCTTGTCTACGATGCTGGCAATTTTCTTGGGGTCACGCCGTATATCTCGGTGCCTGGGCCAGGACACTTTAAATTTACCACCAATTTTGCGTCAATCGGACTCGGTTTTGGCACTGCGCTTGGTGTCGCTAAGGCCCGCCCCGATAGCACCACCGTATTGTTGATTGGTGACGGTGGCTTTCTTATGACACTGGGTGAATTAGAAACTGTCGTCAGGGAAGATCTGCCGCTTGTAATCGTTGTGCTCAACGATTGTGCATATGGGGCCGAGGTACATTTTCTGAAGGCACATCAGCAGCCCGTAACCACATCTGTCTTCCCCGACGTTGACTTTGCGCCAATTGCCGAAGGATTCGCGTTTGACGCATCTACTGTCCGTTCTATGAATGACCTGCAGCGGGTAGCGCCCTTGCTGGCTAATCCACAGGGTCCTATCCTGCTCGACTGTAAAATCAACGGAGATGTTGCCTCGCCATCCATGACTGAATTGTTTGGGAGAGAATCGACCCGGGGGTAGAACATTCTATTACCCGTATAAAAAGCGAGAAAAAATGTAGGCTATTCAAAATAGCTTCGGGACAAAGATATTCCTACTTCCGCGGGTGCACCGTACCTGGTGCCGATGAAGCCGGCGCTCCAAAACAACACGAATACCACCGGTGTGGTGCTTACACTTTCTCGATCCTAACCGGAACACCTCGCATGGTCGGAAAACCGCTAATGGGATCGGGCTTGTCATCAAAGGTCACCAGGTTGATGTTGGCTGCCGCCTTCCAGCCGTGGGTGGCCTGAACATAACCCGGCATGATTTCATTAGCAGCCATCACCTCGACTGGGAATTCAGCCTGGCCGTTGCGCGACCTGATCACCACCCGATCACCCTCGGCAACACCCAGACGCACAGCGTCGTCGGGATGCAGTTCGACACTTGGCCCCGGCAATATATCCAGGAAGCGGGGAACATTGCGGCCCCGACTGTGGCAATAAATTGCCTTGCGGGCTCCCGAGATAAGAACGAAGGGGAAATCAGGCTCAGGTGTGGCGATATAGTAGGGTGGTCGATATTTACCGATCTCGGAGTGCCCTTTAGATTGAAGGTATTCGCTGGCGAATTCGACCTTGCCCGAGGGTGTTGCCAGGGGTCGCTCGGACCATTTCTTATAGCGTAGCGGCTTGTAGG
>Ga0208406_1000009_pt1 | contig 80157 bp, 70 predicted proteins | sample ETNtaG_15_FD_185769 | JGI IMG/M metagenome (GOLD analysis project Ga0208406, IMG submission 185769) | Marine microbial and viral communities from oxygen minimum zone, Eastern Pacific Ocean - ETNP201302PF89A (SPAdes) (version 2) | ecosystem: Environmental > Aquatic > Marine > Oceanic ...
CCTTGATATCAATCATCCGCCGCTGCGGGTCTTCCGGGACGGGTGCTTTTACCGGCGCCGGTTCAGTTACCGCATTTCGAACAAAAACACCGAGGTACTCCTGCAAGGCGCGGGCCAGCGGGCCGCACGGCTTGGCGGTGGAACCGGGCGGATCAACGGCCGGGCGCTCTTGTTCACGGGCGGTAATCGCGTGGTCGTGCGCCAAAGTTTCAAGGGGATACGACCCCAGGTGATAGGGTCTATGACGAGATGGTATGCGGAAAAACATAAGTTCAACCCATCGAACTTAAACCTTGGCTGCCAGTTGTCGGGGCAGCAGTGTGACTGCAATCAGAATACAGACCCCTGCCACGGCCAGCACACCGAAAAGCACATCAAAACTCCACCGCGCATAGATCTATACTCAGGGAGCAAAAAAAAATCGCCCCTCGATCAGGCCCCTCTTTTGGGAGCTTGGCTTTAGCACAATAGCCTATCCCCTTACTATTATGAGTGATTTTATCAGGATACATAAAGCAAGGCCCCTATACACATAGTGCATGATACGCCAGCCAGTCATGCACCGTTTTGTTTTTCACATTTTATAGTCTTTTCCGTCCAGACTTGATATTAGGACCGTACTTTTACCCTACGGATTAGCAATGAAAATAGCGATCATCAATGCCCCACCTTTTGGTTTCTCTGAGCCTCAAAATGAGTTCACCGAAATTAGGCGCTTGGGTTACGCGCTCAATAATTCCGAGAACATGGACGGCCTGATCGGTCTCGCGGTACCGGTCCGGGCGGCGAATGGCAAGATCATTGCCGGCCTATCCGTACATGCGCCATCAACCCGGCTTAAGTTGGAAAAGGCAGTCACGCTGTTACCCAGATTTGAGGAAGCCGCGCACGCGATTGGGCGCCAGCTTGAATATGGTCTAGCGCCTTGACCACAAACATAGAGCGATTAATCCTGCGCCGCGTCAGTACACCGCTGACCCAGCCCTACAAGCTGTCGTTCGGCCCGGTGCTGGCTTTCGACACGGTGCTTGTTGAAGTTATCGACAGCGACGGGAATCAGGGCTGGGGCGAAGCAACCGTACTGACCGGTTATACGGACGAAACGATAGAACAGGCCTGGGAAACGGCGCGTGAAATATCGGAGCAGTTACAAGACCAGACGATTGGCGATTCGAAAGTTATTGCAATGCGCGCTCACGGCGCAACGCCGTTTACAGCGACAGCCTTCGTCTCAGCCCTGGAAATGGCCGAAGGACATCCCGCTCTGTTAAGCGAATTGCCTCGCCGGGCATCGCTGCTGGCTATCGTCAACAGCACTGAACCAGACGACATTACAGAAGAAATCGAAGCCAGATTGGCGGAAGGCTACCGCACACTCAAAATCAAGGTCGGGTTCGACCTGAAACCCGACATGGACCGCCTCGCCTTCATTCAGCAACTGGTCGCCGGGCGCGCGGCTTTACGAGTTGACGCCAATCAGGCCTATTCCGAAGCCGAGGGCGTGGCCTTTATTGGCTGCATCAATCCCACAGATATCGAATTGGTCGAGCAGACTTGTGCGGCAGGCGACTGGAGCGCTGCGGTGTCGGTCGCCAAAACGGCGCGGCGTAACGGTGTTCCCTTCATGCTCGATGAATCCATTTACGACCTTGCCGACGTTGACAAGGCGGCGGAACTTGATTGCGCCGACATCATTAAACTGAAGTTGATGAAAATGGGTGGGCTGGAAGGGCTCGGCAAAGGACTGGATCATATTCGAAAACGCGGCATGCGCCCGGTTCTCGGCAATGGCGTTGCAGGTGATATCGGGTGCTGGATGGAAACTTGCATCGCGGCTGATATGATGGATAACGCGGGCGAGATGAACGGCTTCCTGAAACCCCAAACCCGCCTGTTCGACGTTCCCATGCATCTTGAAAATGGTGATTTGATCCTGACACCCGACACAGGAGTAAGCGTTGATCGGGATGCGCTGGACGCTCATACGCTCGACATATCTGGGGGAGTTTGAACATGGCAGAAACAAAAATTGGCACATTGGTAACCGGTGTTATTGGGTCGGACGCCCATATCGTCGGTAACCGTATCCTGAGCCGCGCGCTGGAAAAGGAAGGCTTTGAAGTGATCTCGCTTGGCGCCCTGACGCCGGCGAAGGAATTCGCCGATGCCGCGATTGAAACTGATGCCGACGCCATTCTGGTGTCTTCGCTTTATGGGCAGGGCGAGTTGGATTGTCGCGGTTTTCGCAATCTCTGCACGGAAGCCGGGCTCAGCGATATTCTGCTCTATGTGGGTGGCTATCTGATGATCGGTGATCAGCCCTGGGAAGAGGTCGAACGGCGTTTTCTCGACATGGGGTTTGATCGCGTATTTCCACCAAGCACGCGCCCGGATGATGTCATCGACCCTCTCACCGACGACATCGCGGCACGCCGGGCCGCAGGACAATAATGCCGTTCGCCCTGCTTATTGATTTCGGATCCACGTATACCAAGCTGCGCGCTATCGATATGGGCATAGCAAAGATCGTCGCCAGCGGCCAGGGGGCCTCAACCGTGACCACCGATATCAACGATGGGCTTGATGCCGCATTGAATGATCTCAAAGCTCACCTCGGAATCTTGCCGGAATTCGACTATCGCCTTGCATCCAGCAGTGCCGCGGGAGGGCTTCGCATGACGACGGTTGGCCTCGTTCCCGATCTTACGGCGAAAGCCGCTCGGCTGGCAGCCCTTGGCGCAGGTGCCAAGGTGGCTGGAACCTATTCGTTCGAACTGACCTCAGGCGATATCGACACCATCATAAATGACGCGCCTGATATTCTCCTACTTTCGGGAGGTACGGATGGCGGCAACACCAAAGTCATCGAACATAACGCCCACAAACTTTCTGAAAGCGCGCTGGCCTGCCCCGTGATTATCGCAGGCAATCGCAACGCGGCGGACACGGTGGCGGATTGCCTGAGTGACGCGAGGAAGCGGGTGATCGTCACAGAAAACGTCATGCCGCGCCATCTGGAACTCAATATCGAACCAGCCCGCGAAGCCATTCGTCAGGTGTTTATCGAGCATATCGTTCACGCGAAGGGGATCGACAAGGCGCAAGGCCGTTTTGATTCCGTGCTAATGCCGACACCTGCTGCGGTGCTCGAAGGCGCACAACTGCTGGCTGGCGGCCAAGGCGGAAAGCCCGGCCTCGGCCCCTTGCTGGTCGTCGACATCGGGGGAGCGACAACGGATGTTCATTCGATCTGCGACGGACTGCCGAGTGAGAGCGGCGTGATCTATCACGGCCTCCCCGAACCCCACGCCAAACGAACGGTCGAAGGCGATCTCGGCATGCGCCATACGGCGCGTCATGTGGTTTTGGAAGCTGGACTGGAAAGCTTTGCAGGAGATGCAGATATCAGCACGGACGAAGTTGAAGCCTTGCTGGCCCGCACCGATGGCGATGTCGAATGGCTGCCGAAGTCCGATGCGGAACGACGCTTCGATATTGCGCTGGCCCGCACGGCAACTCGTGTATCAGTCACCCGCCATGCCGGAACCATTGAAGCCGTCTATACGGCGACCGGCCCGGTATCTGTCCAGCGCGGCAAGGATCTGGGTGAGGTTGAGACAATCATCGGCACCGGCGGCGTTCTCGTTCACAACGATAATCCAGCTGCGATCCTTGATGCCGCACTGGCAGGTGATGAAGCATCTCTGGCGCTACGCCCGCGTAACGCCGGGCTGACACTCGATGACGACTACATTCTCTATGCCTGTGGTCTGCTCCGTTCCGTTGCGCCTGATGTCGCACTGGAACTTGGCCTCAAGGCTTTAAAGCCGCTCACAAACCATAAGGAATTGGGTAATGCCGCAACCGGCCCTCAGTGAAGCCCGCATTGAAGACGATGAATTTGCCGAGATGCGCAAAAGCAACTTGGCGCGCTGGCCGACTGGTGCTGAGGTCAATTTGGACGAAGCGGCGGCCTATCTCAAGGCTTTGCCGGATCACAAAAACCTTGCCTGGGTTATCCGCGAAGCCGTCAAACAGGGACGCTGTCTGACCCAACCACGCGGTGGCTTCGCGACATTTGAGATGCACAAGAATTTGCTGCAAACGCTCGACCGCGAAGGATTAGCGGATGTGGTGCCGACGACTACCGACAGCTACACCCGAAACGAACGGTTTGCCGAGGCACAAAAAGGGGCGGATGAATCGGAAGCCAATCGGCGCTCCATGCTGAACGGATTCCCGCTGGTCAACGCAGGGGTAAAAAAGTGCCGCGAACTAACGGCAGCGGTCAACAAACCGATCATCGCCCTGACTGGCACGGCCTTCCCGCGCCTGACCGGCGAGATCGCCTACGCCGGCGGCCTTACCGGATATCTCGGATCGGGCATTGCCTATACAACGTCCTACACCAAGGACACCTCGGTCGCCGAGGGCATTCAGAATTACCAGTATCTCGACCGGCTGGTTGCCGAGTATCAGGAAAAAGGGGTTGAGTTGCATCGCCGCCAGCCTGGCTTCCTCACCGGCACCAACATCGTACCCGCCATCGCCATCGCCATTGCCATTGCAGACGCCTTGCTGGCCGCTGCCCAAGGGGTGCGGCAATACGGATTGGAGCTTGGCCAAACCCTGCAGCTTGTGCAGGACGCTGTTTCCATCGGAGTCTGTAATGAGTTGACGCAGGAATACCTCAAACGCAAAGGGTATGGCGATGTGTTCACCACTGTCACGTCCTTGCACTGGATGGGGGCCTGGCCGATGGATCAGGCGCAAGCCTTTGGGCTGATGGTTTATGGCGGGTTCGCCGGTGCCGTTGGCGGGGCAGTCAGCGTGACTACCAAAAGCGCCGCCGAAGCCTTCGGCCTGCCGACACCGGAACAAAATGCCGAAGGATTACGTGCGACGCGCATGGGGATCTATCTCGCGCGCACGGTGAAACTCCATGGCCTGCCGGAATACCTTCGCGAAAAGGAACTTCTGGAACTCGAAGTGCGTTCCATCGTCGATAAAATTCTCGAAGCCGGTGACGGCGATGTTGCCATCGGCACCATACGGGCCTTGAAGGCAGGCCTACTCGATGTGCCCTGGGCCCCTAACAGAGAATGTAAAAACGCGATAATGCCCGCCCGCGACGGCGACGGGTACCTGCGACTTGTTGATACGGGCAACCTACCTTTCCCGAAAGAAGTCCGCGATTTCCATGAACAGCGGTTAAGGGCAGCAGCAAAAGCCAGTGGCAAAACCTACGGCCCCGACCTCGCCATCGACAGTGTTTATGAACTGAGCGCCAATATCAGTGATCTGATGCCGAATTCGTGGGAATAGGCGTACCCAGGAGGAATCGGGTTACAAGGTATCAGTTGTGGAGGGCTTCGGAAAAGATCTATTTGGAGAAATTTTGCATGAAAACAAACGCAGCAAAATCGATCCCGTGGCCATGTCTACCGGTGGGCCCATGATGTCAGGGCAAGACCTTGCCGGGATTAAACAAACTGTCAGGGTCGATCGCCTTTTTAAGGCTTTGCATCAGGTTCACCGATACCGGATCTTTGTAACGTTGCATTTCCTCAAGTTTGAGCATCCCAATGCCGTGCTCGGCACTGAAGGAGCCACCCAGGTCAGCCACTATATCAAAGACAATCTGGTTCATCTCTGCCCACAATGACAAGTACTCCTGGGTATCCATCTCGAGTGGCTGGGAGAGGTTAAAATGAATATTTCCATCCCCGACGTGGCCAAAAGGGCAGGGTCTGATGCCGGGCAGACGGTCTTTGACCGCATCGACTGCGCGGTGGATGAACTCGGGAACCAGTGAAACCTTGACTGAGATATCGTGCTTGATGCTGCCGCCCGCAAATCGCTGTGCTTCGACGATGCCGCCTCGCAAACGCCATAGTCGTTCTGCCTGGGTTTCGTTGGAGGCGACGATGGCGTCGACAATCACGCCTTTCTCAAGGGCTAAGGCCAATAAGGTTTGAAGCATCGCGTCAAGGCCCAGGGCTGCGCCGCTGCCTTGTAACGACAGCAGCACATACCAGTCGTGAGAGTCATCCAACGGATTATTGCAGTCAGGTATATGCTGACAGGCGAATTGCATACCCAGTCCGGGTAATAGTTCAAAACTCGACAGGCTGCCGTTACTGCCATGAGAGACGGTCTGCAGTAATTCAATACTTGCGTCCAGGTCGCGCAATGCGACCAGCGCAGTTGCGTTGTGATCGGGGTAGGGATACAGCTTGAGAACCGCTGCGGTAATGATGCCTAACGTTCCTTCAGACCCGATCAACAGCTGTTTCAGATCGTAGCCGGTGTTATTTTTTCGCAGGCCGTTTAGATCGCTAAGCACTTCGCCACTGGGCATTACGGCTTCGATGCCGAGTACTTGTTCACGGGCGTTGCCATAGCGCAGTACGTTTACCCCCCCCGCATTGGTTGCCAGATTGCCTCCGATCTGGCACGAACCTTCGGCGCCAAGGCTTAATGGGAAATAGCGGTTCGCACTGAGTGCCTGCTGTTGCAGGTTTGCCAGGATGCAGCCGGATTCGACGGTAATTGTGTTATTGGCAAGGTCGAGATCGCGCACACGATCAAGCCGTTCAAGGCTCAAAATGAGCTGCCTGGCCCCCGCAACCGCCCCCCCGCACAACCCGGTATTGCCACCCTGTGGTACCAGTGAGACCTTTTCGTCACTACAGGCGTGCACAATGGCTGCGACCTGGTCGGTATTCACTGGGCGGGCGATAACTGAGGCTTCGCTTCGGTAGCGGCCACGACTTTCAGTGAGATATGGCTCGGCCTCGGAAGAAGCTGTCACCAGGCCCTTGTCGTCCAGGATCGCGCGCAGGCGGTTCAGTAATATTTCCATGGGGCTGTCCTGCTCTGGGGATAAGCATGAGACAAAGACTAAGGATAGGTACTCCGGATGCTGGATTATATGCTTGGCCGTCGCACTAAGACTGTTATTTCCCTTGGGTTTTTTGGTACAGTGACCGCTGGCAGTTAAAAACCATTTGTTGCCCAAGGGGGAAATCATGCATCGGTCGCTTCATATCGAACCTAGCCTATGTACCGGATGTCTGCAATGTGAACTGGCTTGCAGCTTCGAGCACGAGGGCGAATTTATTCCGGTCCGGTCACGGATTCGAGTCTTTGAGTTCGAGCATGGCAAAATATCTGTGCCTTACACCTGCACTCAGTGTGTCGAGGCCTGGTGTCAAAAAGCCTGTCCAACGGGCGCTATCTTCGTGGACAGCGACTTAGGGGCCAAGTTGGTGAGCGCCCAAGCCTGTGTTGGTTGTAAGGCCTGCACCACAGCATGCCCATTTGGCACGATCGAATTTAATCCATTCAGCGGCAAAGTCGACAAATGTGATCTTTGCCATGGTGATCCGCAGTGTGTCGCGGCCTGCCCGACTGACGCAATTACTTACCTTGACGCGGGGGCGACGGGAGTAGGGCGCATGCAAGCTTCCGCAGAACAAAATGCAAAGGGGGTTTCATCATGAGTTGGCAGGGAAGAGTGCTGCGCGTGAACTTGACTCGAGGCGACGTTACCCCGGAGCCGTTGAATATGGAGTGGGCAAACGACTACATAGGGGAGCGGGGTCTGGGTACCAAGTATTTATGGGAGAACATGGACCCCAAAGTGGATGCGATGAGCCCGGACAATGTACTGATCTTTGCGACTGGGCCGTTGACCGGGACCAATGCTTCTACCAGTGGCCGATATGCCGTGTTAACCAAAGGGCCTCTCACCGGCGCCATCGCTTGCTCCAATAGCGGCGGCAAGTTTGGCGCAGAATTGAAGTATGCCGGCTATGACCTGTTGATTGTCGAGGGCTCTTCTGAGAAGCCGGTTTATCTGTTGATTGAAGGTGACGAAATCAGCCTCCAAAGCGCTGAGAAAATCTGGGGCAAGACAGTTTGGGAGGCAGACGAATGGATAAAGAAACAGCACCATAACCCGATGCTTAAGATTGCTACCATTGGTGTGGCAGGTGAGCGCGGCGTACGTTATGCCGCGATCGTCAATGACTTACACCGCGCTGCTGGCCGCTCGGGCGTGGGGGCGGTCATGGGATCAAAGAATCTCAAGGCCGTTGCGGTTCGCGGCAGCCACGGTGTACAGGTCAAAGACCCGAAACGTTTTATGCAGGTAACGAATGAGATGAAAAACCTGCTTGCACAGGACGCCGGTGGTCTGGCGAAGTACGGCACCAATGCCATGATGGACACCATGCAGGAATTCGGCGCTCTACCGACTCGAAATTTTCAAGAGGTGCAGTTTTCGGGCTACGACAAGGTTGATGCCCGGGCTATGCTTAAGACAGATGAAACAGGACATCGCAACCTTATAACCAACAAGGCCTGCTTTGGCTGCACCATCGCCTGCGGGCGCATCGCCCACATCCGCAAGGATCATTTCACTATCCAGAACCGCAAGGAGTATTGGCACGCCTCCGGGGGGCTTGAGTACGAAACCGCTTTTGCCTTTGGCCCCGTCATCGGCGTGGACGATATTGATGCCTGCACTTTTGCCGGCTATCTGATGAACGAGCACGGTATGGACCCGATCTCATTTGGGGTGACGCTGGCCGCGGCCATGGAGTTGTTTGAGATGGGCGTCATCACGACCGATGATACCGACGGCGTGCCATTGAATTTCGGAAGCGCAGAAGCGCTGACGGTAATGTCAGAGAAGACCGGCAAACAAGAAGGTTTTGGCCAGGTGTTGGGTCTGGGTTCCAGGCTGATGTGTCAGAAGTATGGCCACCCTGAACTATCGATGACGGTCAAAGGGCAGGAGTTCGCAGGGTATGACTCAAGGGCCTTACAGGGTATGGGCCTGGGTTACGCGACCGGCAATCGCGGCGCATGTCATCTCAAGCACGACACCTTCGAGGTAGATATGGATGACCAGAGTGGCGAAGGCAAGGCTGAGCCTTGCAAGACTTCGCAGGACTGGACTGCCGCAGTGGATTCGAGTGGCCTGTGCGTGTTTACGCTGGGCGCCTGGGGTGCGCCTGAATTTGCGGCTCAACTTGACGCGGATTGTGAAGGGGAATGGACCCCGGAGCGTTTGCTTGAATCAGGTGAGCGTATCTGGAACTTGGAGCGACTGTTCAATTTGGCTGCCGGCCTGACTTGCGCCGACGACACGTTGCCGGAACGACTGCTTAAGGATCCAGTGCCGAGCGGCACGGCCAAAGGCAGAGTCAATGAACTGGGCAAGATGCTGCCCGAGTATTACAGCCTCAGGGGGTGGAGTGAGCAGGGCGAGCCGACGCCCCAAACGCTAACGCGCCTTGGGCTGGGTTAACCGGGATATGCAGGTAGAAGTGCGGGTGACCGGACAACTCATTGACTATTTTTCAGGAACGCATGTCAATCTTGACGAAGGCGCCAGCGTAGAGCAGGCGCTGGTAGTTCTGGAAATCCCTGCAGCAAGTGTTGGTTTAGTGTCTGTCAATGGTGATGCTGTGCCGAGAGAAAAACGCGCTCGGCATGGTCTTGTCGCTGGAGATCAAATGGTTGTCATGGCACCCCTGACGGGTGGCTGAACTTCTTCCGGATTGGCCGCAGTTCGGGCTGTTTTTCGCCGCGGCACTGATCTTGGCTATCACGCCGGGGCCTGGGGTTTTTTATATCCTTGCCACAAGCATAAATCAGGGCCCAAGGGCTGGCGTTGTGTCAGCCTGCGGAATTGCTGCTGGCACTTTAGTGCACGTTCTACTCGCGGTATTGGGTCTGTCTCTTCTCATTGCGTCTTCAGGCCCGGCGTTTTACACCGTTAAGTACTTGGGCGCGGCCTACCTGTTTTATCTGGGCATCCAAACACTGTATGGGCGTGAAACTTCTGGCGAGCAATCAAAAGGAGTGTCACAAAAGCCACTGCCGCGAGTTTTTACCCGTGCGGCAGTGGTTAATATCCTAAACCCAAAAGTGGGTCTGTTTTTCGTCGCCTTACTGCCCCAGTTTGTCGATCCAACTCGAGGTGCTCCGGCTCTGCAGTTCCTGCTTCTTGGAATACTGCTTGCGTGCCTGGCTTTTGTGACCGATACACTGTACGCGTTGGCAGCCGCAAAGGTGGGTGAGCGTTTGCGTAACCCGAAGTCGTTCTCCGCTTGGCGTCGATGGCTTGCAGGTATCACCTACCTGACCCTTGGCGTGCTGAGCGCACTTACGGATCCCCCGGAACAGGTTTTGAACCGACCCTAACAGGTGGCACAACCGATGGCGTGTTGTATCAGCTCCGCGGGCAGTCAATATCGGGGGCGCTTTCATACCAGAACCGACCAGCGAGGGCGCCACGCCATACCCACGCGGCGAGTAAGGGCTGTCGTGTGGTTTGCATGGCATGGACAGCACCAGGGAGATGGCGGATCAGATCGCCGCCCGATACCTCGAAAGAGGATTCGTCGACTTGCCATTTTGCCTTGCCGCTCAGAATGAAATAGAACTCCTCGGCATCATGGGCATGCCCTGGGTAGGAGATTTGCGGTCGTTGCAGTAACAGCCCGATCCGTAGTGAATCAGAAGTGACCGGTGGCTGTTCGGTTACCAGAGTCGTATAGCCGTAACCTCCGGCGAAAAATTTAGGTACGCCGCGGCTGGCTTCTTGCCAGGACGCGTTTTGGGCGGCAGTCGCGATCGCGTGGGCGAAGCTTTCGTCCGCTTGGACGGTGGAAAGAGCTTGCGCAAGGCACTGGTCCGTTGTTGAACACGCTGTTGGCGCGGCTTCATGTCCGCGGACCGGCACAGCCTTGATCTGGCTGGCCAACTCCTGAAACGCGTTTGACGAGCTTTTGGTCGAAAGCTCGACGAGTCCGACCAGCAGATCGGCAAGATCCCCAGAGCTTGGCTGGTTATTCATGGATAGATTGGCGTTTTGGGGTAACGTTCAAAAGAGGGTCTTCTGAAAATGGAGTCAATAGGTTACTCTAAAGAACGGATTTAACTCAATAAAGGTTTTCCGGTGGCGATGAAGTGATTAGCACAAGCCACGCGGGAGATCGCGCGGTTGGAAACGGTATGATTGGGCCTCACGGCGGTTGATCGAGGAGAAGGGACGTGGCTGATTTGCTGATGCAGATGAAGGATCTCGTAATAGAGGCTGATATTGATGGCAAATGGAAGAGTATTGTTAACGGCCTCAGTCTGGATCTTCATAAAGGCGAAATTGTCGGCTTAATTGGTGAGTCGGGAGCCGGCAAGTCTACCTTGGGTCTTGCCGCCATGGGCTATACCAAACCGGGCTGCCGAATTACCTCAGGATCAATTCGGCTCAATCAGGAAGAACTTGTTGGTGCATCTCATTTCCGGCTGCGCGAGATTCGCGGGAACCATGTGTCTTACGTTGCTCAGAGTGCAGCCGCTGCGTTCAATCCAGCGCACCGATTGATCGATCAGTTTGCCGAGTCCCCAGTGCAACACGGCAAGATGCGGCCAGATGAAGCTGCCAAGCGCGGTAGGGAACTGTATCGCCAACTCGACCTGCCAGACCCCGACCAAATTGGTGACCGTTTTCCTCACCAGGTATCCGGTGGTCAATTACAGCGAGCGATGACCGCAATGGCTATGGGGTGTGATCCACAGCTTATTGTTTTTGACGAGCCAACGACGGCGCTTGATGTCACTACCCAGATCGAAGTTCTCTCGGCCATCAAGGAGGCGGTGCGAGCCCGGGGCGTAGCGGCGATCTATATTACCCACGATCTTGCAGTTGTCGCGCAGTTGGCAGACCGGATCATGGTACTGCGTTACGGTGATCTCATTGAGGAGGGTAACGCAAGGGAACTGTTGCGCGATCCCAAACAGGAATATACCAAGCGCTTGTTGGAGGTACGCTCTCTGCGTGAACACAAAGAAGGAGAAACTGGCCAGCAACTGATACTAGAAGTGACCTCAGTCACAGCCCGCTATCCCCAGGCAGCTGAAGAGGTATTGAAAGATATCTCGATCGAAGTGCCTCGGGGGAAGACTGTCGCGGTGGTGGGTGAGTCCGGGAGTGGCAAGAGTACGCTGGCCCGGGTTATCACTGGCCTGTTGCCGCCAGGTCAGGGCTCTGTGGCTTTCCAGGGTAATCGGTTGCCGCAAGTGCTGCGGACTCGTTCCAAGGATCAGCTACGGGCGATTCAGATGATCTATCAGATGCCTGACGTTGCATTGAACCCGCGACAGAAGATTTCTGAGGTCATTGGCCGACCTCTGGAGTTCTACCTTGGCCTTGAGGGGGAAGAAAAACGCGCGCGGATTGCTCAACTGTTGCTGCAGATCGAATTACCGCTCGACTATGTCGATCGGTATCCAGGACAATTATCGGGAGGAGAGAAGCAGCGAGTGTGTATCGCACGGGCATTGGCTGCAAACCCGGACTTAATCATCTGCGACGAGGTCACTTCGGCTCTGGATCAGTTGGTCGCCGAAGGTATCCTGGAACTCCTGCAAAACCTTCAAAACGAGCTTGGCGTCTCTTACCTGTTTATTACGCACGATTTGGCTACGGTCAGAGCGATTGCCGATCATATCGTGGTGATGTATCAAGGGCAGATTGTCGAACAGGGGCTTAAGGAGCAGATTCTGACTCCTCCACATGCGCCCTATACTGAATTGCTATTGTCCTCGGTGCCTGAAATGGACCCGGACTGGTTGGACGTTTTGGTTGAGCGCCGCCGCCGTGGGGAACTTCCGACCAGTGCGTCCCTGGCGTGATACCCGGCTTTATCTCGACAAAACTGTACTCGTGCGAGCTTGTCCGCGTCTTTAGCAGTCGAAGGCAATGGTGCCTGAGCCTAGGATTCTCCCGCCTCCAGTGCGGCGACCTGGCGTTTGACACGCTGCACCATGGCGTAGACGCCGACGTGCCTGGTCGGGCTTAAGTGATCGAAAAGTCCCAGCCTTTCAAAACCCGCGTCCGCATCGAAATCGGCAATCTCCTGGGCTGTTTGGCCGTGAAACATTGCCAATAGGATTGCCACGACCCCTTTAACGGTAGATGTATCGCAGTCTCCCCGGAACGTATAGCGGCCTTGGGAATCCCGCACGGCCTGGATAAAAACCGTGCTCATGCACTCGGGAACAAGGTACGCCTCGACCCGGTTGGAGTCCGGAAAATCCGGCAGTTTTTCACCGAGCTCGGTAATGAAATGATAACGGGCGTCCCAATCATTCAGGAAATCAAATGTTTCGATAACCCGTTTGTAATCTATCGCGAAAGATTCCATAAAAGTAAGCAAGCAAGAAGAGTTCAGCGGCTAAAATGTGGGCCACAATTATATATCTTCAGCGTAATTGTTTGGCAGCTGAAATGTTTTAGATAAAGGTCGCAAAGAATGAATTTACAGTTATGACTACGGGCTACCATTGTGATCTCTGACTATCGTTTAGTTGCCAAGTCCTGGCAAACACCGTTTGTGGTGTTACTTGGCGGCTGTCTTATTTCACTGGTTGGTTTCGGCGCTCGTTCCAGTTACGGCCTGTATCTGGGACCAATGACCTTGGACCTTAACTGGACCCGGGAGACTTTCGCGCTTGCCATGGCGCTGCAGAATCTTTTTTGGGGGATTTGCCTTCCTCTCGCAGGTATCCTGGTAGATCGTTATGGACCGTTGTGGGTTGTTATCGGCGGCGCCCTGATCTATGCGCTTGGCACTTTCGGTATGACCTGGGTCGAATCCTCGGGGTCTTTGTATCTGGCGGGCGGAATTCTTGTTGGTACCGGCGTAGCCTTTACGTCTTTTTCACTTGTGACCGCTACCATGGTTCGGGTTGTCGGAGTGCAAAGGCGCTCGCTGGTCATGGGTTTGTGCACCGCTGCGGGATCTTTAGGGCAGGTGCTTTATTCGCCGATTACACAGGGGATGATATCGAATCATGGCTGGTCGTCGGCCCTGGTTGTTACCGCTGTTTCGGTCTGCCTGATTATCCCACTTGCGTTTATGCTGCCCAACGATCCCCGTGTGCGTGACGAGAACGTGGTGCACACCGGTTCAGTCGGGGCGATGCGGGAGGCGTTTGCTCATCGGGGGTTCCTTTTGCTCACCGCAGGGTTTTTTGTTTGCGGATTCCATGTGGCATTCATCACGGTTCATTTGCCCGTATATGTATCAGATCTCGGCCTGGGTTCGATGGTAGGCGCGATCGCTATATCCCTTATTGGAATATTCAATATTGTCGGCTCATTGCTGTCCGGGGCCTTTGGCCAGCGTTTCAGTAAGAAGTGTGGCCTGAGTAGTATTTATGCGCTTCGAGCAGTGACGCTGTTGGTATTTTTGGTTGCGCCCAAGTCCGAGCTTACGATTTATATTTTTGCCGCGACCATGGGACTATTGTGGCTATCGACGGTTCCGCTGACAGCAGGGATTATCGCCCAGGTATTTGGAATACGGTATATGGCGACTCTTTACGGATTTGTCTTTCTCAGCCACCAGATCGGCAGCTTTATCGGTGTTTGGATGGGTGGTTATATTTACGACCTGACCGGATCGTACGATCTCATGTGGCAAGCGGGCATCATATTGGGTCTTGCTGCGGCGTTGATTCACCTGCCGATAAACGAACAACCTGTCCCACGACTGCAGGCGGAATAAATTACGCTGGATAGGGGTATTAGGGCCTGGTATCAACTTGTTGGCAAGTTATATTCTAAGCTTTGGAAATGTCACTTAGGCGAAAAACGGCATCGGCCTAGTAACCTACAATGTTGCCAGCGGTTACAAATAGGATATGCCCGGGTATTGATTAGGCGAGCGTTTTGAAGCACATTAAGGTCAGCCCAGTTTTGGAAAAACGATGATCGATTCAGCCCTGCGTGTTTTGAGAACAGATGTAGCCGGCATGCCAACTGAATGGGTCGGGTTTGAAGAGGCTGCTCGTCTACACTGCCTGGAACAGATTCTCTATCCAATGGGGTCAGTGCTGTGCACGGTGCATGGCGGTATCAATGCCCGCTCTGGCCAGCAAAGCACTCTTGCAGTGCATTCAATTATCTGCACTGCCGGACGCTCGCAGGCTCACTTGAGACGCCTTCCGTCCTATACGCCACCTTTAAATAACATCACACTCTTTCGTCGTGATGCCAATCTGTGCCTGTACTGCGGGGGACATTTTCGCAGTTCTGATCTGTCGCGAGACCACGTCAAACCGGTGAGTCGCGGTGGCTGTGACAGCTGGCAGAATGTGGTAACAGCTTGTAAGCGCTGCAATCATCATAAGGGTAATAACAGGCCCGAAGAGGTCGGTATGCAGTTGCTGGCCGTACCATTTGTGCCAACCCACGCCGAATACATCTACCTTTCCGGAAAACAGATCCTGGCCGACCAAATGGAATTTCTGTTGGCTCACTTTCCGCGTAATAGTCCTTTGCATGAGCGTGTAGGCACGGATTCTCAATAGCCGCCTTTAACATTGTCCGGCGGTGCTACCAGGGCGGCCGGTTGATAGTGACCCCAGGCACCCCGGGCAGGCGAAATGTGCTTACCTTCTGGACTGAGTTTAATCCGATCAGTGTTCCAATTGATCCGCATCAGCGCACCGTGTCCGCTGGTGTGCGATATTTCGGTGACTGTGTTGAATGAGACTGTGACCGATGCCCCGATTTCCAATCCACAGGGCGTTCGCCCCTTTTGCGTTGCTGCCACAGCACCCTTTATCGCTGGCACTGGCAAAAACCCTGGACCGACTGCTTTCGTCCCAGCGGGCCCAGGGGGATCTTGATTTTCTCGAGGGCCGGGTTTTCGGCGTGGAACTGCGCTCGACACCGGTGCGGCTTGCGATCAGCGTGCACAACGGTCACGTGGTTTGTGCGCACGGCAAAAAGACCGATGCGAGCGTAGCGGCAGAACTTGGCGGTTTTCTGGCACTGCTGGGCCAGCGTGAGGACCCGGACACGTTGTTTTTCCGCCGTGAGTTGATGATGAGTGGCGATACAGATCTTGGGTTGCAGGTCAAAAATCTGCTGGATCAGGTCGATCCGGCGACTCTACCGGGCGCGTTAACTCGGCTATTGGCCCTGTGTGACCGGATCGTGCAAGGCCTGGAGGGCAGGCCCGTTCGTCGGGTGACGGTCTAGACTTAGGGTTTTTGCATGAGATGGTCCCAGATCGCTTCGGTGCGTCGGCGCACGGCAGGCGACCTGGCTAGTGGGCGGCCCCACTTGCGTGACGTTTCCGCCGCCCATTTGTTGGTTGCATCAATACCCATCTTTGAGCCGAGGCCCGATTGGGGGCTGGCAAAATCCAGATAATCTACCGGCGTATTATCGATCAGTACGGTATCACGCACAGGGTCAACCCGAGTGCTCAAGGCCCACCAGACCGATTTCCAATCACGCACATCGATATCGGAGTCGGTCACGATTACGAACTTGGTGTAGGTAAACTGCCGTAGCGTTGACCACAAACCCATCATGATCCGTCGGGCGTGGCCGGGGTACTGCTTATTGATGCTGATGACGGCAGTCCGATAGGAGCAGGCTTCGGGTGGCAAGTAGAAGTCTGAGATTTCCGGAAACTGCTCTTGCAACAGGGGAATGAAGACCTCATTCAGCGCACCGGCAAGAACCGAGGGTTCGTCTTCGCCCGGCCGGCCCATATAGGTCGCGTGGTACAAAGGGTTTTGCCTGTGGGTGATGCGGGTGACCTGGAACACCGGAAAGCTTTCGACAGAGTTGTAGTAGCCGGTATGATCCCCGAATGGCCCCTCTTCGGCTGTTTCGTCTGGCAGCACAAATCCCTCCAGAACAATTTCCGCTCGCGCGGGCACTTGAAGATCATGACTGAGACAGCGGGTAACTTCGGTAGGCCTTCCGCGCAATAACCCCGCAAAGCTGTATTCGGAGAGCGTGTCGGGTATCGGAGTGACCGCGGCCAGAATCGTGGCCGGATCGGCGCCGATCGCAACAGCCACAGGAAACGGCTTGCCAGGGTGTGCCTGACACCAGTCGCGAAAATCCGTGGCGCCGCCACGATGCGCCAGCCATCGCATGATCAGCCGATCACGACCGATCACCTGCTGGCGGTAAATTCCCAGATTGAATCTTGGTTGACGGGGTCCGCGGGTAATCACAATACCAAAAGTCAGCAAGGGGCCGGCATCATCAGGCCAGCAGGTTTGAATAGGCAGGGTAGCGAGGTCCACCGCACCTCCTTCCAGGACAACTTCCTGGCAAGGTGGGTCGGTAATCAGCCGTGGGTTAACGTAACGCAGTCGGGCTACGTCCGGCAGGGCTGTGATGGCCTGCGCCAGGTTAGTGGGAACCCGGGGTTGTCGAAACCGCGCCAGTTCCTCCCCAAGGTGACGAAGTTCTTCTTTGGGTCGGCCGATCGCCATGGCGATGCGATCGGCCGTGCCGAAAAGATTTCCCACCATCTGCAAAGGGCCATCTTTCAGGTTTTCAAACCACAGCGCAGGACCACCCTGGGTTAGACTGTGGTAACACAGATCGGTTACCTCCAGATTCTCACTCACCGGCTCTGAGATTCGTCGCAGTTGCTGATGACTTTCCAGTTCCTGAAGAAATGCCCGCAAATCTACGAAGCAGGGTTGCGATATTGCCAAGGTGATCAGTCTCTGAGGATTCCGGCGGCCATCATTCCAGGCTGACCGAGCCAGAAGCCGTCGGAGTCATCGTCCGACGTAAGATGGGTTGCCTGCTGGGCCGCTGTCGATGCGTCGAGTTGTTTGTCCAGGACAGCACGGACCAGCTTGCCCGCCTCAAAGACAGCAGGGTGATCCCCCGCCAGCCGCAAGACTTCGATCCCCGTTGCCTGAATCTGGGGTAAATGTTCCACCAGGTTCCATCGGGTCGCCGAGGTGACCTGGGTTCCATTAAGTACTAAAAATCGCTGATCCTCCTGGGTATGAGCCAGCAGTCCCTCAGGGTATTCACTACAACAGAAGCCGCACTGGTCTTTTGCGCGGTTAAGGTGGCGTGCGGTATAGCACCGTGCTGACCAGGCGAGCGGCATACGGCCCCATACCGGTAATTCTGTCTGCACGGTTGCAGGACGCACCTGGTGCAGGGCCTCCAAGGGACCCGACGCCAATTCGGTGGGCGGTATCCAACGTATCAAACCCTGGGCTGCGAGCACCTCAAGTGTTCGGGGGTTGTAGATATTTAGGGTCGAGCCGCCAACAAAGGGGTGGCCCTGGGTAAGTTGAATGGCGGCGACATCATTCGCCTCGATCATGAATTCGCCGTTAGCAATCAAACGCTTCAAAAAGCCCAACTCCGAGCCTGCCTCCAGCAGAGCCAAGGTCGAGAAGATAACGGTTTTTCCGGCGGAAGCCAGATCCCGACCCAGCTCCAGCCAGCCTTGAAAGGAGAAAGAGCGCCGTTTGGCGCAGACCATCTCCCCCAGGTAGATAATCTCGAAAGAGCTGTTCGCCGCCGAATCGTAAAAATCCAGGAGCTGCTGTTCACCCCAGAAATAGGGGACTGGTCCCAACGACAGACGCGGTGAAACGCTCATTGCCAATAGCGGCTAAATGCCCCCAGGGTTGTCTGACTGCCTTCGGAGAGGGCTGCCAGCTCGGCCATTCCATCTGGTGCAGGGACAAAGTTTTCGGGATCCCGCGTGCACGAATCAATCGCCGCGCGAAGCACCCGGGTAACGCGGCGGACGTAGGCGGGGCTACGCTGGCGGCCCTCTACTTTTATCGCGCTGACGCCGGCCTGGAGAAGGCTCGGGAGTATCGGCAGGCTGTTGAGACTGACAGGTTTCTCCATGGTGTAGTCGGTGACACCCTCAACGCGGTAGCGCCCTTTGCAAACTGTGGGATAACCACTGCATTCCCCGGCCCCGTAGCAGTCGACAAGGACGCCGTTCAGCCGTGACTCAAGGCCTCGACCTGTCTCGGCCCAGCGCACGAACTCGCCCGGTGAGCAGGCGCCGAAGTTGTTCGGTGATTTGCCGGTGACGTATGAAGACAGGAGACAGCGCCCTTCAGCCATTACGCAAAGGCTGCCAAAGCCAAAAACCTCGGTGTCGACCGGGCTGTCGACACAGACCCGGCGCACTTGAGTCAGTGACAGCACCCGCGGCAGCACGGCCCTTTGGATGTCGAAACGCTCGTGGTAAAAGCGAATCGCTTCGGCACTGGTGGCGGAGGCCTGGACTGAAAGGTGCAGGCGCAACTCGGGCCAGCGCTCACAGGCGTAATCCATGATCCCGGTATCGGCAACGATGAGCGCGTCAATCTGAAGTTCGCCAGCCCGGTCAACCGCATCCCGCCACGTTCCCCAGTTATGCGCCTGCGGAAACGTATTGAGCGCGACGAAGACCTTCTTGCTGTGGGAGTGTGCAAAGTCGACGGCGTTTCGTGCCGATTCGACTGAAAAATTGAGACCAGAAAAATGGCGGGCGTTTGTGGGATCACGAAAGCCGAGGTAGACCGAATCAGCGCCATTCTCAATGGCAATCTTTAATCCCTGCAGGTTGCCGGCCGGACAGACAAGTTCCATCAGTCGTACGCGTCTCCCGTTTGCGTGCTTGAAATAGCTGAATTTTCGCTCACTGTACTCTAGGACAGCTGGTCAGGTAGGAACTTGACTCGGGTCAAGCAAAGCCAATCGCTTTTTTCCCTTTTTTGGCCGAGCGGTGCCCGAACAAATCTTTATTGAACATTTCGTTTCAGTTGATCGAGATCAAGACACGATATTGAATAGAGTGTTCATTTAGGGGTCCTGAAAACGGTGGGAAGCAGGCGTTACTAGAGTTCTCGGCAATTGGCATGTTTCTTGCATCCAAACTGAAGAACGCGACGGTGCAGTCGCGTCAGTTACCTACCACACAAAGGATAAATATCATGAGCGCTCCGACTGCCGCCGCGGCGTTGCGGCCGCACCCCGAGACAACAACCCTCCCTGAATACCAGAACATACTGTTGGCGCTGGACGCTTCCGATCACGCCAATCGTGCCACTGTCGAGGCGGCCGGAATCGCAGCTTTGTCGAACGCCCGGGTGACCGGAACTCACGCCTACGCCGCGATGCTGCATGACCGGCGTTTCCGGCAGATGGAAGGAGGGCTGCCTGAGCAGTTCCTTGTGGAGCAGGAGCTGGAACGGCAACGGGATGTTCACGATGACCTCATTAGCCGGGGTTTGGCCATCATCACCGACTCGTATCTCGACCACGCGGCACAGGTTTGTGGAGAGGCCGAGGTGGAGTTTCATCGTGAGGCGCTGGAAGGTAAGAACTACCGGGCTCTCACAGCGGCCACCAACAGCGGTAACCATGACTTATTAGTAATAGGTGCGCGTGGCCTTGGAGCAGTTCCCGGGGAGCGCCTGGGTACTGTTTGCTCCCGGGTAGTCCGCAGGGCGCAGATTGACACCCTGGTGGTCAAGAACCCGGAGGTGAGTTTGGCAACCGGCCCGATCGTGGTGGCGGTAGATGGTTCCAGCCGGGCTTGGGGCGGATTGCTGACCGCGCTCAACCTGGCTCGCTATTGGCACTGCCCGTTGCATGTGGTCGCGGCATTCGATCCTTATTACCACTACGTTGCGTTTAATCGCATTGCCGGGGTGTTGTCGGAGCGGGCCAGCAAGATATTCCGGTTCCAGGAGCAGGAAAAATTACATGAGGAGATCATTGATTCTGGCCTGGCCAAGATTTACCAGGGCCATCTCAATGTGGCCGAGACTATCGTGGCGGGGCACGGTATCGAAGTGACCGTACAACTGCTGGATGGCAAACCGCATGATGCCATCGCCCGGTATCTTCAAACTGTTAAACCCTCACTGCTGATCATGGGAAAGCTCGGCGTACATGCGGACCCGGGTCTGGATATCGGTGGCAACACGGAACATCTGTTGCGCGATGCGGACTGTGCTGTGTTGGTTAGCCAACGTGAATACCAGCCACCGGTAGAAGCTGTGGCAGAGGTAACCACATCCTGGACCGTTGAGGCGGAACAAAGTATTTCCCGGGTTCCGGATTTCGCCCAGGCTATGGCCCGGACCGCGATTTTGCGCGAGGCGAGTCAGCGTGGTCATACCGTAATTACGGCCGGGATGGTGGAGGAGATCACCGCCACACTGTGTCCGGCCCATGCCACCCGGGCGATGCGCGATATCGTTGAGGCCGACGCGCGGGGTGAATTACAGCAGCCCGCAGCGGTGGGTCCGATGCCTTGGTCGTCGCAGGCCGAGGCACAATTGAATAAGATCAGTGACCCTGGAGAGCAGGACAATATCCGCGCACGCTCACAGAAGTATGCCCGCCGTCAGGGTGCCGAACGGGTATTGCCGGAGCACGTCGCGCATTTTATCGGAGGGGCCGGGGAGCCGGGTCAGCCCAAGTGTCCCTTCGGCCATGACAGGGTCGACCGATCGGCAGCCGTCGGCGCGGCTCAGATGGACTGGAGTGAGGACGCCCAACAACGGTTGAAAAAGGTCCCGGCTGGTTTTATGCGGGATCTGACGCGCCATCGTATTGAGGCTTTTGCTGCACGTGAGGGCCAAACCGAGATTACCGAGGAGGTGATCGAAGGAAAGTATGCGCAGTGGGCGGCCGGGTCGGAGGCGCTGGCTACCACCTTGCCGTGGCAGGCACAAGCACAAGCTACGGTAGCAAAGATTCCAGATTTTGTGCGGGGAATGGTCATCCGGGAGATGGAACGTTGTGCCCATGATCTGGGGCTTGCCGAAGTGACCCCTGAGGTGCTGCGTCATGCCCGTGCTACCTGGGCCGGCAATGGTAGTTTTCACAGCGAACACCATCCGAGTCAGTACCGACCTGTTGACGACTCTGGTACGCCGAGTTAAGCCCGGTAGGGAGGACAGTGTGAACGAACTGCGGCTACTGGCTTTCAATCTGACCCGCCGATGTAATCTTGCCTGCCCCCATTGTTATCTGGATGCAGATTCGCTGCAGCAACCAGATCCGGATGAACTGGATACCGAGGCGGTGTGCCAAGTGCTCGACCAGGTTGGCGCAATGGGTCATTCGACCATGGTTGTGCTGACCGGTGGCGAACCGTTGGTGCGGGCGGATCTGGAGACGATATGCCGGCACGGCGTCGCTAGTGGCTTGGTCATGGTGGTGGGCACTAATGGCGTCATGCTGACCCGCAGGCGGGCAGCGGCGCTCCAAGCAGCAGGTGTCACCGGAATAGGTATCAGCCTAGATTCAATGGATCCGGAACGGCACGACCGTTTCCGGGGTCTACCGGGCGCCTGGCGCAGGACCATGGCTGCGATTAAGCATTGCCGGGAACGCGAACTCGATTTTCAGTTGCACTTCACAGTAACGCCTGACACCGTTGACGAGGTGCCGGGTATGGCCGGGTTTGCGGCACGAAGCGGTGCCCGGGTGCTTAACGTGTTCTTCGTTATCTGTACGGGCCGGGGTACGGCATCGAGTCGCCTGAGTTGGGCCCAACATGAACAGGTACTACAACAACTGGTGGAATTGCAGCGGCAGTACCCGGAATTTATCATTCGACCGCGTTGCGCTCCACAGTTTAAACGGGTCGCTTTGTCCCAGTCCGCGCCTTCTGCGACGAATCTGATCAGTGGGTCGGAAGGTGACGGTTGCATAGCGGGCACCCATTACTGCCGGGTGACCAGCCATGGAGAACTGACGGCTTGCCCGTACATTCCGGATGTACTGGGCACCGTGCGCGACAGCGATCTCGCTAATCTGTGGCAGCAGTCGCCAACACTTCAACAACTGCGCCAGGGGGACTTCTCGGGAAAGTGTGGTGTTTGTGAATACCGCTTGCTCTGCGGTGGTTGCCGGGCCGGGGCGTTGGCACAGGGTAACGGGCTCATGGGTGAGGACCCCGCTTGTGGTTATCAACCGGTTGAGGAAGGCGCTATTGCACCATTGCCACGGGACGCCGGCGGGGCTGTACGCTGGACGGTGGCGGCCGAACAGCGCCTTGCCCGGATTCCCGCACCATTGCGCAAGATGATTCGTCGCCGTGCCGAAGTCTTTGCCCAGGAGCAGGGGCACAACCGTGTGACCCCTAATCATCTGAAAACCTTGGCAGCCCGGCGTTTTGGTCCGGCAGGGCCGCCAAAGGAGTGGCGGTAAGCGCTGTGGGTGAAATGCAGGACGTACTTGTTATCGGGGGTGGAATCTCCGGTCTGGCGACAGCCTGGCATTTGCAGGGTCACGGACTGGAGGTAACGTTGTGGGAAAAAGGACCCTGCGCTGGAGGCAAGATCCGGTCGCTACGTCGACACGGCTGGCTTACCGAAGCAGGTGCGACGTGGCTGATGGATCCCGCTGGAGATCCAACTCACGTTATCGAATCGTTAGGGCTCGGCCCGCTACTGTTACAGAAACAACCGGATGCGGCGCGATACTTGTTGCGAGATGGGGTGTTGAGGCGCGTGCCGGTGTCGGTTGCCCGAGCCCTGGGGTCGGGGCTTTTCAGCACCACGGGACAGATTCGTATGGCACTTGAGCCGTTTATGCCGCGGCGAGACCAACTGGGCGAAACCGTAGCTGACTTCGTGCGTCGACGATTCGGTGGGGAAGTCCTGCGCTATGGAATCGAGCCTTATGTTGCCGCGTCGTTGGCATCAGACCCGGAGCGGGCCGAGGCTCGTACAACCCTGCCGCGACTAACCGGGTTGGAAACACGTTACGGCAGTATTGCTGCCGGGATCGTGTGTCAACGCCTGGCACGGCGCGGTCGAAGATCGATTGGCACGGCGGTGAGTTTTCAGGGTGGAATGCAAAGTCTGGCCGAGTCTCTCGCAGCGACAGTTCGACCGCAACTGGGCCGTAGCGCTACAGTGATCAGTCGCAGCACTGAGGGATGGCAGGCGCAGGCGGCGGACGGCACCGTGGTGCAGGCCCGGCATTTGGTTTTGACCGCACCGGCACCAGCTGCAGCCCAACTTCTGGCGAGCGTTGACCCGCAGCTTGCTGGACTATTGGCGGGAATCCGCTATGCGCCAGTGATGGTGGCACATCTGGGGTATAAGCGCGGTGACGTGGAACATGCGCTGGACGGAACAGGTTTCCTGGTGCCAGGTTGTGAAGGCCGATCAATCAATGGTTGCCTTTGGCCAGCCGGCGTGTTGCCAGGGCGGGCGCCGAGTGGCCATGTACTCCTTAGCTGTTACCTTGGCGGAGCACGCCAACCGCAAGCGTTGGCTGATGGCGATACAACAGTCATCGATAAGGTCGCGACAGATCTATCTTCCCTTCTGGGATTACGCGCCAACCCAACGATGACCAGGATCGATCGCCATCCCCAGGGCCTGCCATTGTATTTTGGTACGTATTCGCAGCGTCTTGAGGCAATTCATCAGCGGCTGCGGGGCGCTCCAGGCTTGCACCTGTGTGGCGCCTACAGCGGTGGCGTATCGGTGCGTGACCGGTTGGCTCAGGGTGCGGTTTTGGCAGCACGGATCGCCGATGAAGCGCATAGTGCCGCCGCGCGCTACCGACCCGTGCGGGGCGGTAATGCCAGCCAGGAAGATAAACATTTTGTTGCCCAGGTATCTGGGTCAGTGTTGTCGTAATGCCTGACTTGGTGCGCCAACTTCGATCGGGACCGGGGCATTGGCTCCGGTTGGTGTTGTGAGAACGGAGCCGACCGTACAGAATCCGCGTAATCGAGCTCTGATCGAGTCGGCGGTCTTGTTGCTGGTTATTGCATCGACGGTCATCCTGATTGGGGTCGGCCAGTACTTCCTGGACCTTAAAGGATTCCGGGAAGACCAGCGCCAGCAAGAGCGCCTGGTGGTGGATCAGGCTCGCTTGGTCATTCAAGGGGCACTCGCCAGCGCCGTCTCTGACATACGGGTATTAGCCCAGATTGTGGAACGGGTCGGCGTTCCCGCGTCTCTTGGGGATGCACGGGCCGGGACCCTGGCTGAGTACTTCAGCATACTAGGTCGGGAACGGCCAATGTACGACCAGATTCGACTCCTCAACTACCCCGGCCGGGAAATTGTGCGAATCAACCTGAGTCCGGAGGGACTCGAGGTGGTAGAGCGACAGGATCTTCAGGACAAGTCCAAGCGATACTATTTTACTCAAGCTCGTGATCTGGAGGCGGGCCAGATCTATATTTCGCCGGTTGATGTCAATGTCGAATGGGGTGAGTCCGAAGCGGTTCCGCGCCCCATGTTCCGGGTTGCGACGCCGGTATTTGATGATGGTGGCCACCCCCGTGGCGTAGTCCTGATTAATTACCGTGGTGAGGCCCTGGCCGAGATCTTCAGGGCGGGTATGGGGGCAGCCGGTGATCGGCTGACGGTACTGGATCAGCGGGGTTACTGGCTCAGTAATCCACGCCAGGAACTCGAATGGGGTTTCGCCTACGACTCAGATGCCCGGTTCCAGAATCACTACCCCACAATCTGGCGACAGATGGCGCAACAGGCTTCTGGTACCTACCTCAACCGCCGCGGCATGTTTACTTTTACCCGGCTTAATACTCTCGCATCGGCTGGTGTACTCGAAACTTCTTCGCCGGCCTGGTTTGTGGTCTCGCTCTTTCCCGCCGGGTTACTGCGCCAGGAGTTGGGTTTGGGAAATTATCTTATAGCCTATGGACTTCTGCTTCTCCTGGTAATGCTCGCAACTGTCGGCTACGGTGTTGTGCGGGCAGCACAGTTGGGTGCCCGGGTATGGCTTGGACAGTGTGAACCATTGGTTGAGGCGCTCAAATATGCACCTAATCCCGTGATTGCTACAGACCTTTCTGACCATATCGTTTTTGTGAACGATTCGGTGTTGGAGTATTCGGGCTATTCTCGAGCGCACCTGCTGGGCAAGTCCCGGATTGACACCCTGGTCGCCCCGACGGCAGGTGAGACCTGCCGTGCGCGCCTTCGGGAATTATCCGAGGGTAAACGGGACTCCGGCTTGCTGGACGCCGGTCTTTATGGGCGCGGCGGCGATAACTATCGGTTGAATTGGAGTGAGTCGTTACAGCGTAACAGCGCCGGTGTAGTTACGGGCGTGGTCTATCTCGGTGCTGTGCCGCGGCAGGAGTTGCCGGAGGATGAGCGGTTTCGCAGGCTTGCTGTTGCTACCGAGCAAAGCCCGGTATCGGTGATGATTACCGATACCGACGGCCACATTGAATACGTTAATGCACGATTCAGTGAGTTGACAGGTTATAGCAGCGCGGAGGTTCTCGGCTGTAAACCGAGTATTCTCAAATCCGGTAAGACTCCGTCAGAGGATTACCGGCAACTTTGGGCAAATCTCAAAGCGGGTCGTGACTGGAAGGGGGTTTTTTATAACCGGAAAAAGAGTGGTCAAGTCTATTCTGAGACAGCTCGGATTTCGCCACTGCGTAACGAGGCCGGTGAGATAACTCATTTTTTGGCTACGAAAGAGGACATCACTGAGCGGACCCGACTGGAGAAAAATTTCAAACTGGCGGTGGAAGCTGCGCCGAGCGCGATGGTGCTGTCCAATTCTGATGGCCTGATTGTCCTGGCTAATTCTCGGGCCGAGCAGATGTTTGGCTACAGTCGCGAGGAAATCCTCGGCCAGCCGATAGAGATATTAGTGCCCCAGCAGGCACGTAAACATCATGCAGGCCTGCGCCGAGAATATCGGCGCGCGCCGGCGACCCGGGAAATGGGAACCGGAGTAGCTCTTTTTGGTGAACACCGTGACGGACACCGAATCCCGGTGGATATTGGCCTTAATCCGATAGACACCGAAGACGGGATCATGGTGCTTAGCTCCATTATTGACCTGACCGTGCACGAAACACTGAAGCACAAACTGGAGGAGCGCAACCGGCAGGTTGTTGAAACTCACGCCCTCGCTACGGTGGGTCGTATGGCCGCGATGGTCGCTCACGATCTTCGCAATCCTTTGTCTTCGGTGAAGATGGGATTGCAAATCATGAGCCGCTCCTCTGACAAGGGCGCTGATTCTGGCGATGAGGAATTGCGCGTTATTGCATTGGAACAGGTACAGTACATGGAAAATATCCTGAACGAACTGCTTGCCTACTCGCGCCCGCCGGTGCTCAAACGGGAGTGGTTTGATATCACCAAAACCATAGAAAGGACCATTCTCCTCTGCCAAGAGCAACTTCAACGTCACCAGGTACAACTGAACGCCTGGAATCAGCCTTCACTGCCGACCATCTATGGTGATTCGCACCGATTGCAACAAGTCGTTTCCAACCTGATTATGAATGCGATTGAGGCCTGTGTTGAAGCAGGAACGGTGAACCCCCGGATTAGCGTCCGAACCCACCTGGATCTGGGTGAGGAAACTCCCGTGATCCGGATCGAGATAATAGATAATGGGCCCGGATTGGACGCCGAAACCGGCCGTCGTGCATTTGATGCCTTTTTTACCAGTCGGGCCAAGGGAACCGGGCTTGGCTTGACCATCGTTCGCCAGATCATCGGAGCCCACAGCGGCATTGTGACTCTGGAAAACGAGCCTGTCGGTGGTGCGCGGGCATCCATTATCTTGCCGACGCGGCCGTTACAAAAGCCTGACAAACAAGCCGATACACCGGTTGCTCTCGTCGCAGGGCCTGGGGGCATTGCCGGTGAGGCGAGGATCACCAAGGTCGATGGCTAAAATCCTGATCATCGATGATGATGTAGCCAGCTGCCGTACGTTACAGCTGCACTTCCGTGCAACCCACGAGGTCGAGATAGCTCACGATGCTGCCGCGGGCATGAGCGTGGCTGAATCTTTTGGACCCAACCTGATTATTCTGGATATCCGCATGCCCGGCCGCAGTGGTTTGGAAGCATTACCCGGTTTCAAGACCCGCTTTGCGCAGACCCCGGTGATCATCATCACTGCATTCGATGACATGGATAGCACTATTACGGCAATGCAGCGCGGTGCCGATGACTACATCACCAAACCCATTGATATTTCAGAGATGGACCAGGCAGTGGAGCGGGCGATTAACCGCCGCCAGAGTGATGTGGCGGGACTGCAACTGGTGTTGGAACACCAGACAAGTCATCGTGGTTACACCATGATTGGTAATAGTCGGCCGATGAAAGAAGTTTTCAAGACTATTGGGCTGATAGCGCACAAGCCGGTGACCGTGCATATTTCGGGGCCCAGCGGTACCGGGAAGGAGCTGGTAGCGCGAAATCTGCACCGGGTGGGTCCGACCCCGGATGGCCCGTTTGTTGCTATCAACTGTGCAGCACTGGTCGAGACCCTGCTGGAGTCTGACATGTTCGGCCATGAGAAAGGGGCATTCACCGGCGCAATCAGCAGTCAGCCGGGAAAGTTTGCCCTGGCCCAGGACGGCACGATCTTTCTTGATGAGGTGGGGGAACTTTCTCCCAACATCCAGGCCAAGTTGCTGCGAGTGCTCCAGGAGAAAGAATATTTGCCGGTGGGAGGCAAGGAAATCCGGCAAACGAATGCCAGGATCATCTCGGCATGCAACGCGAACCTGAAGCAATTGGTTGCCGATAACCGCTTCCGTGAAGACCTGTTTTACCGGCTTCAGGTGGTCAATATCCCGGTGCCCGCTTTGAAAGACCGGCTCGAGGACCTCCCATCGCTTATATCCTACCTGCTTGGGCGGATTAACCGCGAGTTCCACAAAAGCGTTGCGACTATCTCCGCAGAGGTGATGGAGGCCTTTTATGCTTACACTTGGCCGGGCAACGTTCGGGAACTCGAGAACCTGTTGATGAAAGCGGTGGCCATGTGTCCGGGTGACACAGTCACGCTTGATCTGCTGCCGCCACAGTTGCACACACAGGTGTCATCGCTTGCGCCGGTCACCGATGCCCGACTGAGCCTGCAGGACGTGGAAAGGGCACACGTGCTGCGGGTACTGCAGCATACTGGCTGGCATCGTGGTTGCGCCTGTGAGATTCTGGGCACTTCCAGACCACGTTTGCGGCGATTGATTAATCAGTACAACCTGAAAGAACCAGGCGCCGCCTCAGCATCTGAGCCTGACGACCCCTGACCCTTTGGTCTTCGTCCGGGCCTTTGTCGCACCACGCATGGATGTCTAGGTTGGGCGCAAGGCGCCGGCAATTTGCCGGGCCGTCTGCCGTCTCCATAGTGAACGCCGTGCAGCCTTATCCCGCCTGAGTTTGAACGATACGTTCATCACAGCCTCGGTTACGGCGCACGCCTCGGGAGCCCAGGGCTGTGTTTCCCGGCAATTTCCTTGAATCTGTGCGCCTTTGGAGTGTCTGGCACGTTTGTTGCTTATTCCTAGGATACATGCACACCGGTGGGCGGCAATTGTGATGCCGACTGCCCAGATACCCAATCCAAACAGGAGAGCACGGTATGTCAATGTTTCGACGTTCGGGTCAGTTGCTGGCGGCCCTGAGCCTACTGCTGGCGTTGCCCCCAGCAGGACTCGCGGCCAAAAAGCAGTACCAGGAGATCGAAGTAACCGATGGCGGGAACATTTCTGGGCGCGTCACTTTCACTGGAGAACTGCCGGTGGACGCAATAGATCGAATCGCCATCAACAAAAACCCGGATGTGTGTGACGAAGATGGTAGCGGCTACCGCGAGGTCGTATGGGTAGACGTCAAAGACGGCGCGTTGCGAGGCAGCTTTGTATTTATAGACAAGATCGCTTCGGGCAAGCAATGGGGCGAGCCCCAGGGAGAGGGGTATCTGGTGCTGCAGGAGGGTTGTCGATTTCGCCCATGGGCGCAGGTTGTCCGACCCGGCAAGATCACCATACGCCATGCGGATCCCGATTCAGTCCTGCACAACATCAACACCCGCGAGATGATTGGCGTTGAAAAGGGTCGGGTAGTAAAGCGGACCATGTTCAATTTCGGCCAACCTGATCCGGGTGACATCATCAAAAAGCTGAAACCGCGCCGATCGCCATTCATCAGTTTGAACTGCGAGGCCCACAATTTCATGTTCGGTTTCATGATGGCCCCGGGGCACCCGTACGCGGTGGTCGTCGGCGAGGATGGCAGTTATTCCATTGATGGCGTGCCATCAGGGGATTACACCGTCAAGGCTTGGCATCCACGCTTTGGCATCCAGAAGACAAAAATCAGTGTGTCTGCCGGTGCGACAGCAAGCGCAGATTTCACGTTCTCCGACTCCGAGTAAACCAGAAGAGGGGATATAGATGACATCACCAAAGCCCAATTCTCGAATTACCCGCATGGCAGTCAGTGCTCTGCTATTGGCGGTTCTGCCGGCATTGGGGACGACAGCCCCGGCTGGAAACTTCCCAACCATCGGGCCCCTGCCAGAAAAGGAGGCACCGAACCCGAACCTGGTAAAGATGGGTCAGCGCCTGTTTTTTGATGTTCGGGTTTCAGGAGACGGCGCTATCAGTTGCGCAACCTGCCATGACCCACGCCAGGGTTTTACCCGCCAGACTGATAAGGAAGGCCAGCCCATGGCGCTGTCGGACGCCTATCCCGGTACCCGCCATTTCCGAAACGCACCTACGCTTCTCAACGTAGCGTACAAGGAGGACTTTGCTGATACCGGATGGGGTTGGGATGGCCACATGGGGGCTAACCTTAACGATGTCGTGCGCGACCAGATAACTGAAACCATGATGATGAACACGGACATGCGAATGATGCACGAGCGCATGAAACAAGACCCGGTCTATGTCCAGATGTGTCAGGAGAATTTCAACGGCGAGTGCAGTTCGGGCAGGGGTCGCAAGGCGCTAGACGCATTCATGCGCACGCTCACTTCGAGCAACACCCCATTCGACACTGGGATGCTGTCGGGAGAGGCCCAATTGGGCCGCATCCTGTTCGAGGGAAAGGCGGGTTGTATCGCCTGTCACAACGGCCCGTATTTCTCCGATGGCAGACCGCACAACACTGGTGTGCCGGAGAATCTCGAGATCTTCCGCGACCCCCTGCGACACATCGCTTACCGCGCGGTAATCACCAATCATGGTGTTCCCAAAGCCGATATCTGGCGCCGTGACGTGGGCTATTTCCTGGTCAGCAAGGATTACAAGGATGTGGGCAGTTTCATCACTCCGACACTGCGGGAAACGGTTTACACCGCGCCCTATATGCACAACGGCGTATTGCAGACGCTTGAAGAGGTGGTCGAGTTCTATGCCGCCGGAGGCGGCCATGATGATCCTCTGGCGACTGAACTTGTGCCGCTGGATCTGAACGGTTCAGAACAGGCACAACTGGTGGCATTTTTACGCAGCCTCAGCAGCCCTACTGCACCTACCGCAGAGAAGGTCAGCATACCCCTGGAGTACGAAATCATTGACAACTGGCTCGAAGTCCCGAACTAACCCAGTGGAGAACATCATGAAAGCGCAACTGCAGATGCCCCTATCGTTAGTGGTGACTCTGGCTACGGCACTGTTTCTGGCGAGCCCCGCGTCCCTGGCGACGGGTGACCCAGACATCGATCCACCGCTGGCACCGTTACCGCCTCCACCGGCCCCACCGGATAACCCGATTACACAAGCGAAAGCGGATCTGGGCATGATGCTGTTCTTTGACCCCAAGTTGACCGGTGACGCCAGCCTCAGTTGTGGTGACTGCCATGATCCCAAACAAGGTTGGGGGTTTAACGATCCGATCTCGCGCGGATATCCCGGTGCGGTTCATTGGCGTAATTCGCAGACTGTTGTTAATACCGCCTATCTGAGCAAGCTGTTCTGGCAGGGAAACGCCAAGAGTCTCGAAGCGCAAGCACCCATCGCCAACAAAGGGGCCGTGGCAGGCAACGGTGAGGACGACGTGATGGAAGCCAGGTTGCGTCAGACACCGTACTACATCGAAAAATTTCGTGAGGTTTTCGGAACCCAGCAGCCTAACCTAGGGGACGCGTGGATGGCCATTGCCACCTTTGAACGGACCCTGAGTCAGCAAGATACACCACTTGATCGTTATCTGGCTGGCGACCTGGATGCATTATCCGAGCAGGCGGTGATGGGTAAACAGTTGTTTGAGGGTAAGGCAAATTGCATCGAATGTCACAACGGCTCGACCCTGACGGACGAGAAGTATTACAACCTGGGTGTGCCACGACCATTTGAGTGGGAAGAGATGGGACTCAACACCGTGACCTTCCGCTGGGAGAACTACGCCAAGGGCGTTTACGAGAAACACTACCGCAATTGGAAGGATGACGCCGGCCTGTATTTTTCTAGCAAGCGGCCAGTAGATGTAGGTAAACACCGCACGGCACCGCTGCGTTACCTCGTTTATACCGCACCTTATATGCACGCCGGACAGTTCTACACCTTGGAAGAAGTGATCGACTTCTACAACGAAGGTGGTGGTGAGAATGAGTTCACCGATGGCACCCATGGCCTGGAGAACAAGACGCCAATCTTAAAGCCGTTGAATCTGAGCGACGAGGAAAAAGAAGCCCTGGTGGTTTTTCTCGAAGAGATCAGCGGTGATGAGATCCGGATGAAACTTCCCGAGGTACCGCCTTACGGTGTGTTGCCGAATGTGCCCGGATTAACCCAAATCCGCGCTAAACGTATCGGCCTCGAAAGCTACCTGGCTGCGGCTGGCCAACAGTAACAGGAAAAAGCCATGTCAAATCCGATTGATGATACTCAAAAACCAGGCGTCTGCATGACGCGTCGAGCATTCCTTTTTGGTGGCAGTGCAGCAGTCGTCAGCACGGTGCTGTTGCCGGGCTTGCCAGGCCTGGATGGTAAGGCCCTGGCGGCTGAGGTAGCCCGTTATCCGCGCAAGTTGATTGGTAAATTGAGCGCACTGAAGTTGAATTCGCCACACAAATTCAATTATCCGGATGAGGCCCAGAATTCTAATAGTCTGCTTTTCCGGTTGGACGCATTGGCTGGTGGTGGAATTGGCCCAGACCAGAATATCGTCGCGTTTAACGCCCTGTGCACGCATATGGGAGGTTCTCTTGAGGGCCCCGGTGCGTTTAGTGCGCCGGATCAGGCGCTCGGACCTTGTCCATTGCACCAGACCAGTTTCGATTTGACGCGCCACGGCATAGTCATTGGCGGTCATGCAACCGAGAGCCTTCCGCAGGTGTTGCTGGAACTGGAAGGCGACGATATCTATGCCGTCGGCATGCTTGGCCTGATCTACGGCCGCTTCGATAACCTGAACACGGGGTGACCGGATATGTCAAAAAAAGCTAAAGACTCACAGCCGTTCTATCAACCAGAGGACCAGATACCCCTGCCACCGAAGGATGCCGATGTCATCACCACGTGCTGTGACTATTGTGTCATGGCCTGTGGTTTCAAGGTGTACCGCTGGCCGGTGGGTGCTCCCAGCGGGGGCCCGAAAAGAGACCAGAATGCGCTGGGTCTGAATTACCCGCTGCGGCCCGGGCAGGGGGGCTGGGTGGGGCCCAACCAATACACCCAGGGTAAGTGGAATGGCAAGATGCACCATATCGCCGTAGTCGGTGACCACAAGTCGCGGGTGGTAAACGTAGGCGGGGGCCACAGTATCCGCGGGGGTTGTATCGCACAAAAGGTCTATAACCCGCAAAAGCCCACCCAGGATCGCCTGCAGCACCCGATGGTGCGGATCAACGATCTGCTGATGCCGGTGACCTGGGATTTTGCCTTGGACATCGCGGCCGAAGTATCCAACCACGTAATCAAAGCCCATGGCGAGTCAGCCTGGGCCATGAAGTATTTTTCATACCAATACTTTGAGAACACCTATGCGCTGACCAAACTGGCGTTAAAAGCAATTAACAGCCCTGCGGTGGCGCACCATGACCATCCTTCGTTCGTCAATTCAGCCCCCGGGTGGGTAGATATTGGCTACGATATTTTTGGCGCCTCTCATGAGGACTTTGCGTTGGCGGATTGTGTGCTGATATCGGGCACCGATCCTTTCGAGACCAAGACCACGCTGTGGAACCACTGGATTCTCAAAGGCATTAATGGTAACCACACCAAGGTCATCATGGTTAACCCTCGGCGCACCGCCGGGGTGGCTTACGCTGAGAAACACGGCGGCCTGCACCTGGATATCGTGCCGGGATCGGACACCGTGGTGCACATGGCGATCGAGCGTGTAATCGTGGAAAACGGTTGGGAGGACGCTGAATTTATCAAAAAGCACGTGGCCAATCAGTGGGAGACCGACTCCGGTTTTGGCCAGGGAACCCGTAACACTCCCTGGCAGTGGCGTACCACCTGGGGCAAGTTTCAGGTGAAAGGATTCGAGGATTGGAAGCAATGGCTGTTAGCCCAGGAAGAATCGAAAGTCGAGGTAGCAGCCAAGATCGCTGGTATCGACCCACAGAAGATCTACCTTGCTGCGGAGATGATGGCCAAACCCAAAGCCAACGGCGAGCGGGTCAAGACCTCGATCTGTATTGAGAAGGGTAACTACTGGTCGAACAACTACCTGAATACAGCATCGATCGGCACCTTAGGTGTGATACTCGGATGTGGTGGCCGGCCAGGTCAGATTATGACCCGGCTGGGCGGCCACCAGCGCGGCGGCGTCAGTGGCGGTAAGTACCCGACCTGGAAATCACCGTACAAGGTGCCGGGCCGCCGACGCCACCGACTGGATCTGGACCGCTGGCTTGAGGATGGCCACGTGCGTTTTGCCTACGTGGTGGGGACCACCTGGATTCAGGCCATGCCCGGTTCTTCGGCATTGGAAGATGCCTTTAAAAAACTGACCAAGTTCAATCCCAATCAGGTGCGCAGTTTCGACAAGCAGACCATTATCGATACCCTCAAGCGCCGGGTCGACTCGGGTGGTATGGTGATTGCCAATCAGGATATTTACCTGCGCGACCCGATCGGTAACCAGTACGCAGACCTGGTATTCCCAGCAGCCGGCTGGGGTGAGGAAGATTTCACACGGGCCAACTCAGAGCGGCGAGTACGCCAGTACGGCAAGTTCTGTGACGCCCCGGGCGAAGCCATGCCCGACTGGAAGATTGCGGCCTCACTGGCCAAAAAGATGGGCTTCAAGGGATTTGACTGGAAGGATAGTAACGAGGTCTTCGAGGAGACCTGTCGCTTCAGCCGCGGCTCGCGCAAGGACTACAACGCCATTCGCGTGGTAGCCCGGCGTAAAGGTATGCGCGCCCACGATTTCCTGCGGGGCTTTGGTACCAAAGGTTTGCAAGCACCCTTGCTGCTGGACGGCGACCGCATCGTCCAGACCAAGCGACTGCACGATTTCAACCGTAAAGATATTCCCGATAGTGGGCCAGAAGCCACCACGGTGCATAACAAGCGCCTGCTGGCGTTCAAGACTCAGACCGGCAAGCTCAACCTGGTGAAGTCACCCTGGAAACTGTGGGCCGATTTTTACGAGTTCATGCAACCCAAGGGTGATGAGCTGTGGGTAACCAACGGGCGTATCAACGAATTGTGGGAGTCTGGCTTCGATGACTACGAACGCCGCCCCTACACCCAGCAGCGTTGGCCGATGAATTTCATCGAGATTCACCCTGCGGATGCGTTGGCCCGCGGTATTGAGTCTGGAGATCTGGTCGCTGTTGAGTCGCGCCGGGTGCCGGTGCAGAAGGACTTCAACCTGGGCGTCAAGAGTGACGATATGTGGTTTTCCGGGTTGATGAAAGACGGCCATATCGAACTGGTCTCGGGGGCGTATTCGGCGATTGCCATGGTCACACCGGCGATCAAGCAGGGTGTGGCTTTCAGCGAATTCCTCAAACCCTCAATGCCAGCCAATGTGATCACGCCCCGGGTACCTGATCCGATCACCATGAACTACCGTTACAAGATTGCCTCAGCACGGGTAACCCGAATCGGTGAGTCCACGTTCAAGCACTCATTTTCCCAAATGAGTTTCAAACGGCGGGATATCATCTAGGTGAGGTTATCCGCCCGAGCGAAGCAAAAACCTGGGAGGCAAGGCAGTTTCAGCCCCGGGCAGTTACCGGCTCCGGCCGTTCAAAGCTGTGGTTCTTACACGGTGAGCGCACTATTTCTGCGTAGCGATTGGCAATAATCATAACGCGACTGCAGTGAAGTAAAGCGATGGAAGAGGAGCAGTTGTCAGTGAACCCAGAACCGGCACGGGATGTCGTGGCGGCGGCGTTGCGCGGCGTTCTGGAGCGGGATAACTCGCTCTCGCGATGCTGTGCAGTGCGGGCGCTGGGCCGGCTGCAGGTAGACGATAGGGATACGCTTGAGTGCCTGATCGCTTTGCTACACGACCCGGACCCGGATGTACGCCTGGATGTCGCGGTGATGCTGGGCAGTTCAGGCCAGAGTGAAGCCGTTCCTGCCCTAGTTGAGAGCCTATTAAATGATCCTGAGGGTGAGGTGCGTATCGAGGCAGTGCGGGCGCTGGCCAAACTGGGCGCGCCACAGGCGGTCGAGCCGTTGATCCGTTGCTTACGTGAGGACGGGCTGCCACAACTTGATCTTTCGATCGATGACATGGAGTTTGGTGATTCTCTAGAGGTCCAGAGCCAGGCGCTCAACGCCCTGGGCGATATTGGCGATCCTCGGGCCACTACGCCAGTAGTTGAGGTTCTCTCCGACCCCGATTACGAAGATCTGCAGGAAACCGGTTTCGAGGTCCTGTCAAAACTGGATGACAGCAGAGCCCGGACCTTTTTGCTGGAACAACTGGCCGGCGGATCCAAGCCGCTGGCCCGCCGCCGCGCAGCTCATGCGCTGGGTGCCTTGGCCCACAGCGATAGCAAATCAGAAGGGCCAGGTACCGTAGTGCTTGCCTTGATCAACGCACTGCTGGATGTTGACCCAACGGTACGAATCAGTGCGGGCCAGGCACTGGCAGAAGTTAAGCATCCAATGGTGACGGTGCCGTTAACGCTGTTGCTGACCGATTTGAACAGCCAGGTCAAGGCTGCGGCAGCCGATATTCTGGTCCGCGCGCACGCACCCGGTGTTGTCGAGCGATTGCTGGAGATGCTGTCGGATGCCGGACCGGAATTAAAAGTCGAGATAACCAGGCTTCTCGGTGACAGCGGTGACCCAAAGACGGTGCCGGTGTTGCGCAACCTGCTGACAACGGAAGATGAAAGGCTGCGTTATCAGGTGGTCAACGCGTTGGGCGCCCTGGGCCAGCCGGGGGTTGAACGTGATCTGGCGACGATACTACAGGACCCGAAGATTCACGCCAACACCCGCGCTCGAGCTGCGGCCGCTTTGGGGCGTGTCGCCGGGGTGACACAGTTGGAAGCGGATGGGTGCGACGCTGACACCGTGCTTGAACACGAAAAAGTCTTACAAGCCCTTGAGTGTGCCGTGTTCGATCGCAATGAGGCGGTGGCGCTGGCGGCACTGACAGGGCTGGTGGAATTGATGACGCCCGAAAAGGCAGTGCAGTTCTTATCCGACCTGCTGCGGCCCGCCAAAGTTGATGTGCAACCGGATAACCCCGTGCTGACCGAGCCCGCGGACGACGCGACCGACTCCGTGGAGTCAAAGAGCGCAGGCACCGTTGCAGCTGATCCATTACGTGAACTGGTGGGTGGACACACTGCCCAAAGCTCGACGTTGGCTGCCATATTGAGTGCATCCGATGATGCTGATCCGCCATCGCCCCACCCGGAGGTTGACGCCGGCAAGCCGGTTCCAGCTCCTGTTGGCTCGGTACAGGTATTGGCAGCGGGCCTGTTGGGAGACTACCCGGGTGCGGGTTCGATCTCGGTACCGGTGCTGGTAGAGGCATTTAAGGGAGCTAATGAGCGCCTGACTCGTGAGGTGCTGCTGGCACTGGGCCGGATCGGAGACACTGCGGCGATTGAGCCAGTGTTGCGTTGCCTTGAGTCAGATGAGGAACAAGTGCGTCTTGCTGCGATCGATGCCCTGGTGGGCATTGGTAAGGGGCTGGAAAGCCCGGTGCTGAATGCGGCGTTGGTCAGCCTGTTAGATGATCCCGGAGCGACCGTGCGCGATTGGGCTGTAAGGGCGCTGGCAGATGCCGGTGGCGAAATGGCGGGACTCCATCTACCACGAATGCTGGCCGACGAGGATCGCAGCGTGTGTCGTAGAGCGATGGCGGGGCTGACGCCTGCAATGGGGAATCCCCAACTCTCGCGGCAGTTACAGGCCAATCTGTTCCGTTTTTCGGCCGGCCTTCGCCATGAGGCAGCAGCTACGCTCAGGCGACTGAACGATTCGGACAGCACAACGTGGCTGCTGGACCTGTTGCATGAGGACGAGCAGGAGGCGGTCCATTGGATCTGCATTGATGCCCTGGGCGAGATTCATGCGACACCGGTCGGGGCCGCTGCCGGGTGATAACACAGCCAGCAGCGTCAGGGGCACAGTATCAGTAAGCCGTAGCGCTACCGGGAGAAAGAACAACCGGAATAATTCGTTGTCTGGCCACGACATCGCCAGACGCACCCGTGCCCAGTGACGAGAAATTGAATATTCCGTTTCATGACCACAGCCACTCGCGGGTGAAAAGAACAGATCGTTCTGCCCTGATCGGCCGGCTACGGCGAAGGGAGCCTAGAGGAACCGTATACAGGGAAGTTATCGCTGTTTTTCGGAATTGGCACAGATGTTGCTTACCAAAAGACCAGGATCAGGCACGCCGCGACCCCGAACTCCGCCCGCAAGGTGGTAGCGGTGAAAGGCACAAAGCATGCAATGAGACAGGTGGCAGAAAAATGAACGGAACGATCGGGGTGCGACGGGGCTGGCGTTGGCCGATCACGGCTTTGAAGTTGTGTATCTCACGCTCGCCTGGCGTCGTCGGGGTGCTGCTGTGTTGCGTATTGCTTTCGGGCAGTGTATCGGCCAGGGCTGTTGAGATCTCGACCGCCGATATCGACGCATTAGTCGAAGCCCGTGATATATACCACGCCAACTGCGCGATGTGCCACGGCTACGATGGCATCCCGATTCTGCCCGGCGCACCCAATTTCGCCAAGGGTGAGCGATTGGACAAACCCGAGGCCGAACTGCTCAGGAGCATCGCTGAGGGTCGGGCGACCATGCCGCCTTGGGCCAAGGAACTGAACCAGCGCGAGCAGCTTGCGGTGCTCACTTATATCCGGGTGATCGGTGGGGACGGGTTGTTCCAGGACTATTGCGAAAGCTGCCACAGCTCGAGCATGCCAGCGCTCTCCGAGGCTATTCCGAAGGGTCGGGAAAAACTGAGTCACTATGCTGGCCCGTGGGAGTTTTGCGGCGATAGCGAAGTAGAGCACGTAGTGCAGCGAGAAGAAATCATCTCGCTGATCCGCTTGTTACGCGAAATTCCCAAGCCCACGCTTAAAGGTCAGATCACCGGAGAGAAAGAATGAACCAGCCCCGGGTCAGCCGCTGTCCAAACCGCTTCGGCTGGGTCACTGTGCTGGTGCTGGTGCTTATTTCGCCGGAAGCCCTGGCATTGGAGGCCAACGAATATCGCCAGTTCATGGGCATCGACTCGCGCCGATTGATCTGGTTTCTGGCGCAGATGCACCTGTTTTTCGGGGCCTTTGTTCTCGGGGTGCCGCTGTTTGCGGTGATCGTTGAGATCGTTGGCTGGCGTAGTACCGACTCGAAACTGGACAAGCTCGCCTACGAATTCACCAGCCTTTTGAGTGTGGCCTACGCCACTACTGCCGCCCTGGGAGGGTTGCTCGCGTTTGCGTTGTTCACGCTTTATCCGACCTTTATGGGGTACATGGCCGGCTTGTTCAAAGATGTCATGTTCATGTATGCCTTGCTGTTTTTTGCTGAGACTTTTTTCTTATACCTGTACTACTACGGCTGGAACCGAATGCAAGGGGGCGGCCCTTTCCCTGTCAAGTTGCAGTGGTTGTTCAAGGGGCTGGGGATTTTGATTATCGGCGTTGCAGTGGTGCTGTTGTTCGGTGGGTTCGGCCTGCAGATGCGCGGTGATACGCGCTCCTTCATTGCGCTGTTGTACATCCTGCCGCTGGGGGTGGGCCTGCTGATTCTTCGTGATCTGAAAAGCTCGCACATCCTGATAGGCATCCTGCTCAATATTGCTGGCACCGCTATCATGCAGCTTGCGAACAGCTGGGCGGGATTCATGATGAGCCCAGCGGGGGTGGACCAGGAAGGCGAACTGATTGGTACGGTTTGGCAGGTGTTTGAGAACATCCTCGCCACACCGATTGCGATTCACCGGATGTTGGGCAACCTGGCATTCGGGGGGTTGGTCGCGGGGGCTTATGCCGCGGTCAAGTTTATTGGCGCGAAGACCCCAGCTGAACGAGCCCACTACGACTGGATGGGGTACATCGCTAACTTTGTGGCCATCTGCGGCCTCATTCCCCTACCTTTTGCAGGTTACTACCTCGGTCGTGAGGTTTATTCCACCAGTGCGGTGATGGGCAACAATATGATGGGGGGAGACTTCTCCTGGACTTTCATCATCCAGGCGATGTTAGTGGGTTCCCTTTTCCTGATCAGTAATTACTACCTGTGGAGTGGCATGACCCGGATACCCGGTTCAGATCGTTACTACAAATACATCAAATTCATTCTCGGGGCGCTGATTATTTCTTTCGCGATCTGGCTCACGCCGCACAACCTGCCCTTGACCAGCGGAGAAGTGGGTGACATGGGCGGTAGCCAGTATCACCCGACGCTCAAGTTTATGGGCTTGATGCCGGCAAAGAACGCGGTCGTGAACCTGATCATTCTGTCGACCTTCTTTAGTTTTCTTCTCTATCGTCGTGGCAACAAGAGCGACGTTGTGCCGATCAGTCAACAAGGCCGCATTCCGCAGATCGTGATTTCCCTGGCAGGACTGGTTGCCATCGCCATCGTTGGTCAGTACGCGCTGTCGATGTTCAACCTGGATCCGGCTGAACTCGATTTGCCGGCAGACCGGGTGCACTATTTTCGAACGGTGGGTTACCTGTTGGCTTTTGAATGCGCGATGGCTGTACTCGCGGTCATCCTCGCGTTACGGGATAGAGGAAAACTCGCCCAGGGCCTGTACATGACAGCCACAGCCTTGAGTGTGGTGATATTCCTCGGCGTGTATGGGTTTGTCGTCATGGAGAAGGCCTCGCCGTTCCTGCGCAACATTGCGGTCTCCCAATTTTTGCAGTTGATCAGCTGCATCATCCTGGTGACAGCCATCGATATCTACCTTTTCCGGGGCGCCCGGGAACTGGGTAAATTGCAGTGGGGCAAGATGACGGTGCGCAGCCAGTATGCCTTGCTGCTTCTTACGTTTGTGATCACGATGAATATGGGTTTGATGGGTTTCATCCGTTCCGGCTTGCGCGGTGACTGGCATATTTTTGGGGTGATGCGTGACACCTCCCCCTGGTCATACACCCCGAGTAACTACACGATGACTGAGATGGTCAGCCTGGCGGTACTGGTATTTATGGTCGGGGTTGCGTTCATGTTCTGGCTTGGTGGTATTGCCGCGAAAAACAAGGCGCCGGATGAGCCGGCAGATAAACCCGATGACGTGCCTGATGGGTCGGGCGCATCGTCAACCCCGCCAGTGGGAGGGTAAAACAATGCGCTCCAATGCCATTGTGCGGGTATTCGTGTTTCTGCTGGTGGTGCTGGGTACTTACATGTGGATTGGGCAGGCGATCACTGCAATGACTGGGGGTGAACGAAAGGCGGCCAGCGTGGTCGAAGTCACGCCGGAAGGAGGTGAAGCGATTTTCTGGGGTAAGGGCCGGTGCTTTACCTGTCACAGCCTGGGCGGGGAAGGAAGCGCGGTACGTTGCCCCAATCTTGGCCAGTTTGGTGAGAAGTTCCCATTGCCGATTGGCGCCCGGGCTGAACAGCGCGCCAAGGAGCGTTCCGAAGAAACAGGCACTCACTACAGTAGTACCGATTACCTGGTGGAGAGCCTGGCCAAGCCCGATGCTTACCTGGTGGAAGGCTACAAAAATGAGATGGCGATCGTCTATGCACCACCGATTTCGCTGAACCTCAAGGAGATCAAGGCGGTAATAGCCTACCTGCAGAGTCAGGGCGGCGATCTGGATCTGGATAACATCGAAAACCCGGGTGAACTGGCCCAGAGTTACTACGCCCGGATCGCCGCGGCGAGCGCAGCCGGTGGCGGCGATCCGGGAAACGGCGAGGAAATGTTCGCCGATACCTGCTCTGATTGCCATAGCATCGCCGGCGACGGCGGTGACATCGGTCCCGACCTTTCCCGTATCGGTGAAAAGGGCCTGAAGTTCATTTCCCAATCCATCCTCCGCCCGGCGCGAAAGATCAGCGATGGCTATGAGACCTGGGTGGTAGTGACCAAGTCAGATGAACGAAAGCATGTCGGCCTCAAATCTGGAGATACGCCCGCGGAGGTGCAGATCACCAAGGCAACGGGCGAGGTAGCGGTAATACCGCGCGACGATATCCGCGAGATCGAGCAGGACGAAGGCGCCAGCGTCATGCCCAATGATCTGACTGAAATGCTCACCGTGAAGGACTTTCAGGACGTGCTGGCCTACCTGATGATGCAAAAAGGTGACGAGGCCTCTGCCAAGGAAGCAGCACAATGAAAAAGCCCCCAACCTTTCGCTTCTGGACGATCGTATTGACCCTGGTGTTGATCTACGCCCTGGTGAAGTGGGGCATCCCGGCACTGTCGCGGGAGATCACTGGGATGCCATTCCCGCTGACGGTACCAGGCACGCTGATGTTCATTTATATGTTGTTGACGATCATCGCCTTGTTTTTACTGGTCACTTTCTCCGAGGAGCACCTGGCGGAATTTCTTTACCCGATCCAGCGTTTTTTGCGCGGCGAGTACGGCCGGACAACGCGGACCCTGGGACTGGTAATAGTACCGGCGCTGATCGGCTGGCAGGTATACGATGTCACTATACCCAAGGTGCAACAGCCCTCGTCGCTGCGCATCCAGCATCCCTCGTCAAATTTCCCCAAAAAGAACGAAGATCTGAAGAACCCCTTTGCCAGCCCATCCGACGCCGAGGTCGACGCATTTATTGAGCAGGCTCAGGCTAACGAGGTTGGATTTATCCCCCAACTGGAGGCAGACCTGGACAGCTGGGCTGAATACACCGAGCCCGATCACATGCTCGAGGCCATCCCGACTGCGCCGATGCGCGCCTTCTTGCGAGAGTTAGGGGCGGCCAGTGTCAACCGTGATTCGGCCCGCGCAGCACTGATGGAAAAACACCTGTTTGAGGGTCGGGCCCTATATTCGATGAACTGTCGGCCCTGCCACGGCGACAGTGTGGCCGGTGACGGGCCGATGGCCGACGGGTTCAAACTGCGCCCCATCAATTTCACTGACAACGGCACTATCGAAACAATTGTCGAAGGTTATACCTTCTGGCGTGTCAGCAACGGCGGACCCGGGTTGCCAACCGAGGCGACACCGTGGGATTCGGCGATGCCGGTATGGAAGTTGAATCTCAGCGAAGAAGAGCGTTGGAAGATCATTCTTGCGGAATACGACCTGGCGCAGAAAACTCCGCGTATACCGGAGTCGCACTGATGAAATGTCGCGTGGCCGCAATCTTCACCCTATTGATCTTGAACTGGGGGGTTGCGCTGGGGGCATCGGCGCCAAGCGGACCCAGGCCAGAGGCGACCGACGCCAGTCTTAACCAAGGGGTAGAGATTTATTTGCGCCGCTGCAGTTTCTGCCACGGCCTGCTCGGGGATGGAAATGGTCCGGCCGCAGATTTTCTGGACCCCCGGCCACGGGATTTCACTCTTGGCACCTTCAAGTTCCGCACCACACAAAGTGGCGAACTGCCGCGCGATGAGGATCTGTTCCGAACGGTCAGCCGGGGCCTGTCGGGTACTGCGATGCAGGCGTTTGACAGCGATTTAATTAAAAACGGGCTGAGCGAAAATGAACGTTGGGCCGTGATCGACTACATCAAGACCTTCGCTATCGAATTTGATGACCCCGAACTTGATCCGGTCAAGAATGACCTGGTAGTGACACTGCCATCCGAGCGCCCGGCGTACAGCGAAGCACTGGTAGCCAAGGGTAAAGAGGTGTTTGAGCACGCGAAGTGCTGGGAATGCCACGGCAAACTGGGCCGCGGCGACGGCCAGAAATCCTTCGATCGAACCGATGACTGGGGCTTCCCAATTCGAATCCGTAACGTGACCCACCCGTGGAAGATCAAGGCGGGCAGCGAGGCGGAGGATATTTACATGCGTTTCTCGACCGGCATAAACGGTACGCCCATGCCCTCATTTGCTGATGCGCTGAGCGAGCAAGAACGCTGGGCCCTGGCTAATTTCATCAAGTCACTTCAACATCAACTGACGAACCATCAAGTGCTCAGGGCATTGGAGATCGAAGGGGAGATTTCTCAGGACCCAGGGGAGGCAAACTGGCTCGCCGCCGAGCCGATGGACGTCCGCTTGACCGGCCAGGTCGTCGCAGCGCCACGATGGCAGAACCCAAGCATCGAACTGGTCACCGTTCGCGCGTTGTATAACCTTGAGGAGATCGCCTTTCTGATTGAATGGGACGACCCGTTTAAAGATGAGCTTCACCAAAGTGGAATCGAATTCGATCCACAAGAAATCTCGCGTATGGGCGCTTTCAATTCTTATGTTGCCGCCAACGATGTGGTGCCACGGCAACTGGAGACTTTCAGGGACGCGATAGCGTTGCAGTTTCCGGTGAAACTGCCAGAGGGAACCAAGAAGCCTCATTTCTTTCGTGGTGACTCCTCAAATCCCGTCCATCTGTGGCATTGGCGCTCGGACGGGGCAGAGAATGCGGGGCAGGCAGTGCAGGAAAGTAATGCACGCGGCTGGAAACAACCTGCCAAGGTGCAACCCGGCGAGCAACAGCAGGTCGATACGGTAGCGAGTTGGAACCAGGGTCGCTGGAGTGTAATTATGCGCCGCCCCCTCCTGACCGACGATCGCAATGATATCCAGTTCGTCAAGGGCCGGTTTATTCCCCTTGCCCTGAATGCCTGGGATGGTTCCAATGGGGAACACGGCCTGATTATGAGCCTTTCTACCTGGCACAGTGTCATTCTGGAAGCGCCGGTACCGATAAAGATCTACCTCTACACCCTGCTGGCAGTTGTCGTCAGTGGTGCGCTCGGCGTATGGCTGGTCCGCAAAGAACGCCGGCGTGTGGCAGCGGTGGGGTAAGGAGTAAGAAGAAGGGAAATGATTCCAAATAGCAAGAGGACAGTTAGGATGAAAACAGGAGCAAGTGTATTCCCCGCGCTGGTACTGTTGGTGATGACCAGTTCCCTCGCCCGGGCCGACGCTGCGGCGGGTCAGGCGGCGTTTGAATCCAGCGGCTGCCAGTCGTGTCACTACACGCAAGGGCCTGCCACTGAGAAAACCATTGCGGATCAGCTTGCCAAGAAAGGCCCCGAACTGTGGTATGCCGGCAGTAAGTTTCAGCGACCGTGGCTCGAGACCTGGTTGGTAGATCCACAGCCAATCCGACCAATGAAGTTTAACTCGGTCATGGAGCCTAACCCGGGTGGGCACGCGGTGTTGAGCGCCGACCAGGCTGGTCCGGTGGCCGACTATCTTATGAGCCTTAGATCTGACATCGTTGTGGACGGTGCAGTGAAGGTAAAAAAGAAGAACCTGAAGGGCAAGTTAATCTTTATTAAAAAGATGCCGTGTAGTGGTTGTCACCAGTTCCCCACCAAGAAAAAATTCTCCGGCGGGTTATCCGGCCCTTCACTCATCGGTGCTGGGGAAAGGCTTAACCCGGACTGGGTATTGGCCTACCTTCGCGAGCCGAAGGTATTTAAACCGGTCAAGATGATGCCGGTGTTCGTCGGAGTCCTGAGTGATAAGGATATGAAGAACGTGGCAGCGCACGTCGCGACGTTCAAGTAATTGATTACGCGGAGAATGAACATGACCAGAGTATTTCTGATGGCTCTACTGATAGTGGCCCTGGGCCCTGTCTTCACTGGGGCTGCACAGGCAGCGGATGGTAAAGCGTTATTCGGGTTCTATTGTGCGCAGTGCCATGGCACCGAGGGTGAGGGTGATGGCCCTAACGTTACCGGGGATTTTCCGGTTGATCCCAGAAACTTCACGGAGACGGCCGAGATGGAGAAAATCTCCGACGCAGATATTCGCAATGTCATCATCGATGGTGGGCCGATCGCAGACAAGTCACCGATGATGCCACCGTGGGGTAAGACCCTGACGGACGCCGAGATTGAAGCCCTGGTGGGATACCTGCGCCAGTTGTGTAACTGCACCGGCAAGACAGGTTAGCCCGGCGGTCTCAATACCATGAAGCTTTGGAAAAAGCGTCTGGCGAACGGTGTGATCCTTTCTGGCATGGGCATTAACCTGGTAGTGATTGTATTGATTCTCTATTTTTACGTTCTGTAACCGGGGCCTGCAAACGGATACGACAGTGGCAGACTCACCAACCGCAACCAGCTTGGGCCCCCTACCGATCACCTGCTGGGCCGGGCCTGCCGTGTTTATCGCGGTTGCGATTACTGTGCTTGCGTTTTTCTGGTGGTTCCTTAGTAGCCCGTCGGCAGCGCCTGAAGATCAGGCTCTGCAGGTGGAAACCCTGCGCGAGCAATTGGCGCCGGTCGGCAAGATGCTGGTCACCAAAGCAGAGCCCGGGGCCGGCGCCGCTAATGTGACCGTGGGGGGAGAAGCTGTTTACCAGAGTGCTTGCGCGGTGTGCCACGCCGCGGGCATTGCCGGTGCCCCGCAACTGGGCGACCAGGAGTTGTGGCGGGATCGGGCTGCAGCCGGGGCCGAAGCACTCTATGGCAATGCGATTAACGGCTTCCAGGGTACGACCGGGGTTATGCCACCTCGAGGCGGCAACGCCGCCCTGAACGAGGCTGAAGTTCGTGCTGCGGTCGATTACATGCTGGCGGCACTGCAATGAAACAGTGGCTGCGCACGTAGCAATTATGGGTGTCGGGAACTGAACGGGCGAGCCCCGGAGAAGAGAATGAATAGTGCACCACTATGGTTTGTCCTTACGTTGGTAACCTGCGCGCTGGCGTTTCTAGGTCTCGATCTTGCGGTCATGAAGTTAAACGGATTGACCCTATTCTTTCAGCCATGAAAGGCGTGGGTGACTTAAAAAAAATGATCAACGGCCATATGCTTTTTTGCAACGCAAAGAATCCCTTTGGCTCGAGTTCTGTTCGAAGCCTGCTTGGCTTCATGGCTCTCGCGTTCGCTATGTTACTTGGGGGGTCAACTGACCTGCTGGCAGCTGCGGTTGATGCCGCGTCTGGAGCAGTGCAGGGGGCAGCGGACACCGTCCCATCGGGTATCAGCGCACCGGAACTGATCGCGACCGACTATCCGACGGTATCTGGGGTTAACAGCCGGGTTACGGTCTGGCTGGTCGCCCAGCTGCACCTGTGGTTTGCCGCGTTTGTACTTGCCGTGCCGATCTTTGTTTTCATCATCGAGGCTATCGGGATGAAAACGCGAGATCAGCGTTACGACGATATGGCATACGAATTCATCAAGATCAGTATTACTGCGTACTCGTTAACTGCGATCTTGGGCGGCCTGTTGCTGTTCAGCCTGATCGTGTTTTACCCGCACTTGTTTTCCTATCTCAGTGAGATTTTTGGCGAGAGTATGTTTTATTACGCGCTGGCGTTTTTCGCTGAGAGCGCGGCTCTGTATTTGTATTACTACGGCTGGCATTGGTTGCAGGGTGGGTTCCGCAAGTGGCTGCACCTTAGTATCGGGTTAGTACTGAATGCGGTCGGCACCACCTTGATGTTTCTGGCTAATGGCTGGGTAACCTTCATGATGAGTCCCGCTGGCATTGATCCAGGCGGGGTGTTTTCCGGAGACACCTGGGTCGCGATGCATAACTATCTGTGGAATCCGATCAATCTGCACCGGTTCATTGCCAACATTGCCTATGGCGGATCCATTGTTGGCGCCTATGCCGCTTTTCGTTTTCTCAGCGCGGGACGCCCGGAGGAACGGGCGCACTACGACTGGATGGGATACAACGCCAACTTTATCGCCATCCTGGCACTGCTGCCGCTACCGTTCGCAGGCTATTATCTTGCGGCAGAGATCTATGCTTACAGCCAGCAGATGGGCATCACCCTGATGGGCGGCATTTTTGCCTGGCTGTTTATTATCCAGGCTGTGTTGATCGGCACCCTGTTTTTGTCTGCTAATTATTACCTCTGGTGCGGCATGGGCCGCAGTGATGGCGCGGCCCGCTACAACGGCTACATCAAGTATCTGGCGATCGCGATTATCGGAAGCTTTCTGGTCTGGTTCACTCCGCACACTCTGGTATTAACCAACGAGGAACTGAAGGCGCTCGGTGGGCCTTACCACAAATATCTAGGCCCCCTGGGAATTATGCCGGCGAAAAACACAGCCGTGAATATCATGATTCTGTTTACGGCGCTCAGTTTCCTTTTTTACCGCCGCTCAAACCGGATCGCCACGGTAACCTGGGTCAATGCCGGTAATGCGGCTCAGTTGGCGCTCTATACGACCGGTATAGCGAACCTGCTGTTTCTGGGGATCTACCACGGGTACTTCACCAACACCGTGTACAAAGTGGCGGCTTCGATTCCACAGGTGATGACGACTTTAATCATCATTGTGGTGAGCATTACGCTGGACTCGCTGATGTACCGCGGGTCGCGCGAGGTTGCGCCCCTGAATTGGGGCAGAGTGCCCAATCGGGCCCAGTACGCTCTATTTCTGCTGGCCGTGGCATTCACCTGGCTGATGGGGTTGATGGGCTACATCCGATCCGGGATTCGCCAGCACTGGCACGTGACTGATGTCTTTCGCGATGCCTCGCCGGATGCTTACACGCCGACACTGGGTTATGCCGCCAACATCGTTTCAATTGGCACTATTCTGTTCATGGTCCTGGTGATATTTGTTTTCTGGCTGAGTCAGATCAGCAGTCGGCGGACTGATGCCCGGGGTTACTGGAAAGGAGTCCAGGGCGGATGAAGCATTTCCTCAAAGTTACGATATTCAGTTTACTGATGATCGGGTTCTTCGCTGGATTTTCCAACTACGGCATACCGGAGATCAAGCCAGCACCCCCTCCGGTCGAAGAAAAGCTGGATTTGGAGGCGATGACACCGGAACAGTTCATTATCCTGGGGGAGAAACTATTCAACGGAAAGGGCACCTGCACCCTATGTCATAACGATGTGGGTGGACGTGCCCCGTTGTTGGAACGGGCTGGCATTATCGCCGGAGAACGATTGTCCGATGCCCGTTATCAGGGTAGGGCCACTGATGCACAGGAGTACCTGGCCGAGTCTCTGCTTGAGCCATCAGCTTACGTCGTCGCTGGCTTCGGCAAAGCAGGAAGCGGCGATGCGGTCAGCCCGATGCCCAGTGTCACGGCTGGGAGTATTGGTCTGTCAGAAGTCGAGGTCAGTGCCGTCATCGCCTACCTGCAAGACCTTGCTGGCGTTGAGGTTACAGTTGAGATCCCCACCGATGTTCAAACGCCAGTGAGTGATTCCGATGCGCCCGATGCAGCACCCCGGGTTGCACTGGCGAGCGCCGATGAAGTGATAACGAAGTTCTCCTGTGTTACCTGTCACAAGATATCTGGAGAAGGAGGAGAACTTGGTCCGGACCTCAGCCGTATCGGGGCTACCCGGGATCAGGCTTACCTGCGCCGGGCAATTCTGGATCCCGCAGCAGAAATAGCCGATGGTTTTCCGCCCATCATGCCCCCGACCTACGCGGGGGAAATCTACGCCGGTGAACTCGAACTGCTGGTGCAATACCTGGCATCGCTAAGGTGAACAAAGTCAAAAAAATGCCGAAAATCCCACGCCTGGCGCAGTTGGTTCTGGTGATCGGCGGTATCTACGCAGGGTTCTGGCTGATCTTCGATTTGCTCTTGGGCCAACCTATCCCGGCAAGTCTGATGCGGATGTATATGTTCTTTGTGGTGACCGGGGTGTTGATGGTATTCACCGCAACCGAAGAAAGCACCCGGCAGTTAGTTGACCCTATCCGAGCACTGGTCGAGGAGCCGGGCCGGCGACTGATGCGAAACGTGGTCTTTTTTGTGGTACCGGGTTTGGCGGCGGTTGCGGTTTTTCTGCAGATGCAGCCTAGTGATGAGGCACCCCTGGAGCTGCGTTCTATACATCCTGCACCCCCATCCTCGGCGAAGATTTTTGGTAAACGCTATGATTTGATGAGTCTGGAGAATCCTTACCGGCATCTGGAAAAAGACGATCCTGAGCAGTTCCGCGAACTGGTAACTGACGGTGGTGAAGTGTATATCCGCAATTGCCAGTATTGCCACGGCGATAAATTGGACGGGAAAGGCCCATATGCCCAGGGGCTTAATCCAGTGCCGCTGAATTTTCAGGATATTGGCACGATCGCCCAACTACAGGAGTCATTTTTATTCTGGCGGATCGCGACTGGCGGTCCAGGCCTGCCCAAAGAGGCGACACCCTGGATTTCATCAATGCCAGTCTGGCAGGAGTTTCTCAGCGAAGAACAGATCTGGCAAGTGATCCTATATCTGTATGACTACACCGGTCACCAGCCGCGATCCTGGGGGCATGAGTAGATGGCGACGCCAAAGTTCAAGGTAGGGGCCTTTCAGGCCAGAGGGGGCGTGGATCAGGGTGGCTTACCGGTATTACGGCAGTATCTACGGTTGATCGTAATCTTTCTGACGGTGGTGCTCGGATTCATGTCCAGGCCTGCCTTTCCGGCGGGTGATGCTGAAAAGGGCGAGGAGATCTACGCACAACGTTGCACCTTGTGCCACGGTGAAGAGGGTGATGGTATGGGTCCGGCGGCAGAGCGACTCAACCCGCCCCCTCGGGATTTTACGATGGCACAGTACAAGATCAGAACCACCGCCTTCGAAGAGATTGTGCCGGTCGATAGCGATCTGGTGCGCATGATTCACGATGGCATGCCCAGTACTGCCATGCCTGGTTGGGGCGATGTACTGACCGAGCAGGACATTAACGACCTGGTTGCCTTTCTCAAGACCCTGGCGGGCCTGGAGGAGGAAGAACCCGGCCAGGTTATTGACTTTGGCGCGCAGGTACCAATCTCACCTGAGAGCATCGAAACAGGGCGCAAACTCTTTCACCAAGATGATCGGTGCTCCGAGTGTCATGGGCAGGCGGGCAAGGGTGATGCGGTCAAGAAACTTAAAGATGATTCCGGCTACCGGACCTGGCCGCGCAATCTGACCAAGCCTTGGACCTTTCGCGGCAGCAACGACCCCCGCGATATTTTCACCCGCATCACTACCGGGATTGCCGGTACCCAAATGCCTTCATTTGATGATCCCGCCAGCGACGGCCGTCTCTCGATCGAGCAGCGCTGGAACATAGCCAACTATGTGAATTCATTGGCAAAAACGGAAAAAATCGTGCGCCCGGAGAATACCGTGATACGGGCGACGCGGCTGGCCGGGCCGGTCCCGGTTACCCCTGACGACCCGCAGTGGCAGGAGGCGCCATCGAGCACTTTTCTTCTGGTACCCCAGTTGATTGCTGCAGAGCGGTTCTTTACCCCGTCCAACGACACCATCACGGTGCGCGCTCTGTATAACCAGGATGAGATCGGCTTTCACGTGGAATGGGACGACCGGACCCGAAGTATTCCCGGGGACCGGGCGGCAAAGAAAGTTTCCGAACCAGGCCTCGGCGAGGATGCGGTAGCGATTCAGTTGCCGGTGAAGATTCCTACTGGCCCCGAGAAGCCGTATTTCCTGCACGGCGATTCACGTCACCCGGTCAACCTGTGGTCATGGCGCAGCGGTAGCACCACCGAGGATCCGAGCGTAGCTTTAGTGACGGCTCGCGGGATAGCAGACAAGATTGTCCGTGATGCGAGCACGGTTGGCCTGCAGGGGCGTGGTAGCTACCACGAGGGGACCTGGCAGGTGGTGTTGCGCCGGCCGTTGACCACGGCGGGTTCCGCGGAAGATCTGCAATTTGTCGAAGGGGTTTTCATCCCGGTGGCGTTCTCTGCCTGGGACGGCAGCAACGGTGAGCGGGGTAGTGCCCATACGTTGACCACCTGGTACTGGTTGCTGCTCAAGCCCGAGCCGGGCAATAAGCCCTGGCTGTTCGCCGGATTCGCTTTTGTACTGATACTCTTATTAGAAATATGGTGGGCCCGTACCGCCATGCGGCGAGTCCGAAGCTGATGCGAACGGCGCTCCCGCAACCACAGCGCCCGGAACCTCGTAAAGGTACCAAGACCAAACTTCTCGGGGTGGTATTTCTGATTCTGGCGATGCTTGACGCGATGTTGTCCTGGCGTGGCGGGTTTGCGCTCGGAGGCATCGTCCCGGTACTTTTTTCGGGGGGGCTGATTCTGTTGGTGATCGGAGCGGTGCGGCAGGGGGTTTAATGGCCTTGCGGTGGAGCGTTCGGACGGGGTTGGCGCTGCTTCTTGCCGCAGCCTTGACCGAGAAAGTGTTTGCCGAGGTCTTGTGGCTGGACCCGCTACCTGCCGGCACGCAGAGCCCCTATCCAGACCTTGGAGGTAACTTCACCCTGGCTTCGGCCACAGGACCCGCCTCGCTTTCTGATTATCAAGGAAAGGTAGTACTGCTCTTTTTTGGTTACACCTTTTGCCCGGATATCTGTCCCACGACATTGACCGTGCTGGGTCGTGTGTTACAGACTTTAGACGCCAGTGAATTAGACGATGTTCAGGTGCTGTTTATCAGCCTTGACCCTGAGCGTGATTTGCCACCGCGCATGGCTGAGTACAGTGCCTTTTTTCATCCCAAGATCAGAGGTTTGACCGGCACGGCCGCGCAGATAGCTCAGGTCGCTAAACAGTATGGTGTACTCTACCAAGCAGTACCCGCTCCTGACTCCGCATTGGGGTACAGTGTCGATCACTCAGGCGTTATATACGTTCTCGGTCGGAGCGGGGGCGCTGTCGCGTTGATTCAACATGGGTCCCCGGCGGACGAGGTACTCAAAATAGTGCGCGAGGTGCTGGCTCGGTAGGTAGGCCAGCCTAGAAGCGGGAAAGAAGAAAGGTTACAGAATATGGACCAGGTGCTTACGTTTGAGCGTGTGGTAGATCCGCAAGACCATTTCATCCCGCTGGTCGTGCGGATGAAACTGGATCTCGCTGGAGCACGAATTCATCTGGCGGACTGGCAGGTACTGGCCGATGATGACCGCCAGCTTCTGGTCGAGTTGCAAGTTGGCGATTCAGCCCAGGGGCGCCATTATTTCAATGCGCTGCGCGAGCTGCTGATCTCGGCAAACCGAGGCGTGATCGAGCAATTTGAACCTGTTAATGCGGCTGTTACCGATTGGCTTAAGGAAGTGGAGCCCGAGTCGATCGTGACATTCAAGGCGCGTACCGGCATTCATGGGGATTGGCTGGCTTTGACCCGCTTTCAGCGTTACTTGTTGTGCCATGCGGCCCGCAAAAACGACCTGACACTGAATCGTCGGATAGTTGCTGAGATTCCCGCCCTTGAATTATTGGAGCCATGACCCGGTTAGGGCGAACCTTTCTTTTGCTACTGGCTTCGATTGGGCTGTTAATCGGCGCCGAAGCGAGCGCAGCAGAGGGTCCGCTGGTGGCAGCGGCTGCGAGCACGCGAGCGGCGCTGGAAGACGTCGCTGCGCGTTATCTTGAGGCGACCGGTGAATCGGTACGCCTGGTCTTCGCGTCATCGGGAATGCTGGCACAGCAGATTGAAAACGGAGCACCGTTCGGGTTATTCCTCTCAGCGAATGGTGCTTATGTCACACGGCTTGCCAATGCGGGTTGGACCCGTGGGGCGCCGGTAGTCTATGCTGGCGGGGTGTTGGCCCTTTTTACCCGGCACGGATTACTCGATGTGAACACCAAGCCGTTGGCAGCGCTTCGGCGCGCCTTGACTGCCGGGAGAATTGAACGTTTTGTTATTGCCAATCCAGAGCACGCCCCTTACGGTAGCGCGGCTCGCGCAGCTCTTGGGGATGCAGGTCTGTGGGAAAAAGTCAGACCCCTGCTGCTGCTCGGCGCCAACGCCGGCCAGGCTGTGCAGTATTCCATTCAGGCTGGGGTTGACGCAGCACTGGTCCCCCTGTCGCTGGCCCGTGCAGCCGCGCTGGCCCAGTTGGGAGACCTTCAGTTACTTCCTGCAGCGAGTCATCCAGATATGCCGCTGCACCAGGTGATGGTCATGCTGCAAAATAGCGATGTGGCCACCCAGCGGTTTTTCGAGTACCTGCAATCCACTGATGCGCAAGCCGCGTTTATTCACCATGGCCTGAAACTCCCTACCTTGGCCTTGGAGTGACTTGCCCGCATCGGCGCAGGACGGGAGAATTGTCATAATGGACTGGAGTGCACTTAGCCTTTCTTTAGAACTCGCGGTTTGGACATTGGCGTTGCTGCTTCCGGTCGGAATCCTCATCGGTCGCTGGCTGGCCCGAACCGAATTCCGCGGGCGACCACTGCTGCAGGCCATTTGCGCGCTGCCACTGGTGCTGCCGCCCACGGTGGTTGGTTATTACCTGTTAACCTTTATGGGTGCGCGCTCACCGCTGGGCACCGCGATAGACGCCTGGTTCGGCTTGTCCCTGGTATTCAGTTTCCCCGGGCTGGTGTTTGCCTCCCTGCTGGTTAACCTGCCTTTCGCTGTTCTGCCGGTGCAGCGCGCTTTCGAAGGGGTCTCTCAGGAATTACATGATGCGGCGGCCTGTTGCGGCATGAACCCGTGGCGGGTTTTTGCCCGGATCGAGATGCCGTTGGCCTGGCCCGGGGTATTGTCGGCGGCGGTCCTGACCTTCGGTCATACCCTTGGTGAGTTTGGTGTCGTGTTGATGGTGGGGGGTAATATCCCCGGAGAAACGCGCACGCTGTCGATCGCGATTTTTGACCGAATCCAGGCGTTTGACCCAGGCGCCGCTGGTCGTATGGCGGCATTGTTGTTGTTGATCTCACTGGTAACTGTGGCACTCGGCTACGGCGCGCTGGAGGGCCGGGCTCGGCGCGGTGCTGGGCAAGGCTGATGCTCACAGTTTCACTCGAACATGACCACCCGAAGCTGGCGTTGGATTTTCAACTGCCTCGCGGGCAAGTGTCGGCAATCGTGGGCCCCTCGGGTAGTGGAAAAACCAGTGTACTGCGCGCTGTTGCGGGGTTGCTGTCCACGAGGTCTGCGCGGATTTCGTTGGAGGGGGATACCTGGGCTGACACGGAAAGGGGTGTTTTCCTTCCGGCTTATCAGCGCCCGTTGGGTTTTGTTGGCCAGAGATATGCGCTTTTCCCACACCTGAGTGCCGTTGCGAACGTAGCCGCCGCATTAGTGCACCTGCGCGGTGCCGAACGCCAACGTGAGGCCCAGGCCGGCCTTGATGCCGTGGGTATTGGCGGCCTGGCGAGCCGAAGCCCCTCAGCACTTTCGGGCGGCCAATGCCAACGGGTAGCGATGGCGCGGGCACTCGCGCGTAAACCCCGGTTGCTGCTGCTGGATGAGCCTTTTTCTGCGCTGGATCGCAGCACGCGCAAACGATTGCACGTGGAACTCAAACGATTGCAGGCCGGCTTAGGAATGACCGTGGTTCTTGTAACGCATGATCTGGATGAAGCTGCACAGTTATCGCAGACACTGTGCCTGCTGCGACGTGGGCGCGTACTCCAGTCTGGGTCGACTCCTGAAGTGCTTCGCCAGCCTGCGAGCGTTGAGGCGGCCCGGCTGATGGATTTTTCCAATCTGGCAAAGGCCGAATGGGTTGGCACAGACCGCGAGGGAGCAACCCTGCGCTGGGGTGAGCTTGTACTTAGGGCTGCCACTAAGGTGGTGTCAAAGCCAGGGGCCACAGTCTCATGGACAATTCGCTCATCGGATGTGTTTCTGGTAAAGGATGGGCATCCTGATGAGTCGAGCCTGGGCATCCTTGCTAGTGCCCGGGTTACCGAGATTATCTCGATGGGAGGCTCCATTCTGGTCACGGTTTCGGTCGACCACAGCGGTGGTGAGCCGTTGCGCATGCGGCTCAGACCGGGTGCTGTGCACCGCCACGGCGTACACGTCGGTTGCCGACTCCGTATTGCGCTTCATCCCGAGGCGGTAATTGTTCTGGCCTGAGCGAGGCCGACCTTTTCACAGCCGGTTTCTGGCAAGCCGCAGTCTTGGTTAAAATACTGATCAAGGTTACGAAGTCGGAAGTCAAGTACTCATGACATAACTGTCGGTTACAGGATGATATGCGCACCAGAACCCATCCTGGTTCGGTACTCGTACATGAACCTTAATCGACGGCGCCCGGTGGCAATAAGGAAGACCGATCGTTTCCGGCACATGCGCCGATATATCTGTACGGAATACTGGAGTCCCGGTCCACGATTGCACGAAGCGTTGGCTTGGTGAAGAGTCCACAACCTCAAACCTAAGCGAACGGGAGGTATGCGTTTTTCATCGCCGGGTAATGGTCGAAGCGCTGAATTATCACCCCCATGAAACGGTATGTTTTCAGGGAGTCCTAATTGATCGTGTTTATACGGTGTCCAGGGGGTGGTTCATTCTTTCCCGGGCTCTACCTGATGGTTCCCGGAAAATCTTAAAGGACGCACTGTAGCCGTCGTTAACGCGACGGCCTCGTCCGGTGCAATCAGCAGGGGTTAGGGGTACCCTGGCAGGTACTGCCTAATGGTGCAGAATCTGACTCAAGAAGAGTTTGGTCCGCTCGTGTTCTGGGTTCTCGAAGAATTCCCGAGGGGGTCTCTCCTCGATTATCTGGCCCTCGTCCATAAAGATCACCCGGTGGGCCACGGCAGTGGCGAAACCCATCTCATGAGTAACCACCAGCATAGTCATGCCACTTTCGGCCAGCTCGATCATGACATCGAGCACTTCTTTGATCATTTCTGGATCGAGCGCTGAGGTGGGTTCATCGAAGAGCATGATGCGTGGATTCATACATAATGAACGGGCGATTGCGACCCGCTGTTGTTGGCCGCCAGATAACTGCCCGGGGTATTTCAACGCTTGTTCTGGGATCTTGACTCGTTCAAGGTATTTCATCGCGCTTTCTTCTGCCTCGGCGCGGGGCATCTTGCGTACCCAGATAGGTGCCAGGGTCACATTTTCAAGAGCCGTCAGGTGCGGGAAAAGATTGAACTGCTGAAAAACCATTCCAACCTCGGAGCGGATAATTTCGATATTCTTGAGGTCCTGTGTCAGTTCGGTGCCGTCCACGGTGATCGTGCCCTGCTGATGCTCCTCAAGCCGGTTGATACAACGAATAAGGGTGGATTTGCCGGATCCAGATGGCCCGCAGATGACGATGCGCTCGCCTCGGCGTACCTCCAGATTGATGTTTTTCAGTACGTGGAAATCGCCAAACCACTTATGCATACCATTGATGGTAATGATCGGCTCGGCTGGCTCGACTGAGATGTTCTGGGTGTCATCTGGATTATTCATGATTGCGAACCTGTTGGCAGGAATTATTGGGCGTGCCCGGTCTCCAGTTTTTTCTCGAGGCTAAGCGAATAGCGGGCCATACTGAAACAACACAGGAAGAAGAACAGGGCAATAAAAAGATACAACTCTGGTGCCAGGCCGAGCCAGTCAGGGTCATTTAGCCGTGCCCGGCCCAAGCCAAGGATATCCATCATTCCGATAATCAGCACCAGCACCGAATCCTTGTACAGGCCGATAAAGGTGTTGACGATTCCGGGAATGGATATTTTCAGAGCCTGGGGCAGGATGATCAACCGATGGGCCTTCCAGTACGTTAAGCCCAGCGAGTCGGCAGCCTCATACTGCCCCGATGACAGGCCTTGCAGGCCGCCACGCACAACCTCAGCAATATAGGCGGCCGAGAACAGCGTGACCATGATTAACACGCGCATCAACAGGTCGAATGTGGATCCAGGTGGAAGGAAATAAGTGAGCATGGTCGAGGCAACAAATAACAGGGTAATCAAGGGTACCCCGCGAATAAACTCAATAAATATCACACAGACTGCCCGTAGTGCCGGCAGTTTGGAGCGCCGCCCGAGTGCCAACGCGATACCGAGCGGCAACGAAAAGGTAATACCAGTGACGCCGATGATCACGGTCAGCAGGATTCCACCAAGTTTTTGGGTGCCAACGGGGGTGAGACCAAAGCCGCCGACTATCAACCAGGCACCGATGAATGGAAAGGCAACGGCGAACCAGAGCCAGTATTTTTTTCCAGGCAGGTTGTCGCGAAGCACACCAACAATAGCAAGCAAGAGAAGTACGAATGCGACGTTGACCCGCCACCGTTCAGGCTCAGGGTACCAGCCATAGATAAAGAGTCTGAAACTCCCGCGAATGAAGGCCCAGCAGGCGCCCGCTCGCGGCTCATCCATCTGTGCCCAGCAGTCCTTGCGATCAATGGCACTCCAGATCGCATCAAAAAGCGCCCAGTTCAACACAGGGGGTACGATAGACCAGAGCAGCCAGGCAGAGAGCAGGGTCAGGGTGATATTAAGTGGCGAAGAAAGTAGATTGGCTCGGATCCAGCCGACCGGGCCGGTCGTCCGAACCGGGGGAGGCAGATCTGGGTGCGCCCCCGCAGCGTAAGCCTGTTTCGCCTGGTTTTGTGCCATTACCGGTCTTCTAGCGCTCGGTGAGTTTGATGCGCTGGTTGAACCAGTTCATAAAACTGGAAATGATGAGCGAAATCACAAGGTAAACGCCCATGACAATGATCATGGTTTCCATTTCTTTACCGGTCTGCATCAAGCTGATACCACCGATAGTAGCTGTGATATCCATGTAGCCAATCGCGATAGCGAGCGACGAATTTTTGGTCAGGTTTAGATACTGACTGCAAAGTGGTGGCACAATTACGCGCAGGGCCTGCGGGATGACAATCAATTGCAAAGTACGGTTATTTTGCAGTCCCAGCGCGTGGGCTGCCTCACTCTGGCCACGACTGATAGCGAGTATCCCGGCACGCACGATCTCGGAAATAAAACAGGCCGTGTAGTAGGAAAGCGCCAGGCAAAGCGCTAGAAACTCTGGCTTGATTGCCATACCGCCTTTAAAGTTAAAACCTTTGAGCGCCGGGATGTCCCAGGACAGCGGCATGCCGGCTGCAAGAAAGGCGATACCCGGCAGAGCGATAATGATAGCTGCCGAGATCCAGAAAACCGGATAGGCTTTTCCTGTTTGATCTTGAACCCGCTTTGCCCAACGCCGAAAAACCACGGCGATCACAATTGCGAGGATGATAGCGATACCCACCAAGCCGGCACCAGGCTCGAAAACCGGCGAGGGGGTATAGAAGCCTCTGTTTGATAAAAAGAAAGCGCCTGCGCCGACATCAATGGCTTTTTTTGCCGGAGGGAGCAGGGTGACCACCAGAGAATAGATGGCAAGGATGTGAATCAGCACTGGAACGTTACGCACGAATTCGACGAAAACGTACGAAATTTTGCTGACCAGCCAGTTGCTGGAAAGGCGCATGATGCCAAGCGCAAAGCCAAGAACGGAGGCGAGGACGCAGCCACACACTGCGACCAGTAGTGTATTCAGCAGGCCCACTACTGCAGCTCGAAGATGGGTGGACTGGTTGGTGTACTCAATAAACGGCGAGAAGCCGATGTCGTAAGCTGCGGGCCAGACCAAAAAGCCGAAACTAAATTCCTTGCCGACCTCAGCAAGATTGACCACGACATTACGGGCAATTGCTGCTATCAGCGCAAACAGCACCACCATAGTAACGATCTGGATAATGACTCCGCGGGACCCCTCGTTGCGCCACAGCCGCAACAAAAAGTTGGGAGTACTGGGGGGAGTCTGTGCCATTGCTACGCGAACTTACCGAATCCTAGAAGATTTAACCGGTTGGATCTAAAAGGACTGACGCCGGGAGTTCAGATGAAATCCCGGCGTCAGCGTACAGCTAGTGCAACTTCGAACTACCGATTAACGGAATGGGGGCGAGTAGATCAGGCCACCGTCTGTCCAAAGTGCGTTAAGCCCGCGGGCGATACCAAGCGGGGTGTTGACGCCGATATTGCGCTCAAAGATTTCGCCGTAGTTACCAACCTGTTTGATGATCTGGTAGGCCCAGTCATTGGACAGGCCAAGTTCCTGACCCTGGCTTCCGTCCACGCCCAGCAGGCGTCGGACTTCAGGATTATTAGAACCTTTTTGCTCATCTACATTAGCGCTGGTGACGCCGAGCTCTTCAGCCGTGATAGTGGCGTTCAGCACCCAAGTGATGATATCGGACCAATGGTCGTCACCATGACGGGTGGCTGGGCCCAAGGGCTCTTTGGAGACGATTTCAGGAAGCACCATGTGTGCGTCAGGATCGGGCAGGGCAGAGCGAGTGGAAGCAAGGCCAGACGCATCTGTGGTGTAAACGTCGCAACGACCGCTCTCGTAGTTCTGGCGACCCTCATCGTTGGTCTCGATGGTGACTGGTTCGTAGGTCATTCCGTTGGAGGAGAAGTAATCAGCCAGGTTCAGCTCGGTGGTTGTGCCCGTCTGGATGCAGACCGACGCGCCATCAAGTTCTTTGGCGCTACTGATACCAAGACTCTTTTTAACCATAAAGCCCTGGCCATCGTAGTAGTTGATGCCATGGAAGCGAAGTTTTACGCCGACGTCACGGGAAAAGGTGACGGTGGTGTTGCGCCAGAGTACATCGCCTTCGCCAGCGTTCAGCTTTGTGAAGCGGGTTTTACCAGTTGAGGTTACTGCCTCGATCTTGCTGGCATCGCCAAGCACCGCTACTGCGGTCGCACGACAAAAGTCGACATCAAAGCCGCCCCAGACACCGTTGGCGTCGGGTTGGGCAAAGCCAGCGATACCGGTGCTGACCACACAGCGTAGTACGCCTCGGGATTGCACATCTTCCAAAGTGCCAGCCTGTGCGGTGCCGGTGACGCCGAGCGTCAGGACGGCAGCCGCCAGTACGGCAGTCGTTTTCTGTTTCATTATGAATCCTCTCTCACTTGGTGAATAACAATTGTTTATCGCTTGCGTCATTCCGTCTTTTGGCGCACGCACGCCAACCGCGGAGCCTCAAACCGCAAGCGTTACTCGAACTTTAACCCGAATCCATACTGGTTTTCTACAGTTTTTCGTTTTCTGGGCCAGTTGCGACGGCCGCTGCCTGGCTTATGGAGACTGGGGATGGCGCGTCGCCGCGTCGTAATGCTGCTGGTCGGCGTGGTAAGAGGACCGAACCATAGGCTCTGACGCCACATGTTTAAACCCCATTTTCTGGCCTATGTTTGCCAGGCGCTCAAATTCGATTGGCTCAACGTAGCGTTCGACCGGAAGATGATGGCGGGTAGGCTGAAGATACTGACCCATGGTAAGTCGTTGCACATAGTGCGAGCGTAGGTCTTCCATCACCGCCTCAACCTCGTCGATACCCTCGCCAAGGCCCAGCATTAAGCCGGATTTCGTCGGCACACGTGGACACCGCTCAGCAAAGGATTTCAGCAGATCCAGCGAATGCTGATAGTCGGCGCCGGGCCGCACCCGTCGATAGAGTCTCGGCACGGTTTCCAGATTATGATTGAATACATCTGGTGGACTGGCGGTCAATATCGCCAGAGCTTTATCGATCCGAGCACGAAAGTCGGGGGTGAGAACTTCGATCTGCAACTCGGGACTGGCCGCACGCAGGGCTGATATGCAATCGACAAAGTGGGCGGCGCCACCGTCACGAAGATCGTCCCGGTCAACCGAGGTGACAACGACATACCGTAGACCCATATGCCGAACCGTGTTGGCCAGTCGTTCGGGTTCGTCCAGGTCTGGCGGCTGGGGGCGACCATGGGCAACATCACAGAAGGGGCAGCGTCGAGTGCAGACATCTCCCAGGATCATAAACGTCGCCGTGCCGCCACCGAAACACTCTGCGAGGTTCGGGCAACTGGCTTCCTCGCACACAGTGTTAAGTCCTTGGTCGCGTAATACTTTTTTCAGCCGCGCCACCTCAGGCGTTCCCGGGAAACGGGCTCGAATCCAGGACGGTTTGCGCAGGCGTTGTTCACGTTCGGTCGGTGCAAACTTGACTGGCACCCGGGCAACCTTTTGCGCTGCGTTATCTTCGCCATATCTACTCACGCTACAGATCGTTCCTGGTCGTAGTGCTCAATCGGTGGACAGGCGCACACCAGTGTTTTATCTCCATACACATTATCGACCCGGCCAACAGGGGGCCAGTATTTTTCGCGCCGAGTGGCTGGAGACGGAAAGAATGCGGCCTCAAGGCTGTAGGGCAAATCCCAGCTTCCTTGAGTCAGCAGACGCATTGAGTGTGGCGCGTTTTTTAACAGATTGTTGTTGCGGTCCTGTTTGCCAGACTCGATGTCGGCGATTTCGGCGCGGATTAAAATCAGAGCATCGCAGAAACGGTCAATCTCTTCGCGTGATTCGCTCTCGGTCGGCTCGATCATGAAGGTATCGGGTACGGGCCAGGACATTGTTGGCGCATGAAACCCGTAATCGGCCAGTCGTTTGGCCACATCCTCAACGGTGATTCCACTGGATGCTTTTATTTCCGATAGGTCGACGATGCACTCATGCGCCACCAGACCACTAGTGCCGGTATACACCACCGGATAGTGAGGATTAAGCCGGTGCGCAATATAGTTCGCGTTCAAAATGGCAACCTCGGTGGCCCGGCGCAGGCCCGAGGCTCCCAAGAGCGCAATATAGGCCCAGGAAATCGGCAGAATGCTGGCTGAACCCCAAGGCGCAGCCGATACCGAGCCAATAGTCGCGCGCCCACCGGAGGCAGGATTAACGCCATCAACCAGTACATGGTCTGGGAGGAAAGGCGCCAGATGCGAAAGCACGCCGATTGGCCCCATCCCAGGGCCGCCACCGCCATGGGGAATGGCAAAAGTCTTGTGTAAATTGATGTGCGCCACATCGGCGCCGATCTCGGCAGGCCGGCACAACCCGACCAGCGCATTGAGATTGGCTCCATCCATATAGACCTGGCCGCCGTGATGGTGGATGACCTGACAGATATCACGAATCTTTTCTTCGAAGACCCCATGTGTCGAGGGGTAGGTGATCATCAGTGCCGCTAACTGGTCCTGATGCGTTGCGGCTTTATCGCGAAGGTCGTCCAGATCAACATTGCCATTGTCATCGCAGGCCACAATCACCACTTTCATGCCGGCCATTACAGCGCTCGCTGGGTTGGTGCCGTGGGCAGACGATGGAATCAGGCATATATGTCGATGCCCTTGCCCTTGCGCTTCATGAAACGCACGGATACATAAAAGACCCGTGTATTCCCCCTGCGAACCAGCATTGGGTTGTAGTGAAATTGCATGAAAACCAGTGATCTCGCACAACATATCTTCCAGTTCTTCAAACAGTTGTTGGTAGCCTTGAGTCTGCTCAAGCGGTGCGAAGGGGTGCAGATTGGTAAAGTCGCGTATAGAGATCGGAAGCAATTCCGATGTGGCGCTGAGTTTCATCGTGCATGATCCGAGCGGGATCATTGAGCGCCCCAGGCTGATGTCCTTGCTGGCAGTACGACGCATATAACGCATCATTTCCGTTTCGGAGCGGTAACGGTGAAATATCTCGTGAGTCAGATAAGGTGTTTTTCGCTTAAGGGTCGAGGGAATCGCGCTGGTTACCGTGTCATCGAGCGCCTCGATATCTAAACGGTGGTGGGCATGGGTATCGAACACGCGCCACAGCGTTATCAGGTTGCGCCGTTGGGTGGTCTCATCAAAGGTAATACCCAGATGGTCGGGACCGATGACCCGCAGGTTGATTCGGGATTCGCGCGCCCGGGCGGCAAGACGCCCGGCTAAACCGGGGACGTGCACTGAGATAGTGTCAAAAAAATTCTGGTCGATCACCGTGTAGCCAATCTTGGAGAACCCCTTGGCCATGATGCAGGTCAGGCGGTGAACCCGATTGGCAATAGTAGCGAGCCCTTCGGGTCCGTAATACATCGCATAAAAAGTAGAGATATTCGCAAGCAAAACCTGGGCGGTACAGATGTTACTGGTCGCCTTTTCCCGGCGAATGTGTTGCTCGCGGGTTTGCAGGGCCATGCGCAGTGCCGGGTGGCCTTGTGCGTCCTGCGATACCCCAATGATCCGCCCAGGAACTGAGCGCTTGTAGGCTTCTCGAGTGGCGAAGAACGCGGCGTGCGGCCCTCCGTACCCCATGGGAACCCCAAAACGTTGAGCACTGCCGATGACCATGTCCGCGCCCATCTCTCCTGGTGGTTTCACCAAGGCTAGGGAAAGTAGGTCGGCCGCAACCACGACAAGCGCGTTTTTGCTGTGGGCGGTTTCTATGACTTGAGTGAGATCCCATAGCCCGCCAGTCGAAGCCGGGTATTGCAGCAAAATCCCGAAGCACTCGCGTCGGCCGAACTCGGTTTGTGGGTCGCCGACCAGAATCTCAAAACCCATGAAGCCAGCCCTGGTCTTGAGCACTGCCAGTGTTTGCGGGTGGGCGCGATCATCAACAAAAAACACATTGGATTTCGATTTGGACAGGCGCCGGCACATGCTCATGGCCTCGGCGGCAGCGGTCGCCTCATCCAGCAGTGAGGCATTAGCTATATCCATTCCGGTCAGGTCGATAATCATCTGCTGAAAGCCCAGCAGGACCTCAAGACGCCCCTGGCTGACTTCTGATTGGTAAGGGGTGTAAGCGGTGTACCAGTCCGGGTTTTCAAAGACATTGCGGCGGATCACTGGAGGCATGATGGTACCGTGGTATCCGCAGCCGATCATTGACGTATATACCCGGTTGCGATGCCGCATATTGCGTAGGTAGGTGCTGGTAGCGCGCTCGCTGCGCGGTGGGTCAAGTTCGAGCGCCCGCTCGCTGATGATGTTGGAAGGTACGACCCTCTCAATCAACTCATCCAGTGAGCTACACTTCAACTCGGTCAACATGCCCTGGAGTTCCTCTTCGGAGGGCCCGATATGACGGCGTATAAAATCGCCATGCATTTCCAGTTCGCTCAGGCTTGCTTTGTGCTCGGTCATGGCAACGGTTCCTTAATGCCTTAGGGTGTCAGTCCAGGGTTGCTATAAGTTCTTGGTAAGCAGTTTCGTCCATCAACTTGTCAAGATCAGATGGCGATGCAACTCGAACACGGTAGAACCAACCTTCGCCGGTTGGATCTGTATTGACTTTTTCGGGGTCGTCATTAAGGGCGCTGTTTACTTCGACCACAGTGCCCTTAACTGGCGACTTGACGTCTCCTGCGGCCTTGACCGACTCGATTACGACAACCTCCTGGCCCACGTTCACCTCGATTCCAGTCTCGGGAAGCTCGACGTAAACCAGTTCACCCAGTTGATCCTGCGCGAAGTCGGTAATTCCGATTGTGACAATATCATTGTCGAGACAAGCCCATTCGTGATCGGCCGTGTACTTGAGATCATTCATGACAGTTCATTCCTTTTTCTCTTTAGTGTGGTAGCGATGGGGGGAAAAGGGCATAGAGCAAACAGTTACGGGTAAGGGCTTATTGCGAACCAGGGCATGCAAAGCCGTGCCAGGGGTGGAATATTCTTTGGCGACATAACCCATCGCGACGGGGGCGTTAATGCTGGGCCCGAAACCACCGCTGCTCACCTCACCGATTTGCATGCCGTCGGCATCGAGTAACTCAACATGAGCGCGCACCGGTGCTTTGCCCTCGGGGCGGATGCCGACCCTGCGTCGTAAAGTCCCGTTATCAATTTCAGCCAGGATTCGCTCCGCCCCGGGAAAGCCGCCGCGACGACTGCCCTGTGTTCGCCTGCAATGAGGAATCGCCCATTGCAGGCCTGCTTCGACGGGTGAGGTATCAGGGTCGATATCATTGCCGTGCAGGCACAACCCGGCCTCAAGACGCAAGGAATCCCGCGCGCCCAGTCCCACCGGCTCAACCTCAGGTAATTCCAGAAGTTTCCGGGCCAGATCAAGTGCAGCGGCTGCACCGACCGAGATTTCAACCCCGTCTTCCCCGGTATAGCCACTACGAGTGACCGTGCAGGGTATGCCTGAAATGATGACTCGTTTAGCTCCCATAAAAGGCAGTTCTTCGATACCGGGCACCATTCGTTGTAGAGCATTGCAGGCCCGCGGCCCTTGCAGGGCCAAAAGGGCGTGGTTGGTCATGGGTTCGAACTCAACCTTGCCGCCACAAAGGTTTTGTAACAGCGCAAAATCAGCTTCCTTGTTGGAGGCATTTACGACCAGAGTGTAACGATCATCCAGGCGATAAATCATCAGATCATCCAGAATGCCACCGGCGTCGTTGGTGAAAAAACTGTAGCGCTGAGATCCATTTGGGAGTTCCAATAGGTTGGCCGGCAGCACCGTTTCAAGTAATCGAGCAGAATCATCGCCAAAGACCGTTGCCTGACCCATATGCGATACATCGAACAGGCCGGCGCTGGCGCGAACCTGTCGGTGTTCAAAAAGGATTCCAGAGGGGTACTGGACCGGCATCTCGTAGCCGGCGAACGGTACCATCTTGGCACCAAGCGCCGTGTGAAGTTCGTACAGTGGAGTGTGCTTCACGAAGACCGGGTGACTTGGTGTAGGTGTGTGGGTGTTCTCATCTGGCGGCTAATAGTATATCGTCCAAAACGATTTGGACCGGTTTTCATATCTTAAAAATAACAGTGAAAGGAATTTATGAACGCTAACTCAGTTCTCGTTGAGGTGACCCGAGGGGAAATGGTCGAAAGCCGTCATCGTGGGGCTGTTGCCTTGGTGTACAGCAATGACCAGACCATCGCCAGAATCGGTGATGTCACTCGACTGATCTACCCCCGTTCGGCCCTCAAACCCTTACAAGCACTACATCTAATTGAAAGTGGGGCTGCAGCGGCATACCAGTTAGGAGAGCGTGAGATTGCACTGGCCTGCGCATCGCACAACGGCGAGGAGCAACACGTGGCGGCAGTCGTCCATTGGCTGAAAAGGCTGGGCCTGGATGAATCTGCGCTCGAATGCGGAGCTCATTCACCACGGCGAAGTGTTGACCGCGAGGCCTTATTGAGTCAAGGCAAAAAACCCGGCCCGGCGCATAACAACTGCTCGGGCAAGCATTGCGGGTTCCTTACAGCAGCATTACATGAGGGGCACCCACCGCAAGCCTATATTGCCCGTGAGCACCCGGTTCAACAGGCGGTGCTGGCACTGATAGGCGAGTTGGCCGGGAGGTCTCTCAAAGAAGCGCCCAGCGGGGTCGACGGTTGCGGCATCCCGGTTGCCGGTATGGCGTTGGAGCATCTCGCCATGGCATTCGCCCGCTTAGCTACCGGCGACGGTTTAACTGGGGCTCGGGCCAGCGCCGCACGACAGGTCTATGATGCGATGGTTAATGAACCCTTCATGGTTGCCGGAACCAACCGCTGGTGCACGAATGCTATCGAAGCAGGTCGCGGGGCTTTCATTGTAAAAACCGGTGCCGAGGGCGTCTACTGTGCCGCGATACCAGAAGCCGGCATAGGTGTTGCACTTAAAATCGATGATGGGGCCCACCGTGCCTCTGAGTGTGCCATGGGAGCCGTGTTATCAAAGATTCCCTGTTTGAAGGCGCTTTTTGCAGACTCTCCAACTGAACTGATCAGGACACCGGTTAAGAATGTGGCCGGAAAAACAGTAGGTGAAATTAGACCGGCGGCGGCTTTTCAGCAGATGATCACCGGTCGCCTGGGTTGAGCGGTTAATTGAGTATCTGCGAGTATCCGCAGTTGAGGCTGAATGTTAAACGGCGTTGTTCGGCTTCGTGCTGCCGCAGGGCCTCGAGAAGTAACGGCTTTAAAGAGGATTCAGAATTCGAATAGGGGGTAGGTATCAGTGCCGATTCGCCGGCCTGGTTTGAGGCCAAGGCCTTGCATCAGTTCAGAGTGATCCGGATCCATCCCTTCGGGGCGAAAACATACTCGGACATCATCACCCAGCCACTGGGTGTTGAACACTTTCAATTCTCGATCGTCAGCGAGGTTACCCGACCCGCCATGAATGATACGGGCATTGAAAACCGCACAGTCTCCCGGTTCCATATCCCAACTGACGATATCGTAGCGATCCCGATTGCCTTCGATGTCGGGAAAAGGCTCGTAGTTTTCGCCAATCGCGTCCTCGCGGCCATTGCCGAAGTCCACTTGCCGAAACTGCTGAGGCCAGCGGTGCGAGCCGCGCACAAACTCCAAGGCGCTCTTTTTCTCGACCGCAACCAACGGCATCCAGATAGAGCAGGTATCAAAACCCTTGACCGACCAGTACGGCTCGTCTTGATGAAAAGGTGTCCGGAACTGCATGCCTGGGGTGCGAACGAAGATGGCATCAAAGAAGAAATTAACCTTTCTAGTGTTAAGTGCATCAGCGGCTGTTCTTGCGATGGGTGAATTTTCTATAAATTCACGGTATTCCGGGGTTATTTGCCATGCCTGGCTGTCATAAAAGCAGGTTCTCCCCTGTGCGTCGCGATTCCAGATCCGATGTCGCGAGGTGGGGGTCGCGATATTCCTGTGCAACCCTCGTGCGAGCAGATCGATCCAGTCTGGGTTGATTGCGGTGCGCAGTAGTATCACGCCATCGGAATCGAACTTGGAGATCTGTTCAGGAGAAAGTGTGGACGATCGAGCCATGCCAAACTCTTTAAATGAAGGTGTCGCGAGGTGGCAGGATAAAATGTCTTAAGCGCCAGAAGCGTTCAGTGGGCGGCGATTGTTGATCCGACTGCGACGTGATTAATCTCGGTGGTCGATTAGCGGATCAAAGCTCATCGGTGCTGTATGCCTGAATGCTGAGGGCGTGAATTTCTTTTTTCATCAAATCTTCAACTGCGGCGTAAACAAGGCGATGCCGCGACAGTGTATTAAGCCCTTCAAAAGTTTTGGAAACTACCGTTACCGCATAGTGTCCCCCGCCTCCCGCGGCGCCGGCATGACCGACATGCAGGTGGCTCTGGTTTTCTATCTCTACGGATTCAGCGGGAAGACGACTTCGAAGTCGCTCCCTGATGTGGTCAATAGTTTGCATGTCAGGTTTTGTTGTCTTCGCTGACAATGTGCCGGGAGACCAGCAGCATCTGAATAATACTGAAAGCCAGGGTCAGGCCGAGCAGGCCAAAGACCTTGAAGTTAACCCAAAAATCAGTTCGGATCTGGTCGTCCAGGTGTGCGCGAAAAAAGAAAGCGATATATAAGTTCAGCGCACCCGAGGCCAGGAAAAAGAGGCCCCAGGACAGGTTGACCTTTTTCCAGATCGGGGCCGGTAATGCCATCTGTTGACCAAGGAGGCGCTCCAGCACGGTGCGTTTTCCCAGAAACTGGCTCCCAAGCACAATCACGGCAAAAAGCCAGTTAACGATAGTGGGTTTCCATTTGATGAAAACATCGTCGCGAAAAATCAGGGTCATGCCGCCGAAAATAAGGATCACGAACAATGTGATCAGATGAGTGGTTTCAAAGCGCCGGTGCCGGAACCAGAACCAGATGACCTGACCTAAAGACGCAACGATCGCGACCGATGTGGCCGCATAAATGCCGTATAGCTTGTAGGTGCCGAAAAAGAGGATCAGCGGGAAAAAATCAAACAGCAGTTTCATGACAGGCTTGGTCGGTAAAATGGCCGGCAATTATAAGGCGAAGCGCGATTGGCGCTAGCGCAGCAAAAACAACTTTGCCTAGGCACTTATTGATGACTTGACTGGACGATTGGCAGTTGGGCGACCATTTCGCCTAAAAAAGCTTGAGTGTATCAAGGCCAGCCAGCCAGTCCGAGGGACTTCCAGGGTGAATTCGGTGAGATTGGACTAACGGCTAGATTTTAAAAAAGATTTGGTACCGAGGGTCAGACTTGAAACACGCATGTTAGTGAACTTCGATTTTTTAAAAGGTCTAGCCTTAAAGTACTTTCTTCAAATCCCTTACCAACCCCATCCAAGATCGATTGGTGTACATTATTTTTCCTGCACCATTGTGTTAGGCACACAGATCGAGCCTGCTGGCGGAACTTAACCGCGCTGCACTATTGGTAGCGGCAAAGCGTTTATCGCAGATTGTGGCAGGAAGGGGCATTAATGCTGCCTATACTCCACTCCACTCCACATATAATTCTACCGGCCCACGAAAAGTAATATTGGGCGCAAACTCCAGTTGTTGATTGGCTACCAGGCGTAAGCTCGGAATGCGACGGGTCAGGGCCTCCATGGCGATCCGCCCCTCCAGCCGTGCAAGGCGGGCGCCCAGGCAGAAGTGAATCCCGTGCCCGAAAGAGATGTGCTTGTTGACATTTTTTCGGTAGATATCTACCTCTGAGGGCTTGTCAAATATTTCAGGCGCATGGTTGGCTGCTCCGATACTGACAAGCACCTGTGTGCCGGCAGGGATATCGATGCCCGCTATCTGTGTATCCCGAGTTGCGATACGGCGCCAACTGGTTTGCGGGGAGTCTGCCCTGAGTACCTCCTCAAGTGCGTTGGTAATCAGGCCCTGATCTTTACAAAGCGCCGACCACTGGTCCCGATTCGGGAGAATATTTAGCAAAGAGAGTGCAATGAAGTTGCTGACAATTTCGTGCCCGGCAAAGGATAAACCATATATTGCAGACTCCACCTCACGGTAGCTGAGGTCGTTCGGGTTTTCCTTATGCGCAGCGAGCAGCTCGGAAGTGAGATCATCAGCGGGGTTTTCCATGCGGCTGGCAACGAAGGCTCGACAATAGCGCCAGTACTTGAGCATGTTCTTGGCAATATCTACCTGCTCTTTATCGCTGGGCTTGCCCCAGGTAAAGCGTAGTCGATTAGAGGTCCAATCAATAAGTTGCGCGTCGTCCGCCTCAGGAAATCCTATAAAGCGGAAGATGATTTGGCCGGGTAGTGGGTGTGCAAACGCGCTCACGAACTCTACTGGTCCGCCGCCTGCCAGCATATCGTCGATGAGTTTTTCACAGCCCTCGCGGATGTAGGGATCGAGCATATTCATGCGCCGTGCATTGAAACCATCCTGCGTATACTTGCGGATGCGGGTGTGGTCGGGCTGTTGGCGATTCGACATAACTGCCTGCGGGTTGTAGTCCTTAGCAGATAGAATGTTCTGCGCTGCCTCGCAAACGGGAAAAACAGGGTCCTGGACATTTTCTGAGGAAAAAACATTGGAATTTTTGAAGACTTCTATTACATCCTCGTGTCTGGTCAGAACCAGGTATCCCAGTTGTTCTGAGTAGAAAGCCGGTTGTTCCGCCTGGAAGCGCTCCAACTGAGGGTAGGGGTTGTTGAGATATTCCGGATCGAATGGTGTGAAATCATGGTCAACAGGACACCCCGTGGGCCGGGTGGCTGGTGCTAAGTGGACTTTGTGATAGGCATCCTGGCTCATGCTTTTTCCTCTTGCTTGTGGAGTTTGGCTAGTAGCCGGCGTGGGGAACTGTGGCCGCGGACCCGTTGGATTTTTTGAACCTGTCTTTTATCGCGCGCATACCCTGGGTCAGCACCAGTGTATCGACGCCTACCCCAACAAAGTTTGCGCCACCAGCAACATAGGTCTGAACGAGATCCGGGTCGAGACAAAGAAGGCCTGCATGCTTGCCTGCTGCGCAGATACTCTCGAGACCGGAGGAGATGGCGGCAACCACTTCAGGGTGGCCAGCATCGCCGATATGCCCCATGGATGCGGACAGATCTGAGGGCCCGATAAAAGCACCATCGACACCCTCGACCGCGAGAATAGCGTCCAGATTTTCCATCGCCGTAGCCGTTTCGACCTGCACTATCAGGCACAGCTCATCATTAGCCACCTGCACGTAGCCGGGAACCATGTTCCACTTCGCCGCTCTGGCCATCGACGTGCCAAGGCCACGCGTGCCCTCAGGGGGATAGCGTATCGCTGATACGATCGCCACGGCTTGCTCAGCGGTATCGACCATGGGAATCAGCAGGCTTTGTACACCTATATCGAGCATCTTTTTCAGTAGAACCGGGTCGTCGCTGGCGGGTCGGACGATGGGAGCAACACCGTAGGGGGCCATGGCTTGTAAATGAGTCGCAATATCTCGTAGCTCAAAAAGGCCGTGCTCGTGATCGATCAATAGCCAGTCGAACCCGGTGGCCGCAGCCATTTCTGCGATGCTGTTGTCTGGCAGGCTGAGCCAGAAACCGTATTGAGTGGTGTTGGTGGCAAGTGCAGCGCTGAATTTGTTCTTCTCCAGCTTCATGGTCAGTGTTCTGTGCTATACAAAATTGACTGTAATTTCGCCAAGAGGGCCATAATCGGTGCGTATATCGTCGCCGGCTTTGATCGTCACCGGGCGCGTAAAAGAACCCGATAAGAGTAATTGTCCAGGCTCCAGGCCAATACCATGGGGCGCGAAGCGTTTGCAGATCCAGGCGATGCCGTGGGCGGGGTGCCCCAGTACGCCGGCCGCGAGGCCTGTTTCCTCAATCACCTGGTTTTGATAGAGCAGCGCGCCGGACCAGCGCAGATCTATTTCCCGTGGGGAAAAACGATTGTCACCGATAATGACTCCGGCGTTACCCGCATTGTCCGCTATGGTGTCAAATATCGTGCGGGTGTAGCCTGTTTCCGGGTCGGTACGCAGGCTGCGCGCCGCGATCAACTCCAGCGCAGGTACGACGTAGTCAGTAGCATCCAGTACCTGCTCGACCGTTACATCTTCACCGAACAGGGGCTTGTTGAGTACAAAGGCCAATTCCACTTCCAGTCGTGGATCAGTGTAATCCCCGGCCCTGATGGTATCGCCGCTGGCAAAGGTCATGTCATCCAGCAGCACACCGTAATCCGGCGTATTGATATTCATGGCCGTTTGCATGGCGCGTGAGGTGAGGCCAATCTTGTAGCCCAGCACCTTGGCGCCTTCGCTCAGTTTCCGATCGACCCAGCGCTTCTGTACGGCATAGGCATCGTCCATGTCCATGTTGTAGCTACGGGTAAGTGCAGGTATCTGAGAGCGAGCCTTCTCGGCATCGTAGAGGCGATCAGCCGCCGCCTGTATGTCTGATTCAGAAAGCATGCTTAATAGCTTTTCCTGTTGTACTTAACGTGTTCATCCAGTTCGCGCATCTCGAAGGAAATCGCGAGCGGCATCGAATCCAGCAGGGGCTTGAGGTGCTCGGTAAGAGTGTTGAATAGCAGCTCGCCGCATTGCTGACGGCTGCTATGCTCGCGGCCACCACCGACGCGCATACTCAGGTTGATAAAGCCCTTGGTGGGATCACCATCTGCCAGGTAAAACTCCTCGTAACGCTGGGCACGGCTGCGCATACCGGAGAGGGGGAATACACCCGTGTCTGCAGCGACGTGGTGCATTTTCGCCATCAGTCCCCTGAGATCGAGTGTTTCAGAGGGCAGGTTGGCCGAGTATTCGTAGATAAAGTGTGCCATTGTTCAGATCGGACCTCGCTATAAGGGAAAGACCGCATTGATCTGGCCGGTGCCAGAACTGCCAAAATAAGGTGTCAGCACCTCAGCCTTGCCCTGATATTTGTCCCAGCCCAGCGCACCGAGCAACATAGCCGTATCGTGCATGAAGCCCTCCCCATGACATTTGTCAGCGTACTCGGGCAATAGGGAGACAAACGTTTCCCAGTCTCCGTCCTCCCACATGCGAACTATGTGGTGGTCGAAATCCTCCAGAAAGGGGCTCCAGACCTTGTGCAGGTAGTGTTCTGAAACGCCGTTCTGTGCAAATCGATGCGAGAGCGAGCCAGAGGCGAATATAGCCACAGTGCCATCGTAGTTTTCTTCGACAGCGGTGCGCAGCGCTGCACCCAGGGTGGCGCTGTCCTGTAAATCGTGCACTGTGCAAAGGGCGGAAATGGAAACCACCTTGAAGTGCCTGTCCTCATTCATATAGCGCATCGGTACCAGGGTCCCGTATTCCAGGGTCAGACTCGTGTCTGAGTGTGAGCGGGTATGTACGCCAGCCTCTGTCGCCGCCTCAGCGATGGCCTCACCAAGGCCGGGATTGCCGTCATACTCGTAGGGCATGTTCTTTATGAAGTGGGGCAACTCGTGGCTGGTATAGCTGCCTTGGAAATGTGCCGCATTATTGATGTGGTATCCGGAATTCACCAGCCAGTGGGTATCGAATATCACTATGGTATCTACCCCGAGTTCGCGGCAGCGGCGAGAAATTTCCCGGTGGCCGGCGATAGCCGCATCGCGGCAACCCTTATGCGGCCCATCCATCTCCGATAAGTACATCGAAGGTACATGGGTGATTTTTGCGGCGAGAGCTAGTGTCCCCAAGTTATCTCCTCAGCGTCCCAGTACCGGGACACGGTGCGTGTCGTGGGCAATGCAAACGTTCTTGGTTTCCATGTAGAAATCGAAGCTGTAATCGCCACCATCGCGGCCAATACCACTCATTTTAGTACCACCGAAAGGAGAGGGCAGATTACGGTTGTTTTCAGAATTGACCCACAACATGCCGGCTTCGACCTGGTTGGCGATGCGTAAGGCGCGCCCCACATCACTGGTCCAGATGTAGCCACTCAGGCCATAGGGGGTATCGTTGGCTATGGCCAGGGCTTCTTGCTCTGTATTAAAGCCAATAGCGGTCAGTACAGGGCCAAAGATTTCCTCCCGGGCAATGCGCATACTGTTATCAGCATTGGTGAACAGGGCAGGGCTGACAAAATTACCCGCCCCGAGATCTTCACGGCGTGTGCCGCCCACCGCCACGGTAGCGCCACCTTCCCTGGCCGCATCCATATAACTCATCACCTTGTTAAAATGCCCGGTGTGAATAAGAGGACCCACCTCTGTTTCCGGGTCCAGGGAGTGTCCGACTCGAAGGGCTTTTACGCGTTCCTGCAATGCCGTAATAAACTTATCGGCAAGGCTGTTCTGAATTATCAGGCGCGAGCTGGATGTACAGCGCTGGCCATTCAGGCTATAGATCATGAAAACGACGGCGTCCAGAGCGCGCTCAAAATCTGCGTCATCGAAGACAATTACCGGGTTCTTTCCTCCTAGCTCGAAATGAATTCGTTTTAGGGTATCGGCGCCCTGGCGCATGATGTGACTGCCGGTGGCTGTTTCTCCAACCAACGCGATGGCTTTAACAGCGGGGTGCTCACTCAGCGCCTTTCCTGCCACCTCGCCAAAACCGTTGACAGTGTTCCATACTCCAGCTGGCAGGCCCGCTTCCTGACTAATCTCTGCCAGCAACATAGCGCTCAAGGGTGACAGTTCCGCTGGTTTGTGCACCACCGTGCAGCCAGCCGCCAGCGCCGGCGCGATCTTCCAGGTGGACAGCATGAAGGGCGTATTCCAGGGGGTAATAATCCCAACAGGCCCTATCGGGCTGCGAATCGTGTAGTTGGTGTGCTCATCCTGGTGCAGAGCCAGACCGTTACGGGCTTCCGCTGCCTTATCGGCGAAGAAGCGAAAATTGGCAGCACCGCGTATGGCGGCTTGTTTCATAAAGCGGATTGGCTGACCGCAGTCCATACTCTCTACAAGGGCGATTTCTTCAGCACGGGCTTCAATCAGGTCGGCGAAGTGGTGAAGAAGCTTGCGGCGCGCAGGTCCCGCTAGCTCCCTCCATTCCTCAAAGGCATGCTTTGCAGCCATACAGGCCGTGTCTACATCTTCCACACTGCCTTCGACGATTTCGCCTAGCGGAGACTGATCATTCGGTGTGGTGTTTTCAAACGTTCGGCAACGCGCGGGCACGGTGACTTCACCATTGATGTAGTGACCGGTAATGTTTGACGAGAAACGCTTCAGGTATTTATTTGCCGCCTCGAGGTTGCTCTCAAATTCCCTCATAAAGATTCTCTCTATATATGTATAACACGTTAACTATATGTAAAAGGTAACACGTTAAGTATCGATGGGTCAATTGTTGAGGTCTATAGTAATGGCGTTTTACTAGACATTTAACGTGGTAACCAATATGATTAACACGATAAGCAGTTTAGGACTCATTACTAGCTCCGATTTTCAGCCACGAGCTATCAGCACCAATTGTAGAAGGCAATCACGTATGCGGCTTATGTCATTTGAAACATCTTCTGGAGCTTCCTGGGGTGTGGCCGGCGACGCTGGCGTTGTCGATCTGGGGGCGCGCCGTGGAGGCACCTTGCTCGATGTTGTGCGAGCAGGGGATTTGCTCAGCACTGCCGAAGCAGCTGCTGGGATGGAGGCGGATTTCGACACAGACGACGTCACCTTTTTACCCCCGCTGCACGCGCCAGAAAAAATTGCCTGTATCGGTGTGAACTACGCCAACCGGAATGCCGAGTACAAGGACAACAGCGCCGACCCTGACTGGCCCAGCCTGTTCATGAGAGCCATTGATTCCTTTACCGGCCACGGGCAGCCACTGTGGCGGCCACCTGAATCCCTGCAATTGGATTACGAGGGCGAGATCGTCATAGTCATCGGCAAACGCGGCCATCGAATTCCGCAAAGCGAGGCGCTGGATTACATTGGTGCGCTGACGATCATGAACGAGGGCACCCTGAGAGACTGGGTCCGCCACGCCAAGTTCAACGTAACACAGGGCAAAAACTTTGCGCATTCCGGCGGCATTGGGCCCTGGATCGTGCCCAATGCAGGCCAGTTTGGTGACTTTGACGCTATGACGATAACCACCCAGGTAAATGGAGAGCAGCGCCAGCACGACACCACGGCCAACCTGATGTTTCCCTTCAGCTATCTGATTCACTACCTGTCAACATTTTATATTCTCAAACCGGGTGATATTATTTCGACCGGCACACCGCTTGGAGCCGGGGCCCGCTTTGATCCGCCCAGGTACCTGGTACCCGGCGATGTTGTTGCAGTAGCGGTGCCCGGTGTCGGCACTCTGATTAATGGCGTAGAGGACGATCCTACCGTTGTCTAATGAACTGAGAGAATTTGATCGATCGTTACCCATGCGCCTGCTGCAGGCACGCGAGGCGGTGATGCGCAGTTTTCTACCTTCTCTGCGCGAACACGATCTGTCTGCACAGCAGTGGCGTGTGTTACGAGCACTGGTTGAGGTTGATAACAGGGATGCCAGTCAGATTGCGCAGCGCTGCGCCATACTGCTTCCCAGCCTATCCCGTATTCTGCAAAATCTTGATGGTCGCGGTCTGATCAGTCGCAAGACCTGTGATGAGGATCAGCGCCGTAGCCTGGTGTCTATCAGCAGAAAAGGAAGGCGCCTTGTCGACAAGATTGCACCCCTGTCCGAGGAGCGATATGACGATATAACCCGTCGTTTCGGACAAGAAAACCTAGCTGCGCTATATGACTTGCTGGGGGAGTTGATCGACTGCATGGAAGATCAAGAGGATGTCGGCTCAGCCTGAAAACTCAGGTTTGCTCGTCGATTAACGCGAGCACGAGCCGCTTAGAGAAGTATCGAGAAGCCTGGAACCAATTCTGATTGGCGTACATTTTGAATCTACGCGTAAAAAGCACTGCAATTATCGATATATTGGTACCGAGGGTCGGACTCGAACCGACACGGTGTTACCACCACCAGATTTTGAGTCTGGCGCGTCTACCAGTTTCGCCACCCCGGCATTGTTGATTTATAAGGAGTTTTTTCCCTAAGGATTCCGCTTCAGATAACGGTGCACTCTCAGTGCACTTCCAAAGAGAAAAAATCCGTCTAATCACAGCGGATTCTAGCACCGACACAGACCGTGGAAGCCCGGCCATCTGGATACATTTTGTATCCACTAATCTGAACCAGCCGGTTTGTAGCAAACCGACCGCTCCCACGTTTCTGGTATAGGTATCCTAACGTATGCTTACTTCTTCAAGACCCCCATCGGACAACGTAATTGGCTGGCTTTCCTGGGACAGTATGCCCGGCGTGGTAGTTCGCGATCCTGCCAACGGCGGCCTTACTGCCTGGTCTAGTGTCGAACCTGGCAAACGCTGGCGCACAGTAGACGTGCTCGATTTAGCCTCAGAAGGTCGCACACTCTCAGAGAGCGATTGGAAAGAGGCTTTTGCTCGCGGGTTTGCAGACTCATAAAGCTCCTGCATCACTGGGAATCAGGCCCCACCTCAGATTGAGCCACTAGCCTCGATTACGGGGCCGTACAGGCTGATTAATGGAGTATATGTCCTGGGTTAGGCTGGGTTACTAGTGTAAGGCATATATACCGCCACGGACACCGTACGGGTGCGCTCTGAGGGCTAGGGTCGATGCCGGACTGTGAGCGTACCTGCACCATATACAGGTTGTGTGGTTAGAGATTAGTCACACGCAAAGGAGGGATACGACGTTATTACATTTACATCCTAAGGCGATTGGGTATTCCCTGACTCTTCTGCCAACCAGTTGATGACTGGTCAGCGGAAGATCAGGAGCCGGGTTGGTTCGAGAGCGGAATATAACTTCTTGGGTGACGAATTGAATCTGATTCTTAAACGGCAGCAACCTATTTGCTGCTATTGTGGGCAATTCAGATCCTTCAAAGAGCCCTTCATCACGCCTCGCCCATGATGGGCGACGATCATTAACTTCCTTCCAATATCAAAATCGATGTCCTGGATATAGCCGCACTGCATTTGTCCCCCAAACTGCTTCCATGATCGCACCGACAACTGATTGGAACTGCCGTCTTGCCGTCAACCAGCTTCCAGCGCCTTTTAACTTTACGAATATCGACAGACTTGAGATTAAAAGACGTGCAGCTTTCTTGGGAAACATTGTTCGCAGATAGCATCCACTTCTTTTCTGGGGATTTATCCGCGTAGGAGACACTGGCAAGCAAAACACCTGTAACCAATATGCTAACTCGATAAAGGCGCGATAAAAGGTTCATATGGTTTTTTTGATGTTGCGTTCTAATGGATTTTCCGAATGACAATACATGTTTCATCCATATATTGAATTGCCGTATTACAACCCCCACTTTGGTGATCTGGACCAAAAGTGAATAGCGATTTCCATTTCGACCCCGTTGTACCGTGGATTACGGCACGATTAAGTGATGCAATGAAGTCATCGAACCTACGTTTCTCATAGATGCACACCCGGGTGGGGCTGGTGTTAGTCCAATCTACGTGGTCCTCCTTAACCATGATGACATGGTCGAGGTATCTCTGGCCAACATCTCGTTCAAAAAATTTAATATTTGTCCTGTCGCTGTACCTGCTGTCAAAGTAACGAGTGCCTCCGTTTTCCCAGATGTAATACATGTGGTGCGTTGCATTGATCCAGAAAAAATCCTGGTACACTACCTGGCAATCACCGAATCCATGCTTGTTGTTCCATCCTGGCGCTCCCAACTGGATATGATAAGCATAGATTTCAGGGTTGCCCATAAACCACGGTTCCCGATCATTCCAAAGTTTGATATGACTGACCCCAAAATAGGAGTTGTCTGATTTGGGCTTGTCCTTGGGCTCGGGGCCCTTGACCGAACCTACATCGGTTGGTGGTGGGGGCTTGCGGGTCGCGTAAGTTAGTTTTTCGGTAAGTGCGATAACCAGTACCGGTGTGGCGGGCGGCTCTCGCGTATCGAGGATCACCCGCTTTTTATCTTTGACAGACCAGGCGTAAATCTCGCTAAGCCTCATGTCATCCACCAGCGGCACAAAAGCAACCAGTAGGTCTTGGCCACCCCGCCAGCGCTTGCGGTGGGCAGCGACCGGAAAATAGATATCTACTTCCCCGGTCTCCTCTGATAGCTTTAAACCGGCCTCTTTGGCCTGTGCACTCAGTTTCAGCATCCTTTGGTGTAATTCCTGGATTCCGGGGGCTGAGCGGTTAGTGCGCGTGGCTTTTTGAAAGAAGGATTTTGCTTCGAGTATTTGCTCTGCGTTTCTCGACCGGGCTGTCTGCTGTCGGACAAATTGACGGAATTTTTTGTCTGAAAGAGCCTTTGCCATCGCTTTTGCTGCACCGGCCAGCCCAACGTTAATAGCGTTAACCTGCTCGGCATAGTGCAGGACCTGCTCCATCTGCTGTTTCTCAGCATCCTCATCAAAGGAACCTTCCAGAATCTGGTGTGCCCCTGCCGGTGACAGCGTAAAGAGAAGGATCAGGCAGGCAGAAAGCCGGGTAACGTCCATACCAAGGAAACTCTTGAACACAACGTCTAGACACATCATCAATATCTTATTCATGTTGCCTCCTATTCGATCCTGACCGACTTCTTTTACCCCATTAATCTACCTATTAATGTGATGGTCGTCACATTGGGTGCGTGGGAGTACGGGAGAAACATACTCTCTAGAGGCAAATCTCTATCTTCGACCTCCAAATGTAAACATCAGGACCCGACTTCAGACGGCTATAGCAGGCCCAGATTCATACCGGCGCAATCATCTGGAAACTGACGTGCGGGCGCTCCTCGATCTGCGTGCGGTCCACCAGTAGGCCGTGCAGTTTGGCTTTACCCATAATGGCCTGCACTGCGGCCGCTGCGTTACGGTTATCCATAGC